>Ga0179593_1354194_pt1 | contig 13074 bp, 16 predicted proteins | sample CZODoug2_1_08_16_FD_185931 | JGI IMG/M metagenome (GOLD analysis project Ga0179593, IMG submission 185931) | Vadose zone soil fungal communities from Angelo Coast Range Reserve, California, USA - CZODoug2_1_08_16fungal (PacBio error correction) | ecosystem: Environmental > Terrestrial > Soil >...
AACAACAGCCAAAGAAAAATAAAGATAAAACCATAACACAAAGTACTGGCCGCGAAGAAGGTTCTTGTTGCACAGGTGAATGAAACCTTGAAACCGGCATAAGAGGTTAAAGGAATCAATGAACAGGGAAACGAAGAGCAAACTGCACGATGTCCTCCGGTCTAAGAACGGAGGAAGAACAAGGGCGAAAAAAGGCAATCTGGGGACCACGTTGCGGTACCTGGATCCAACGTCAGCACACTAAAAGCCAGGGAGAACACGAGGACGGAGAACGGGAGGGAGGGGGAGCTCGGGGTGACCGAACGTCGCAGGGGAAGTTCAACATATAACTACGACAAGACAAAACTGACAAAAATAACCGAAAGGGTTAAAGAAAACGGCGGGAATCAAAGCCGGGATTCAACCCGACTCCACATGAAACTCTGCCGGCGAAGGGATAAAAGAATGGGCGCGGCCCAAAACGTTCCGCGTGCGCGTCGAAATGAATATCAACGAAAAGATCTTCTACTTCGAAAGCTGCAAAAACGAGGAAGGTTGTGGCTGGAATGGCTGGCGGTGTAAGCAAGTCGGGAGAATATTGTTGGAACCCGGGATCAGACCGTCCCTAGGTAAGCGACCAGGGAAACCTGTGTAGAGGAACCATACACCGGCGGTGGGGGCAGGAACACGGGTTCAACAAACAATAACGACGTGGCGGTAAGTAGACGGGAACGGCACCGGGGGGGTTCACATCGACTACGAAAAATGCGCAACGATCACGGGGCAACTATTCTGGGATGGAAAAAGGGACCGGGGGAAAGGACATCCAAAAGAGAAAAAACGCAAAAACGATCCTGGGATAACGACGGGTCACTAGGGAAACGTGGGGCTTCACAGTGCCCGGGATTACATGCTTTAAGGAGGAAAAAATGATGAATAACGCTGTGAAAGCAAGAAAGACGGTAGTCACAGGGGGAGCGGTGGCAGGCTGATCGACAAAAGAGTGCGTGATGAAAACGTCAGACGCTTGATTTGTAGCAAGGGCGGAAGGACCAAGACGTCCACCCGACCCGCGGACGAAGGGTAATAGTGAAAGGAAGTCATCTGGGGGTGTAGAGATCGGGGGAGGGGGAAGACGGAGCCTGAGTGGATAAAACGGGGGGGCCTAACCATCTTTGGCGGGGGGGGGGGCATCACTGGGGGGTCCATCGCGGAAAGGGAAAAATCAAGTCGCAATGTGGGGTGTATACGCGTAGAAAACGTCCATGCGCATCGGAGTCTTGAACAAGAAAGACTATTAAAAGCCGGACGTCAGGCCTGTGAGAAACGAAATCTGAGAGACACCACACCCTCATTCGACCTACTCTATCTCAAGAATAGTCAATGGACCAAACAGCGCCAAAACCGAGGGGAAGAACTGATTGACAAAAGAACGGGTTGTGCTAATCTACAGTAGAGAAAGAACACTGAACTGCCACGGCATCCAGGTTGGGCCAAAGACTTGGAGGCACAAGCGGATTTACACAAAAAGATACCCTCGCAGATAACTGACCGCCAAAATGGGTGGTCTGGGAGTATGGGAGCCATGTCAAGGCAACTCACACGAAAGTCCCACCTCGGCCACACATGTCAGCGTCGCCGAGGTAATGTGGGGCAAGGCGAAAAAGAAAAGGAAAGAAGCGAAACAGGGGCACGGGATAGAGAGGGTTGTCGGTACAAGGAATCTAGGGGCCTGCTGAGCGAAAAAAGAAACGGCCCAGAGACAGGGGACGTTCACATAAAAAAAAAAAACTCGAGAAGGATAAAGGTACAGTGGTGCGCAAGGGCAACAGAAGCAAGACACCGCAAAGGACCGCCGCTGGGGGGAGGGGGTGGGGGTTTCGACCACCAAATCGAAAAAACAGAAGAAGGCCCCGTAGAAGTCGGGTAACAACTACAGGGGGAGAAGAGGGAACAAGAAGGGGAATTATCTTCAAAACAAAATCTAATCAAAAAACAACAAAAGGGGAGGGGGGGGAGAGGAAAAAAAAAAAAAAAAAAAAAAAAAAAGGGAAAGTAGGAAGTGGGTTCCGCGGATCTGCCATTTGGGGTATAAAAGACAGAGTGAAACGACGGGGCTACGGAGGGGGAAAAATGGGGGGGGCGGGGAACAACACGATGGTTTAGAGGTGTAGTAGGGAATAAAGAGGAAAACGGTGAGCGCCTTGGTGGGAGCGCACCCCGGCGTCGCGCTACAAGCGGGGCCCTCTGATCACTCTGCTTATCTCAAGCCCATGGGATCAACGAAAAAGACGGCTAGAATGTTGTCCAACCCCCCTCCATTTAGTGCAGGCTCAAGCATCACCTAATTGTGGCACATTCAACCGACACAGCGCAGCCAGGTGCTCGTGACCATCACCACGTGCTCGCTTCGCTCAGAGGCCGGCCCCCGGCAGAGGTTGCCACGGAAGAGGGCAGAGGTCCAAAGGGCCCGTGCCCGGTCCCCACAGTACTTCCACCGAACCTGTTCACCCCCCGCTAACCCAGGTCGTCTTAGGTTAGAGAAAAAGTGACACTTGAACATCTATTTCCCAAATTGCTGTTCCGAGTCTTCCACAGCGCGGGCCCTCTCCTCGTATCATCTGGCACGGTAAGGAAATTTACACACGCATCTACGTGTGGTCCGAGCAACTACCTGACCCCAGGTCTAAAGCTAGCTCCTTTACCCATAAGGCCTCTAAGCCTCTTCCATTGGCGCACCTCTACTGTTAGACCTGTGGCCGCTAGTCTCGGCTAAAAATATTCCTGCTGGGTGGGGGGGGGAGGAGAAACCACATCTGCTCTCTTCCGGGGGCCACCAATTCCCAGTGATCATCCCCCGAGGGAGACCGAGCGAGGTTAGGGGGGGGTCCCAACTCTCTCGGGCGGAAATCTTTGGGTGTGCCCGTCTATTCCGCCCAGAAAAAAGGAACTGAAAAGGCGTCTACCGGTCCAGGGCAATTCAGGCAAACATACGTGGTATCTCGTCCTCATCGAGGAGGGGGAAAAAAACGGCCGACGGTTAAAATCTTTTGGACAAAGCGCTAGGGCGCGAGAAACAGACGAGGACATCAAAAAAAGAAGGTGTTCTGCGCCGATGTGACGGGGGGGTGCAACGAGCAAAAGGAAGGTTTGGACCCTGGGACGAGGTGGAACTTGGCGACGGGGTTGGTGGGACAGGGGGATAGAACGCTAGGCATACCAAGAGAGCAGATAGCGAAAAAGTTCCAATCGAAAATGCATACCTATCGCGGCAGAGGTGACTTTGGTCAAAAGCCGCCTTGTGAAAGTCAACTATAAAAGGAGCAGAAAAAAAGGCTACTCCGGCGCGTTGGCCCAAAAAGAAAAAAATAAAACTTCAGCCGGGGACACGATGTTGTTTCAAACCTATCGATCGCGTCCGGGGGTGTGGAAAAGACTGTCCAAAGACCACTGCAAAAGTCATTGGGTGATCGGGGATAAAAAGGAAAAAAACGAGAGACAAGTATAGGGTACACCCAGAGGGGTGCAACCCGCAAAACGCAACCTAAACATCAAAATTACAAAGTAGGACATCTAAACGGTCGCCAAAAAAATGAACCAAAGACCAGCCCACAAGTGATTCCAAAGAAACATTAAACAAAAGCAAACGAATTAAAATCTACAAAAAAAAAGAAGCCGCAAAAATATAAGGGGCTGCAAATACGAGGAAAAGAACGCAATGCATAGGGGGCAATACAGGGGGGACAGAGGCAAAAAAAAAGTCAGGATGGCGACTCTATTACTCCACTTCAGAGATGGCTAAAAATACTTAAAAAGCGGGCAGGAAAACGAGAGATAGCGACTCAAGCATGGACAAACGAAGACAATTGGTTAAGTGCAAAGCGGAGAAAACCACAACCCTTCCAATAATGAATGAAAGCCCAAAAGAAGGGGGCGGAGTAGAAAAAACAGAAAAATAAAACATAGAAATACGGGGAGACTGATGGCACTCCCACAGCGTCAACAAAGCACATGGGGGAAACGAAGACGGTTGTTTCCCCAGCCCAGCTCGGGTACGACCGTGAAAAGACTAACCTCAAAGGCAAAAGGTGTCCCTGCCAACGACACGCGGACAGGAGTGGTCACTACGGGAGAAATCAGCGAAGGCATGGGGGAACGAAAAGAACGGCAATCAACGATCCGCTCGGGGGACATGGAATCAAAAAAAGGGGGGGGAACAAACCAAACCAAAGGATCAGAAACCTGCCTAAGCCAACGAAAAAAGCCCCTGACTAACAACGCACTCTCTGCAAGGAAGATAGAAAGGAACGCAAATCGAAAAGGGGTTAAGAGAAAAAAAAAAAGTCGATAAAGGAATGCCGCACGAAAGGGAAGGCGAGTGTCAACTCAACAAAACGGGGGGGGAGACTTCCAAATGGGACGGAGGGGGGAAAGCGTAACGACTAATGGGGGAATACCACAGAGGCCCGCCCAGAGTCAGACAGCTGAGGGTTTGTGCCAAAGCGGGGGGGGGGGGAAAGAAGCGAAGAAGGGCACTAAAGGACCTCAGCATAGAAAATGAAAGGACCACAATTCAGGAAGGGAACAGAGTGACAGGAGGGTGCGAGCCAGCAACTAGGAAAAGGAGAGAAAGGGGATAACATGGAAAAGGAAAAAAAGAAAGCCTGCCAAACGGGGGGGGGGGGGGACCGGTCTACATTAATCTGGCGAGGAAGCGAAAAAAAAAGAGGGGGACATACCATTTGCGGTTAATGGGGCAAAACCATCTTGAGTAAACCAGAGAGGTGAAGGTAGGACCGGGGTCCAGGAAAAAAAAAAAGCCCTAAAAGGAGAAAAAGGGCGGGGTAGCGATGGTGTTTGCACTGCTGGGGAAAATTCGTACTTGCAAAAACAGAGAGAAGGGGGACGCATTCAGGGAAGGGAGCGAGGGGGCGGTACGCTATCTAAGAAACTGGGGGACGATGAAAAGAGAGTCCAGAGCTTCTACTACGACAACGGCGATGCCCTACCGGCGGGAGGAAGAATAGCCACGGGGGGAAAAGGAAGGAGGAACAGGGCCGGCCGTAAGCAGGGAACAAATTGCTAAATTCGCTGGGAACAAAAAAGGACAAAAAAAAGGAGTGGGGAAAGAGAAAAAGGAAGAGAGATGGCACATGGACAAAGGGAAGCCACCAAAAAACGGCGTACTTGCCCGTATAACAAAAAAATCCCGGTCAACCAAGAGCAAGGTGAGGCGCCCAGAGAAGAGAAGGGGGGTCGTCAGGGCGGCTGAGCTCTGACGACCCAGTCAGTACGGTGGGTCGGCGAAACAAACCAGATTCAGAAAGGCCGCCATCTCTAAAGTGGTAGGAAAAAACTTTAAGATTTGGCAAAACCAAAATGAAAAAAAGTGAAGGGAAACGGCCACACAGACCGCTACCACGCCTGGGGAGGGAAAGGAGGGACAGTGGTCCAGATGTGGCTACCTCGGCCAAGCCGCATAAAAAATAAAACCACGATAAGGTCGACAGCTAAACCTAAAGAAGGGCATGGAAAAGAGTTTTTCTAGGGTCCCAGAAAACTTCAGACCCGACAAAGGAGTTTGCGCAGGAGGTTCGGGCGGGAAAAAAAAAACCTAACTAGTTCGAAGGGTCAACTCCGCTCAGAGGACAACGTACGCGGGGGGTAAGAATCGGTCGAAAGGGAGGGTGGAACACTCTGGGGGGTGGAGGAAGGTCGGCGAAAGAGTGAACACAAAGGGGGGGGAAAAAAAAACCAACGCCGCTTTTGAAAACATCATGGGGCGGGAAGTCGCTTGGATTTTAGCCTCGTCAAGGAGCGGAAGTGACGAAAACGCGACCCGGGCGCGCAAAAAGCTCCAAAACGCTGGGGCCCCAGTGCGCCCAAGAGGCTCTACGAGAACCCAATCCAAAACTCCCCTCTGAAAAAAACTTAACTGCAAGCGGAACAGAGAATTGGTGTTGCAACTGACTTATCGTTGGGAGGCAGTATCCTGGGGGCGAAAATGGGGTGGGGGGGGGAAACCGTTTGGGGGTAACCGTGGCACTATTTTCACAAAAAAAAAAAAATGCCTGGGATCCCAGATCGCTGAGGGGTGCTGCCGCCAAAGTCAAAAAACGAAACGAAAGTTCTTCATTAAAAAGGGGTGTTAAAAAAAGACGAGGAAGAAAAGTGGGCGGGGAGAAAAAAAAAAATTCCAGAGAAGTCGGGCCGGCAAGTCCTCAGTGTAATGCACAAGAATCAACTGAATAAGAGCTACTAAATCCACCCGGGGGGGCCACGGAGCTCCAACACGTGTTTGCTGGGCAGACTAGGGGCGTGAAAGTGAAAAAGGAAAGGGGGAAAAAAAAATAGCCACAGCCTGGGGGTCTCAAGATAGGCGCAAGTGGGGGGCCAGCTGTTAGGAATAGACAGATCCGAGGCCGTAACTTCAGGATGAGTAAAAGACAAGATCTAGTGCGCTTTATACTTCCGTCGTCAAAGGACTAACGACCGACAGGTCAAGGGTTGATACTCTTGTTGTGGGGAGTCTCCAAAGAAGACCTCAGGTAGGGCCATTTGGAGCAAAAGGAGAGAGGGACCCAGCAAGAAAAGGGTTAGAGGAATCAAAGGGGTTGGAGTCCACACATTGGAAACCATCACAAGGTAGGAAAAGGCAAACTGGAAGAAGGGGGGGGGAAGTGTCAAAAAAAGAAAAAAAAAATGTCGTTTCTGTGGGGTAACCTCGGGGTAACGAAGAAGGAAACGGGGGCCTTTAGTAGGACCTGGTCACACCGAGGCAAAAAGCAAACCCACAAACCACCGACGTACCCTCAGATCGTTGGACCCTTGGAAAACAAGGACTACACCGCTTGACCCAAGTCAAGACGGTCGGGGCTGATCACGCGTACCCCAGTCAACTTGCAAGTCACGGGGGAAAGGCCACACGGACGAAGGGGGACACCAGAGAGACATTGACGTCATAGAACCAGCAGGTAAGGGTGTCGCCAGGAAAATCGTGTGCTCAAGGAGCAAAATCATCCCACCGTCAGGAAAAAAAAAAAAAAAGGGGGACCTCCGTCCAGAAAACCGAAAATAGGGCCTCTATTTGCAAAAACAATTCCAAAGCGCAAACTCCGGGGGACAGAAACGGAGGATCAAGAAAGCCCTGAAAGTACCTCTAAAAAAAGGTCCAGGGGAAACTGGGGTTAAGCGAAATGCAAATGGAGAAAACGAGTACAGGTGGCACTCGTGCAGAGAGGGAAAAAAATCCCAGGAGCCTGGGGTATGTTGGTACAGGACAAAACAGTCACCAGCAAGACCCTTCTTAGCTCATCGATTTATCACAATTTTACTCAAAGATCAAGACCCCTCGAAAGGACAAATCTCTCTAAAAACAACAACAAAAGAGGGGAAAGGGGTCAAGGAAAAGAATATTTTAAGTATCCTGCATAGTGCTGGGGGCCTATATAGTTTCACGTTATATGGTCTTCCTGGTGGTTGTCTAACACCGACCCACCTTGCGAATTTTTCGACCACGGGTGTGCCAACAGTAGGAAAAAACTGCGCACCAGTTCGAGTAGAGGTCTTGGAAAACAACCTACAAGGGGGCCTGAAGGGGTTTCCGAAAAGACGACAACGACGAAGATCTCTAGCCTCCTGGATTTAGCTTGAGAAGGGGGCAAGCCCTGACAAAAAAGAAGAAAAGTATCATAGAAGTAAAAGGGGGGAAATGGGAAGGGTGGGGGCAAGGGGGATAGTAGGCGAATCACAGGTGGGGGTGGGGGATGGGGGAGAAAACAATAATCATGGGGGGGGCGGTTCTCGGCGCGGAGTCAAATGGTTGGCCAGCACAGGTTGCAAATCAAAACCCAAGAAGAAGGCGTGTCCTTCCTGGGGTAAAGGAAAAACCCTGGGGTAGAGAGAAGGGAAGGCCTAAGGTAGAAAGATGGGGTCCACAGACTGGGGGGCTCTGTTGGGGACCACTGGACAGCGACCGGAGGGTCTGGTAAGAAGAAAATCAGCTGTTTGTTGGTGAATAGGTAAAGGGGGACGTGTCTTCAGAGAGGAGGACCCATATTGGAAAACTCTCCAGCAGGGGAAGAAAAACTGGGAAAGTCTTTCGCACTGATGAAACTGGGAGGGGTTGTGGGGCAACCGAGTGGGAAAAGACGAAAACGAACATTTATGAACAGACGCAGGGAACTGCAACTGGCGGTGCGGGAAGAAGGAACCGTGGCTAAAAAGCGATGCTACAGACTGGGTCAAGCTGATAAAAGAAGTCAAAAACGAAGAGACGCAACTTTCCTCATCCGAGGAGGGGACCCCACGGAAAACACGGGGTTTGCTTGGACGGAGAGAGCCCTCAGACTCCGGTACCCGTGAAACAATTTTTCCCGGAGAAAAAAAAGGGCCAGGTAGAGACCGAGAAAACGAAAGATGGAACCACAACTACACCTTTCGGCTTAAGCACGTCAATCAAAAAGGAGAAAAAAACAGTCTGTCCGACCAGTCCAATACAAAGGGGAAACCGGCACCCAACGTGATAGAGGTAACGACGTTTAAAGCAAAGGTCTGGGAAACAACGGGTGCAGAAAAACACATGAGGTGCGAACAGAAAAAAGCCGAAGATGGGGGACGATCGTGGTGAAGCCACTGGGGTTCCGACTTTGAAAAAAAAAAAGGGGAACAAACGCCACACGGCCGCAACGGGAATCGGGGGAACAAGGCGGGCGCAAGCATTCCGCGATGGGGACTGGAACTGCAGGCCGGCCAAGGGGGCTTTGCAAGGAGGAACGGGGGGGGGGGTCCCCATGGGTGGGCCCAAAAAAGACTATGCTATTGAGGGGGGGAAAGAAGAACCTAGCTTCAACAACTCAAGAAGACCAGCCTGGCCAGCACAGATTGAAGGGAAGCAGGGAAAAAATCGGGGTGTCTATCGGAGTAAGTCGGGCAACGGGACGGTGACTCACGTTTTGTAGAGGACCAAAACGAAGCTTTCACGGGGGAAGCGGGAAGGTCAATGGACCGATGGAGGGGGGAAAAACGAGGAAAGCCAGGAATCACCCCTAACCTCGGGAACAAGAGTGTCACGGGGTTACGTCAGGCGAAAAGGGCGGAAAGGCAAAAAAAGTGGGGGACCCGGTACCCCCACGGAATGGGAACAGGGAGGGTCCGCAACAGCCTTCAAGACAGGGCCGAGGAGAAAAGCTGGACGAAAAAAGCACCGGAAAAGGGCGCCGACCGGGTCGAGGAAATGGATGAGCCAGAGAAGAGGCGTGGGGGCAACAACTAGGACGGCAGGGGAGGAAAAAAAGGGATTGGGGACCGTCAAGATGAGGGACGTCCGGGGGAAGGGGAAACCTGTCGAAAACTTCGTATCTCCAAAGTAGCGGAAAAAGGGGTACCAGAACGGAAAATGGGCCATGTCGGTACGGTCCGACCAAAGGATTGGTACACGTGGGAAGAGGGGACGAGACCGCCAGGAAACCCCGGGCCAGGGCCAGAAAAAGGGGGTGCGAGCAGTCAGCTGGGCAAACGACCGTCCGAGGAAGATGGACAACACCCCAGAGGAAAGGGGGCAGCCAGAAGGAGGAAAAAGGGGCGAAAGCCGTCGGGCCGGGGAAAAAAAGGAGACCGCCCCTTCATGAATCGAGGGCTTAAGTCAAACAACCAAAAAAAACTGGAAGTATGGGGGAAGTTAAAAAGAGAAGAGAAAGAGAATGAAAAGGCGCTTGAAGACGGGGAACGTTAAGGAACGTATAAGACATCGCGGGGGGCGGAAGAAGCCTTCCAGGGAGACCGGCCCGTCCGAGCGTTTGGGGAATTAAATGACGAGGACAAAGACATCGAAAACAAAGTAAGGGAAAACCTCGGGGTGAAGTACAGAGCCTTCAAATTTGAGGAAGCCGCGGTCCCCATGCCGATTAGTCCACGTAGGAGGGGGAAAAGGGGGACAGGAGAACGCGGCCAAAAAACACAACACGCTACCAAAAAAGAAAACACGAGGTGCGAATTGAGGAAGGGGGGGTTTGGACCTACAGTAAAAGGCGACCGAAAAAATGGGGAAAGAAGAAAAAGGGAGGGCAACCATACAATCGGAGAAATTTGCAAACCGCCGGAAGAGAGGACCCGGCAGGTCAAAGAACATTGTCGACGGGGTTTCGGCCCAGAGGGTCACCGCAGAAAGAGGAGAAAAAAAAAGAGCGGCCGGTGCTAAGTGGGGGCTAAGGTATCCAGCTTTTACAATGTAGAAAAAGCGGGGGAAAGAATGGGGTGTCCGCCGGTCCGGGGGGCCGACGGAAACAAACGAAGTTGACAAACCGGAAGAGTGGAAAGAAGGGGGTCGAAAAAAAGCCGGCTACTGATTTCCAAGTAAGAGAGGGTGCCATGGACTGTGAAAATCGAACGAAGGAAAACGCGGGGGTCAACGCCACAGCGCCTACCATCGGGGCGGGCACATCGACTTCGACATCGCGAAAAAAAGAAAATCGAAGGAGCCTGATATGGCATGCATCCAGGGGCGAGTGTCCCCTAGGTGTTCGGAGAGGCAGGACAGAGGGGGGGGGGGGGGGAATCAAGCAAGGAAATATGAAGACGGCGGAGACGTTCACGTGTAATAAATTCCGTAGGAAAGGGGCGAAAAACCGTAAACTGGCGGGGAAAGGGGGAAAAAAACTTTCGGCGGGGTACAAAAGGAAAAGAAGGAGGGAAATCGCCAGGGTCGAACTAATCTGGGGAAATAACTATCTTGGGGCGTGCCGGGCAGCAGTGAAATGCAAGCAAACGAAAGGGACCTCGCAAGGGGAGCCAGGAGGGGGAAAAGAAAGACGCAAAACACACGTTGACGGTCTGAAGAGAAGGGACGAGGAATAATGGGAAACTGGGGGGCAAGAAGCCAGGGGAGGGAAGGGTGTCAATGTCGGGCAGCGGTCATCAAGCGGTCCGGGGTAAAACAAAAACACGCTGTTAGGGGGGGGGAGGAAGAAGAAAAGAGAAGCTTCGTCGTCGCCCAAGCCAGCGTGAAATACGGAAAATTCACAAAAAAAAAATGAGAAGAGAGTGGGGGTGGGAGCATGAACCTGATGAAGGCTCGGGGAATTATAACAAAACTCTAAAACGGGAAATAAAAAAACATTTGTTGTTGGATGAAACACGAAAAGGAATACTCAAGTCGGCAGTACGCAGACTGGAACGGCACATGAAATAACTAATCACATCGGCGGGGGCGGTTGTGGAAACTCATGAGGACCTGAAGAGGACGATCGTTTACATGAATCAGACCATGTAACGGCCCGAAGGATAAGACATCTCACTTCTAATCCATAACCAACTCAATATAGCAATTTACAAACAATAAAATGCCAAACAAAGCTTTGACTCAGAGAACCGTGTACTTACTTTTTCACGACCACCCCAGCTAGGCAGAAAGTCAAGGAAATGAAAGAAAGATTGACGAACGGTCGAAAGGGCTCTCAAGAAAAAGAAAGGGACCGCGCTGCGGTACGGAGGTGAGGCCAATCAACGAGAGAAGTCAATCGATCTGAAGTCAAGAACATTCTAACTTCAGAAGAGTGGTGAGAGGGGAGATCATTAATACGCTTAGGAAACAGAAGAACGGGTGACACATGCGGCGCAGAAACCAGCTGTCGAACGCCTAGATACATGCCAACGGGGTAAAAACACGGAAAAACATAAAAAGAAGGAAGGAAAAGAGGGGAAAGAAGATCCTAGCTGAGGCAGGGTGTACGAAAAAAAAAAAAAAACAAAAGGGGGCCGCTACTGTGTAGGGTCATACAGCAGAAAAAAAAGACTAAGAGGGGGGAGATAACTGCGCAAACTCTGAGAGGCACAGACAAGAAGGCTGAGGGCTGTGGAAGACAAAAAAAGGTGATAATAGACCCACGATCATCACAAAGAAAAGAAGGAGAAGGCCAACATAGACGGGGACTGAGAAGAGGCAAAGGCCCATCAATAAAAAGGGGCAAGTATGCATACAAACAAAAAAAAAAAAATCAGCAGAAGGAAAACAAAAACACCTCCAGAATGAAACTAAACAACGAGGGGAAGAGAGATTCGCGTAAACGGGGGGGTGGGGGCACGGGGGTGGGGGGGGGGGGGGGGGGGCGGGGAAGAGGGGAGGTAAGGAGAGGGAGGACTATCTAAAGTAAGTGATTCAGCCGGGGGGGAAAGTCTTGGAAAAAAAACGAAGAGAGGGGAAGGGGTGGGACGAACGACCTTCAAAGAACCGGCAGCGTGCGAAGTTGCAAAAACCCGTCTCTACAAAACATGTTACGCTCTTCAAGTCACGCAGGAGGGAAACGACGTAGTTGTCCTAAGGCAAGCATGCATATCCTCAGGGTACATAAGGGGCAGTCGTCGCATTTGACACACGTGGAAAGAGTCCAAGGGAAGCAAAAGAGGAGGGAAAAAAAACCGGCAAGTGGGGGGGCGAGGGGGGAAAAAAAAAGGAGGCGAAACCGATGGAGAGCGTCCAACGATAGGGGGCTTCTCTCTTTCAACGTAAAATGCTGGTTGCTGTGCTAAAAATGCGATCCGAAAAAAGATGGTAAAAAAAAAAAACGATCGGAAAGGAGAGAAAAAAAAATGAGTCACGATAGGGTTGAAAGAAAAGAGAACGGGGTGGGAGCAGGCTAAACGGCACAGGCATTAAGGACACCATTATGTACTGGATGGGAGAGGGAAAAGGGGTCGAAAAAAAGCAGAGTCAGGAAAAGGAGGACAAAGAACGCCACGCGAGGGAACTGGACTAATTCAAAGGGGACGGCCGGTTATGGCTCTATGGGCGCATCGGAAAGCGCAAGATAAAGCCAAAGCGGTGGGGGGAACTCGGGTGAAAACAGATGGCAACACAGAGATCTTTCAAATAGGGAGCAGCATAAATAAAAACAGTTACTCTAAAATAATAAAACTTAAAAAAAAAAGTAAAGCGCTAATCACAAATAATATGGGCATGGAACATATAGACTTCAAAAAAGAAAAGATTTCTACAAAAAAGACTATCTTGGGTAAAATATATAAAATTAACTGGGGGTAAAGTACGACTGTCTAAAGAGCTGGATATATAATAAAACATACGTATCTACAAAAACGTCA
>Ga0179593_1758323_pt1 | contig 13074 bp, 18 predicted proteins | sample CZODoug2_1_08_16_FD_185931 | JGI IMG/M metagenome (GOLD analysis project Ga0179593, IMG submission 185931) | Vadose zone soil fungal communities from Angelo Coast Range Reserve, California, USA - CZODoug2_1_08_16fungal (PacBio error correction) | ecosystem: Environmental > Terrestrial > Soil >...
AAAAAAGGGAGAAGAAAATTGAAAGAGGGTGAGACATAGGTCAGCGATCCGCTGCCAGGGAGTATCGAACAGGGATCATGAGATTGTGAAATTACGAGTTATTTGGAACAAAAAGGAATCTACTATCGGGATCTAGGGTGGCGCCGGAACGAAAAAGGCCACCTAGGGGATGATTCCCGTTTACAAGTAATGATGGGTTATACCATTAATACCTTGCTCTTTCTAATAGAATGCTCGAGCAGCAGCAAAAAACAGGCACGCCCCGACCTGCAAAATCTATCTATCACTCTTGACTGGAAAGAAAGGGGCACTACGGGGATAATTGTGTAGAAAGCTAAATAGGGGGTATACGCGGTCGTCCCGAAGGGAGGTTGGTTATTTACTCTAGGAATGGCGACATAGATTGCCAAGCTTGGACGAAAGGACCCCTCCGCTTGAGAGGTACAGGGGGAGGAAACTGTCTTAGGTAGACGCGAAGCGGCAACAAGAAAAAACACACAAAAATAAAAAAAACACATATCCAAAAAAGATAATCTACACACCAAGAGAGGGAAAGGACACACACACCAACAACAAATACTCCAAGATCAACAACAAAAACAACAAACAAATAAACAGAAAAAAAACATAAAACAAAACAAAGCACCAAAACGAACAAGAAGACACACACAAGTGAAAAGGAACGTACCGTTGAGGTTAAACCGGGGTCGAATCCGAATAATCAGCCAAGACAAAGGACGGAACCTGTCATGGGATGGGCTTACCAAGAAAAGACCTGTGAATAACTTCCGCGACAGTACTTCATACAAAAAGGGTGATAAGACAGAAAGATGGCGCAAAGGGGGGGGGAGGAGCGAGACTCTCAAAGAATTAGCCGTGCCTCAACCTCAGGAGAAATTGGGAATAGAATATCAGTTAGGGACCTTAGCAGCTGTAACCTTGAGAAAACCCTCAATAAAAAGGAACCAGAGGCATATCTTGGTTGGCGGTCGATTGGCTTGGACACGGAATTCGCCTGAGCAGGGGAGTCATCGTATTGGGGAGCAATGGAGGCCAGGGGTCCAGATGCCGGACAAAGTGGGAAGGGCCTGAATGAACTATTGTGGAATATTGACCGGAAAGCAGAAAACCCTGAACACTAAAGGAAACGGAAAGGGGATCATCACAAAGAAGAGTCGCGCACTCGTCCTATTCACGCAAACGGGAAGAAGCGGTATGCGAGGGAAGGTGGTGGATAAGGGGAAGGAAAAAGTCCACCATCATTAAGGGTGACGGAAAATGGTGGTAGAAGCATGGTCTTTCTAGGCGGAAAATCGCGATATCTGCCCATGAAGGATACTCTGCAGACAGCGAGCAAGGGGACGATGGAACGGAAATCTAAGGAGACCCATCAAAGAGGAACCATCTTCTGAACTAAACCGCGACACCACAAGGAGAAGGCAGGGGGGGGAAAGGAGTTCCTTCAACTGGGGAAAGGGGGTAAGGTACTGACACAGTTTTCGGTCCTCCGGGGAGGACCTTTTTTCTGGGAGAGTGATCTTTTCCGGGGGGGTATGCTTCTCCTACTGACAGGGCTGGCAAACGAAGTTGAGGGGAAAAAAAAAACGGATCTATTTGGGAGAACACAAACGGAAAGGCAGCTAATTCCGGACATCTTCACTGGTCAAGTTTTGATAGGACGAGGGCACAGAGGGTCTTCTAGAGAAGAATACATCACACTTTTTAAACACAAGGTGCTCCTCCCGCTTACCGCGAACTAAGAGACCCGTCGGAGAAAAAGATCTTTCTTCAGAGGGAAAGACAGAAAGTGAAAAACGCCTGGTGCAAAAAGAAAAGAAGTAGGTCTCCGGGAGGGCACGTGGGGATACTTCGAAAAAAATCTAGGGGATAGATGCACAAAATTCAAAAAGCCGGCGCCTCTTTCCAAGAACGGAGCGCAAGGATGAACCGGAAAGAATTCCAGTCCTACAAAGGGACTACAGCCAGTTACGCAAATATAGGGAGATCTCGGGGGAAAAAAAAAAACGGAGGGGCTACCTGGAAGGGGGAGGGGAGAAAGTTAGAGCCACCTAAAAAAACTGCGCCAGATCTAGACCTGCCAAACCAATACTCGGGTACAGAGAAATACTCTCCGGGGAAGTACTCTTTAATAGAAAGAACCTGCGAATCAGCGGCGGTCAGTACAGTCACGAGAAGGAGGCGGGGGGAAATGGGCAGATTCACGAGAAGGGATTCCGAGGAAGGGAGCGGTTTTAACTAAAGGGCTAGGGACAAAACAGAGTCGAGGGAGAGCATAGAGCAAATCGAAGGGGGGAAAGGCGCCAGGGTCGATCGCGCAAGAAGGATCCGTTACCTAAAGTCAAGGAAAAAGTGCGGGAAGATATTTCACGAAAAAGGAAAGGAATTACGTCATATAAAAGTGGGGACAGGAAAAGTCTGTCGTGCGGAGACGTGCAGTGGAAAAAAAAGCGAGGAGAAAGGAGTGGCCAGCACCTTGCAGAGTACGGGGATCCGCGCGGGAATACATTTCCCAGGTCTGCACGAGGAGTGCGTCTAGCTGCGGAAACGCGGATATGCAGCCAAACATGGTTGAAAGGATGCAGTCAAAAAAATCTGGGGGGGTGGTACCTGTTCTCTCTAAAGGAAAGGTGGGTCCGATTAAGGGGGAGAAAAGTCAGGAAAAAACGTGCGCACTCAGAGGAAGAGAGTATGGGGGGTACACTAAATCCCATGAGCAGTCAAGACTTAGCATATTCGGAGTCAAGCAGAGTAAAAGAGGGCGAAATCAGGATTTCATGAAAGATACAAAAAGGATTGCAAGAAGACCCAAAGAGAAACTCAAATCACAGTAGAGGGGAGGGACCCTCTTGAGAACCGCAGCAAGGGTGAATGTTGAATAAAGAGCGTAATAGATGTGGAGGACTGGATCGAGGGGTAAGGGTTACCGGACCCTGGAGAATAGGTTATAGAAGGGAGGGCCTCGGAAGAGATAAAGTCGGAATACAGAGAAATGAAGTTTAGCAAAATTTTTATGAAGTCGGGTTTGGTTTAAATATAAAAAGGACAAGAACGGGAAAAAAGCGGAGGTAACGGAAGGGAGGCAATCACGCCTTCTCATCAGCCGGATGGCTGCTCAGAGGAGAGAGATCAACAAGGGCCGAGGCTATGAAACCGGTCGAGAGGAGAGGTATCCAGCTGGGTGAACTATCAGAAAAGCATAACCGCCTTCCGGCTACATTAAGAAGAAGGCAATTACGGGTATAAATTACCGGTACGAAGAACGAGAAGAAAGTAAGAAGCTAAAGATTCACGGTGTACCCTAGTGAAGGCCGGGCCGCAGAGGCAAGGTGGGAGGAAAGATGCGGACTGGTACGGAGAGTGTATATCCGTACTGAAGCGGGGGGAGGAGCACGTGTTGGCAAAGATATTGGGGCGAAGACCCTGGATGAGGGCAGGGGGGTTGACCTTACTAATGTCGCCAAACGGGCTGAACCTACTGCAATTAGAGGGGAGAATTCTCAGGATTCAAGGTGGGGGGAGCAAAGCGAGAACCTTTGTCGAAAGAACCTCTTAAACGGAAAGGACTAGAAAGGAATGTCCATAAGGTGCGACGAAAGTGAAAAAGCTGGGCTCCGGAGAACGAGTTCCAAAAGAGGCCGTTCTCCGGTTGGGAAGCCTGGTAAGAGGGTGGGGGATACGAAGGGGTTAGAAGAGATTATGAATAGGAAGAAGGAGGTAAGGGCAAAGGAAGACAAAAAAAAAAAATCGAAAAAGGTCCTTTAAGATTCAATGAAGCCAGATGCCCGGGAGGGAGGAGACTTCTAAAATACGCAGGGAGCTGTTGAACTGGGAATAGGGTAGAAGGGTGACTACAGGACAAAAGCGCATACGAGACAGAAAAAGGCAGAAAAAAGGTACAGGAGCCATTTGATGAGGATGAACCGTTTACCAGGTCGATATTCGGGGGAAGCGGGGGGGCAGCAATAGTAGGATCTGGGAATGGTACCTTACTCTGGAGGGCCTGCAGCTATTTGGAAGGCGAGGCTGCCAACAGAGGGAAGAAAGGGCGAGATTTTAAAACCCAAGAGAGGGAATGGGACGCCCGCCAGGGGATGGTCTTATACATGAAGGACGGACCATTTAACTCAATGAGAAATTGCGGAAAAGATAACAACCGACAAACCTTGAAGAGGAGGTATATGCATAGACCATTATGAGGCTCGTGTATAAGGGTTGGGTCGGACATCCTCAAAGGGAGAAAAATGTGGTGAAGGGAAGGCATAGGCGGTAGGATGTCCGGGTCAAGGAGAAAATGACGAGGGAAGGGACGTTAAAAGGGGGGGGGGGGAGGGGGATAGCCCTTCTTACTCGACACGGAAATCCTGGCAGAAAAACCGGGATTACTCAGCGCAGGGGGAAGGGAGGGGCGGTCTTTTCTTAAGAGGCGCCCTGTGTGGGGCTACGTCTTTAAAAAGGGGGGCCGCGGAAAAAAAAACAAAGAGTCCAGTACCAGTATTACAAAAGTGTGGAGAGGAATGGTTAGAGGGTTCAGAAGAGTCAGGAGAGGACGAGAAAAGACGCCTTAAAAGGGAGAAGAGGTTCCAATTCCCAGAGGGGAGAGAAGAAAAGAAAAGGGCTGTGCGCGGGAGGAGGCGAGGGGGGGGGGGATCGTAGAGGTCAAGGCTCGTGCGCAAAAAAAGGTTAAATAGCTTTTTATGAGAAGGCTCGGGGAAGGGTGCGTCAAGAGGGCCTTTTTCGTCTGTCAGGAAGGAACCTAAGGAAAGGTTCCTATCAGGGGCTGTGGTTTCAAGTAGGGAAGCTGTAGTCGCGGGCGACCAGGGATCCGGCCATGCGGGAATCCTCCGCACATTCCAGAATCAGACAGCAAGGAGGGGGGGGGTTGGGATCGATAAACAGGGTGAGCTGTCCCACATGAAAACTGCTTCCACTAGAGGAACAAAAGGAAGGCGCGGTGGACGCGGAGTGAGGCAAACCTTCAGAACCTTCCATTTTCCCGGGGGGGGGCGATTAAAGAGAGGGTGTAAAAGGAAGGGGGGCGAATCCCTTCTCGACAAACTAAGAACGAAAAAAAGGCAGATTTAGAGAATCACGACAAAAAAGGAAAACCTTAGAGTGAGGAGGGTCGACACAATTCTTTGTCCAGCGTGCAACGGGGCGTGCTCAAAAACTAGATCTTTATGCAGGGGTTCTTGTTCAGAGCGAGAGATCGGAGGGCAGAGGTAGTTTCATATCAAGGTAGAGTGGTGAGTGATATAGTGGGGGGAGCTGCGACCGCAGAAAGCACAATCTAGAGGAGGTTTTGTCACACGCCGTAAAAAAAACAATATAAACCCGGGGAAAGGTCGAGGATCTGCCAGACCGATAAAGCAAAGCGCTAGAGACAGGGTCGCTGAGGCTCCTGGAAGCGCTCAAGTCAGGGACTTCAGGGGTACAAGAGGGGGAAAATGACTACCCAAAAGGAATCAGGGAACCACCCAAAAAAACGGAGAGGAAAGGGAAAGAGGAAAAAAGAGAAAGGGTGACATTATATAGTTTGGACCATCGGGGAAAAAAAGAAAGGGGAGAGCGGGAGAGAGGGAAGGGCATCTACATTTATTGACAATCTTGCCGGAAGTTGTGGGGGGAAAAAATCGTCCCAGACTCGAGGGAAGACGTAAGTCATGGGGGGCGGAAAAAAAACGAAATATCCATCCTAGATGATGACTGCGGGAAAAGGGGATAGAAAGATCTTTGTTAGCCAGGCTACCTGAAAAAAAGAAAATATAAGAGGCCGGGGAAAATATAAGGGGAATCAGGATTATACATCAACTTGGGAAAAGAGAAGTAAAAAAGCTAACGGCACCGGAACACTTGTTTTCTAAAAAATGGGATGGGGGGAAAGTCTCTTCTCCCGTACGCGGCGTGTAGTGCTGAGGGCGTATTTCTCTTATTTAGGGGAAAGGCGGTTGAAAACCCCGGGAAAGGGAAAAAAGAGAGGAACAGGGGGATATTCAGGAAGAGGAGGCGGGGAAAGGGTAAATCGAAACAGCGAGCTCCTGGTGGAATGAAGATTTGGCAAAGAAGGGGAACAGGGGGGAGAGGAGACGAAAAAAATAGTCGATCTCGTGCTGGAGTGGATTCTAAGGTAAGCTTCGAAGAACGAAAGAAGCTGTTCCATCAAGAAATCGGAAAGGGGGTGGACTGCGCGACAGAGGAACAGCGTCTTTTAGGGACGACAGGAGGCGCTGACGAAAGAACAAGGGACCTTTGATAAGAGAAAGGAGGCTTGAGGAAACTATGAAACTGCTGGGGGGGGGGGGCAAGAGAGACGATGCCCACTAAAAGGGAGAACACGGACTTGGAGAAGACAAGTTAATACGGAGGAAAAGCTGCTTGGCTGAAAGGAGAGGGGAAAACCAAGAAACCAAAGGAAAAAGAGGGGGGTAAATCAGGGGTCATTGCCGCGGAAATTCCAGGGAACGGAGGCGACATAGAAAAGGAACCTTATGTAAAAAAGGGGGGGTTAACCGGGTCTCCAGAAGGGACAAAGGTAGCAGGTGGGTATCATCTCGTAGTCCAATTCAAACTTGGAAAGAGGGGGATACCGTGGATGGAAGCAACCGGAAGCCTGACGAAGGAACGGAGAATAACCCCTTATCGCAAAATCGAGGATAGAATGCGGGGAGGGGGACGGAGGACATTTAAACAGAGGAATAAAAGTTGCGGCAAGGAGGTGAACCTTTCGGTGAGGAAGGAAAAGGGATTTGAGAGTCGTCTCCATTAATGAAGAGCCAGAGAAACGCTCTTGGGCAATAAGGGAGTGTATTCAACGGAGAAATAAAAATAAGGGGGGGAAAAGCTTCTTACTCACAAAGGCACGAGCGCGGAGGGGCGTGAAAACGCATGCTTCCGGGGCAAATGAAAGAATCCTGGCAAATGGGACCGGGCCAGCGGGGGAGACGTTTGGTGGGTATGGGCTTTTTTCTGATGTAGGCATCTTAAAAAAAAGGAACGCTGAAGTGATTCATTGGATTCTGAGGATTGGTAAAGCAGCAAAAAGCGGCCGCCGTATTTTGCACTCTTCATTGGGAGAGGACCCCGAGCAATCGGACACACTCATCTGGGAAAAAAAAAAGAGTCACTCAGGTACCGAGGAACAAAGCTACCTTGATGAAACGGAGCAAGCCTCATTGCAGGGCAAGGGGGATTATCTACGATACGGGAAAAAAAATGATCAGGTCGTAGATGATCACTATTTTTAATAAGAGCTCTCATAGGAGGGGGACCCACAAAGGAAGCAGGCCTGCGCCTCTTTCAGCGGAGCAAGTAGAGGCAGAAGATCGTAGAAAAAGCCATAAGCCAGTTCTCAGAACGGCGTGTGCGGGGCCGCAAGAGGGGGAAAAAAAGAAATCGTAGAAACCAAAAGTAATCAAAGCCTCAAACTACAGGATGAGCGGGAGAAGGCATTCGGCAAATCTATGAGTTATGTGACTCGGGGGAAAGGACTGACTCCGGGAAAGAGCTCTCCTTGGATAAAAGTCGTGGGGGGATAATAGTACGTGAGGGGATCCAGGCAGTCACGAATTCTGGGGGGGTGGCCGACTGAGATTCCTTGGTATAAAAAGATTCCTTCGAGAAAAAAAGGAGCTAGTGGACGAGAGATGGGAGGAGGGGTCTACGGCTGTTGAGAAGACGACTAAAGAGGAAGGACATCCATCTCACCTCTCTAAACAAGGTGTCACAAAGCCCAGGCAGAGAAGAAGAAAATGGGAATCAAGGGGAAGAGGGAGGAGGAAAATCAAAAGGACGGGTAGTCGGGGGAAAGAAAAAACGGGATAAGAGGCCCGCCAGGTAGGGTCCAGTGACTAGAACGGGTTCGCCGAACACAGCGGGAGAAGATGTTAGTTCACAACGAAAGAGAAGGAAGGCCGCATCGGGTCGGGGAAAAATAAAAAGAGTAGTCATCGGGGTCGAGATCCGGAATCAAAAATGAATCAGGGAAAACTCATCCTTCGCACAAACAAAAAACTATGATTAAGTAAAAAACAGATCAACGGAGGTGCCGGCGCATAGGGGGAAAAAAGGGAGGTTGCCCGCACTATAGGAACCTGCACAAAAAACAAAAATATCTGTCTGGAAACGCTGAAGGGGACGGCGGCATCAGATGAGTAAACAAAGGGCGACGATACTTGGCTGCGGAAGTTTCGCAGTACCTCGCAAGATGGGGGGAAAGGAAAGGGCGCGCGGAAGAGGCAAAGGTAAAGTCAGACCGCATACGTCCAGGGGCCCGACAGCAGTCTCGCACCCAGGGACGTTGGGGGAAATCGAGTGCCAGTGGGGACGAACTGGTGTGAAACAGACGCAAGGGACACACGCGAGACGAGAAAAAAGGGAGAAGAAAGGGCATGCCGATCTGGCGAGTGTATAAGCAATCGCGAAGAAGGAATACACCATCTGATCGGGCAAAGCAGAATGGCGGACGAGCCGCACCGCATCCACACGGGGAAGAGGCCTAGAGAAGAAAAGTCCAGAAGAAACAATCCAAAGAGAAGACCGAGACTACTCCTAGTGACAATTCGCCGAGGTTATTCAAGGGGGAAGAAAAAGGATCGGAGAAGGGGAAAACGAAATTTGATTGCCCCGGGAGCCGGAACGGAGAACACGGTGGGATTTGGACCTTGCTTCGGGGGGAAGGATGCTCCTTCTCCTTTAAAAAGCTAAAAAAGGGGAGCCTATGATGCAGGGGGGGCAATAATAGCAGCTATACAAAATCAAGTTCCAGAATGAGCGGAGGACAGAGGTTTTCGTATGGAAAGAATCCTCACTATTCGCGGTGGTCCGACCGGAGAAGGGGTACCGGTAAAGAAGGAGGAGGACTAATTTAAAACATGATTTGGGAAGAGGGCTAGGAGAGCGCAAAAGACACTATGGGGAACGGGAGAAAGGGTGCGGATGGAAAAAAAAGAACTTGAAGCCGAAGGAATTCAACAAGAGACGGTTCCGGATGAAAACGGGAAACACACAAACGCGAAAAGGGACAAATTAGACCTACACGACTTCAGAAGACACAGTGTGGAAGTCTATTTAATCATAAGGAGGGGCCGAGGGGAACGCCGAAACTGATAGTTCCTTGTCGAGAAAGATGGACCAGGAAGTAGTGATGAAGGGCAGATCAAGAGAGTGAGGGGAGAGGCTGCGTCAGGGGAGCTGCATTATGAAGGAAATCGGCAGCCCCATAGACTTGGAAGAACCTAACCAGACCCAATGGGTGATGGAGGTGAACCCCCTAAGGGCTCGTGAGGGAAAGAAGAGAGAAATCAGAAACAGCCTGCAGAACGGGGTCCCCCAGGGTTTCGCCGGATAGACCCGGTGACCTAAAGAAAGCCAGCAAAACTCCAGCGAGGCTCAGGGGGGGGCGGGAGGGGATGGGCGGTAAATCCAGATCTTACCACATCGTGCCATGGGTGCTGGAACTGAAGATGTCTCCAAGAGGGGACCTGGAAGACCCCAGGCTACACACTCGCGCCCAGATTGGCTGAAGCGGAGGGCCGTTTGCTCCTGGAAGAATTCCGCGAAAAGTGTGAACGAGCACTGAGGGGGGGGGGTAAAAAGTGAGTGCGGGGGCGGAAGGAATCCACTACTATTTGGGGCGGACTAGGAGGACTCAAAGCAGACGTGGAGGGCGCATCCTGTCCTAATACTCTCTACGAAGGACAGGTCCGCTTGGTAGGAAAGGGGGAAAGCAGACAGATGGGAGATCACTTGGAGGAAAAACTGCGTCGCGTCACGGCTGAAGGCAAGGAGCGGACACTTCACGGACCCGGGAAGTCAACAGACGTCTGGGGTTTTATGACAGAGCAGTAACCAGAGAGAGTCCGAGGAGAGGGGAGATCGTATTCTCGTGGAAGCTCGAAGACGTCAAAGAAAACGGAAGCCAGGGAGGAACCGGGAGTTATCTAGTGGGAGCTAAAACAAAAAGTTCTGTACACAAAGTGAAAAAAGTTCTCAAGCAGGCTTCGAGGGAGCAAATTGACGTCCTTCGAACAAGGAGAAAAGGTTCAATGAGAAAAAGGAAAAGTACCAGGTTGCCAGAGCTGTAAGAAGGCTCGGCAGGGTCGACACCACAAATACAAAGGAGACAAAGAAAAAAAAAAAAGAAGGAAAAAAACTAAATAGACGGTCTCACCGAGAAATGACCGGAGGAAGAATCCGAAGAGGGGCGAAAAAGCGATAGATGGCGCTTGTGACACCCACACCTTGTGGTCAATGAATCGTGGAGATGAAGGGAGGAACTCTGCAGGAGAAAAAATGGGGACCTCCTTGGAGGGATGTCACGAGAGAATGAGTAAGAGGAATAATTTTCATGGGAGGGGGTTAGTCGAACAGAGGGGGGTAACGGGGGAAAAAGTCAGAAAAGCTCAGTTATCCGTTCCGGATCGGCCGTCGTCAATCGGAGGGCAAGATGGAAGAAGACGATGAGCACCTCCCTGTTCGCAGATGCTGAGCATCTCTCACTCAAAAGATTCGCATCGGGGGTCTCACCCCGAAGGGGCAAAGAGAGAGAACCATCGAGGAAAAAAAACAAAAAAACGAGGGGGAAAAATATGGACAATGGAAAGGAAGAATTGGCGGAAGAGCATCGGGGAGAGGAAGCATACTTTATTATAGGAGTCGGGGGGGGGGTACGTTATTGGGAAAGAAACTCAACGATTGGAAAGAAGAAGCTGTGGGTGCGTACCTGAAGACGACAAACTACCGAACCAAGAGGTTCTGTGAGGGAGGAAGGCAGATAATCAGGTGTGCTTAATACGGAGAGCGCATATGAAGATAATATGCAAATGAGAGAGACAAACATTATGATGAGACCCAAAAGAGCACTAAGAAAAGAGCTGTGCATCGGAACAATACTGGGTCGAATACACGTCTGAAAGATGGGAAAAGGGTCGTCGACGTATCGTAAGGTTAGGCTGGGCGTGGCTCGAGGAGGAGAAAGGAGGGGACGAAAACCCCTAAAGGGGATCGTGGAACGATGGGAAGGAAGAACTGAGAGTATGTTTATACTACATATGGCCGCGGATCCTGGATCGGAAGCTTTGGCATGGGGAGAGACAATTGGGTGGAGGCAGAGGGAGACAGAATCCGTAGTCAGATCTCGGGACGAAATTGGACATGAGGAGAGCTTAGGGGAAGTCAAAGGGGGGAACCTGCGCGCTCGATCAGGACAAGTAAAACTGGAAGGATGGAGGTCACAGAAGGGCAACGGAAAACAGAAAGCAAGGCGTTTACCCCCCACCACCCCGCATGGGACTTCCCATAATCTAGCCAGGTGTGCATAAAGGGACGCTTGCGACCGATCAGCTGAACAATGAAAAAAAAGATGCGAGGATGAGAAAAAAAAAAATATAAAAGAAGGGAAAGGTATAGTCTCAACCAGGAGAGTGCAATTAGATCGAAACCCAGAGAGAACCAGGAGTCATATCATAGGTACGTAGGGGGATATGCCCGGCGAGAAGGAAAAAAAAAACCGCGCATAGAAAGCGTCAGCAAGGAGGGGGACTCACTTGAGAGCTGTTCGAAAGCTGCAAAGATGGAGATCAAAAGGGAGACATGCACTATTGGAGATGTGATAAAGAAAAAAAGACGCAAGAATTCCTGACCAAAATACGGCATGCAAACAGACCCTTATCAAGAAAAGAATCTGGGAGGATCCGGTAACTGAGGGAGGTGAGTTGCTCGGAAAAGGAAGGACTAGAAATGGGAAGGGCCCAGTTTGGGACAAACCACCTGGCAGGAAGCTCCTATCTATTGTCAGAGTCTCTTAAAGGAGAAAGAAAAAAAAAAGCCCTAACTCAGAGGAGTGATGACGAAGGGCCAGAGACTATCAGGTCAAAAGATTTGACTACCGAGGCGAGAAACTTTCGAAGGCGGGACCAGAGAGGAAAGGGAAGAGTCCAGACTGAACTACCATTTGACGGTCCCCTAGTACGGGGTTAATTTCATCACCGGGGGGGACAAACGGTTTATTGGAAGTGTGTTCCGGAGTGTGGGAAAAAAGGACGATGTGACTGACAAGGGGCAGATATTCTACCTTTGAACACAGAAGACGCTGACCGGGCCGTCATTTTTGCCGGCATTTGCGCATTCCGCAGCTGGCATAGGGTTGAAAAGAGGAGGACGCAAAATATGGACGGCTTAACCTCAGAGAACCGGCAGAAGTAAGCCCGCTGGGCCCGAGGGGGTGACACGGGAAATCACTAAACTGAGTTGGGACAAGTGGAAGGGGAAGACTCCGAGCAAAATGGGGGGGTAAATCCTAGCTGCAACTCTCACAAGGGCCAAACCGGAAACAGAAATCGGTCTATTCCGCTGTAGCCATTCTCCTGAGGGAGAAGACAAAAACTAGCATCCAGGGAGAGGAAATAAAAGGGGTGCAAAAACTCGTGCGCCGGGCATCGCATCAGGGGAGAAATAACTAAGGTGGGATAAAAACAAACGTCAGCACGGCCGCTCTCCCGAATAACTCAAAGGCGTACATAAAAGACTCTGAAGGATAGTGGGAAAAAGAGGGACGGTCCTTGGGAAGAAGGCTGGAGCCTTCTTAAATCGGCGGAGGATAGGGACGGCAGGGCAGCCTCAAGTTCACAAAACCAGTCTGGATTGGCCCGGAGGGAAGGGTGAGGAAAGAGAAAAAGGAGCGCTGCAGCAAAAGAGACAGATAAAAGGGGCTTCGGCACCGGCGGCCTGGGGGGGGCAACGCTCGCTCAATGTCTCCTTTTCTCCGAAACCTCCGAGGGGAGGGAAGAAAATGGACGAGGGGGAAAAAAAACACCGCGATACTTCTAAGAGAAAGACCTTTCATCCAGCTAAAGGAGAAAAGAATTACTGAAGTGGAGGGTGCTCCGATCTCGGAAGCGGAACAGGTCCTAACATTGCGGAAGAAAGTCGCGCCACAGAAGGACTGGGGGGAAGAAGGCCGTCAAAATCGGGAGCCGAAGTCGAACGGTGGGGGGCGCAGAACATGCAGGAAGGGCTCGTGCCAATCCTCAAGGTCCTCCTCCATGCAAAAAACGGAAA
>Ga0179593_1479562_pt1 | contig 13073 bp, 14 predicted proteins | sample CZODoug2_1_08_16_FD_185931 | JGI IMG/M metagenome (GOLD analysis project Ga0179593, IMG submission 185931) | Vadose zone soil fungal communities from Angelo Coast Range Reserve, California, USA - CZODoug2_1_08_16fungal (PacBio error correction) | ecosystem: Environmental > Terrestrial > Soil >...
GTGGTTCATGCGGATCCAACTTGTGTGTATGCCCCCGTCTTTGGGGGGGGAACTTGTTGATCACATTGGGGAGTTTGACGGGTTCTCGTATCACCCCGAGGTAGACTAAAACCCAGTGGGAATCAGAAGGACGTCAAGGGGAAGCGTAAACTCAACTGGGCTAAACAGGCAGGTCATATTTTGCGCAAATGAAGCGCATAATCCAGAGGAGGAGCGGAATTTACATGCGGGCGGCATTCCGTTGGGGCCTTGGGCAATGGGGGAGAGATGACTGAGAAAGGGCCTTTGCCTGGAAGAGGAGAAAAAAGTTTCCAACTCCGTTTCAAAACTTCTGCTCAACGATCCCGAGGGAAAATGGCATAGAACAACCGCACGAATTGGGGAGAGTGTACGGCATTGGGGGGTCTTAGACGAGAGGGGCGGCGATTTTCGTTAAACCATGTAATTGACGGGAAACCTTTTAAACCCCGGATTTGGGGAAGGCAAATAGACGTCAGGTCCTCGCGGTGGAGGAAAAGGCGAAACTCCCTCTCAATAAAGAAAGAACAAACGGCTGGGGAACGAACTTTTCGGATCAAGGATAGGCCAAAAAGGATTGGAACCGTGCTTTGGGAGACGGATTATTGAAAGGTTAACCACCTTTTGGGGGAGAGAAAAAAGCGAATAAGAAACCTAATTCTATGGTGCTGGACGAATCAGGTTAAATGGAAGGGGCAGCACATGAAAGGGACTGTCGTGGTTAAAGGATCGGACGCCAAGAAAGTCGGATATCCATCTGTATAGCTGTATGAGAAGGGTTCCGAGAGAACAAAGGGAACTTTCCTTCGAGGGCAGACGGGAATGCAAGAGAGCTCCGGAGAGAACAGCTACCCTTGTTAACTAGGAGCTCAGAACTGGTCAAAAGGGAGGGAAAGACGGGGGGGCGTTACGAAAAGAGAAGGACCGTGGCGTCAACGAAGGGAGGAAGCTTTGTTTTACCTGGGTTGGCTTCCATATCCACCAAATTGGGAAGCCGCCAGGAAAGAAAAGAGAGGAGGGGCAGTTAGACGGAGAACTCGGCCTATGGGAGAGAGCTTAATGCCCTGGACAGAAACCGCCTCCAGGGGTGGAAACTCAGACCTCGGGACCAGCCACGGCAAGCAGATGGGTGGGGGAGGCCAGTGATCTAGATTAATTGAAAGGGCCACCATCCGGGGTTAGAGGATGATATGGCCCTCATCATGGAGCCGGCACTCATCCAGGCGAGAGCGTATTTATGTTGGCGCGACGCCAGGAGGAAAGGTGGAGGAAGTGGGAAAAGAAAAAAAGGCAGATGACGAAAGGCAGGCAGTATTGGTCGAGGGAGGGAGACTGTAAGAAGAACAGAAGAAATAACGTGGAGACCTGCCACGATGGGGTTTTAGGAAAAAAGAGGGGAGGACTTTTGTGCCTTTGGATAGGGACAAGAAGGATTCTTGGGGATCACAAGAGGTGTGGGGGGGGGCGATGCAAACGAGGGCCAGGGAGAAAAAGTTTCCCAAAGACAAGGAAATTCGGTGAAGCCCTCTTAAGGCAATACGTAACAGTAAAAGGAAGCAAACCCGAACAATTGGAAAACAGCAACCAAAGCCAGGGGAAAACGCTTCCAGGCCAATCCAAAGTTGAAAGCCGTTTATCGTCGGGTCAGGAAGAGGGGGGAAGGACCGGGTAGTATTAATTTCGAACAGGTTAGGTAACATTTTGAAAAAGAAACCTACACCTATGAACGCCCTGGTCAAATTATTGGTGGAACAAGGAAGGATCCCCCGGCAGAAACATTAGACGTGCGAAAAGGACGCCCTTTAAAAGTCCCTTAGCTTTTCAGGGGGATGAAAGGGGGGGAGGGAAAAAAGAGGAGTGCTCAACAAAACAACGGAGAAGAGAGAGCTGAGAGGGGGGGGAAGGTATAAAAGGGGGTGGACGGTCATGGAGTAAGCGCCGGTGGAACGGCGCGTATCAAACAAATCCTGCATTCGGAGAAGCCCGGGGGGGGGAAGAGGGGGAGGAATCGAGGGGGGTGATGGGGGTCATTTCGCAAAGACTGACAACAAAAAACTAATAAACGTATAGAGAAAAGAAACGTATTTAAGCGGAGGATAACGGGCGTTGGAAAAAACATTGCGTTGGGGGGGGAGAACTATTTGTACAAGGAGGGGGAAAACTTTTTGTCAAAAAAAAAAAAAAAAAAAAAAAGGAAAGGAGGCAGGGGGTTACTGGTGGTGACGTCGAAAAAACGAGGTTACGTTGAGAGCGCTTCCCCACCGCGCTGGTGAAAATCAGCGACACAACGCCCTCGCAACTCTGCCACCACCAAAAGAAGTTGGAAAGAAAGAAAAAAAACACGTAGGGTGTTTCATATAATTTCACAAGCTCCTGCTTTCAAAAGGGGGGGAGAGCTGAAACGGAGTGGCTGTTATTCTGAAAAGCTTGAACCCGCGATACCTGCAAGACAAATGGGTGGCCCCGGGGAAAAAACAGGTGGAGGAAAAAAAAGACGGAAGGGGGAAGGGGGACGACCTCGACAGAAGAAACCTCGTAAAAATGGACCATGGCGAAAAAACCGTATAAGCCCATCTCCTTAAAAGCCTCGGGGTGCGGGTTCAAGCAATTCATCGCCGCGAAATGACGCACGAAAAACAATGAAGAAGAGGAAGGGCACGGCGGTAAGGGCCGTCCTGGCCTGGAGGGGGGAAAGGTTGGGTTCGACGCAGGGCCCTCGTAAGCAAGGGCACCCGTTCTCTGAACTCCAGAGAGCATATGGCTGCAGGCACGGGGAGGAAAAAACATGGTGGGTTGAGAGTGTGCCACCCAAACCACCGTGAGCCACGAAGAGAAGTAAGTAGGAGGGAAGGGGAAGCCTCCGTAAAGAGGACGCGTGGAGATCAGAAAATCTGATAAAATGGCTCGCAACGGGAGGCAGGAGCTCTTCAACAAGAGGGAAAAAATGGAGACAAGGGAAGGTGGTCACAGGGCAGGATTACTCGAGTTCAGACGGGGGGCAGGCAGTATCCGCGTTTCGACGGCAAATACAGTCCCAAGCAAGGAGAGGAGGACGTGATGGCTGCCTTCCAGCTGGAAAGAAAGACTCAGCGGCGTCGTGAGTCCTGGTAGACGGGGAAGGGCACGGGGATAAACCACCGCCACGTTAAATACTGAGGGCAAAGGGGTCGCAAATTTCCGAGTGGCGGGGGCAGGGCTTTCCGTGAGTGCAAGGGAATCATTTCGGAAGAGGCGGGTGTCCGCACGAGTCCCATGCAGTCGAATGTAAAATGAAAAGGGCCTAAGGGTTAAAGAAAACCCCAAGGGAGGGGGGGGGCACGGAAAGAAAGCCGCAGGGGAACCAAAAAGGTCGATAGAAATTGCCGGGGGGGGGGGGGGATGAAAGAGCGGGACGGCCGAAAAAAAGGAGGGAGGGAGGGAACAGTCTTTTGAAGGTTGGGAGAGAGCGAAGGGGCGAAGGGGCGAAAGAACAAGAATGGCGCGTATTGGCCTTCCGGAAAGGAGGGGTAGAATGCCGCACGGGGTAAAAAATTGACGAGAAGCGCGGTCTTAGTGTGTTGGAAGGAAGGCCGAAATGCTTCGGGGACAAAGATCGAACTTCGGGGACAAGGGCCACGAATCCCAGGCGGGTAACGAGAAAAAGCGAAGGCCATCCGAAAATGGTGGGGGAAGTAGAAGGTGGTGGGGCGCCTGAATTCGACCCACGGGGAAAGGTATAAAGTTTGAAGGGGGAGAGAGTCCAGGGGGCGTCAGCAGCTAAGCTGTTGCCAACAAAAATGTCGGCAACCAGGATTCTTGGGGACGGGGCCAAATTGCATGTGCGGCCAGGGGAGACACTTTGACCGCGAGAAGGAAATGGCCAGGTGCAATAACAAAAATCCTCCGGAAGGGGAGGGCCTCGTGCCAAAAAGGGGAAATCGTATCGTTGTCAAAATGAAAGAAATCCACGGTAAAACAATCGGCGGTTAAAGGAAGCGGGGGAGGGGAAAAGTAGAAAGGGGGGATGGTATGCATATCTCAACACAAAAAGGAGGAGACGAGATTGCCAGAAACTAACGAGGCGCAGACCGCCCGCCGATCGACAGAGCATATCGACCTGTGGATGGGGAAAGGGGCAAACAAAATGGCCGGGACGTTCGGGCAGGAGAAAAGGGGGATGTAACGAAGGCGCCTCGCAGAGGGGGTATGTTGACCGGAAATTCAAAAACTCGCGTTGGGGGGTCACCGCTTGTGATTGAAGGGAGTGGAAGGGAAAAAGGCCCAACGAAGAAACGGGGGAAAAAGTGTTGGGGGGGAAAAAAACTTCAGGAGAATATCCAAGCAAGGGGTAAAGAGAAAAATGTCAACCAAAAAGAGGGGAAAGGAAATAGGGAAAGTGTGGTCTGAATGCAGAAAAAAGGCAAGTGAGACTCAACATAGGGAAGGCCGGGGAAAAATGCGTTTAATACGTTGATAACACAAGGGGGATCCAGGGGGACCGGGGCGAAGGGAGGGGGTAAAAAAAGAGCAAGATCGTGCAAGCGCCAAAAAGATCGCAGAGGCGGCGAGGAAATGGGGAACAGGCGGCGGCAGGGGAACCGGAGTTTCCGGGGAGACCCTAAATCCAATGGGGCGAATGACAGAAGATGGCCAAAGGTCGCAAGGTCTAGAGAACCACAAACAACGGTTATCAACGACTCACTGAGTGTCGCGCGATGCCCGCATCAATGGGGAAGAACAAAAAAAGGGGGGGGCACAAGTCGAGTGACATACTGGTGGTCGGAAAAAAGGGCTCAAGGGTCTAGGGATGCAGAGAATTGACATGTTGGCAGGGGGAATTTTGTACGACACGTGAATTAAGGTACCGGGCAAATCCGGGAGGGGGCCTAAGCTTGGGAAGGGACAGTTGCAGAAAAATTGCGTCAAAACACTCTAGCCCCACGGATGCCGCACCAACGGTGGGCCACGCAGGGGAAAATTGTGAGAGAAAATGTCTCGAACCACGGAACGGCGCGGTGGTGGAGACATGACCGTGAAACGTCCACGTGGAGAAAGACCAGTCAGAGGAACATCCAGGGGGGACGAATGAATATTGGGTTGCTGACTAACCGGGTGAGTACGGCAGCACATGAATCAAGGGGGAAAAAAGTAAGAGCGGGGGGGGAAATTTAAGGGCGTCATTAATAGCAATCCCTGAAGCATTTTCTGAAACGGAAAGGAGACCTTCCTCGAATCCACCGGCAAGGAAACAGAAAAGGCGCAGTGAGCTTAGAAGGGAGAATCATTCAGACACAGAAAACTCCAAGTATCAGACGGGAGATTGATATCCAGAAAACTGGGAAATGTGGATAGAGATGCGCGGGACGAAGCCCTACGGGGGGCCGCGCAAACCTGGCAGGCTGGGGGGGGGAAAAGGGGGTGCTCCATTCTCTCACACAGTGGGAATGCCGCCCAGGCAAGAATTACAGAGAGCGGAAAGGGGTGAGCAAAGACGCGGCCTCTTGGAGCTTAAAAACGCGGGCAAACTTGTGGAAAACCGACCAGGCCGGAGGAGGGAAAACTACGCACGACCACCAGCTTGCACTGATTGGGGGCAAAGAAAAGCGAGGCATGAAGGAAATGCCACCAGCCGGTGGGTCCGAGAGAGAATGAGTATGGGGCAAGGGAACATAACTGTGGAGGAGGCCTAGCCAAACCATTTGGAGCTCAGGTAGAGGACTCGGGACAAGACGGATGATTTGGTAAAAACCAAGGGGGCAAAGGCAACGAAGGCGTCAGAGTGGTCGAGCAGGGGTTAAAGACTGAAGATAAAGCATCAATAAGGTTATCCTTCCACGAGTTTTAGTTTTGGAGGGGGGAAAGCCGGGGGAATGTTCCTGTTGGGAAATTTTATAGGGAAACAAGAAGGTTGTGGTCATGAGGTTTGGGGGGAGCGAGCAAGAACGCGGATTTACAGACAAGAAGGAGCAGCCCTGCTGGCAATACGGGACGCCGAGACGTGACCGACCAGAAACCGAGATACCACGAGCCACCGTGTAACTCGATGCACAGCACCGCAATGTTAAACAAAACGTTTATCTTCGGGTCAGCTACTGGAGGGTGCAATATTAACCGATGATATTGCTTACAACAGTTGCGGGGGTTCAAGGAGGGGAAGAACTGATAAAAAGAGCAACTCTTAAAAATCAATGGAGGGTGGTCCAAGGGAATATCCCCCTTAACAACTAAAAGGGGGCTAGAGACGAGAAAGGCGCAAAGGTAAAGTTCCCATGAAACGGCATTGTCTTTTATAGAACGGTAACAAATAGAAAAAGAGATTCAAAAACAAAAAAAAGGAGGAATAAAAAGAGAGAGTATTAGAGGTTGTGGTTTAATAAAAAGGGAAACCCAGGAAAAAAAAGAAAACACATGGACGGTAAAGGGGGAGAAGTGTAAGAAGAAGGGCCATCGGAGCAAAAAGAACGAGATTGACGGGGGAAGGGACCTTGGCCCATCAATGTTGAAATTGGCGGGCATGGTGGGGTAGAAAGGATCAGGGAAAAAAGGACCAACCCCAGTTTGTCCCTGGTCCTAAAAAAAAAAAAACGTATTGAAAATATAACGGGCGGGGAAAAGGGCGGATGGGGAGAACGAGGTTGACAAAAGCTTTGGGGGGAGGGGTTTGCCCAGGTCATGCTCGGGGATGGTCGGAATCTCCAGCGAGCGTATGACATTACGCAGGCTGACCCACCGGAAGGCTTGGAGGGAAATCATCACAACCAAAGAGCGGAGCTTCAAAAAAATTTTATAATACCACCACACAAAAAGAGTTTCGCTAAAGTGGAAAGAAATCCCTGCTTTCGAAAAAAGAAAAAGATTTGGAAGGACCTTCAAGGGGGGGAGTGCTGTTATGATGAAAGGCTTTACCAAAAGCAAGGTACTCAATGACCGGCCGGGACCCGTTTCCCCGCAAAGTGTGTCGATTCAAACGCCGACCGTGCCTGAATCCAACCAGAAAGTCCCCCGCGATCAAAATGGGCAATCGAGAGAAGGGGAAATTGCCGATCATTCTAGCCAGAACTGGCTGGGAAACTCAATTCTGAACATCGCGAAATTAGTCTCACCCAAAAATACTAAAGATGGATGTAAAGGAGGGGTAGAAGTGACCGCCTAAAGGCAGGTTCAAAACTTCCTTTCACGGTACGCTCAATAGCCGCGTTCTCCGGATAACACTGCGAATCACGCGATTGGAAATTAGGAAGGGGAGTATGAAAAAGGGGAAGATTGAAAGAAAACGGAAACGCAGCCGGCCACAGCGGACGCACAAGTCGGGAGGGTCCCAGGAGGACTCCGGAGGAAATAACAGTTGAACCAGAGGAAGAACGCAAAGTAGGGGGGGAAAATTGTATCGCAACTGGGGTTAGGAAGGAGATACGTGATAAGCGCCGAAGAGTTGGGTATGAGCCGGGGGGGTACGGGGAGACTCGGCGAATCATCTGAGAAAAAAATTTAACCGGAGTTGAAGATGATGGGGGAAGCCAAGAGAATTGCCCCACCGCAGAGGAAAAAGCTGAGGAGATTCGGATGGAATTCATAAACGAGGGAGGGACGGAACAATCGCATAGGTCGGCGTTCGTAGGGACGGGGACGCAATTGGAACGTTTGCAAAACGGTAAACAATACGGACCGTAAAATAACGTGAGGGGCGAGAAAAGGGGATCGCGTTTCCGCCCAGGGGTGGTGAGTCCGTAGAGCTCGCGGGAAAAAGGTCGCTGAACACTAGAGGGCCCAGAAAAATAGTGCAGCAGAAGGGATCACGTGAGAGGTAAAAAGGGTCAAACGGAAAAAGGCAAGGTAGTGTTTTGCACCATCCAAATCAGACGCGTCGTAAGAAATAACGGGCCATGCTCAGCAAGGACGCGTGGCGGGTAAATTCCGTGAGACGGAATCGGCTGCGACCAAGGAATTGCTCAGAATGAAAGGCGTTTGGAAAGTGGTCGCGCGATCAGGGGGGAGGAAGTTGGGCCGAAAAAAGCATTCCGCACCTGGGAGGGCAAAGGTTCCGGAAAACTGGTCGATAAATGCCCGCCTGTGAACCTGGAAGCCGCAGACTGGGCGGTATTTTGCTAGGGAAGGACTAGGCGGCTGCGGAGGGACAAACTATCGAACGGCGCAGAGGGAAATCATCCGTGTTTAAAAAAAAGAGGCACTGGAAGAATTAAGATGAAGGACAGGGTGTTGAGTAGAGTTTGCAGGGAAAGTAACAGACAAAGGAAACAGATTTCATCCAGAGTGGGGGGGGGGGGGGGAAAATATCCACTTCATTTGAATACAAGAAGACAAAAGGACTGTTTGCAAACAAATGGCCAGGACAACACCAGGAGGATGGGACGTTTCAAATCAAAAAAGGACAAGTGGACACCAAAGGAAACCCAGAGGAAGGATAAGGATGACAAGGGGTTAAACGGAGAAGGCCGCCGTCGGAGCGGGATTGAAAAAAAGACCATATCCGCGCAGGAAAGGGCAAGAAACATTCGGTTTGGGCCCATGATAGCCACAGGTCGAAGGGTCGGCGTTGGGGCGAAATTCTGGGGAAATGGGCAAAGGGACGTGTGAGTGGATTTCAAGTAGCTAAAAAACAACTTATAGTAGGAAAAGGAATTCCATAAACTCCAAGTCATTGGCCCATAAATCCAGAAGGGGAAAATCCAACTCCTAAGGAGACCGGGGGGATTATGCATGAGGTACCTGGAGGGAAGCGGGGACGGTCTGTGGAATGAAAAAGGGGGGCTCGAATAAAGGTCAGGGGACCTGGAGGGAAGGGACTACTAGGGGGAAAGAGTGTTCCTAATGTTAATTGAAAAAAGGGACTAATCCTGGGGGGGGGGGAGAAAAAGGTTTTGTGAAAAAGAGGATTTCTACGCTGGGAAGAAAAGCTTGAAGTGTATTAAAAAGACCAAATCGGAGAAATTGTCGTGTCTGAATTAGCCCCGGAAAATTCTACTCACCAAATGTAGGGGGGGAAAGAAAGAGCGGGCGCCAGTTTTCCTCAGTTGGCAAACAAAAAATGTCTGAAGAAAGTGCGGATTGCACAAAAGGTGTTGGGAAGAAGGGGGGGAAACTGCAGAGGCGGAAGCGCAAAAAGAAAACCGAAAATAGGACGGCGTGAAGGTTAAACATAGCGCAATGGGGAAGCATTTTCGATGGGGAAACAAACCGTGGGAATGAACATTCACCAATGTCGCAGAGATAGAGAACCCTGTCAAATACAGGATGTAAAGACAACTGTAAGGTTCGCGCCAGATTCAAATCAGAAGGGGGATCAGACCAAACCGCCAGTTCAAGTCATGGTTGGGAGTCGACGCGTAGACGGCGAGTTCTGAAAAAGAAAAGACGTGTTGAGGAACGGGAAATGGTGTTTTGTGTCTTGTTGAAGAAGAAAAGGGGAGTGGAAGGTAGGAAAGGGACACTATAGACTCCGACGGGAGAACAGGTAAAGAAAAAAAAATGGCTTCCCGTATCAGGAAACGGAACCCACACAAAAGCTACTTAAAAGGAGAAAGGAGAGAAGAACGGAATTGGGGAACAACGTTTCTTCTGGTGAGCCTTTGAATTGAAATGGGAAAAAAAAGGAAACCGGGTGAGCGACCCGGTACGTACTCAGGGGGGGACATTCGATTTTTGGGGAGATCCGAAAAGTACAATCGAATAAAGAAGGGCAGAGAAAAAGGAAAAAGAGGTTGTAATGGTTATCGGGTCTCATGAACGTCGATCAGGTGAGCAAACTCTAGAACGGCAGGGGGGGAACCTGGATCCACGGGACCATCGGCGGGGCGAAGTTGCAGGGGGGGAGGAGCATCCGGACGCACAGTGAGGAAAGAAATTTTATCGACGGGGCCGGCTGCTCAACTCAGACGTGTCAATGGATGAAAGAGGGCGGGTTGACGAAAGGCCAAGGGGACATCCCCTGAGTGGTGACGTTGGTGGAGGAATCGAGCCAAAAAAAGGGTCTGAATCCGCCGACAGAATTACATCGCGCGCAAAATGTGAAGGAGAAAGGAAGCCTATTGCGCATCTCGGGATCCTTCGGAAAACGTCTTCGAGGCTGTTCAGAGACGCGGGAAAAAAAATTCAACGAATGGGGGAGGCTCGGGCGAGCGTTTGATGAATGGGAAAAGGGAAAAAGCAGGGTTGCCTCCGAGGCCGAGGGTTATGGGAGATCCTGATGCCGGGAGGCCAGTGAGAGGATGGTTGGGGAGGTCTTCGTAAAAAGGAAGGAAAAGGGAACGGTTAGGGAGGGGTTGAAGAAACACTGAAAAGATTGAACCAGTTCAAAAGGGCACATGAAAGGGGAGAGACGGGGTAACGGAAGAATAAAAGCCATCACAGGAAGGGAAGAAACTTGGTTTCGGAATGTATTGGGAAGGGAGAGGAAGAATAAGTGTTGGGATGATAAAACCCTCTTGTCGAAGAGAGCGGGGTGCCGCTGATTTTCCATCCAATCCCAGGAGGGGAAGACCCTTCAAATGGTATCAATACAGAGAGACGTTGAAATGGGAAAAAAAAAAAAAACCGAACAATTAAGGGAAACCACTAAAATCAGTGGAAAAAGAGGATGAAGGAATATAAAAAGGTTTCAACGCCGGGGATGACGGTAGAGGGAGGCTCGAGTATTTTGCTTAAACCCTGTTGCTTGTCAGTCATGGACAGAAAAAAGAGAATCCGAAAAGGGAAACTCATTTTCAAATGGGGGGGACTTTGAACAAGAACCCATCAGGAAAGGGGGGGGTGGGGGGGGAGATGCCGGATAAAGGCGCACATCAACGTCACATGACCGTCATGGTTATTTTTGTAAAGCTCGCAAAAAAAAAACGAGGGGGAGGGGGGAAAAAGATATCGATGTTTTACGACAGTTAAAAGAAAAATGGGAAAAGGGGGACATGGGAACGGTAAAGGGGTGCAGGGTCTCCAAGAGTATCAAAATGCTATAGAATTCCTTAAAAAAAGTTCAGGTGAAAAAAAAGGGGGGGGGGCAGGTCATGGGTAGATGTCCTTGGCACAGGAAATGGAAAAACAGGTTTTTGGGGGTGTAGAAAATCTAAACACCGGCAGAATTGACAAAGAAAGAAGGGTGAAAGGGAGGGGGAATTGAGAAAGCGCGGTGGTGAAAAAAAAAGCGGGGGGGGATGGTTTTCAAATTACTGTTCGAGTGGGAAGTCGGAAAACGTCTAAAACGTAGGGGCATTTAAGCAGGCGGCAAAAGGCTGGATGAAAAAAGGGAAACAAAGCACAGAGATTCAATTGGAATAAATACCAAACAAACACAGGTGGGGGGGAGTAAAATTACAAAAAAAAGAGACTGGAGAAACTAAAACAATAGGGCAGGAAAAAGGAAAGGATGGGGAGTCGGAAAGACTTTAACCCGCCGAGATCCGGACTGCCGGGGGGAAAGGGGGTCCCAATCGCAGTTGTTTAGTAAAATCAGAAGAAGGGTCTAAGTGGAAAAAGGGAAAACATCACTAAGAGAAGAAATGAGAGGGAAGAAGGGAAGGAAGAAAAAGGTTAGTGCCATACTCATTCTCGGCCTCGGAAAAAAAAAACGGACTTGGAACTCAATTCATCGAACAGTCTAGTTACCTCCAAATGGAGGATGGCACCTGATGAGGGAAGAGGGGAATGAGTTGGGGATTTCAGAAAGCACGAAACAGAATAAGCAGGGGCGCGTCTCCGATACAAAAGGGAAAAAAACGCACGGGGGGCGGGCGAAGGTTAATTCGGGCAGGCGTAAGTAAGGTTGGGGGGGAAGGGGGGGGAACAAAATTCAAACCAGCCTCTTCCTTCGCAAAACGTCAAAGGGCAAGGGTCAACGAACGGAAAGAAAGTCCATGAACAGGGTCTGAGACAGCAAGGCCATGAGAAATCAAAAAGAGGGGGGGGAGGAAACACCTTCAGCCTAGGAAATCTAAAAATGTGCAGTTAACTGTGGAGAGAGAAAGAGTTCGTTATAGGACAGATGGGGATCCCTGTTAGGAATTGAAGGAAAGAAAATGAAAACGGAAAGCTGCGGAAACTGGAAGGAAGTGCGGCGAGGGGGAATGCCTACCAGGAGTAAGTCCCTCAAAGGAGGCGTTAGGCGCAGGGGTAGTCAACGGGACGTTTCACAAAAGAAAAATCTCTAAAAAGAAAGACGGTAAGCAGGGGGACGAGAAGGTGAGAAATTTGAAGTGCGCCATAAATTGGTGGTCGGTAAATGAGTCGCGGAAGCCGTTGCTCAGACGAACTGGTAAAAAAAGGGCAAAAAATATAGTTGCCGTCTAAATTAATGAAAAGGCTAGGAAAAAGGGTTACAGGTCAGCAAATTCAATCTTGGTGGGCCGCAGAAAACGCCGACCAAGGCAAAATAGGAAAATTGGCGTGTCTGTTTTGGGGTGGGGAGATGCCCATGGAAGTCCTCAAAACAAAGTCCGTGCTGTCGGGACTCACAACAGAAAGGGGAAAATGTTCGAAGGCACACAGGGGCGAAAGGGTCCCTCGCCAAGCACTTAGGGAAACCGGGGGGTTTAACTGTCCGGAAACTTAAGGTCCATAAACGTAACGGTCCGCGACGACCTAGGGAAGCTTGGGTGAAAATGTCAAAAGCAAAGCGTCGGAAGACAAACTGAGAACTGAGGCACGGGTAAATTCAAAACGTGGCTGTTGAAACGAGGCAAAGCGCCTTCCGGCAGAGAAAATGGGTTGTAGAAAGTGTGGCGTAAGCCACAAGACCCAAATTGGGGACCTCAAAGAGTTGGTTGAAATTGTGACTCTAAAACGGAGTTCGGAAAACGAAGAAATCTGTTGCCACAAAGGTGGGCATGAAACACATAGCTGGGACGTTGTCATTAAAAAGTTGGCTGCCAGATTCACCAGCGTGGACCAACCCGTCAAGAAAGGGGGGGGGCCCAGGTGTCACACGGACGAGGAACTCCTGACTCATCCAAAATGTCGCCACCGCCGAAAGAACCGAAAGTTTTCGGGTTGCCAAAAAGGTGGGAGAAGCAACAAGGGATCGGACGGCCTTGTGCATGGGACGAGGTCAAATCCGGGGGGTATGGGTA
>Ga0179593_1629356_pt1 | contig 13073 bp, 24 predicted proteins | sample CZODoug2_1_08_16_FD_185931 | JGI IMG/M metagenome (GOLD analysis project Ga0179593, IMG submission 185931) | Vadose zone soil fungal communities from Angelo Coast Range Reserve, California, USA - CZODoug2_1_08_16fungal (PacBio error correction) | ecosystem: Environmental > Terrestrial > Soil >...
CCGAAATATAAATGCTAACTTCACCAACGGCCTGATGGGGAAAGGGAAAAGGAGGGTGTGAAGACTCCTCTAAGAAACCAAAAAAAGAAAGATTTGCGCGAACCCTCCGTTTTCGACGATTGACGGGAAAGGGGAAACTCCAACCAGTGAAGCAAAAGTGAGGGGCCACAACCAGAAGAAGAAGAAGGGAACTCTCAACTACACGGGGGGGGAGATCTCAAGGCTTCCTCCTTCCGAGGCCTCATATAGGGAAAAGGAACAAAAGGTATTTCCCATGTTAGAGAGTAGAAAAAAAGAAAGGACATCTCTATAAGGCCGCACTCAAGGGAGAAGAAAAGAGAGAAGAAATAACCCAATGTTCGAACTGAGGAAAAAATAGAAAGGGAGGGGAAAAAAGGAAGATCTTTTTTCTTTTCGGCGTAGGGGCGGAAAAAAAGGGAAAGAAAAAGAATTACCATCCTTACTCCCTAAAGGAAAGAGAGAAAAGGAAGTTCTCTTTCCTCATTCGTGTGATCACAGGAACAAAGGAGAAAAAAAAAAAAGATCCTATGGCAATCGGCGCTTTAAATTAGAGGCATAGCAGGGAAGGGAAAAGAGGAGAAGAACTGCTACACAAACAGGAATGATAACGGAAAAAGGAGAATTGCCGAAACCTTATCAATTTTGTAGAACTTGGGAAAAAAAAAAAGAAAAAAAAGAGGAGAAGACGAATGATGAGCCGGCGCTCAAGGAGAAGTCCGGAGAAAGGGGGGGGAAAACGTTTATTTACTACCGAATCTCCGTCAGGTCCAAGGGAAAGCGTAGTTATCCGCGTTTGGGGAGAAAAGGAGCAGGGGGGAGGGGAGAAAAGAAGAGTGGTCCGCCTATCAAGGATCTCCTTAATACTCGCCCGGGGTTGTACGGAGGAAAAAAAGGGGACCAAAAAACAAGAGGAAAAGATGAGTGAAAGTGAGTCGTACGGGACTTGCGTCCACCACCCGTGCATGCAAGGGAAAGATAAAAAAAAAAAGGGTTCGCAAATGAATCACCTTCATAGGAGGGGGAAAAAGGGGAGGGGAGAAAGATCCCTGTCCGGTTGGCGACGGCAAGAGAATAAGAAAAGCCGAGGGAGAAAAACCACCACCACCCACTCAAAGTCGCTCATCCCGACGAAAAAAAAGAAGGGGAGAGAAAAGTGATGATCTACACTAGCACTCGACGTTCGAGAAAAGGAAAAAGAAGGACCTAGTCTGCTCATATTACTTGAGCAGGCGTCGCAAGAAAAAAAGGAAAGAGGGACAAAGGAATCCGCTGTGGTTTATTCAGCGAACATAAAAAAAAAAAGGTGGGGAAGAAAAGAAAAAAAGAAGGAAAAGATGTTTCACCTGTCTGATACAATACCGCAATCCGCACAGCAAAGCCGAGAAAAGAAAGGGGAGGAGATAGGGAAGCGTCTACGCATAGAAGCTCCCCAATCAAAGGGGGAGAAGTGCATTAAAGAAAAGAAAAAGAAGAGCGGACACCATTCCTGACTTATCTTTACCCTCCATACAAGTGCAATGTGGGGAAAAAAAAAAAGAAAAAAAGAAAGAGGAGGTGGGATACTACTCTAAACAAATAAAAGGAGAAGGTCGGAAAGAAAAAAAAAAGAATTAACCGGTGGATCGTTTGTTCCTTAGCGACCACCTGCGAAGAAAGGAAGAGGAGGAGAGAAGACTGGTGAAAAGTCCCGCCCTCGCATCCGCCCACGTTCAAAGAAAGGAGGCCAGGAGGAAGGAGAAAAGCCATGTGTGAATACGAGTATGGCAGGCGGAAAAGAAAAGGGGGGGAAAAAAAGGCAAAAGGGCATCTTACTCTTCTGCGTCGCCTCGAAATTAATAAAAGACAGAATAAAGGGGAAAAAAAAGAAGGCTGCCGCAGTCGTCGTGGTTACAACCTCCACCGAGTACGATGGTGCTCCAGTAAAAAAAAAAAAGGAAAGACGCACCACCCTCTCTCAACAACACAAAGGGAAGGAGGGGGGGGAGAGCGGAGGGAAAAGAAAAAAAGGAAAAAAAGACACTCGTGCACTCGTTGGATTTTTTAACCCTCGACGACCGCGGCAAAGGGGGAAAAAGGGGAGGGAAGAGGGAAGGGCTATTCGGCGGCGTTGTTTACATTGAAAAAAGCAGCGTCCGGACGTGGGGGAGAAAAAAAAAAACGCCGCCTGCGCCACTGCCATACTTCGTAGGGAAAAATGCATTCTTGATCCCCTGGAAATGGCAGAGGGAAGCAAGAGAAAATGAGAAAAAGGGAAAAGAAACGTTTCACCATTATGATGAACTCCTGCAGGCAGCGCTCGTTGGGGAAAAAAACAGGAAGAAAAAAAAACGAGAAAAGTGGGAAATGCGTTGATCTCCGGAGGTTTTAAAAGAGGGCAGTCACGAAAAAAAAGAGGGGGGGGGCTTCTAGTCGTATCCACGAAGAAGGCTTTTATCTCCTGGGTCGCGCATTTGAAGAAAAAGGCGGGTCCCAGATCCGTCAGTACTGGTTAACGCAAAAAGGGAGGGAAAAAGGGAAAGAGAGAGGATGGATATTACTTGTTTAGCCTTTCTATGCGTCGGAGAGGGGGAAAAAAAAAAGAAAAAGGGATTTCATTGGCTTATTCTGTTGCAAAAGCGAGGGCCGGGGAGAAAAAAAGGAAATGACGCATGGATCTTTCTGTTTTCTCCTTATTCGCTTCAGGGAACCACAAGGAGAAAAAGAGAAAGGGCAGCAAGGCCCGATCGCTTTTTGCCTACTGGGAAAAGGAGGCGATGGCCAACAGCAAGAGAAAAGAAACCCGTAAAAAACATCGCCTTACTCGTCGCCGTGCCGAATCCGTCAAAGAGAGAACACGTCACGCGTGGCGCGAAAAAAAAAAGGGGAGTGGGTGGTGGGTGTATGGCGCCCTCCACCGACGCACAGGAAAAAAAAAAAGAAAGGGAGGAGTGAGGCGTATGCATCGGCCTTTAGCCAACCGGAAAGGGAGGCATGAAAAGGAAAAGGAGAATTATTTTAGAAAAAAAGAGGAAATCCGACTCCTTCGAGTTCAACGGGAAAAAGGGGGGAAGAAAAAAAGGGTGGCGCAGAGGGAAAAGAAAAAAACTCCTTTTCTTTACCGGAGTACAGTAAAAGGAAAAGGGGGGAAGGAGCACTATTGCTTCACCGGGTACAAAAAGGAAAGACGAACGGCTGCACAACCACTTTGCGGTTACCTGACCGGAGCTTCGGGAGAGAAGGAAGAAAACGCGACATCCTGCTGATTTCAAAGGGGCGAATCATTCGAAAAAAGGGAAAAAAAGGGGTGGTCGGGTCGGTGTTTCCCAAGTTCTACAATTCGAAAGAAAAAAAGAAGAAAAGGAGGGAAAAGGAGGTGCATTAACGGTGGTGTCCCGCTTTAACTACGAAGGGTCCCAGAGAGGAAAGGAAGGGGGCCCTAGTAGCGTGTGGTATGGGTGCAGGAAAAGGAAAGAGGTGCTGGTGCGCACGGAGGAACGGGAAAAAAGAAGAAAGAAAAGGTCCATGTCTTTGGATTCGGGAAGTACGGATGTACCTGCGAGATGGGGGGAAAGAGGAAAAAAAAAAGAAAAAAAAAAAGATATCGGAGGCGACAAGGAAAGGAAGGGGTGGAGCAACACGGCGTTTCCGCCACCGCTTGGTATTGAGGAGAGAAAAGAAAGGGGGGGGGGGGAGAGGTCGGCCATTCTCTATTAGTGTGAAGGGGTAAAAAGGAAAAAGGACATGTGCAATACCTTGCTGAAGCACGTTCGAAAAGGGAGGAAAAAAAGGAGAAGTTGCGTCTATGTCTTAAAAGGGGAGAGGCCCGAGGGGGGAACATTCTCAAGGGAGTGAGTCCTGTGGGGAAAAAAAGAAAAGTCAAATCGTCCGAAAATAGAGGAAGAAAAGCAGGAGGGGAAAAAAGAGCGGCGTCTTCAAACCAGAAGGAGCTGTTTGAGAAGCCGTGGTGAATTTCTGCCATGGGGGAATAGAAGAGAGGGCGAAAAAAAAAAGAAAAAAAAAAAACAACGAGGAGTAGGAAAAAGAGACTGAGATCATATTGACACCGGGAGAGGAAGAAAAAAAAAGAGAGGAAGAACTTCACCAACGTCCTTATGGAACGAGGAAAAAAAAAGCTCCTGAAAAAGAAAAGACAACGCCTTGTAGCACCGAGGCTTTGCGCAACCGCTGAATTGGAGGGGGGAAGGAAAAGGGAAGCTTCCAACCAGGTCAAAGAAAGGGACTGAAAGGGGAAAACAAACCTCCCAAGAAAGAACCACCTGGTCCCGCTTATCTGAAGGGTTAAGAAAGGGAAGAGGAAAATAGAAAAAGAATAGAAAGGCACTGCCTGAACGTGCTTCAGCCAGTTTGCCCAGGAAAAAAAAAAAAGAAAGTTTTTACACCGAGGAAAGGGACGCCATCATTCGTCCGTCCTCGTTCATCAGCCAGAAAAGCCGTGTGTCAACTCCAAAGAGGAGGAAGAGAGAAAATCGGCTTTATGGGCGCGTCACAACGCAGAAGAAAAAGAGGGGAAGAAAGAGGGGGAAAGGAAACCAAGACATGGACATCGTCGCAAAGAATTGAGGCAGAAGGAAGAGGGGGGGGGGAGAACCAGCACCGAAGTCCTACTCATTTCTGTCGCCAGAGGAAAAAAAGAGAAAAAAAGATCCTATTACAAAAAGAAAGGAAGGAATATAATAGGTGATATTCGTGACCGGTGCATAAGTAGTTCAGAAAAAAAGGGGGGGAAAAGGGACAATGGTCCCATATTACTGCAGGAAATGGGTAAAGAAAAAAAAGGCCAATACCTCGCCTCGAATATTAGAAGGAGGGGAAGGGACCATTCTCCACTCTTCCACAAAACGTTTGGAAAATAAACGAGAGAAAGGAGAAAAAAAAGGTTGAGTAGAAACCTGTCTCTTTTAGCAATAGTCGAAGAGGAAAGAGGGGAAAGACCAAGGATCTCCGAATACCTCGAGAAAAAATTAAGGGAGGGAAAGAAAAGGGGAAAGACTCAATGGGATATCCCCTTCAAGTCCTCCAAACTGTCCAGGAAAGAAGAAAAAAAGCGACGCTCACACGTCTTAAACAAGAAGAAAAGGAATAAGAAGAAGAAAAAAAGGAAATTGCGTTCCAAGATTCCCTGGGTAGGGGGAAAAGAAAAAAAAAGGGGAGAGTTGCGCCGTGCCGTCGGGGGTCTCAAAAAAGAGAAAAAAGCGCAGAAGAAAAAAGAAGAGACGTTGCGCACGATTGTGATGATCTACCCGAGCACGGACGCGGATTTCGGCACTGGAAGAAGGAGAGGAGGGAGTACGGTGAGCATTCTTTCTTCCATGACGACCCGTAAGAGCAAACAAGCTCGGGAGGGAAAAAAAAAGAAAAACCTCAACAACGTTTTTTCCCTGAATCGAATCCGGAAGCAACCAAAAAAAGAAGGAGGAGATCAATACCGCATCCTCAGCCAAAAAAGCCAAAAAAAGGAGAAAAGAACGAAGGGGAAAAAGGAAAAAAGCATAGAAAGCTCCCCACTTCAGCTCATCGCGCAGCCTTCCCGGAAAAGGAAAAAAAGAAAAAAAAAAAAAAAAAAAAGAAAGAGGACACCAGTCCTGACTGATTCGGAAACGCCAGGGGACAATGTTGCTAGGAGCCGGAAAGGAGGGAAAGACTCATAAACAACATCAGCGTCTTCCTCGAGTCTGGAATGCGCGAAAGAAAAAAGAAAAAAAAGGGAAAAAAAGGTGGATCGTGTTTTGTGAGTATAAAGACTCATTGGAAGGAAAAAAAAAGAATCACTGGTAAATTACCTGCCTCGCATCCCGCAAGAAAAGGGGAAGGGAAAGGGAGGAAATTCGTTGAGCGAGGCGAAGAACAAGGGATCAGAAGGGGGGAGGGGAAGATGCAGGTCAGAAGTCTGTTATTTCCACAAGCCATTCACTACAATGGCTCGTACGCGGAGAAAAAAAAGCAGATAAAAAGTCCGACGCATGCACCTTCAGCTGAAAGTCAATCACTACTGAGGAGGCGAGCGTTACAACCTCAAAAAGGAGAAAAAAAAAAAAAGACCAAGCGGCCACGCCCCTGGATCTACGCTCGCCCCACATCTCTCCTCAAAAAAAAAAAAGGGAAAAAGGTAAAAGGGGCGGGGGCCGATGGAAAAGGTAAAAAGAAGAATGGGGAAATCGGCACTCGTGGAGTTTTACCCCTCGACTGACCCTGCGGCAAGCCTTCAGGAGAAGAAAAGAAAAGGGGCTGGAGCGGGTGAAGGGGGGGGCTATTCAAAAGAGAGAGGAGAACCAGCGCGTAACGATGCATTGTCGTTCCTTGCAGGTTGCAAGCGCGATGCGGAAAGAAAAAAAAAAACAATGGTCACGCGAGCCTCTCCGCTCAGTCCTCTTAGAATGGCTGTAGCTAAGAGGAAAAGAGGGGCACCGTGATGAGGTAACTCCTAATGCGCAGAGGTGGGGGCAGGGAAGAAAAAAAGCACAACCGTCCTCCACCGGTTCCTTCTTTTTCTCTCCGGGAGGGTTTCCTGGCCGGAGGAGGGAAAAAAAAAGCCGCCGCTGTGTTCTGATGCTCCCACGAGGGAGAGAACGGGTTCAGAAAAGGGAAAAAAGGGGGGGGAGGGCGGTCCCGATCCGTCCGGACTGGTGTCCGCTTGAGGCGGAAAAAAAAAAGAAAGAAGAAAAAAAAAGCATGAGATGAAGTGGGGAGCTTTCAGTGACGGGATTTCAGGGGAAAAAGAAAAAAGGGGAGAGGGCGTGGGGCTGCGGATTTCCGGTCTTGATCTCAGACAAGAAAAAAGAAGAGGGCGGGTCTGTTTCTTCCCGGAGAAAGGGAAACACAAGGGGGGGAAAGGACAGGGCAGCAATTCCCAGCGCGTTGCTATCTTTTCACGGTGTCGGCGAGGCCGACAGCCTGCTAAAGAGAAAAGAAAAAAAAAAAGAGAAGGAACTCTTCGCCGTTCCCGAAATCCGTCTCCGGGAATCTGGAAAAGAGTGAGGAAAAGAGTCAACGGAAAAAAAAAAAGGGACTTTGAGTGTGGTGTTGGATGTCGCCTCCACCGACGGTCACGGAAAAAGAAAGAAAGAGAGACGTGAGCCAAACCTGACAATTGAGGGTACGAGGGGCTCGAAGAGCCGGAAAGGAAAGAACCCCGTTGTCCTAATACGTGTGAGGAGATCTTAAGGAAGGAGGGGAAAAGTTGCCGTTGATCGATTTGCACAAAAGACAGGAAGGGAAAAAAAGAAAGAAAAAAGGGCCGGAGATCCTTGATCGGCGAAAAAAAAAAAGGAAAAGTATTGCTTCACCTCGCAGTTGGAAAAAAAAAAGACGCTGAGAAGAGAAAAAGGGTTTGCCTTACCGGATGCTTCGGTAAGTCATAAACGGCGGGCGGGGAAATCCTTCTCGCTTGACCTGCGGCAAGGAGGCCAGCGCACTTTTTGTCGGGTCGGGAAAGAAAAAAAGGAAAAAAGGCCTATGACCATGGACCTGCTGAGACATAAAGGAAGGGAAAAGACGGGGGGGGGAAGGGAGAGAGGAAAAAGGAGAGGGGCAAAAAAAAAAAGGGGTAGTGTTGCCTCTGTGAAAAAAAAATGAGTAGAAGACGCGAACCTTCCATTATTCTCAATTCCGTCTCTGGGAAGAAAAGGGAACTGCTCTTTCCGCTTCGTTGGAGGGGGAGCGCAAGAAAAGAGATATCTTATGCTCTATGCCGCACCTCGAAACGGGGGGACGCCACCCTGGGGGGAGGGAGGACGAAATTGAGGGCGGCCCTTCTTCCGAGGCTGTTAATGGAAGGGAAAGAAGAAGCGACGCTACTTCCTGGGCAAGGGCTGAAGCACGTCACAGGAAAAGGAGAGAGGCCGGAGAATTTGCTCTATGAACTTTTCGGAAAAAAAGGGGAAAGGGCCCGTTGTTGATGGAAGGGGTTTTTGGGGGGGAAGGAAAAGAAGGGGTTTTAGCTTCCACAAACGCTTCTAGTTCCCTCGAGCCGTCAATAGGAAGCAAAAGAAAAATTCGGTTACAATTCGCTTCGGACTACACAGCGGCTTATGAAAAAAAAAAAGTCCATTCACTTTGGTGAATTCTGCCAGGTGAGAAGAAAAAAAAAGAGGCCCGCATTGGGAAACTGAGAAGAAAAAAAGGCGCGCCCGTCCAGGAGACCTCCCTTTCCTAAATATCAATGCATAACTTCAAAACAGGGAAGGAAAAGGAGAAAAGAGGGGAAACGGCCAGCAACTCTTTTACACCGACTGCGGCCGAGAAAGGGCGACGCTTTGAAGGAGAAAAAGAAAAAGGGGACTCACTCCCTTGCTGATTTTTATTGATCCAAAAAAAAGAAAAAAAAAACGGGCCCTCGGCAATCAGTTAAGAACCGTTCAAAAAAAGAAAAAGAAAGTTCCTTCCTGAACTTGCTTCACCAGGATGAAGGAAAAGGCGAAAAACCCTTGGAACAAAGGCGAGGGAAAAAAAAGGAACATCAATTCGTCCTTCACTCGGAAAGAAAAAAAAGAAGGGGGGAAAAAAAGCCGTTTTGCTCACTCCGTAGATTGAAGGCATAGGAGGGAAAAAAAAATAGGTGCTCGTCACAACTCTCGCTCAAAAAAAAAGGGAGAAATGCCCGAATCCAAGACAATCCAAATCGCACAAAAAAAGAGTGTCCTCCATTCTTGGGGGAAAAAAAAAAAAAGAGAGGACGCCAACGCGATCACCCGGCTGAAAACCGCTCCTAAGGGAGAAGAGGGGGCGTGGGACCGGTGCATATATCAGAACTGCACACCACCAGGAAAGGAAGGGAGGGCGGAACCTGAGAACTTTGTGACTTAAAAGGACAAAAGTGCGCAGGGAAAGAAAAAGGAAAGGCGCAGTATGTCGCGTTTTATTGCCCAATCAGAAAAAGAAAAAAGAAAGAAGAAAGGGGGTCGTGCATCCGTAGTATCAGGATGGGAACTAGAGGAGAAGAGGGTCGTATCTTTGTCTCCTATCAGGATCTCCGGTAATCCATCCGAAGGGAGAAAAGAGAAAGGAAAAAAGGCAACTTTGTAGGGCTCATCGGGTCAAAGGGAAAGGCAAAAGAAAAGGGGGAAAATCTCGCTCACCCTTCTGAGGACACCGGGGTTCGAAAAGAAAAAAAGAAAGGGGGCTCTTTCGAGCCCTTTTGTTCAGGTCAAGGAATTGTCCGGGTTGGGGAAAAAGGAGTTGCGCCGTGCCGTCGGTGGGCTCCATCCACCACCACCCACTCAAAGAGAAAAAAAAAAAAAGGAGGCGCGTCCGCGCAAACCTATCGTGGGAATGTGATGATCGACAAAAAAAGAAAAGGGTGTATCAGCGCGAGGACCGAGTCGCTATATTACTTGAAGGGAGGAAAAAGAGAAAGAAAAAAAAAGAAGATAGGGCAGTGCTGCCCAGCATCCAGGGGGAGTCAGCGCAACATAATAAAGGAAAAAAAGGGAAGAACCAGACCCGCTCCATGCTCATTACCTCGCGCCAGATGTTCACCGGAGAAGAAAAAAAAAAAAAAAAAAAGACCGAAGTTTCTCCTGGTGCAACTCAAGCAAGGGAACGCAGAGAAAGAGAAAAAGGAAAAAAGAGAAACCGTGATCCGCCGCGATCCCCTCATCGGACAACCAGTCCTGACTGAGAGAAAAAAGGAGGAAAAAAAAAGAAGGAAATTCGGCAAATGCGAATCCACGAACGCCTTATGAGGGGGGGGGGGAGAAAGGAATGCGCGGCCATGAACCCTCCTCTCTCAACCTCATTCCCCGAAAAAGGGGGGGGTTGTGCCTTCCGACCAAATGAGGGGAAGGAGGGATGCTTTCCTCTCACGGTGAAATTCCCTCCCTCGCTCCCTCATACACGGTATTAAGAAAAAAAAAAAAAAAAAAAGAGGAAGTAGTCATATGCTTTCATCTGATAGGTCAGAGGGAAACGGGAAGAGGAAGGGGAGGAGTAGTGTCCGCCCATGCATCTAAGTCTTTTTTATGCCACAAGCCATTCACGGAAAGGAAAAAGGAGGGCACGACGATAGCCATACTTCGGACACCTGGGAAAAAAGGACAATGCACCTTCAGCGAAAAAAAGAAAAGAAGTTGCTCCAGTCGTAGGCCTCTCTTTCTCACACCTTCCATCGGCCACCGCCCGGGAGAAGGAGAAAAAAAAAAAGAAAAGGAAAAAGAGAATGTGGTGGCAGCTCGATCCCCCCAAGGGGGGGGAGGAAGAGGAAATCGTGGGGTTTGTAACCTCGACGACCCTGCGGCAGCCTTGAGGAGGGGGAGGGAAGAAAAGGGGGAGGACAAGTATGGCATCGGCGTCTTGGTTAGAGAGGTCGACCGAAAGAAAAAGAAGGAAAAAAACCTTCCGCTGCATTTGTCGGACACTACGCCGTCCTGCCATAAGAAAAAAAAGGAAAAAGATCCGCTCAAGCATCTGAAGAAATGGAGGTCCTGGGCTGAATACCGGGGAGGAGGAAAAAAGTTCTTAGGAACTCCTGCAGTTCCCATCTCTCGTGGGAGAGGGAAGAACGGTGGTCTCTTACACTTAAGCTCACCGGGGAAGTGAGGGGAAAGAGAAGGGAAAATCCGCCTTCGCTGTTCCTCCGCCTTCTTTTTTTCTGAGAGAAAAAGGAAGCCCTGCAGGGGTTGCAAAGGAAGGAAGAGCCAAAGGGGGAAAAGGAAGAGAAAGAACGGGGTTTTCCTCTGATGCGGATCTCTTCGACACGGTGTCGAGGAGCGGAAGGAAAGGAAAGGAAGTCTATGCGTCTGGACGCAGTCTATGGGAGCACCAGGAGAAAAAGAGGGGGAGGGCCGTCTTGATCTCATCCAAGGTGAACAGAGGAAAAAAAAGCTGGTTCTCCGGATCCGAGCAAGGTTTTGAAAGGGGGAAAAAGGGAAGACAATGCCCCGAGCCGCTGTTGTTTTCCGATCGTTCACTGTGTCGAAAAAAAGGAAGGGAAAAAAAAAAAAAAAAGAATCGCGCTGATCCCCGTAAATCCTAAGAGGCGCCGTTCCGGAGGAAGTAGAGAAAAGGAATCCGTGTCTTGCGCGGACCCGCGCGATCATTGCCAAAGAAAAAAGGGGGGGGGTGGTGGATGGCGCCTGAAGGCACGGAGAAAAGAAAAAAGAGAAGAAGGAAGCCAACCGGACAATGGAATCTTTTACGCAATGAACAAAGGCTCGAAAAAAAAAAAAGATGACATTGGCGAACCCGGTGAACAGAGAGAATCTTAATTCGAAGAAGGAGGGTGGAAGGGGAGCCTTTGCGTGATCGTTGACTACAAATTGTCGCAGGGGCCGGAAAAAAAAAGAAAAAAAAACAGGCGATGGGAAAACGATACGCCCAGCGATTTTCTCATTTTGCCAGGAGGGAAAGGTCATCAACCGGATGCTACGAAAGACGCGGATCTACGGAGGAAAAGAAAAGGAAGGGGGCTCATCGGTATCAATAAACTTCTTTGAGAGGGGGCCATACAACGACAAAAAGTCACTGGAGGGAAGGAGCATTCTTCGGAGAGAGAGGAAAAAAAAAGGGGGGGAGGTCGGTTTTCCCAAGGGACAAGGGAAGGTTTCGAAAGAAGGAAAGGGGAAAGGAAAAGGTGGTTTCGAGTTCTGCTATTATGCCCGGTCCCAGACTATCATAGAAAGGAAAATAGAAGGAGAGGGAAAGGGGAGAGGGGTCTTTGAAGGCGGGGTGATCGAGGAGAAAGAAAGAGGAGAAAAAAAAAAGATGAGGAACGCTACCTCCATGATGCCTCGGCCGCAGAAGAGGGAGGGGAAAGTACTGATGGTACCTAATAGAGGTTTGGGGAGAAAAAGGGGGGGGGAAAGGACAAGCACCAAGATATTCGTAAGTCGACGAAGAAGAAGAAAAGAGGGGAACAACTTGGGTATTTTTCTGATCGAAGAGGCGGACTAATTGAGGGAGAAGGAGAAGAGTGGCTTTTCGCTCCCTGAACGCGACTGAAAGGGAAACGGTCAGGGCAAAGATGCGGGATGAAGGGGAGAATAAAACCCCGTTCGATTGCCGAAGAAAAAGGGGGGAGGGTTTTTACAACAGGTCAAAAGGGGGAGAGGGAGAGATATTTTTCCCTCGAGGCCCGTCCCATCGTCGAAAATCGGGCAGGGGGGGGAAAAAGAAGACGTTTGCCATGGTCCCTAGGTGATTCTAAAAGAGAAGGAAGTTTACTCGCGTTCCCTTCATGCCGTTGGGGGGAGGGAAGAAAAGAAAGGGAGAAAGAAAGGGACGAGCCGGGTTTCAATGATAAAAAAAAACAACACGGAGGAGAAAAAAAAAAAAGGAAGAAAAGAAGGCTTGCAGAAATATAAAATGCATACTTCACCAACGGCTGACTGGAAGAGAGAAAGATAAGGGAGGGAAAAAGGAAACGCCCGCACGCTTGTACCCCGAGGATTAAAAACTGCCCCCAAACAATGATAGTAGAAAGAATGTGAATGAAAGGGGAGTAAGAACGAAACGATAGGGTAAGGTTCGCGGGGGGAGAGGTTGATATGGAATTCGCAACCAGGTGAAGATGTGGAAAGTGATGGAACACAGGGCGGGAGGGAGGAGGGAGGACAGAAAAAGACGTAGGTGGGAAAGGGAAAGGATGAAAAGACAAAATGGAAGGGCCGGAGTTTCGGACTGGGGGTTGTGCCGCTCCAACCATTTACTCACTCCCTTTCTTAATGGGGGAGGAGAAAAAAAAGATCACCGGGCCTCGCAAAAGGGGTTGAAAAAAAAAGGGAACCGAAGATGAAAAGTCACTGCCTTACTTGCTTCAGCCAGGTAATGAAAAAAGAAAAGGAAGTGGGGACCCCGCGATTTGAAGAGACTCAGAAAGGGGGAAGAAATAAAAAAAAAAAAAAAAAGCGAAAGCATACCCAGTGTGCGAAAACGCAAAACAAACTCCATTTCGAATTGAATTCGAGAAGAAGAGGGAAAAAAACGGCTCGCTCCAAACCGAGTGCAATATCTCCTGTACCATCCGTACTTCCCGAAGAACAAAGAAAAAAAGGGAAGGCATCCTGGAATTTCAAGAAGACTCAGTCTGGGGGGAGAAAAAAAGACGCCGCGATCACCCC
>Ga0179593_1439357_pt1 | contig 13072 bp, 12 predicted proteins | sample CZODoug2_1_08_16_FD_185931 | JGI IMG/M metagenome (GOLD analysis project Ga0179593, IMG submission 185931) | Vadose zone soil fungal communities from Angelo Coast Range Reserve, California, USA - CZODoug2_1_08_16fungal (PacBio error correction) | ecosystem: Environmental > Terrestrial > Soil >...
AAGAAGAAGCGCGGATTTCCATAATATACAGGAAGGAGAAAACTGGGAAATCTCACGAGTCGGGTGGGGAAAGAACAAGCGTTGGTAAGTGGGTGGGGTGGGTCCAGAATGCATGGCAGCTTTGACGGAACGCTGAGGCAGAGAGGGGAAAGGAACCTGGTGAAAAAAGAAACGTAGTTCTTCCGGTGACGCTCCGAAGCTACTGCTTGCCAGGGATTAGCCTGGGTAAAAAAAAGTGCCGCTGTTGACTCAAGTGGGAATCGACAAGTGAAGATGAAACTCAACCTGGGGGGGGAGAGAGGAGCGAGAACAGGGACACGTTGAGGGGGGGAAAACGGGAAGTGAAAAAGGTCAACTCGTATTGTGAAAGTGCAAGGCAAACGTGATCTTGCGAGCTGGTAGGGGGGTATGAAGGAAAGCAGCGCGTGCCAAAACTCAGGCAGCGCCCGGGATCCGGGACGGGAAAGAGCGAATCACAAAAACACGACGATTGAAAAAAAATTTTTGCAAAAAAAAAAAAAAAGCAGCTCGATCAATGTCAAAAAAAAAAGCGCCGCGCAAATGCAGCGGGAAAGGTACATTGTCCAAGAGGGTAGAGGAGAATCATAAAGGGGACATGATTGCACGACACCGGAAAAGGCACTCTATTAAGCAGAGCGTGCAAGAGTTATGGCGGAAGTAGATTTGGGGGCTATAAAGGGGTGTCTATTGTACTAAGAAAGGAAGGGGGGGGGCGCAAAAGACTCCGAGGACTGGAGGGCGCGCGTAAACATACAAGTAACAGTTTTAGACAAATAGCGCGGTCAGGATACTGGGCCACATAGAAATGCCAGATCAATCAGTCTCAAGTCCACGAGTACAACTTGGTGATATGTCAATGCAGGGGAGAGAGGGGAAAGGCGGTGAGAGTAAAACGTCAACCTGCGATTCAATGAAATGGAGGTGCTCGAAAGGAATCGCAGCAGACAGCTCGCGAAGAAAAATCCCTAATGAGGAGCAGGTGGGAAGCGTGAGGAGTGTACGGACGGGGGGGGGGAGCAATTCAATCGATACTCAAAGAGCTGGTCGCGGACGGTGGAATCGAAACGAAGCAGACCGGAACCGTATCAGTGCTTTAACAGATCCCCGATTAGAATGAAGGCAGAAGAAACATATTCTTCCTAGCAAAGGATAGATCACTGTTGCCAAGGAATGCGATTGCAAAGAAAAGATCAGGGCAGGCACCTGCCGGACGCGAAAGTCTTCATGAGGGAAAGAAAACGCGCACGGAGTAGACGCCGCACGCTTAACGAAGACTCCGCAACAGCAAAAGACATAAAAAGAGACGGAGGATCCTCGGCGGGCCGGGGAAGGGCGGGGCTTGTGGTTTCATGATCAGAAAAGGGAATAGGACCGATGAAATGCCAGCAGAGCTTGTGTTGCCTGGCGGATAGACCAGGAACGATAGGGGGGCAGGGGAGGGTGCGGAGGGGGCGCTCGGCTAGGTCGGGAACCGCCAATAACCTGACAATCCCGAGAAAATCGGCTTCGAGGCACAGTAAGAGAAAAAGAGGGCCGGCGGAAGGTCTAGGGTCGAAAGATGCACTGATTCCTCCCAACCGTGAGCAAACCCGCCTCTCGTGCGAAGAAGAGAGCGAAGGAGCGAACACGAATCAAGACGCCTGGGGAAGAGTTCAAGTCTAACGCAAGGGCAGGGTGCACGTGAAGACGGTTTACATCAGGGATTTCCTCGACATCGGGGGCGGACCACCCGGAGACCGCTTCAAAAAGAAAGGAAAAATCTGAAAAAACAAGGAAAAAACATGCCCGAGAAAGGACAACTGGGCAGCGCTCAAACCAGTCAACCTCTGGTCAAGAGACTGACCACTCGGATAGAAGAAAAAGAAGAAAAAAACAAAAATATCTCGGTAAAGGTTGGGAAACAGGGATCCGAATAAGTAATTATTTGGGCCGGAAAAAGAAAATCTCGTGAAAGGGAAGACCCACAAAAATTTCCGCTAAGAAGCTCAGGAAGCAAAAGAAGGGGTGCCAGCTGAGGGAGGTCAAAAAGATGGAGGAGTTGAACGTCACGCGCGCGTGTTGATAGCTTCCTAAAAGATGCGGAACGGGCGCGGGTGATAAGCGAATGAGAACGTCAGCGACTCACAAGGAAGGGGCAATAAAAGGAGGGGAGAAAAGAGGGATTTGAATAACTCAGCGTGGAAGATCACCGTTGTCGCATCTTGGGAGGGGGGTAGTACTAAGGGGAAATAAGGAGATGCAACATAGTTTTCAAGGAAAACTAACGGCCTCACAACAACCACACACTACAAAACACTAGAAAAAAAAACAAAAAAATACGCGCGGGGGAGGTTCGACTCAAAGAAGGAGTCGTCGTCCAACTCACGTGTGAGGATATCTGCGGAAATCCTCGGACGACGGGCATCAATCCTCGTCGAGGTTGCAAGAACAAAAACACGACTATTTTAAGAAAAGGGACTGAAACGAAACTATGAGAATTGCATAATCAAAAAAACGCATTGCGGATTCCGTTTAAGACGGGGAAAGAAAACGAATTCGCTGATGGCGAAGACTGATCGGAAACAAGGCAAGATTGGTGTGAAGTACGGAGGGAGGGATCACGCACTCGATCTCCAAGGAGAGGAAAAGGAGATTTCGTGGAGTCCTTAAGAAAAAAAAATCCAAGTCAAAGACGCCGTAAGGAAGAAATCGAAATCAAGAGCCGACCACCAAGGGGGACCCGTCCCAAGCGCGTGGGTATTGCGCCAGGGGGGGGAAAGCAAGGGGCAAACTATAAAATATAAAAGGAAGTTCACCCTCACTAGGGGTAACGAGGGGTCAAACTAAGGAGTGGACAGGAGATAAGAGCGTGAAATATCCCATGAGGTGAAGTCCTAGGGGCACCGGCCCCCGGAGCAAAGGCTTTGGGGCCTCTTGGATAACGGGATCTAGTCATCATCTTATCTGCCAGAGAAGTGATACAAAGCACTGGCGAAAAAAAATCGTGTGCGGTAAAAAGGGATGAGGAGGCGAAAAAATCAAGCTTAAAGGGAAGCCGATTGGAGCCAGAGGGGAAAAGAAACTAATATTCGAAATCATAGCACAACAGGACGTCCCGGCCTTCGTAACAATCAAAAGGCGCAAAAAAACGGACCGGAAGACCTCGGGGGAAGTAACCGCGCATGGTGGAGGAAGAGGGGGTGCAAAATACCGGCTTCAGCGGAGGGGTGGGGTCGGGTACATTGAATCGCGCGTGGGGGAAAGCAAAATAAATTCGGCATTGGTGAAATCCAAAAAAGGAAGCGGGCAAGGATGGATAAGGAGGGGGGGTCAGCTCGGTGTGAGAAGAAGTGGCAGGCGCTACGAGCACTGCACCAAAGGGCCTGAGCTGAAAATTGACCGTGTAATTGGGGGCCGGACTGCCGTCCAAAACAGGTGGGGGGAAGAGGAAAAACGAATTAACGTCGATAAACAGTGATCCTTCGGCAATTATAGCGCACGGAGAGGATGGACCCAGTATAGGATAGTCAGGCCGAGTACTTCGCTCGGGGCGGGAAACGCCGGGGACCTCAGATCTTCTCGACGCGACCGTAAAAGGACAAAATAAGTGGGGGGGTCTAGCAATCGCAGGCTTCCTCGAAGAAATGCGGATTGCACAGAGAAAAGGGAATGTTTCCGTTCAAAATCGCAGATCGCGCTCAGATTCATTACCGAAAATCGATGAAAAGACTTGAAAATGGGGGGAAAAGGCACCGGATGCAGAGAAAGGACCGGAGGGCCGAGAAAGAAAAACATAACGCCCAGCGAAAGTGGGCAAAAACGTCCCAAGCCGGAGGAAGCACTTGAGCTGGGTGATGAAATGAATGTTGAGAAACGGGGCGATTAGGCAGGTCGTCGGGGAAAGAGAAGAAAGAGTTCCGGCTTGACGCGAACAATTTTCGGACGCATCAGTTCTAACCAGGGATCGCTAGCACAAAAAAAAAAAAAAAAAAAAAAAAAAAAAAAAAAAAGAAAAAAAAAAAAAAAAAAAAAACGAAGTGCACTAATGGAACGATCTCGCGGTTTCTCGGAAGGACAGCGACGGGGGAAGTACATAGGTTATACTGGGAAAGAACGACGGCTGGGTAGGGCAGCTTCGAACGATGCTACCACGGGCACGCCAATCTGAGGTAGTATCTTGGATACTCGTCACACAAGAAAAGACAAAGGGAAACGGTATCAAACCATGGCGAGGTCCACGAGGGAACTGCGTCGATGAGATGTCGCTCGAGCACGATCGGAAAGACCGGGGAAAAAAAGACGAGATGTGTAAAACATGCACGAGTCACGGGGGTCAAGTATTGAACTAAGAGGGCGACGCTATGACGTTGCGAAGAGTATCGACAGAAAAAGGCCAGGCGATCGTCGAAAGATACCCCAGATCAAATTGGAAAAAAATTACTGGGCAAACGCGGAAGATCCCGGGCAAGGATGAGGGGAGCCAACAAACTGAGAGTAATTTAACATAGACCAACTATGTGGGGGGTGAAAAAAAAAACAGAAGAAACTCGCTAAAACAAAGCGACAGTTAGGGGCGTCTAGCTAGCAATATTTGGGGGTAAGACTGAAGACCTACGTATGAATGAAGATCCCTCCAGGAGAAGAACGGTACGGGGCGCGCGACGGCAATGGAGGGAAACCTGGAAGAGACTGTGTCTGGTGTGAGCAGGACAAAGAATCGAAGTTTTAGGGGTCAGCTCTGTTCTACCAGTCAGGAGGCGCCGCGGCAAGCGCGGGACAGTGCACAAACAGTCAAGCAGATCGGCCTTGAACTGCAAAAGGCCATTTTCAGAAGGGAAGGTGGAAAACTGGAACGAACGGGGACTCGCTCCAAACTGCTAACTGCCCTACATGTAGAGAACTCGTAAATTCAAACAACCTTGGTCGAGCGGAAAGGCTGATTAACAAAACCTAAAAGCAAATCAAGAGGGAAAACATTCCGCGAAGGGGCACAGGATTCCAAGAACAACTACTAATGAACCTGTGGGGACGGGGAATTTTATCTGCCCTTTACGGAGGACCAGCATGTCATAGGGACACAACAAAGAGGCACCGGATTACAAAAGAAAAATCGATCGAGAGAAAGGACAGGCGGGTGGGTCAAAAAAGCGCCGCTCAGTATCTCGAGAAAAAAAACAACAAAAACGGTGAGAAAGAAAGAAGGATGAGCAAGAAGCAGGGACGCTGATGAACAAGCAAGTCGAAGGCGAGATACGTGCAGAGTCGGGCGGTTAAAAGACCTGCTTTGGGGAGCTGTAGGTTGTTGGACAAAAATGCAAAGGGAAAGGGAAAAGTCTGAAGGGCAGATGAGCCAGCCACCTGTCCAGAAAGACCGTTCAGGGGCCTGTGACAATGCCGGCGGGTGGAAAGAAAAACTGGCTTCCGTATGACTGGTTAAAAAATAGAATGGGGGGAAAAAGTACTGTGGGTCGCAAGTGTGGATCGAATTGAAGCTGACGTAGCGACAGTACAAAGCAAGGAGCGTAATCTTATCACAGTTGTTAGGCCCGAAAATGCAAGGGAGGCTAAGGGGGGGGGGCATGGCAGGCCGATCTGTTGGGAAGGGGAGGGCACGCCACTAACGGCGCCCCAAAAAAGCGAAAAGGGAATAACTTGGACGGTAGCAATAAAGGAGAGAAAACGGCGAAGGGGAGGCCAACCACCAAACAGCTCGATCAACATCCATAAGACCTAACGCGAGCAGCTTCACGCATTCATGGAGGAGTTGGAAGAGGAATTCATGAGACGGGGTTGCAAACGGACCAACATAGAAAAAAAAAAAATGTATACCAGGTACGACGTAGAAGTAAAAGTGGGATAGCTAGTTTTAATGCTAAGATTGAGTGAAGGGGACTCAGGGGCTACAGCAGCTGAACGCGTAAAAGTCGTGACTTGCACTTTCGTGCAAACGCTAATGAATGCGAAATCTAGGGGGAGACTTCTTGCCCACGGAACTACGTGTTCGAGCCGTAGGGGCGACCGGACACTCGTCCAAAAAAAAGTTATGGAGAAGGAAAAGGCACGTCTGACTCGAGGGGGAGTCGACAAACCGATCAGGAAGCAAGGGGCTGCGCATTGGGTTGCTAGGGAAAGCATAAAACGAGAGAGGCCTGACTCCCTAGGTGGACTGTGGATCGGGAGACATGGGGTGACGTGACGTGTCAGCGTGGGATCAAGCGTATAGAGGAAAAGAACGTTTAAAGGGAGGGGAGGAAGTTGGGCTGACTCAGCAAAAGCAGCGGGGCTTGAAAATTATCACCTACTAATGCAGTACCGACTCAGGGAGGAACTAGAAATGCTGCGGAGGTGCGGAGGGGGCACATTCATGTGCAAGTCGGGCTCAAATACGAGAATCGGTCAACAGGACGCGGCGACGGGAAGTCTCTGTCAGGGAAGAAGCACAAACGAGGGGGGGTAGAAAACCCGTAAAGGGTCATTAGAATCGCCCTACCTCAAAATCAATACAGAACCCCGCAAAAGGCTCCTGAAGCTGGGGACCGCTGTTAACTCGCTGCCAAGGATCTATTGGGAGGGGGTGATGGCAGTGATCTCCACGGGACATACGTAAGGGGGGGAAATACCAGCAAGGGAACCGGAAGGATTAACTAGACGTGTCGTCATCGTGACGATAGGTAATGATGAAATGGCTCTCTTCGAATGAACGAACGATCCTACCGTGGACTGGAAGAAAGCGATGAGACATAGATTAAAACAAAAAGAAAAACGCTTGCTCGACCAACTGAATACTGGACGAGAACAAGGTCGCGTTCAGAATGCGTGGGCACCTTCTCTTGAAGCCCTCCTCTCTATCGACGGAAGAAGGTCGAAGATGAACGTTGCCTAGTGACAAAAGGATCAATTCAGAGACTGGGAGTGATAAAAATCAACATTGAAGACTGGGACTAATTCAGTTGACTCGGACCAATAGAGGAAAAACCAACTTGGAAAATCTGCACCGGACCCAACAAAAATGAAAGTGCACACGCGGTGGCGCTCCGAGATGCCCGAATGAACTGAGCACCGGAGAAGGACCCCAGTCCAGAGAGGAGGGGCTGGTTGGGGAGGCCGACAAGGGGTAGGTTTCAAAAGAGAATTCACACGAACCCAACCCAACAGGGAAAAGATCTAAAGGCTCAGTAAACGCCGAAATTGGTCCTACTGAGAGAGAGGAAAAGCTTGATGGAGTTGCAAGGAATCGGAGGGGGAGTATAAGACGCTGAGAAAGGTGCGGCAGGAATGAAGTCTATGAGAAGGTAAAAAAGGAGAGGTAGAAAAAAGAATAAATAAGAGAGGCGGGCCAAGGGTTAAGTGTAATACAGACACGTCACGATGTTCAGGGGAAGAGTGGATTGTTCACGATAGTGAGGGGCCGAGAGATTGATGCCCTCTAAATCAATCCGGGCACATAAAAGGAAGAGTAAAAGGGGGAAGAAAGGGGCTCCGGGGGGGTGAAAGATGAATACATCCACGGAGCTAGAAAACGAAAAGTGGGAGCTTGCGGCAAACAGAGGGGGGGGGAGCGCGCCGAGCACGTCCGCGGTTTCACTCATCCTAATTTTAAAGGTCTGGCCAACACGGAAAGAACCTTACCCCAACCAAAGACTTCTGAAGCAAAGAGCAGGTGGAGGGAATGAATGGGTCTAACTCAAAAACCGATGGTAGATGGATATGGGGCGCAGCGGGACGAAATGCTAAGGGGCGCGAAATTGTAATTCTGCAAGACATCGACAAAAAAAGCGTTAGGGTCAGGAAAAAGGTGGCCGGCATGACATGAGCAGCACGCACGTCAGGTCTTCCGGACGAAGGCCAATTATCAAATCGCACATCATGGGCTGGCTCGACCAGGAAACATGAAAGAAAACGCAAGCTCGCAAGATTTACACCTTTTCAGCGGCGAAAAGAAATAGAATGAAAAAGTGCAACGCTAGAATGGGAGGAGAAGTAGACAAGGCTTGGACAGGAAATAAAACGTGCGTTTGGCTACTAGCTAATGGAGTTTCAGGACTTCAAAAATATCGCAAGAGGACACGGGAGAAAATCGGGGGGGGCTGGGCAAGAAAGGGGATATAAGATGGTAAAACCATCCTCCGGAGAGGAAACTATAGTGATACCAAAGACGAAAAGACTTGGGGAGGGGGGAGTCACGCTGGGTGGATTAAGAAAAGCTTGCCCGCAAAAGATTGAAAAAATGAAACTGACTGGAACCCTAGAATAATATAAAAACCGCAGAAAAGGTGACCGCTTTCGGACGCCTAAAAGACGGCAGGCCCGCAACGGGAACTCATCTTGAAGAGAGTGCCGAAAGTGCAATGATCCTAAATGCGAAGAAGAGAAGAAGGAGTAGACGGAACTGTGTGGGGGGGGGGGAAATCGGATTCAGCTTGAAGGGCCAATAGGAGAAAATGTTTGAGAAAAAAAAAGAAGAGAACATTATCGGAGTGGGAAGAAGTCAGGTGAGAATGGGGAGGGGAGTCAACGCCAAGGAACGGGGAAATCTCGATGGGGGGGCACGGGAGATTTTTCATGAAATGAAGCAAGGGGGTCAGAGAAAAGGTCCGGGTACAGGACTGAGCGATTCAGGGAGTAACAGGGGAAAGCCCTGGGCTGAATAGCTTAAAGCAGTCGATAGAAAGGAGGTCTCGAGCCTATGGGGGAAAGTCAGACTGGGAGACATCATCTTACAAACCTGGAAGGAAGACAAAGTGTGTCTATAAACGCGCGCGAGAAACCTCTAACCGCTGCACTCGATTAAAAAAACTCTGGAGAGGGAAGGAGTGGAATATGAAGGAGGAAGCATTATACGACAAAGAAATGACTGAACAACGGAGTCGGGAAACCAACCGATGGGAAAGACAAGGGAGGGGCACCGGTAGAATCCTTGAAACAATAACGAAAAAAAAAACAAAGAGGACATGGAAAAAGGTCAACCAGCGTCAACCGGATGAGCGAGCGGGGAGCTGGGTGATTATGGATGTTGAGAAATAGGACGAGGGCGGAGGGGGGACTCAGACCTCGCGCGTGGCTTCAGTGCAGCGAAAGGCACGACGTGCAGGTCGACCAAACTGTCGGGGGGGGGAGCCCATATGCAAATGAAATGGGAAAGCAGCTCGAAGTCCAAGCCCACAACAACCAAAAACAACGCCAAGAGGCAGAAGGAGGCACCTACGCATTACAATCGGGGGGGTACTTGGAAAGAAAAGAACTTGATCGGCTGATGAACGGGGACCACGGACAAAGAGGAAGTTGATTAGAGGGGGGGGGTTACCGGGAGGGCGGGTAACCACAGGCTCACAGGTAAACAGGGAGCAGAATCAGTACAAGAGTGAGACTCGAGAGATGGATGCTAGAGCACGCGATCGTCAAATTCTCGGGAAATGAACGCAGATAGATGGGATATCGCCCTTACAAAGGAGAAATTGGCTTGGGAAAGAGAAAGCAATATGCGGAGTTTTGAATGGCGAACAGTCATCACAGGAGGGGACATAAGTGGAAAAAGAGATATAAACCGGAAGTTGGGGGCTTAGAAAGGACACCTGAATCACGCAAACTGCAAGGGGGGGGGAGAGGGAATGGGGGGGGGTAGTAGGTTTTGGGGTGGTTGTGAAATGTGGTTTTTGGGGGTTAATGGGGCGGGGAGGAAGAGGTGTGGGGTGGGAACTCAGGGGTTTTGTTGAAACCCGCCGGAAAAAGGAAGTTACAAGTCGAAAAATCATTATTCAAAGAAGTGATCCTTATTCTGAGACCAAAAAAAGATACGATGAAGGGCAAGAGCTTGCTATTTGGGATACGTGGAGACGACAACCGAAAAGGTCAGGTGCAAGGGGAGGGGAACGCGACATCAGAAGGCCGGAGGAGCAGACAGCGCAGGCATGGAGGTAAGGGGGAAGCGGGCTGGGGGGATCTCCAGAATCATTTTATGATCAAGAATGGCTACCTGCGGGAAGTACGTAAACGAGTCCTGGGGGGAAAAGTCGGAAGCGCGGAGGGTGCACAAACCAGCAGCACTTTGGCGGGAAAGGAAAAAAGAAGAGACACATTGGCAGAAGGACACCCTGGGGGGATGTGATCAAGGTGAAAAACACTGGGGCTAGCTAACCAGGACGAGGAAAGAAATACATGGAGGACCCGCAGCGGAAGAAAACTGAGCGAAGGGAAAAAGCGTATTACACAGAAAAAGAGAAGCCAGGGTGCCTTTGAGAGACGACGTTCACAGGATTCACAGTAACAGAAGTAAGTTCTGAACGTTATCTGTCTCTAGGACCCTTATACGGAGAAAAGGGGAGGGCACCATCGAAGACGAGAAAAACCGGCTACACTCCCTACTGGGTGATTCAAGAGAAAAGGAAAGTCCTGGAAATGGGAGCAGCGAATCGCTTGTAAGAGAAAAAAAAAGGAGGGGAAAGAAGGAAAGAGAAAGCAGGCGAGGATTGTATTACAGGGACACAGACTTAAAAGGAGAGAAATTCAAGGAAGGATGTGATCCTTGAGGGTGTCATCTGGGTGGTTGTGTTCCCCGAGGATGGGTACTTGAAAAAGATACTCTATAAGAAAGAGAAAATCACCAAAAGGGGGGAAAGAAACAGTCGTGTGTGGTGAATCACGTAGACAAGAGGGGTAAGAGACTTAATCCGTTAATGGGGGGGAATCAGGGAGGACAGGGGGATTGACGACGTGCGAAAGGAAGAGGTAAACTTGCTCCATTTATGGGCAGGAAAGAGTAGAAACCCTAGGCCAATGTTTTGTTAGTGAACCAGAAAAAAGATAGCAGAGGACAACATGGAGACGGTGTTGTTGCATGTCAGTATTCTGATCTATAGGGGCGAGAGCCCAAGCGCGGGGTCGAGACGAAAAAGCCGAAACCTGTAGAATAAAAAACGATGAATGCAAAAAAAAAAAAAAACAAAAAAAAAAAAAAAAAGGTCGCTCACCAAGAAGTATCCATTAGCAAGGCCTGAAGGGGAGGAAAAGAGGAACATTGCTTGATTGTCGGCATGGGAATAATCAAGATTCATTCATGAAGGGGAAGGCATATCAAAACAAGGAAGATGAAGCCGAAAAATAGAGAAAGGGGCGAGCGTGCGAAAAGGGGATCGCGTTAGTTTTGAAAGTTTTGGCGGACTATGGAGCCTGCAAAGGCGTGGCTCAAAAAAAGCAAAAAGAAGGAGGACTGGGCAGGAAGCGACCGTTGCAAGTAAGAAGGGATAGTTGCGAAGACTAGGGACGAGAAGTGCCAAAGGTCCCAGGGAGTGGGGGACATAGGCAAGGGGAAGCAACGTCTCTAGAAAGATGTGGAAGTGTACAAACGCTGCACAGGCCGGAGGAAGAAGTGAAAGGCGGAACGCTATCTGCGGGAAGAGCGAAGGGAAAAGAATACGAACTAATCATCGTTCTCAGATCAGAAGGATAGTGCCAAGGGTTAGTGTGATTTAGGGATGGGGGGAAAGACAGGCGTATCAAAAGGATAGAGGAAGCTGGAGAGCCAGTTTTCAAGAAGAAGCAAACTCATACCCGCAAATGGGCTGGAACCAATTCACCCCCTGATGACTGGGAAAAGGGCGGACGCGATGAGGAAAGAGCACCTTAAAATGGATCGAAACTCGGGGTACAATGAGTTTAAGTACTTTCAGAATACGAGAAAGGAAGTCAACGAGACGGAAGAGGCGCTGGGGGATACAGACCGAAAATAATTCTAAGAAAATCCCTCCTCAATCAGTAAACAGCAAGAGAAGGAGATCCTAGCTGGGACAAAGGGGTGAATCTGAACAGCCGCTGGGCAATGGGGAAAGTTTGGTATTCAATGAAGAGCTACCACGGGACGAAGACTGGATGAATGAAAAGCTGGGAAGGAGGAATGACACCACGAACAGGGGGGGGGGGGGAGGTCCTTTTCGGATGTATTCCGAGCTACAATTCGAAAGAAGAACGACCAAAAGCGACAGGAGGGGCTCAATCCCTAGCATATGATGGGCTTCAAAAAGGAAAAAACCGGAGTGGGCCGGGGGGGCGGCAGTTCTTGAAGGAAAAGAAGGCTGATTACCGAAAAAAGCGGCAGTTTTTCCAACCCTCTCGAAGGGGAGGCAATCATCGACATACGCGGGACATCGACGCCGGGGTGACTCAGGGGAAAGGCTAACCGCAATAAAAGAATGGGACAAGTGGTAGAGACTGCTCAGGAATGGAAGAGAAAAAATAGAGGAAAAACTGGAAAGCTTGAACCGGGAAAAAGACTAAGGAAAAATTCAGATACGTGCTCAAGGAAAAAGACAAAGGACTAACCGGGAAGGGAAAACACTCGGGGAAAAAAACGGAAGGGGAAAGGGTGGATGCAAAACTGCCGAATATTAGTGGGGGAAGGAAAAAAAGCTCTATTCACGCAAGAACAAAAAAGGGAAGCGACGAGTCGGGCAAAGCTCAGGTAAGCTGAAAGATGATAATCACAGTTTATGTTGCACAGGGGAAAAGGGCTCAAAAACGCAGGGGAGGAAAATGATAATAACAAGCGGGGCAACGGACGCAGGGTGACGAGGAGGAGAAGGGTCAAACACGTCTAGCACGTTTACAGGCTGAGAAAGAGGGGTTGAATTGGGGGCATCAACAGTTACTAACCGACAAAGTGGGGAAGGACATCTGGGGGCTGGTGTATCTTGGAAACGATAGGAGGATGAAAAGAAACTTAGAAGAAGGGGGAAAAGCAGGGAGAGAGGACAAAATTCTAAAATATGGCGCCGGGGTGCAAAGGCATAAAATAAAGCAAATCGAGGGAAAAGAAGGGGTTAGGAGATGAGAATGCAGCAGTTTGGCGAAGCTCGAAATCACACTGTAAGTCTTGCACTCGGATCGGGTCTTCCCACTGGGGGTAGACAAAAGAAGCGAAACAGAATAGCACCCGCTTTGCGGAGGTAAAGGGATTACGTTGTCGCGGAGGAGGCCTAGCTTATAAAGGGCGAGGGAAATCCATTTATCGTGCGTCACGGGTGGAAACGTCAAGAAAGTGAGAGGAATGGCAATCATGAAGACGGAAAGAAAATATACA
>Ga0179593_1631377_pt1 | contig 13072 bp, 10 predicted proteins | sample CZODoug2_1_08_16_FD_185931 | JGI IMG/M metagenome (GOLD analysis project Ga0179593, IMG submission 185931) | Vadose zone soil fungal communities from Angelo Coast Range Reserve, California, USA - CZODoug2_1_08_16fungal (PacBio error correction) | ecosystem: Environmental > Terrestrial > Soil >...
GCCGGCGGGTCACAGGGAAGCCAGAGTGCCTCGAGAAGAAGGAAGAGAACAATCAAAGAAAAGATATCTAGAATTCGGTACCATCGCCGACATCTGGAATCCTGCCTGTCCCACGAGGATGAACGCACTGGTGACTGAAAAACGGGGGGGCGCCTAAAAACTAGGGATTGGGTATATCCTTCATAAGAGACGGGCCTGTGTGACTAGCCCACTCGGGGACGGAGCATAAATTCGCGCTTGGGAATGGGGAACGCGGAAGAGCTTGACACTGGAAGGGGGATAACCGCCCACTATCTTTCATTTTCGGGAGATAACTCATCATCGGGCTTGTCACCCCAAAAACAACAAAAACGTGAAAGTTGAAACCCGCCCAACAAAAACCTTCAGGGCCCCACCTTCAAGGGGAGGCGAGCAGGATCTGTCGCTGTAACACTCATACAAAAACCGCTCGGAGCTAGCACGAAAAAAGGAGTAACGACCGCAGCCACAAGACGGGCGCCGGCGATGTCTCGAACGGGAAATGACGCCGATGCAAAAAAGGGGGAGAACACACCTCCAAGGGGGACACATGCGCTGGACAAAAGCAGAACGATAACACTTCCATAGCGTCGCGGCAGATGGGAAAGGGGAGTGTGGGAAGATAGCTAAAAAAAGGAACGTGATGAAATTCCAGGGGGCTGGCGGGCCCGGATCAACGAGCGAGAGGCAGAGAAATAAGGTACTAGAAGACCTTAGCCTGACCTTGGCCAGAACCCGTCACAATCCAGGAGTCATCTTGAAAGCTTCCACAAGGCACCGAAATACCGAGAGAACCGCGCCAATGCGTCCGGACTTTTCACATCACCATAAAACGATCCTAACAATCGCCACTAAGGTCCTCAACAGCGGGTAAAGGCACGGTAGAGAAGGCGATCTCAGACGGAGGACGCGAAAGGAACCAGGGCGCAAAACAGAGTGCCAACCACGACGACTCGCAGTGACACTAAGGAACTCGAAACGTGGTAGTCCGACCACGGCTGACAAGCAAAGGCTTTCACCAGCCGCCATGGCCATGGAGGCATCTGGATTTCTTCTCCGGGTCGGTGGGTCGCCACCAAAATGCCTTAAACAGGGCGGTCCAAAGGCTGCGCTAGCCCGGTCCAACCGATGAAGAACCAAACTCGTCAAAAAGAGCGCCACTATGTGAGGCCCTAAAAAGAAGAAAGTTTGTTGTTAAGGGGATGAGATCCAAACAATGTAGGACCGGCCTTTTTCGGGTTTCGGGGGTATAAGATAAAAGCTCCTATCTATCCTTCACTCTAGAAATCATTCATCACCAACCCTGAGAGACCGTACGAAAAAGTCAAAATGATTCCATCTACCGTGAATCTCGGAGTGTCGGGGAAGTCAATTATGAAGCCATGCAGCATCTTTGGGGATCGTTCGGAGAAAATATCCTGAGACTAGAGTCTATGGTCAATGTCCCAAATTACTCGAGGGTACCATGGCTCCGAAAAGAGAAGAATAAAGGGGGCCCCAGGAGAAAGAACCAGCCCATTTTCCGGCAAAGGGGGGAGTAAATTCAGACATCCTAGAGGGAACTAACATCTCGCGAAAATGGCGCGTCCTACCACGCGGGGAAGCATCGCTCACAAAAGTAGTGGGGCTGTCGTTAATCCTGCAGTCTAATATAACTCGAGGACCCCGGGAGTAGTTGGGGGCTGGGGAGGCACCAAAGGGGCTACATCTTACGATCCGCGAGCAACACGAGGAAGCAAAAATATCTGCAATCTCATCTGGAGGAGCAAGAGAAAAGTGTGCCATTTATCTCTGGCAACAGGTCTATATCCAAGTAGACTAATAGGGTCCCATCCTCTCTAGGGGATGCCTGGTGAAAAGTTTGGACGGAGGGGGTTTACAGGCCTAGGGGACATCAACAATTCGATTGCTCAAAAGAATAAGAGCTGGGTCAGCACCTTGGGAAAGTGATCAGGAACTGAAACTAAAGCTAAGCTCATCGTCAACGACCGAAGAAGGCACAGGAACAGGAAACTCGTGTGCAGAGAAAAGACTCCCCCGGTTTGGGGAAGGATACTGAGGCAGCACGGAGGCCGACCGTACGAGATTCATAAAAAATGGACTACGGGAAAAAAAGATTCTGAAGAAAGAGGGGAGGCGACCCTGCCCCGAAAAGAGGGGCCAAGAGAAAAAACGTAAAACCTTTTCTCCAAATGGGAAAAAAAAAGCGGCAGGGCACGCATATGGCAAAAAACGACTTAAAGACTTAAAGAATAGACGCAGAACCCCGAGGCCCAAAAAGGGGGAAAGGGCCATCGTGAGACCGGGCCGGGGCAGGGATGGTGGGGGGGGGAACGAACAGCGAAAGGTATCGAGATATCCTGAAAATCGTCTAGAGATTCGACTCATCTCGGTAAAGCGGCCGGGTAAGGGAGGAAAGGTCTTCGAAGGAAGAAGCTGGTCGCAATGTGGGCGTTGTGGCAACGGACGTGAAGGAGGAAGACGACCCTGGGCCTTTTTGTGGCGATTTTAAGGAGAGGGGGGAAGGGAATAAAGCCACAGAAGAGGGTCCAGAAATCTAAAAAGAAAGAAAAACCAGGGTCGCAAAGAGAGAAGAAGAACGTCCGGGGGGGGGGTCCGCGCTCCGCAAGTGCTAGTCGTTTCAGACCAAGACGAAAGAAGGAAAAAAAATCGGGCCTTCTGGAAAGACCGAGCGGATCCTGAGGAGTAGGATTACTGCAAAGAACAGTATCGGTCTCGACAGAGTCAAAACGCCTTTACATTTGAAACTCCGAGGGGGGGCGGCTGCTATGCGAGAAAAGAGTGGGTGGTGCGCCGGAAGGCGGAGGAGGAACGGGCAGGGCCGGTTCATGGGGAGGACAGAAACAGAAGAAAAAGGAAGCGAAACCTACTATTTACCAAGAAGAAAGAAAAAAGGAACAAAAAGACATAATCCAAAAAAAAAAAAAAAACTAACTCGAACACACACAAAAAAAAAAAACACACAAAACACAACCAACACACACACACAACGACACATAACACCAAAAACCAAAAAAAAAAAACAACACATATGCTGGGAAAAGGGGCACAGAAGAACCAAGAATCTTACATCATGCAAAAAAAACATAAACATAAAATCAATAAATCAACAAAACGAGTAGGAGGCGAGAGAGGGCAAGTGGGTGGGGGGTGTGCAGGGTGGGGCTCGAAGGGTAAGGGGGAGGGTGCGCTGCGGCGGGCTACGAGGGGGGGGAGGCGACAGCTGGCGAGGGGGCTCAAAAAGAAGCCCTCATCCGAGCCATAATAAAAAAAGGCAAAGAAGGAGGCAACAGACAACAAAAAAAAAAAAATAACAGACATCACACACCACACAAAAAAAAAAAATCAAAAAAAAAACAATTGACGGAACGAAAGCCGGGAGGGACTGAACAAATAGGTCGCGCAGCGGACCCTGCGGAGGGAACAAAGAGGCGGACGTGTGGGGCGGCGGGGGGGGGGGTCTGGAGAAGGGGGTGCGAGGGACAGGCTGGAGGCGGGGGTGTGGGGGGGGGGTCAGGGTGGGGCGCTCATTACCGCTCGTGGTAGGAGGCAAGGTAGCAGCAGTGGTTGACACGGACTACATCAAATCAGTTAGACCAAGGGAAAAGAATGAGCGGCGCTTTAAAGACCTGCGGAAGGGTTCGGGTGAGATGCTGAAGAGTGGCCCAATAAACCTCTACGGGGAAAAAGCAACAACCAGCAAACTGAACGTCAAGGGCCGGTGACAAGCGTATCCGGGGGCGGAACTCTCAGGAGATACAAAACATCAACAGCAGCCGTGACACCTGGCAAGTGGATAAGAACACGTACATCCGTACTTCATCCGCGCCGCCCCGGGGGGGCGGGCGCCCTTCTAGAACGGAAGGGACTGTTCGTGCGCCAGGGGCCGGAGACGAGAGAGATTCAAACATCACTTAAAGTGGTTTCCCGTCAGGGGGGAAATATCCTAGTGTGACAAGCCTCCGCCTTGACAATCGTGGAGCCCCTTCAACGAGGGGGGGAGAAAGGTGACGTCCAGACAAGAGGGGGGGGGTCGGTTGCGCGCAATCATGAAGTGAGCGGATAACCCTGAAAATTCATCCAGATCAGAGGAACCCGCCGAGCAGGCACGCCTACGGAAGTCGGGGGGCACCGCACTCTCCGGCGGCGATTTGGGGAAAGAGGGATTCCCAAAAGTCGCCTGCGCACAGAAGGCGCGCTCGTCTAATGGACTGAGCACATGGCTGGTGAGGAGGGGACCTTCAGCGAGCAACTGGGCAGACTTGTCGGCAACAGGAGAGGGTCTTGGCTACTCAGTCAAAAGTTTGTCGTCAGGTACTCAAAAATATTGGGGGAAAAAACCACGACTACCCGGAGCAGTCGCCAAGAAACTTCTCCAGTCGGACTTACCGTCTAGCGGGGGGGCTCCTCGAAAACTGGGGAAAAAATTGCGACGGGTACTATGAATACGATGGGCGTGAAAAAGCCGGAGTTGCTCTGGGTCGGAGGACTGGTCCGCTGCTAACGCCGAGTTGACAAAGACCGGGTAACTCTAGATCTCGTCAACGATACAGAACTCACGAAAAACCCGGACGACTACCGGGGGAAGGTCTACCCCAAGGTCAGTAAAGATCGGATATAAACAACTTTGAAGGAGAGCCTAGCATGGGAACGCGAGAAGGGCGCCGCCACATAACTTTATCCGACTCAATATCGCAGTCACCCAAGGCTGTCACAGGACACACCAGCAATGAAAAATCCTGGCCTCCAGAGGGCAAATGATCGGGAAAAAAAACTTACATAAAGGGGCAGGGAAGCAAAAAACCAAGAACGAGTACGGAGAGTGGGAAAAACTGTGTCACTAAAATGACCATCGCGAAATCCAGGAGAATCCTAACAGGCTCGCGCATCAACACATCGGCAACGAAGCCCCTAACATCAACCCAGTGAGATAAACGTCACAAACCGATCTCGTGGACCTTTCGCATTCGTCACTGACGACGATAAAGGCCCACCTCCGGGGGGGGGGGGGGGGAAAAAAAAAAAAAAAAAAGGGGAAAGTAGGGAGGCAAACATCATCAATCGGAGGGAGAATACGGAAGAGAGCACTGCTCTGGAAGACGATGAAAAGGCCGAGTGCGAGGGGGGGGCAGCCTCTACGGTGTGCCGAAGCCCACGACAAAGCGGAAAAATAAAAGCATGTGCAAATACGTCGAAAGGTAAATACGATATTTTGGCACGACTGCTTTTCGACCGATGGGTGAAGGCCAGTGAACGATCCTCCTCGGGACTTGATCAAATGCCGTAGCGCCTATTCTCGGGGGCGTCCATCCCACAGATCCGGGCTGAGCTCACTCGTTGGAAATCTCGCAAGCAAAGCCTACAAATTGTTCCTCCTCAACTGATGTCTGAAAGTGGGGCAGGCTACCATTGAGTTCCGTTCTTTTCAGTCGCGGAAAAAAGGGTTGAAGGGTCCAGGCGCGCAAGGAGAACAAGCACTCCCCTCGTCGGCAGGGGTATCGCCGGAGATGGTGCCGGCCCTTGTCCGCGTGACATAAGGGGGAAAAAGATCAGGAGGGCATGATACACGGGACAGCAGGGCGTGCCAGGTCTGGGAAGGGCCGCACGAAGGGGACGGGGCGGGGAACGGTGTGACACATCACGTTTTCGGGGGGCGCGGGGGGGACTGGCCGTACCCGAAACTGGGAAGGAAGATGCTCTCAGAGGTCTCCTACAACAGTTAGAACTGAGGCGACGCTTCTCAACACAGGGCAACCAAGCAAGGAGTGCGGTCCTTGCGACAGGGCCGGAGCTGCTAGCTGTCACTGAAAAATCTTCGTGCAGAATCGGGCACGGCTGTCCGAGCTGTAGATGGAAAATTGGAGTGAAAAACGTAAAGGGAGGGTTCCTAATGGCTGGAAAAGGGGAAGGAGGGGCGCCGAACTCGGAGGCGGTCGAAAAGCAGGGACGCGTCAAACCACGTTACGTCTCCCCCGGACAAGACCAGCGAAGATCATGCCGAGTAGGGGGGGAAAAAGACCAGTTATAGTGCGGGTTCAGACAAGAGGCGCCGAACGGCAGATCGTGTCAGCAGGGTAAAGCGCGGGGGGTCAAGAGTCCACGGAGGATCACAAACGAAATACGTTCGAAGTCAGCGAAACGACTGCAAGAAATCGACGAAGACAAGCATACGGCGAACACACAAAAACGTGGGGACGGAAGTAGGAAAGGAAGGAAGATATAAAAGTCGATCGACAAAGTGCCGTCTATAGCAATGTAACCGAGGGAAGTAGTGAAAAAAAGACTCTGCCCAAGTGACCCCTAAGCTAAGTGAAAAGGGGTCGGGCCGTCGCCTCGAATTCGACACGCACGAGAGGGTCAAGGGGGAGGGGCACCACAAAATATTGGCGCGTGATCGAAGGCAGCAAAGGCCCGACCGAACCCGCGAGGAATTGAACGTCTACGTCCGGGGGGGGGTCACGACACGCCGGAGTCTTTATTTGGAAAAGGGGTACCAACCTCATCACCACGGGTTCACAGTCAGATGGCGCGTCTAATTGAACGGGGCCGGATCACAAAATGAAAAGACACTCGCCCTGCTGGAACAGACTCCTAGGACTGAGAAAGGGGTTAAAGGGGCAGAGAGCTGCGCAGATGCGGAAAAGGGCGGAAAGCGCTCTAGAGAGGGAGGAACATTGCGAAGGGTCAGACCAGCTCGCTTCCAGTGCTAGTCGTCACCAATGCACCAAGGGAATACGGGAACGTCAAACACTCATGAAAATGCCCCAAAAAGGAAAGAATTACTAACCAACACCGTCTTGTGGTCTCTCAAAGGTTCGCCCCCAGTGGAAGATCAATCCTCCCCAGAACAAAGTGACCCTTCAAATGTATTTAAACTACTGGGGGATGAGGCGCTCCATAACATTGTAAATTGTATAACTGATCTCGGTTCTACTACCGATCCACAGTCACGCGGAAAAGGCCAAAAGCGTCGAAAAACGAAAGAAGACAATCAAACCACCCGAGGATAGTTGTAAGCGCTAAGCCGAGGCACAAAAAGAAAAGGGAAACTACCTCGTGCCAGAAGGGCATTGGACAGTGGGGGAAGACGAACCGGGTCGCATCGCCCTCATCAGGGATGAGACGCAAAGAGCGTGAGGCCGGCGTAGGGGCTAGTAAAGAGAGGCTCTAAGGGACAGCCAGAGGCGGAAAAGAGTCGGGGACGTTAGGGTTCGAAGAAAAGGGATACCCGAGAGAAGGAAGACCGGAAGGAACAAATCGGTCAAAACCAACCTCAACGACCCAACTGGCGGGCCGGACCCGGATCCGCCGGGTGGCCCGCAAAACACTGCTAAACCAGTCCCGGCCTGCGGGTTCGGTAAGGGAAGAACAACGCAGCGGACCTCTCGAGGGCGAATTACAAGAGGACCACGCCTCTATGCCCAGGAAGATACTCGGAACAACGAAGCGAATTCCGAATGTCGTGTCAAGTTCCGAAAAAGGATCAAGTGGCGGCATCAAAGGGAGTAGTCATTAAACGAGCCAAAATCCGTTACAGGAGATCGGTCTTCTGCTTGTTGAAAGCTACTCGAGAAGGGCACCAGGAATAGCAACTCGATGGACGAACGGGATCATGGAAAGGGACTACCTCCGCAGGGCGGGCCCATTACTTTTTGGGTCAATGAGAAAAAGGGAAAAAGGGAGGCCATGAATCATCTGGGAAAGGAGGCGCGCATAGGGGTCGCTTCGAAATGGTTTAGGAAAGAAATTTAACAGGGTCTGTAAGGGGAGGGAACGATGGAGTGGGCGTGAGGGAGCGGAGACCTCGAGCAACCTCACGTATGGGAAAGGGCGGTCACCACGGTCATGCAAAAAAATAAAACAAGACACAGAAAAAAGAAGAACACTCAGACTAAGGAAACCAGGAAGGGGCTCAATAGTAGAGCCATTCCTTTCCAAGGGGCGGGACTGCAGAAGAGTCCATTCTCAGACCGGTATGAATGAAGGGAGGCAGGAAACCAGGAACTATAGGGCCCGAACTTGCTCCTGAAGCTCTCGGGTAAGATACTTAGGGCAACCCATGAGGGCCCACCGACTTCCGGTTGAAAGGCCAGTTCTATCTCACTTTCTATTTTGTTCCCCTTCATGAAGGTTGGGGAAGGGGAAATCCAGCTAAAGAAGACCCAAAAACTAGACCATCTCCTCTGCCCGAAAGAGCCTTCATACCCACGCCAGTTGGAGACACCAGACGGAGAATACTTCTTGGCGGTCAACAGGCCCTAACAGACCAAACCTGGTACGAAGGAGTCAGAACTGACGCGGGCTGTGACCCTTTATGAAATCGTCGAAAAAATGGCGGAGGAGATTAAACCACTCGTACGAGACCAGTCAGTGTTGTGCGAATCTGGCCGTCAACCCACCGATCGGGGCGCAAGATGGACAAAAACGAGCACCTAGGCCCGTTCCAAAGAGTCAGTCGCTTCCATACGACGGAATCAACCCGACCAACCGCGGCGGTCCGCAGAGGGGCCTCTTTCAGGTCCGTAGCCGGAGCACTATCGGGGGGCTCTCGAGTTTGTAGTCTTTAATATAGGGGAGATCCTGCAATTCCTGCGTAACTTTCTAATTAAAAGAAAAGTTCAATGGTAAGCGCAGGGGGCAAATCGTTCAGGAAACGCCTTTTACGCAAGAAGCGAATGTTTCGGGGGACGCATGAGAGTCAGCTTCTACAAATGGATAGGAACGTGGGATCAAAAGAACCCTCGTGGTTTCGCTGAGGAAGCGAGGGGCCTTAGGTAAAGACCAAAGGTCCATAACTAGGCCGAACACGGGGTCAAAAAGGGCTTGAAATATCCTCGGGGCCACCGGGGTGGGTTGTTCTCCAGCAGGGAAAACGTCAGGGGTCCGGTCCAAAGCAAAAGTAAATAGCACATGGTTAGAACAGCTGGTCAGAAATTCGTAAAGATAGAAACGGCCAAGCCTGAGGTACTAAAAGTTCGCCCAATTACGGAAAGATATTGCGGTCAAAAGTCCGCAGCCTAGACGTACTTGCGGCAAAGAAGTAAGACGCGTCGTGGGACGTTTGGGCAAGGTGGGCGGACGGGAAGGGTAAGAAGCGACTAAGGGAGGGGGGGGGCGGCATGGTGCCTGCCGCAGAGCACCCACTTAAGGTTCAACTACTTTGTCGGAAAAAGAGAGATCTGACGTAGGGGGACTGGGTGAACATGACGCAATATAGCGGTCTAGAAGGGAGAAAAGCAAAGGGATCAGGAGATCCGACGGAGGAGAGGACAATCTCAGCTCAAAACAAAGGAGTTGGGGATCAAATTCAGAGGGGTCTTCAAAGCGGGAAGAAGCCATTGCCGGAGAGAAATCTCGACATCTTCGCTATGCGTAGGATTGAGTCCAAGAGGCCCTCGGGAGCCGTCGAGAAGTGGGTAGGTTCATAGGTCGGGTGATGGGTTGAGAAAGGAAATGCAATGATCCTAAAGGCGGAAGTGCCAAAAAAAGAAAGAATAGAAAAAAGAAACCGTGGCACGAAATGTACGAATGTCCCCGAAAGACACTAAAAAACAAATGCGCATGGGGGCAGACTGAGCTTTCCCAAGTAAGCCAGGATGATATGAGCGACGCGCGACGCGCACTAATTGTCTGGAGTGTCACGATGGACAAAAAACAGCTCGCAAATAGGAGCAGGTGATTAACCAAACCCCTGAGAAGATCAGGATCATGCCAGAAAGTGACCGTGCGGTGCGGGTAAACCGGTAAACCAGGCGTGCCAATCACGCGACCAGCAGCAACGGACAACGTCACGGACGGGAAGAGAAGACGACTCAGGGGATTCCCAAGATTCTCTCATCCGTCAAGGGCCGGGAGAGGAAACGCAGGTCCCGAGGAATACTTCCGAAATCTGCGTCCAAGGGATGAGTAGGCCTGTCGCTGGGTGAGAGGGGCCTCAGGCATGCATGGCCCGACGAAAAGTCGGTGGGGGCATGCCGGCCGGAGGTCGCAGACTCGTATTGAAATGCAGCGCGAGGGGGCACATCTTCTCTAGACCCTGCGCTTTTTGTCTGACGGCTGAAAGAAACCACGGTTACGGGGAGTTGGAAACTAGGATGCAGGGGAATCGCCACCTAGTTGATCTCGAAACTTCATCATCTCGAGAATCCCTCCTGAGACAGGAAGAGGGCTGCTACTACTGTCCGGAAGCAAAGATAAGAATCGAGACGTTCCCGGCTTCAAAGCGGCTGCTAAGGGAATCCGCGCGCTTCGGGAGGAGGTCCGGAAAAGAGCCGGTAAAGAGAAACGGTCGGAAGGTCAGACCGTACAAATTGGACCTGCCAAGGCTAGAGGGGATGGGCTAGCTGCGGAGTGCAGGGCCGGGGTGAAAAAACTCGAACGAGAACCAGACGGATGCAAAGGGGGGATGCACTTGAAAAAAGTCGGATGAGCGCGAGACGCCGAACGTGCTGCGAACAATTGCCGAGGAGCTGGCGATGACATCGTTTCGACACGAGTGGGCTCTGGGCAGGACCATGTTCGGGGCAGAGGGGGCGACCAGATTACGGGTGATAGCGTTAGGTCGTTTAGACTAACAGATAGGGAAAGTCCACTTGTATGAGGAAAACCAACAGAAACCAACTCAACCCACACCCCCTAAACCCCAAACACAACAAAAAAAAATAAAGACAAGCTTTAAGTGAGGCATGATCTCACTGGGATTGCGGGATAGAAAGCACGATACTTTCCGGGCCTCAAGGTCAGTTCCAAATTAAAAGGCGGGTCTTCAAGGAGGCCCTGGGATCTACGAGGGGGGCTGAGGTTGGTCACCGGAAAAAGTTAACGGCGTGCAAATGAACTCGAAAAAAAAATGCAGGATTTCACTCAAACATCAATAGGATCCAGGACAAGGTCACTTCCTGGGCGTCTTCAAAAAACGCCCGCACGAATGCCGCAAAAGCGGAAGAGTCATGGCGTTTGTCCCCGGGTCAAAGACGTGACGGAGAGTAACGTCTCTGCTTTGTAGCAAAGGAGCAAGAACCCCGGGACTGGGAACGGTCTAAGCTACCTCTGGGGGATTACCTGTGCGCCTGGTAGAGGTGGGGAGTGGACGTGTAAACTCGGGAAAAAGTTAGAAGCGCAGAGGCGTAATCAAGGAAGAGAGAGATAGAGCTACTCATCGACAATCCTGATAAGAACAGGGAGGCCGCAGCGATGCTCGCCATTTTTGTGGTCGGGAGCAGCCAGATGGCACCGACGTGGAGCGACCAGCGGAGAGCGGCGGGGCTTCCGGCAGCGGGGGGGCGCTGAAACTGATGAAGTCCGGCCGGACAGCAATGAGTCAACTATAATTGGGAACGAATCAATCGACCATGAAAAAAACCGGGAGAACTAATGCCGGGGGACGAGGGCGGTCGCCCCACTGGAGGGACAGGATGCCGGGGCGAAAAGCATGGGGCGCGCAACCGTGCGGGGGGGTCACTTTTTCAGTGGACGGTGTGCGAGTCCGTGGCCACGGAAGGGGAAAGGGGGCGCGCGGGGCGCAGAAGCGTGTGGCCTGGAAGCCGCAGCGTAGCGACCAGAGCTTGCCATCCAGGCTCTTCCGGAACTGCCAAAGTCCCGTTATGAGGCGGTCGCGCAAGGCGTAACCATGCCTGTCTGTAAAGAGAAAGAAAGGGGGGAAGACACATGGCTAATGACAGCGTAAGCGGGCAACCAAACGATCCCCGTTCCCGTGACCTTCGGGACGAGGTCCGTGTCAGACAAGCAAGGGAGGTAATGGCGCTTTCTGTTCGGAGGGGCCGCCGCTAGCCTGGAGCCGAGGTGAGGGGGAGTACTCACCACGCTAGTGGTTAACAGGAGGCTTCAGAAAGAGTGGGAGGTAACCCCCTGCCCTGACATCAGAATTGATGCGCCGAGTGGCAAGACCAGAAAGAGGTCGATCATGCGGCAGAACACGGGCGTGTGTTCGGCAACCGATGGACTAACAAAGCAAAAGAAAGAGAGGGAGGCGTTAGCGCCGTCCGGGGTGAAGAATGGCCTCCTGGATCGGCAGCCCGACGTCAGGACGAAAAAGGAAGGAGATTTACCAGAAGCTAAAAAAGAAGATCTGAAAGCAAGAGGAAAGGACAGAAACCCACTATAGTGGGTGATCGGAAAAAAGGGGGGCCGGGAACCACGCGCTTGGCGCGAAGCGGATGCCGCCGACTACCCCTTGAAATGAAAAGGCTATCGCGGTCAGGCCCGAACTCTCAAAAATCGTTGGGTGTGCGGCCCGGGGAGGGAAATAGACGTCATCTTAAAAAGTACTCTCTCATCACCTCGCTGTTCATGGAAGGGAAAAGGGACAGGCACCAGCCAGGAGAGGAATCATCCAGTTGAGCTCGCGGCACGGGCAAAAGCGGGACATTGCCTTCATCAGGGGGGAAGTGAGGGGAACCACTGCGTCGAAGAAGCTGGAAGAGGAGGGCATCAACAAGGAATCCTACGAGAGGACGCACGGACCCCCTTCCTAAGTAGCATGTACGAAAACTCTTGCGCCCACCTTCCCAAATGACCCAGTGCAACCTTAAAAACAAAATGCATAGCTAAAGCATGGCGGAAAGCAGCCCTCACAGCAAGGGAGAAACTAGAGATATCATCTCCTCGCCCCAATCGGTCCCTCTTCCACTCGGAAATGACTGGGTACACCGAAACGTTCCGACGCGAGAAGGGGAGTTCCTGGAGATCGCAGGTCCAATCGCATTCGCCCGTCTATCAGAGGCAGTTGAAATCAGCCCGGAGGGAGCGGACATCATCGAAGGAAGGGAATGCGAGGGGGAAGACGCAGAGGAAAGATTAGTGCTTATTCGCCGGGGGAGATTACTTCCCGGAAATTGAAGAAGATAGGTGTTTTGAGCGGATCATTCAAAAGATAACACGAAAGAGACAACCGTCCTCTGGGGAAAGCGAAGAGTCCCGGACGGGTGAGCGCCCCTGCCTGGGCGCGATGTACTAGACCTAAAAATTTCTTAAGACGGGAAAGTTCTGATGTGTTCTAACCAAGCCGAGGAGC
>Ga0179593_1636651_pt1 | contig 13072 bp, 13 predicted proteins | sample CZODoug2_1_08_16_FD_185931 | JGI IMG/M metagenome (GOLD analysis project Ga0179593, IMG submission 185931) | Vadose zone soil fungal communities from Angelo Coast Range Reserve, California, USA - CZODoug2_1_08_16fungal (PacBio error correction) | ecosystem: Environmental > Terrestrial > Soil >...
AAGGAAGGTTATCGAAGGAGAAAAAAGCCGGGCGGGAAAGAAGAAACTGCAAATAAGCCAACGTACTACTACTACTGCCGAAGAGGAGGGGATCAATCGCTGCAAAAAAAAAAGGGGATTGGCCGACCATTAATAAGAAGGTCCGAACGTAAGTGTTGCTAGAAATTCGAGGAAAAAGCATAACGAGAAAAAAAAAAGGACTTGGAAAGGGAAACTCAAGGGAATTTGAGACCGTGAAAAAAGGCTCTAAAGGGAGAGGGGGGGAGGGTCTACCAAAAGAAATCCGGTTGCGAAGAAAGAGTGGCTGAAATGCGCGGGGACCGAGAGGCCCGTTTAGCCGGCAATAGGTAAAATCCACGCAAGAAGGGGAAATTCGAGGGGATTTAAAAAAAGACTCGCATTCGTCAACGGGTGGCTCACCGGGAGATTCAAAAAAAAAGGCGGTCGTGACACAAAACTAATTTTGCTTACCCCGGGGGAAAGAATTCACAAGCGCAAAAAAAATCCAGAAAGCATGGACTAATAAACTCTCTCTTGCACCAAAAGTCAATAAGGGAATCAAGGGAAAAATTCGGAAAACCGAGGAGGAAACTCGGGAGGATACTAGGCGCTTCACCGGCCCATGCGATCAAAAGAAAAAAAAAAAGTTTGAATCTGAGAGTCTTAGAGGGGTTCACGGGCCCAACGTTCGATGCAGGTGAAGAGAAGGCTGGGAAACTCACAGGGAAGTTGGAAACGGGAAAAAAAAAATTGGGGGGTGGTCGCGTTTGCGCAGAAAAAAGAAAAAAAACTAAAAAGAGATTACCCCAAAGGGGGGGTTTTTCAGGGACGAAAGAAAAAAAAGTCTGGATGAAAAAGAACGTAGGGGAAAAGGAACCGCGCTTCAGGAGAAGAAAAACGTGGAAGGTCCAAGGGTCAAAGGAGAAGAATGCCAACGGTCGCCGGAAGACGGGGGGAAAAAAAAAAGGGAGGACGAACAGCGGAACTGGAGACCGAAAAAAAAAAAACTGGAAAGAAAGGCAGATCGGAAACGATAACGTGTGATCGCTATGGGGGACACCTCGTTCTGGGGCTAAAAAAAACCACTGAAGTCGGAACCGAGAAAGAGGAAAGTAATCCAATTCGCCGACACAACGGGTTGGGAAGGAGGGATCCATGAAAGGAAAAGGAAAATGATCAAAGTCCGGAAAGTGCGAAGAATTCCAAATTAGCAAAAAATGAATAAAAAGTAAAAAATCGGCAGCGCAAAAAAAAAAAGAAAACACAACGTACACCAAAGCGGCTGGGGGAGAAAAATGAAATAATCCAAGAGGACAGAAAAAAACCAAAATACTTCGGGCTATAGAAAAGGGGGGTAGCAAAGGAAATTTTGGAAAAACGGAGGGTCCGTAGAGGGAGGCAAAAAGGAAAACGGAAGGGGGGGAGGGGGACTCGGACGAACGAGGAAGCATCAGAAAAGACGGTCGCAAAAACAAGAACCCCCAATCACTCAAGAAGGAGGTGACGTCGGTCAGAAGCGGAAACCTGCGAAAAAGGGCTTTGTGGAAGAACATGTTTCTTCACCACGCTGGAAAAGAAGAAATGTGAGCCAATAAAATCGGGGCGGGAACTGAAAGAAGGTCAGCCAGCGCCAGGTAGGGGGAAAAGAGTGGAAGAGCATTGGGGTTCACGGTCAGAACCAAAAAAAAAAACTTGACACTTCAGACAGGCTCACGAGAAAAAAAAAAAAGGGATGAAGCAGTCTGCAGAAAAAGAGTACCAAAACCGAAACGTGTGGGGGGGAAAAAAAAAAGATCGTCAGAAGGGGAACAGGAAAAAAGTCAAAGGGACCGGGGGAAGAAATCCCAGGGGATGCTCCCGGGGGAACCGAAAGGTTTGAAAAAAAAAAACGTGGAATGCCATAGGAGGAAAATCAACAGTGGGCGGTCGAAAAAAAAAAAAAGAAAAACAGGGGGAAAAGGAGGACGACCTTGTCATGGCGTGTCCGGAAATTCAACAAATTGAAAAGGGAGTGGGTGCAGTTGGTAAGGAGGGGTGGGAACGATGACGGGATACAACGTTGGGTCAACTTCACAGCTGTAAATAAAGTAGGACGTAGGTCGGGGTCGGGGGTGGTCGTTGCTCCAACGGCCAAGATCTCAATTGCAAAAATCAAGTCAGGAAAACCCCACTCAAACTAGGGGACCAAAAAAGCTGCAGGACTGGGGGAGAAAATGTAGCAGATAAAAAGATCACGCCGGGCGAGGTAAAAAAGGCCGCGAATCCTCGGAGAGCTGGATAAGGAGAGCCTGTGGGGAACGCTAAAGAAAAAGAAAGTCGAGCGAAGAAAACCAATCCCTATAAGGGTCCTGAACAATCGAACCTATAAATTGTTAGGATGAAACCGGCTAAACAGAAAGTAAAAAACTGGGAAGGACCTTTGTCAGGAGCAAAACACCGTCCCAAGGAAGAAATGAGAAAACAAAAAGCATCTCCATCTTGAAAATGACTTTGAAAAATGCCCTTGACAAAGGGGCGAAAGTAAAATAACAAAATCAGCCACTTGGGTAGATCCTAAACCACTCCAAGAAGATCACCTCACCGTCGAACTTAGCGTCTCGCAAAAAAAAGAAGACTGAAAAAAACCGGCCAAGCAGGAACTACGGGGGTTGGGTCCGTCGGATGCCCTAAAAAGTACCGAGAAAGAAATCAGAACACCGAAATTCAGGCAGGGTTTGCCTTACGGAAAAAAAGGGGGGCTAAAGGAGGGGAACATTTGCTAAGGGGGGGTGAAAAAGGGCCCAGGGAGCGAAAAAGGCTCAACTCGAAGCATGTTAAATAAGGGGGGGTTAGGGGGGGGGGGGGTTTCGCCGAAGGTGACCCGGAAAAAAAGAACGCAAGGATGGTTTAAGGCTGTCGGGGGAGTGCAGAAATTGACTAAAAAAACGAAGGGCACGGCCGGTCTCCACGGAAAAACCCATAAAGGGTCATTAGGGAAAAAGGGAAAAGACATCAACATTACCCCCAAAGGCCGTTGGGGAAAATCCTTAATCAAAGAAGCAGAATTAATCCGCCTAACGAGGAAGCCTGGTTGAAAGGTGTTGAAGGGATTCCTGAGGAAAATCAGAAAAATGGCATGACGAAAGGAGGAGAAGAGGGAAGGTTGGGAAAGCACTTTTTGCTGGGGTGAACGAGGGGGATACGCGGGGGGGGGGGAGACAGAGAGGGTCGTAGGGGAAACGAAAAAAACGGGAGAAAACTGTCGAGATGGCAAGGGAGAAAGCTCAAATGGAGACGAACTTCAAAAAAACCCAAGCGGGGGGAAAAGAAGGAGGAAGGTTCGTCCAGCTGAGGGGGGAAAAAGACGGGAAAATGAAAAAAAGTTCAAAAGGCGAAAAAAAAAACAAAAAAGGGACAAAAGCAACGGGATCGACACTGGGGGAGGACGTTGAAAACCGAAGTGGGGGGATCTGAAAAAAAAAAAAGAAAGGGGAAACCAAAAAACGCTGGCGTGACAAGGGGAGGACGGGGGAAAAAGCCAGAGAAGGGAACCTCGTGTTTGAAAAAAAACGCGGAGCAGTATGTCTCAAGAACATGAAAAAAATGAAAAAAAAAAAGGAACGAGGAAGGCCAAATCAGATCTTGCCGACTTGGGAAAAAATGACTGGCTACAAAGGAGGGGAGCTGCTAAATCAAAACCAGCAAAGTGGGCGAAAAGTTCTGGAGCTGGGTGTCAGCCAACCCTGTGGAGAGCCGGCGCATTGTCAAAGTAAAAAAAGAACTAAAAAAAAAAAACCCAGAAAGGGGTTGAAAAAAGCCGGAGTCCGGGAATTTCAATACGTTCGCAAAGATCTGCAGTTGGAAGAGGGTAAAGGGTCAAAAAACCTCAAAAAAGCAAAAAAGTCCCACACAAGGAAAAGGGAGCACTCAGCAGCCTAGCAAAGGAACAAAAGATTAAAAAAAAACTCAACAACCGGGACAACTCAAAAGGGGTTTGGGTGGAAGACTTGAGAGACTCTCCCAGTCGACCCAAAAAGAGGAAGTGTTTAAATCCGAAAAAAGAAACGGTCTCAAAAAAAAAGTAACCCGTAAAATTCAAAACACCAGACGTCTCCTAACGCGTCTCTGCGAAATGCGAGCTGGTCCAAAGAAACGCGTCCCAAAAGGAGGGGAATTTTCTTCTGTGAAAAGTTCCCCTAAATTCAAAACAAAAACTCTCAGCTTCGACCCCTTGGTTGATCAAGGAAAAACCCTCAAAAGGTTAATCCAAACCTAGTCGTAAAATCGGGGGGACCTTGGAAAGGTTCAGGAAGGGCCAGGGGGCCTCGCAGCCTAAAAAAAGGTCCAAAAAAAAGAAGAAAAACGGAAGCTTCTAGTGACTCGGCTGGGGAGGAGGAAAGAGCGTCAAGGGGTGAAGGGAAAAAATCAAGGGGGTCCATCAGCGCCCATGGGAAAAAGATGACCCAAACGAGATGGACAAAGACAACGCGGGACCCCCGTCGCCAAAGTAAAAAAATTCCTCAGGATAAGAAAAAAAAAAGGGGGGGTGCAGAGTCTCAAAAGAAAACAGAGAAATGAAAGGATAAAAAAAAAAAAAACAAAACACGGACTGAGCCTGAAGATTGATGAAAAGTAATAAGAAAAACAGCCCTATTCCCCGAAAAAGGAAATAGAAGGATAGAATCAGTCCCGAGTGGGGGACCAAAAGAACGGGTCCGAAAAGTATCATCGCGAAAAAAACATCCAAAGACACAGATCAGTACCGATGAGTCCGATGTCAAAAAAAAAACGAAAGACGTCCTTGCAGACCTGTAGGGATCAGAATAAGGAATGGAAAAAAAAGAGAAAGCCACCGACGTCACCCAGGCGGAGAGCTGCAAAAAAAAAAGGACCAGGAAAAGGACCAACACACAACTCAAAAACAAAAATCCCTAAAAAAAAGGCGCGGGCCCTGTGGACGGGAGAGAAACGAAAGAAAAACGAAGGGACGAGCGGAGGACAACTTCAACAAAAAACGTCGTAGAAAAAAAATGAAAAAAGTAGGGTGGGGACGGAGGGCGGATGTGGTGCTCAGTTCGAAAGCCAAGTCTGATCGGGCTAAATCCAAGGAGGCCGCGGTAGTTGTGTCGGAACTCTGGGGAAAACTCTGGGGGGTTGCAAAAAGGGGACCTTCGGCAGGGGGGAATACAAGAAAATCGGGTCTAAAATGGAATTAAGGGGGGGGGGGAAACCGAGGGTAAAAAAAAAAACTTTCAGGATGCAGAAAAACCAAAAAAAACGTAGTTGTCCAGGACTCGTACGGGGAAAGAACGATCAAGCACGATAAAGAAAAACACACAAGGCTCAATAAAAGGTCCGACCTTGCAGAAGGAATACCGGCCAAAACCTGGGATGTTGGAAACTGGCTCGGGCCACTTTCGCCAGGGGCCTCGAAAGAGGGATAAGGGGTAAAGGCAGGGGGACTGGCCCGATAAAAAAAAAACAAGAGAACGAATCAGCAACTTCTACAGTACTGGGTGAAAAGGCGATTCGAGTGCCGCAAAATCAAAGAGAATGGAGTGTGGGGAGTCCGTCGCCAAGTGGGGAAAAGTAGGGGCAAAACGGGGTGGGCAGGTTTACAAGCATGACGAAAAAAGGGGGGGGGGAGGGGGGTTTCAAAAGCGTATGTTTAGGGCGGAGGGGGAAATCAAAACAAAGAAAAAAACAAGACCCTAAAGAAAATCATCGAACATGCTGCAGGCCAGGTGGGGGTCGGAACCCGAGACAAAAAACCGATCTCCGACGGCCTCGGACCCTTGTCAAAAAGCCTGGTCCAAAAAAGGATCGTCTGGGGATGACACATTGGGGGAAAGACTCTAGTCGATAAAAGCGTCTGTCCGGGGGTCTAAAAAAGAAAGCGAGGGGGGGGGTTGGTAGAGGCATCGAAAAACAAAGAAAAAAAAAAAAAAACGTGGGGAGTGGGGGAGCCACACGGTCAAAACAGAAAAGGGGTGGAGTCGTCAATCCGAGGAGAAGTCGTCAAAAGGGGGGAGAAAATTCTTTCAAACGGCGCACGGAGGAAAGGCTTTGGGGAAACGAAAAAAGAAACTAAAAAAAAAGGAACTCAAAACGTAAGGACACCCCTTTGCAGGGGGGACACAAAGCAAAAAACGAAGGGCCGACAAAACGTGGAGGGCGCAGGAAACCGGGAAAAATAAATACGCCGAAGTGGATAAAGAAACTCAAAAAAGCCAGGAAGGTGGTTTTTGTTTACTTAAAAAATCTACAAAACGGTGGGGGGCACTTAGAAATGAGGGTTGAAAGTGGAGAATATTTCCGGACACCCTCAAAACAGGGAATTAAAAGGGGCGCAAGAGGAATCGTTCCTTAGTGGGGTCCAACAGGTGCAGGGAGAGCGGAAAAAAAACCTGGTTCCCGATCGGTTGACAAAGCTGGGGGGTCACTGCCCGTACAAGTGGTCTCATGATGGAGAGTGGAACCCGGGGAAGACTCGTGCGCGTGAACCTTGACAAAAGCGTGAAAGGGTCACATTGGGGCTCTTTTGAAAGCCCAAAGGATCAATTGAGAAAACTCATGAAGAGACGGAGCTGGGAAAAAAGGAAGCCTCTGCCGTACTTGAAGAGTCTGTCTTATAAAAACCGGAGTTGAATGACGGTTCAAAACCCCCGGGGAAAAAAAAAAAAAAAAAGGCGCCCAAGACTGAAACCCACATAGAGGGAGCTCAGCCGAAAACAGAAACAAAAGCTCACTCCAAAAAAACCCCAGAGGTCCGAGAACAGATCCCGGGCGGTGAGTTGTCACGGGGGATGGACTAAGGAGACTTTGACCTAGCCGGCAGACAAAAAAGAAGACCAATTGTTCAGCACTCTACAGGAGGAATAAGGAAGTGAAACTGGTTCAAAAGTTGGCAAAAAAACGTTGAAAGAACAAAAAAAGGGTTCGAAAGAAAACCCCAGAAGGGCCCTAACGAAAGTAAACCCGGTAAAAGGGGGAGTGAAGAGATAAAGTGGGGGCCTAAGAGGGAAATTTAGGAATGCATCGCCGCGGTTGGGAAATGTTGGTAGGCTTGGGGGGGAAGTTCGGTGACCTAAGGTGCCGTGAATCAGAATCATAAAAGGTTCACGGTGGGGGCATGACCTTTCAAGACGGACCTTCCGGAAAAAGAAGAGAAGAGAAAGGCCGTAAGTCGGAAATCATCTAAGGGGGCCTCTCACGAAATTTCATTCAGCGGGAAAGAACCAAAAAAGTCTGAGGAACCCTGAGAGAGCCGAGAAGGTAGTACCAAGGGAAAAGAGACCCGTTAAAGGGAAAAAGAACTATGATTTCCCGGACCCCCCGGGGGCAAAACTCAGGAGGGGTCGGAATCGGAAAAGGACTAAAAAAACTTAACGTGGGGGACGGTGGATAAAGGGTGATCACTAAAATCATCGGGGAGGTAACGGGGCACCGCAAAAGCGGAGGCAGGAAAAAAGAGAAAACCTAATTGAGACTTTAAAAGAAGAAAATCATACAGAAAAGCGATAAGTGTGAAAAGTCCGCGGGGAGAGGCCCGAAGAAAAAGGACAGAAAGAATCGGAAAGGGTTAATCAAGAAAAAGGGTCACAAAAAAATCGTGCCCCCTCTGCTGTCCTCGGAAAGTCGCACAAAAGTAGTCAGCGAGAGAGTAGGGAACCCGAACCCCATGCGCCAACTTGCGCCTGGTAACATGAAAAGACCTGGGCAATAGAATAAAACAGTTTAACCGCGATTTCGCGATCCTCAAAAAAAAAAAACGGCCGGGAAAGGTGGGGCTCGACACTGCACTGCGCCAGGGGGGGACTCCTAAAAGGGGATTTGGGTAAATGAAGAAAAGGGGAAGGCCGTAGACACAAGAAAAAGGTTAAATGGAACGGATTTCAGAAAAAGACTACTAGTGAAGAGGGGGGGAATGCGCAATAGTAGGGAAAAAAGATATTGTTCCTGTTTTACCGCTATAAAAACGGGAATCCCTTTTAATCCTCAACAGAAAGACGTGGGAATGGGGAATGAGAGACAAAACCCGGGATTTATCAAGAAGTTTGGGCCCGGCCGAAGTGAAAGGGTAAAAAAAAACAAAAGGGAAAACCCGACAGGCCGGTCAAAAAAAAAAAAATAAAATTCCAGCTTCGCGCCGGAGATCTCGGAGGGAAAACTAGACGCCCTGGGGGAAAAGGGGGAAAGAGGAAAGGGGAACTTCAGTTCCTTGTCTAACGCCAAGGGTAGGCAAAAAAAAAAAAAGAAAAAACTTCAAACTCCAGGTAGGGGAAAAGGAAAAGGCCGGCGTTAACTAAGACCTAAATCTAAGCTAAGGGGGCTGACGAGGGGAGGAAAGCCGAAAAAAGCAAAAAGGTGTGTAGAAGAAAAAAACGGTAAAAAGGAACAACGGGTAAACCGGATCGGGCACTGGACGGGGGAAAACGACTAAAAAAAAGGAATTGGGGGGCTCAGGGAACAAACAACTGGACAGGCCAGTTGCTACACCATTCAGAAACGGAAGAAACTCAAAAAAAAAATGGGGGATAAGGGCCCAAGGAACTCCTCGAGATGTTCAAGACAAAACACTGGGGGATTTGAAGGGGGAGTGAAAACCTAGGCGTATAAAAGAAAACTTTGAAGAGAGACCCGACCAAAAAACCAAAAAAAGTGAAAGGGGAAAAAAGAGGGGGATGAAAATCGTAGACGCGAGAACCAACCAGGGGGAGACGGCCAGGTATTGAGCACTAAAACTTACGAACGTGTTAGAGAACTAGGGAGTGAACAAATTCAGAAAAAACCCCAACATCGGAGCGCGACGTTACCGACTGACGCCTGGGAAAGAAGGGATTAAAAAAAAAAAAGACAGGGAAGGGGGCTGTTCGCCAGCAGCCCTAGCGACCTGAGGATGAGAAACGCGCAACAAAGGTAGAAGGAGGAGAAAAAGGAGGAAATCAAGCGAGGGGAACTTTACCTCAAAACGTGAAAGAAAAGGACGAAGGATAGGGAGGGAATGTCTGAAGAAGCTCAAGGAATCAGACAGAAGAAAAAAAGGGGGACGAAAAACTTAGGAGTAGGGGAGGTCAGCGTTAAAAATCTTAAGGCCTCAAAGCGGACTTAAAAAAAATAAGAGTTTAGACACGACTTACGGGGATGTCTGATCACAAGAGAGGAAAAAGGCAAAAGGAAAATCCTAAACGCAAAAATCAAACACTCAGACGCTGAGAAAGGAATCCGTGCATCAAGGGGAAAAGAGGGGCAGGGGGAGGGTCAAAGACGAGAAAAAAAAAAAGAGCGAAAAGGCTAAGAGCTTGGGAGGGGGCCTTGTACAAAAGCAGGTGAAACCGAGCAAGCCCGGGAGGGGGTAAAGACGAAGAGGCACGCGAAGAAAAAGGGATGAACCGGGAGGAAAAATGCAGGGGGAAGACGATGCCGCCGGCTAACAGAGAAAAAAAGGGGAAAATGGAGAGGAGGGGGCGGGAGGGCGAGGCGGGAAAAAACACTTAGCGTGCGAAAACGCGAAAAAAGGAAGCTTCAGGAATCCCAAAAAAATTTCAAAATGGATTCGCGGGGACTTCTAAAAAAAAAACGTTGGGAGAAAAAAACGACATCTCAAGAGATCGAGTGGACTGACATCCCAAAAAAGAACTCAGGAATCAGGTCAGAATGAAAACTGGGCCAGGAAAATCAAGAAGAAATTTTTTCTTGGGGGAGGAGTGGGGGGGGGGGGAAGAAGGGGAGCTCGAGGATCACACCCCCCCCCCCGCCAAAAGCAAATGAAAAATCAAGAAAAGTCTATAATTGGAATGTAGAAGCTGTGAAGAGGCCGAGAGACTCGGGGAAATCCGATCTGAAGGAAAGAAACCTGGGGAAAAAAAAAAGAACTCCTTCAGCAAAAAAAAAAAAAGGTTTCGAGAGGGAAACCGAAAGAAACAAAGGGATCCCAACTCTCCCGAAAAACCCATTGCCCGCTTGGGTCAGTCGCCACGTGAGGGCGCTTAAAGGAGAACTCGTGGAAAACGAACAAAAATGGAAAAGGCGAAAATCACTCCAAAAAAAGTCCAACCACGCGGCCTCGGAGGGGAAGTAACAGTCAGAAAAAAAGGAGAAGCAAAAGAGAAGAAGGTCAAGATCTATGCCCTTCGGCCGATAGAACAAGGAAAAAGTTGCAAAGTTTTGGCAGCTGACGAAAGGGTGTAAAGCATTGATCAATGAATTGGTCACGGACGTAGGGGGGGGGGGGTACTGAAAAAAAAAAGGGGAGCTTCCGATCGGGGGGAGGATGACACGACTCAACCAAAAGGGGGGAGAACCTCGACGTCCAAGGGGAACGTGGGGGGGACGCCAGCGACGACGCGGGTGGAGGGGAGGAAAAAAACTACCAGTAAAGAGGGTGGGGAAAAAATAAAGGTTGTGGGGCCAACGCCGGAAAATAGGGGAACCCCAACCAAAGGGAAGAAAAACCAAGCGAACAAAACCACAACACAAGGTAACCAGGAAAAAAGTGGCAGCTAAGCCAAGGGGACCCGTAACGGGGGGAAGAAAAAAAGGGGTTCTAAAGAAAAAAAAAAGAGGCACACCAAAAAAAACCACAAAAGCCAGGGAAAAAAAAAACAAAAAAAAGGGACAAATCCAAAAAAAAAAAATAACGTAAACCGAAACCAATCTTAACAAGAAATGAAAGAAAAAAAAAGAAAAAAAACTCGATCGGAAGAAGACTGAGGGCACCGAAGACATCGGAAAAAAAAGAAGGACTCACAAAAAAAAAAAAAAAAAAAAGGAAAGGGAAAAAAAAGAAAAAAAAAAGGAAAAGGACGGACGGGGCTTAGGTCCCGTAAACGTTTGAGGAAGTTCAGAGAAAAAAAAAAAAAAAACGGGAAATGAAAGGAAACAAACACGGAGGGAAACGAAGTGCAAGAGCGGACTTGGGGTTGAAGCAAAAAACGAAGAAGGGGGGCGGGATGTGGAAGGGAAAACTGGTGGCGAGACTATGCCGGCGCAAGTCCAGGGGGAAGAGAGGGGAAACTAACCGGGGGTCAAGGAGGGGGGGACGAGAAGAAGAAAGAGCGTCGGGGGTCACAAAAATCGGGACTGAAAACACTGCTGTCCCTACGCGAATAACAAACTAGGGGGGGGGGGAGTTAGAATCCGGGAGGGCAGGACTAAAAAAACCCAAACCCGACCTCCGACGAACGTGAGAAAAAAAAATCTAAGTCGAAAAAAAAAGGTTACAACGGAACCCTAATGCGGGAAAGGGAAGACAGCACAAAAAAGGACTCCAAATAAAGGAGATGAATAGTCAGGGCCGTAGGAGGCACCTCAAACCACCGGAAAAAAGCCGATCACCGCCCAACATAAGGGAACCGGAGCCCGGGGGCAAACCCCCCGCTATTAAAAAAAAAGTGGGGGGGAAAAAAGAGAAAAAAACCGAGGGGGAGGGAGAAAACTCAAGACATCCTCTGGGGGGCAAAGAACAAGAGAAAAGTATCTGGAAGGAGGACGGCTACTGGCGACTGTCTCGCGGGGCTATGAAAGCCGTAGAAATAAGGGGGTTCAAGGAGAAGCAAGAGCCCCGAACCCTAAGCAAAATCCCGAAATTCAGAAGGTGAAAGAATAACAAGGGTTCAAACCGCTCGTGGCACCCATTCTACAAGGGCGAGGGGGTGAAAAAAAAAAAAATTCAAGGAAAACCGGGTCGAAAAGAACAACACTTACTAGATCCTTTGAAAAGTAAGGGGGGCTCCTGGGAAAAGAGGGGGGTACCTGAAAAAGGAAAACACAAAAAAATTGTTGGGAAAAACTGGGACGCTTCACTTTGGGTTCACCTGGGGCGAGAGACGAAAAACAACAAAAAAATTTACGCATAAAAAAAAATAAGGAACATTGGGGAACTTGGCAAGCGGGATTGGGAAAAAAAGGGCCTAAGAGTTAGAAAAAAAAAAGTGGAAACCCAGAAACGTTCCGCCAAAGCATTTCAGAAAAAAAAAAGGGCCAAAACCCCGAAGAAGGTAGGTATGCTCGCTTTGGACGAGACGGGGGGACCGGGGGGTGGAAGAAAAAATGAAGGGTAACGAAAGGGGGAGGAGGGGGCGGGGCTGGGGGGGGGGGGTGGTAACTCCAGGGGTTGACTCGAGGGAGGAAAGGCATGAAAAGAGGAATATGTAAAAAAAATAGGTCTATGCCTGCGACTGAAAAGATTAAGTAAAGAAGCGCTCCTGTCGGAGGACACGGGGGGGGCTCGCCAATTCGCTTTAAAAAAGGATGAAGCAAAACCTGAAGAACGGGGAAAACGTTCGAAAAAGGCCTTGGCGCGGGCACAAACGGGAAAAACGAGCAAAAAAACGGGATCTGTAATTGTAGAACGGGAAAATCGAGAGGTCAGCTGGGGTCTGGATAACGGGGGGTCCAGGAAGGAGTTGGCATTTACAAGGACTTGAAGAAGGAGTGGGGGCTTGTAAGGAAGTGCTAACATAGGGGCGCAGGCTGTTGGCCACATCTTTTGTTCAGCACACAGGGAAGGGTAACGCCAAGGGGGAAGGAAGATTGGAGAGAGGGAAACCTCGAAAGTAATCGACTGCTGATAGGGGGAAAGTCGGAAGCAAACGATAAAGACATATGAAAAAAAAACAAGAAAAAAACGGAAAAAAAGAGAAGGGGGGGTTTGGCAAAGGGGGGTGCCTCAAAAAACCCTGGTTAAGATTCCGACGGGAGGTCACGAAGGAAGGAAAGTGGGAAAAAAAATTCAAAAGCGAAAGAAAATAAGTCAATGGGCATTCTCTAAGGTCGCGAAGCAGTGGGGGGCCTGAAATTTGGGGGAGAAAATAGAGGAAAGAAAAAAAATCAAAAAAAAAAAAAGCAAAAACGGTAACCGAGGGGGGGGAAGGTGCGAAGTAGACGGAATCTGTCCAGGATGCTACAAAAAAAAGAAGAAAATTGAAACAACAACAGGAAGGACGAGAAAGATTGGTGTGTTCGGCATACTTGGCTGGGGGACCGAGGAGGAGGGAGAAAAACCCGAGAGGCAAAAAGTGGGGAAAGACCAGCCCTAGATGATGCCCGATGAGTCCCACGGGAAGGAGGGAAAAAATTGGCAGAAGGAGGA
>Ga0179593_1736041_pt1 | contig 13072 bp, 22 predicted proteins | sample CZODoug2_1_08_16_FD_185931 | JGI IMG/M metagenome (GOLD analysis project Ga0179593, IMG submission 185931) | Vadose zone soil fungal communities from Angelo Coast Range Reserve, California, USA - CZODoug2_1_08_16fungal (PacBio error correction) | ecosystem: Environmental > Terrestrial > Soil >...
AAAAAGGGATTACCTGCAAAACTGAAGGTTTTTTGAGTCTTTTTGCTTAGGCAAAATCTTCAAGAAAAACTCAAGGACGGAAAACTTGAGGAAGGATTGGAAAGGGCCTGAACTCTTGGGGAGGGGTAGCACTGAAGAAACAGTCGATTAGCTGCTAGTCGTAGGGGGAACAAGAACCGCAAAAGGTACTAAAAAACCCCAGAAAGACAATAGAGGAAAACTAACTCGGCGAGCGGGGCGCACTTAAAGAGGGACGGGAAAGGGTCTTACTATCCCACCTTCAAAAGACCACGGTTCCAAATCAAGCATTGGACCCGCGTACTGTTACCTTGTAAGAAAGAGCCGTAATTTTTCTACCACCTCCGGGATGTATGCAGTTTAAATTTTGGAGGGGTGTCTTTCAAGGGCCTAGGTCTGCTTGACCCTGTTCGAGTACCTCGTCAACGGAAGGAGCCCCATCCAGCGGAAGACTCTTTTGAGAGTTTGTGGAGAGCCAAGAAAAGGGACCGAATGGGACCGAGAAAGACACGCGCCACAGGGCAAACAACGTTTTCTCACCTGCGTGTAAAATGAATGCCGCGGCGAAGAAAATGGAAAACAACAGTAATGCATGGACTCGGATCTACTTTGATCACGGGGAGGAAGGGGGCAAGAAGAGGAGAGGATAAACCGTGGGAAATCGGTGTAAGAAAGTAAATCTAATCATTGAGATGCCGTGGCACTACCTGGCGGACAACATCGATCTCTTCAAAAGAATCCCGGTTTTGACCCGAAGAGCACTAGAAAAAAAAAATAAAATGGCCACAAGGGACGCCATTACAGAATAGAATGGGAAGTAAGACTTTCCGGGAGTAATTACGTGGAACCAAGCCGGGGACGAAAGAATGAACTTCCCGTAAAACGGGGGAGAAAAAACTTTTGACTGGGTGTGGGGAGGGGGTACCTCACACCCTCACTAAAAGAATTCAAAAGGGTAAGATCTGAGGGCACCGATCGGATGGCGTAATGGGTGAATCATTTTTTTGATATTTGGGAAGTGTTATTTAAGAAGACAGGGAATCTGGTGATCGGATTACGGTGCCAGACGCCGAGAGCTGACAAAAATGCATACTAGAAAAGCCCTCATGTGGAATATCGAGACAAGGTGGGACTGTGTGCGACAAAATGGGGGTCAAGGGTCCATAAAGTTGGGGGAGTTGGTTCAAGGGACCAGGCTGGTGTCGTCAGAAGAGGGAAATGCTGGGCTTCACGGCAAGGTGACGGGTTTTGGATGGAAAAAGGACCGCGGGGGGGGTGGGGGGACAGGGGGTGGCACCCCCTTGGTGAAGTAGCCCAAGGGCCATGATTAGAGGGCTGGCAAACGAAACGGGAGAATCGGGGGGGTTCGCATATTCTTCACCCACCCGGAAAAGAAGAGGTCTGCACTGACAGAGTCTGGCGAGAGCGCTGGGCAGCACGAAAAAGATCCCTTTTTGGCTGCAGAATCATTGTGAAGAAAGCAGGAGGAGCCTAGAATCTCAACAAACAACAAAAGGGAGGATAAAGGGCCGGGTAAAACACTAAGGGACTGTGTTTGCGCGCCCGGAAAGAGAAGTTAAGGAGGCCCGTAGAAAAAAAACTAAAACAGTAATAGGGGGGGTGTTATTCAGGCCGCTATTTTTAAAGGAAGCATCTTGAGGAAATCTTCTCAGAACCGAGCTTGAAAAAGTAGGCAAAGAAAACTTATGCACAAAAAATGGCCATGCAAAGGGAGAAGAAAAATAGGAGATAGGCAGGAAAAACATTCGAACCGAACGAGCCCGAAGAGCAGGCTGTATAGGCAAAGACAGAACCTGGAAAAAAAAAAAAGCACAAAGGCTGAAGGGAACAAGTATGTCTCCCAAGCACAACGAAAATTAAAAGGAACAAGCGAAGGTGAGTCGGGGCCTAGAGGCAGTCAAAGTTAAGAGATTTGCCGAAGGAAAAGTTAAAACAAGGTATAAAGTGAAAAAACAATAAACCAAAGGGCGCCACAAGTGACCCCTGATGGGACCTTTAGTGAGGGAGGGAAGGATATAACAAGAGGAGCTGGAACTGTAAGGGGTACACGCGGTCGGGGGTTGTGCAAAAGAATTACTTTGGGGAGGTTGGGAGTGGGGGTAATAGTGAAATGATATTGTCTATCATTTGTGTCCAGAGAGTTTCGACTTTGGTAATCGGATTGGAAGATGGTCTTGGGGGGCGCCCAGGGCACGATTCATGAGAAAGAAGAGATCGAAAAGTTGACGGGTCGAGGCAGAGACCCGGAAGTCACCCTAGAGAAAAAGGCGGAAGAGGAAATAAAAGAAAAGGGGAGAAAACCCTTGAACAGGGACACGAGCAAACAAATGGTCCCCAGGGAACAGTGGAGAAGAAAGAGAATGCTTGATCGGGAGTGAGTTTGCAGGAGTCCAGAAATGCGCTCAAAAACCCAGCCTGGTGAAAAGACTACAAAATCACAGCTTTCGGAAAAGCTTGGATTGAGCGGTACAATATGAAAAAAGACACGGGCAGCATCGAACGTCCGCTCTGACTAGGAGGACACAGAAAAACAGAGTTGCAGGGAAGTCAAACTGCTGCGGACAGTGGCCACGTGAGTACCGAAGTGCGCTGGCTTTGAAATTCTGCGAGACCTCCTGGGAGAGGGGGATCGATCGCACACGTTGGAGAAATAAAAATCTGGGAGGAGCCTGGGAGTTTGGCTCCGGATGGGCGGGGTTTGGGGGAGTGAAGTAAAAGGGTTCTTGACGGAGAAGATTCGACCAGAAAGGAAACGAATGCACAGAGGCTTGATTGAAAATCTGATCGATGAGGAAAAAAATTACCTATGTGTACTGAAGGGTTAAAGGGATAGCGCCTAAAGACCTTCCGCACCAAGAAGATATTACCGGAAGGGGAGTGCGAGAACAAGGATCTCTCAAACAAAGGGAAGGAAGATCCTGCACGGCGAATCAGGAGGGGAAGATCATGCAGAAAAGCAGAAGAAAATAAAAACCTGCGATTCCGGACTGAAGGTGTAAAGCAACGAAAAATAAGGGGGAGGAAAGCCATCGTATCGGAAAAGGAAAATCGGTAAAATAATAGCGATGCGTTCAGCTGGAGCAAGGAAAAAACCAAACAACGAGAGAAAAACCAAAAAAAACGCTAAATAAAACTCGCTAAACGGCAAAAAAAAAAAATGAACTCTATGTAGCGCAAAAGTGGAGTTCCAAGACGCAAAACGTGTATGCATGTGGGGCATCAAAAGGATCGGACACAGGGGGGAAAGTCAAACTTTCACCCCGCACTAAACTGGCTTAATTTATAGATGTAGTAAGAAAGGCCAGCCTGAAAAACAATCTCAGACCCTCAATCATGTCCGTCGGTCATACAATCTTTGGGGGAGCCTGTGAAGGGCGGGAAGGGGGCTAAAAGTGGGACGAGTGGAGGGCCGACTCAAAAACAGAGGATTTCCATAGAAATGATTATCCTAAGAATTTTACAATTTATAGGGGGCGCTTATGCAAAGGGTTCTCGTCTTATTAGGCGCCAGTATCTTGACGTCCGGGGGAGCAAAAATACAGGAAGATCAAATATTGAAAATCTCATCCTGAAAAAAAGGAAGAAGGGGAGAGGGTCAACAGGGGAGCCCAAAACAGCCCAGCAAAAAAAAAGGTTAAAACCAAATCAATCCATCGCCATACAAATAGATTTACCAGAAAGTTAGGAAAAGAATTAAAGATGACCTCTCGGGAAAACTCCTTTTGGGGAGCAGGAGAGAGGAGCTAGGAAGAGTACGAAAGCATACGGACCCCTGTCGGACATTCTTAAAGGTGTGGGGACTGAAGAAAGCCACCCTCAGTCCTGTAGGGTAGAAAACTATCGTTCTTGGTGACAAAAAGAAGAGAAACTTAACCATGTCGGTTTTATCGGTCATTTGTTCATAATGGGACTAGGAATGGGGGGGGGAAGGGGGGGCGGCGGAGGTCCACTCGTGTGATTGACTACCATGAGAGACGCCTCCTCATGAACAGCCGGCCCAAAGGGGTAGAATTCCAGAGAGTCTGGCAGGTGGGTTGGAGTGTCCAAGGGAGAAGGTGGTTTTTCTCTTCCAGGTAAAGAGAGGGGGGATTGGGGAATCAAATCAGCCAGTTTGGCATGCACAGGGCCGCTCCCATACTCCAATTTTAACGAAAATAGCAAAGGGATGAGGAGGGAAGACTGCGCACTATAAGAGATCGGGAATGTTTTCGTGCATTCAGGATAGGGTCCTATCACAAACAGCCGAAGGGGTTGACTTGTGCAAGAGTTTCGGGAGGCTGCAGCAAACCGCATTTTGGAGCGTGTACTGGCGCCGGATATACGCCCAAAAAAACAACGTCGGAGAAAAAGGAGATCAGAAAAAAGGGAAATCAAAAAATGTCTGTTGAAGAAGCAACACTTATAATTGATTAGCAAAGGAAGCGACCGCAAATCTTGAAGTCGCTTGTGAAGCCAGATGTAGGGGAAGATCAACATTCACTTCGGAGATCAACTGTCCTGGGGGGACGTATAAAGACAAGGGACATGCCGGGGCTACGAAAAACGGAGGAGATAGCCAGACGAAAAGGTTGCCAAGCTACATCAATGACTTCCGAAGTAGAATCTTCAGCCAAACTGAAAAGAGAAACAGACTAGCACGGGACCCGTCAGAAGGCCACATAAAAGACATTGCCGATCTGCAGGACAAGGGGAAGGGAAACCGGGAGAGGCATAATGGGCTAAAAGAATCACGCATAATCATAGAGCGGGCACCCCAAGGAAAAAATGAAACCAAGGCTCCCAGTTACCGTGAATTCGAAGGGTGGGCTTTAGAAAGTCGAAAAACACGAGCCGGAAAACGGGGAGACTTGTAAGGTTCCCCGTCAGCTAGTTTGGGGAAAGGATGACCTTTTGGTCGGTCCGCAGAAAAAAGACGAAAGGGGAAAAGGATCGACCTGAAATCATACCCGGGAAATTATGCCTATTGTGGTGGGTGTAAGAAGCCGGGGTCTGGGAAACTCTCGATCAGGCTGGTACCTGACGCAAAAAGTCATTTCTGAAGCGAGCAGGATTAAGAGGAAGAGACCACCCAGGACAAAATTGAAAAAGGGAAAAATTGTGCCCGAAGCACCCCTCCGAAGGAGCTGAAAACCCGGGCCGAGAAAGTTGACGACGAGGGATCAGACCTTTTTAAAAAAGGGGGAAAGCGATACAAAGTACCCGAAAAAAGTTAGAGATGATATTTTTCTCTTACAGCCTATTCTGTAAAGGAGGGGGGTCCGAAGCGGCAAACTTGCGCTCGTAAATCATTCGGGGGAACCAAAAAAAAAATCGTTTTGGAGGCCCCACAATGGATTGGAATACTGGCGAAGTCTTAAAAAGAGGGTCCGGAAAGGTCGAGAAAAGGGTACTCCCACAGGGAGACGAGGGAAAGGCAAACTCCACTCCTTGGATGACGACAAATTGACAGGGGGAGCGCCCAGAACGGGAAACGTTAACGACAGGGGGACGATTGAAGAGGAATAATTAGAACGGAGGAAAAGGGCTCCGGAAGGGTGTCTGGTTGGCGGGTATTGTGTTATTCCTGAATAACAAGCCGGGCATTATTGGGGAGCTGAAGGCAGAAAATGTTATAAGATTCAAATATTGAAACCAAGAAACCCCGCTGCGCGTTCCCTCTAAGAAAAAGTAAAATTTCAAAGGGAATGCAGAAGAGGTTCCAAAGGGGCTGAATTGTCAAAGCCGCACCGAAAAACGATATTAACCAACGGGAGTCAAAAAAGCGTCATGAACACCGAGAGAGCTGAAAAACGGCGAAGCAATTACCGTGGGAATATCGTCGGCGAAGGAAAAAAACTCAGAACCTAGAAAATCAAGACCGAAAAAGAAGGTGGGAAAAAGATCGGAACATGGTGGAAAAGAAAGAACTCACATTCAATCAAAGGGCGGCGAAAAACTGCCCTGCTTGAACTAATGAACAAATGATATCCACTCCATGGGGAAAAAGGAGAAAGGAAAAAGAGCAACAAGGACACAGAACTTCAGTCGTTCAAAAGGACAGTCTCTCCAGAGGGGAAACCAAGAAAATTCCCGAGTAAATTGTTACACGGGTGACTCTCAGGAAAGTCTAAGTATGATCTGCTGGGGGTAGGTGCGGTGTCGTCCAGAGACAAAAGAGAGGACAAACCAGGATACGACAGGTAAGAAGCCGTGTCCATCGGGGTTGCAAAGGAATGAAGGGGGGCGAGCCAAGAAGTGAAAGGAATGGACAGGAGGAATTTGTGAAAAACCAAATGCATCGTAAAATGTGACCCTGGGAAATTTATAAAAGGAATCAGAAAAAATGTTCAACAACGAGGGGGCGTAGTTTTTCAGGGGGGGCCGGGTGAATCGGCGACTGGAAACTCTTTAGAAGAGAGCTTGTGTTTGGAGGAAAGTTCGGGGGACTCAAAGGTGAAAGACTGTGCGGTTGGTTAAGGACCCTGCCCTTCGCAAAAAAGTTCTAGATCAGGCAAAAAAGATTCTGGCTTGCACACTGCAAAAAGAGTTGTCTACAGGCTTCGGCAAACAAAAAACCAAAACTCGAAACGAAATACAGAGCCATTCCGTTGTGGTATACTGGAGGGAGGACTGAAACAGATATCGGGAAAGGATTGAAACTATCTACGAAAATAGCAGACGTCAGACAAAACTTGAAGGAGCGGGGGGTGGGAAAAAAAAAACACCTAATCACTAACGGCCCTCAGGTCAACTCTAGTGAAGAGGCCCGAGAAAGGAGGAAGGTGGGGAAGGATCGGGGGAGGAACAATAAAGTTTGGGGTTATCGTGGTTGATGTGAAGACGGATGCCAAGGGATGCAGAAAAATAGGTGAAAGCCGACAGGAAAAGGAGGAACCGATGCATCGAACCCGTCGATGTGTAAAATCAGGCATGGGGAAAAAGAGTGGAAGACCATCGGGGGAAAGGGAGCTTAAAGTGGAGGGGGGGTCGTGTGCAGATGGCGGGGATGTCGTGGCTAGGATCGAAAAGGAGAGGCAAAAGGAAAGGGGAACGTGGCTGAAACAATGGCACGCATAAGTTCCCCAGAAAGCGGTAGCCCAAGGGAAAGGATGGAGAACGGAGAAGAAAAGCATTATCAGCCTTCTAAGTGTTCGCATATGAAGAAGGAAAATAGCTTTGGATTCCGGCACAAAAGCGAGGGAAGCCGATTCAGAGACAGGCAGTCAGGTGCAAGTGGCGGCAGCAAAAAAGAAATCAATGAGGGAGGGATGTAAAAGGGGAAGGCCTCTCACACAAGGAGTGATCCGAACTCTGGCAATTAGATGCGCCGAAAAGGGAGAGTTCTCTGAAGGACCGTATGGAGGAGTGGCGAGAGGAGGTGATGAAGAGTACCGGAACATCGGGAAAAAAATTGAAAGGCTGAGGAAGATAAATATCTACAAGGAAGAAGCTGGAAAGGAGACAGAAATGAAGATGGTGCTCCTAAAGTGGTAGATATATTTTAGCAGAGAATGAAAGGAAACGAATCCTGAATACTAAAACTTAAAGCTAGGGGTTCAAGACACCAGCCATCTTGAGGGAAAAAAGAGAATTGCAACAAACGCGACAGGGGAGCCCTAACAACAAAGAACGCGACGCCGAGGGAGAAACATCGACGGGGCCGGGAAAGAGTAAGGCGGGCGGGAGGTTAGTCAAAAGGGGGGAAAGGCGGTAAATAGGCGAGGAACGCAATCAAAGAGAAAATCTAGGAAAGGGGGGAATATAAGAAGGAAAAAAAAAAGGAAATCAACCATCACAAACCGAGTGCACTTAAGGGTTGGTGTCTGGGAGGCAGAGACACCAGGGAGGAAGGACTTGGGAAGAGAGGCACGTCCAACTGGAGGAGCAAGGCTGGGGGTCAGTAAAGATCCCGTAGAGATCGCAAGGATCCGAAGGGCGATCATCATTGAAGTCCCTGAGGTGCATATGTAGTGTTGCCCAAAAAGTTCAAGGCGGCCAGGTGCTCGTTTTCAAGGAAGCAACAAAGAATAGAGTCGAAGAAGGGATCTAGCTTTAACGCACGGTGTTCAAGGGCCGCGAAAGCAGGTGAACGTAGGAACGAGGAAACGGACGAAGAATGAAGAAAAACAGACAGAAAAGGGGTCAGGACTGAAGCGCCCGCGAGAGATACCTGTGAGGGGAAAGCCCATCAATGTTTTGGGAGTAGCCGATTTTGCCTCTTGGGAAGGAGCAAAGGGCAAAGGGATTCCATGGAGTCGTGGAGAAAAAAAACTCATGAAGAGCCAGCTGGTGGAGGAAAGGCGCTATTGAAATGAGAGACCAGGGGGGGATCAAGTGGGTGACGGGCCTTAGGCTCTAAAAGCCGGTTACACTAAAGAAATATTGCGGGGGCTTAGAAAGCGGGTAGTGATCACTTGTGCCGGGAAGACGGGATGGAGGAAGCCCAAGGGGGAGAGGGAAACGAAAAGTGTTCCGGGACAGTTGAGAGTCGCGGCGGGGGGGGGAGACTGAACATGGTCAGGAGGGGGTTTGATTAAAGAAAGATTGGGATTGGTGGTACTGACGATACGGATTCTAAAGCACGATCTGGAAGGAGACCGGAAACATAGGAGGGTCCAAAAATCTGGCCGGAATGCAAAGGGAGGGTGGAGTGAAAAAGAGGGAAGTCCGCACCGGCGAAAGAAGGACCATAAGGGCTTCAAGGAAAGAATCAACAAAGGAGGAGGAGGAACGAATAGACCGGCGAAGCAAAGGGGGGGGGGGGTCCTAGAGAGTTCGAAAAAAAACAGAACGTCGGTGCCCCTATCCGAAGGCAAAGGGGAGGAGGTGTGAACGATCTTAAGGCAAAAGGGGACCCTCAAAAAAGAGGAGCATCGGAAAAAATCTTGAACCACGCGACAAACACTGTGGAAATAAAAAACAAAAAAAAAAAAACTATCGAAGAAAAAGTAAGAAACTAGATCGAGAGAATACTGACTCAGGAAAGCTGAAGGGGGTCAAAAAAGTCACCGGGAGATCCAAAGCAGAAAAAGGAGGCTGTCAAGGGGGAGTGGTCACGAGAAGCATGGGAAAAGGCGAGAGGTCTGGAATATGGGAGAATTGTTCCGGCCATTCACGCTGCTGAGAGGCTCTGAAGGGGGGGGAAGGGGAATCAAAAGGCAAAGTTGTGTGAATTGTGAAGTCGGGGCTATCAATCTGTGTACAGAGAAGGGGAACTACGGAATCACAGAACTAAATACAACAACGAAGAGAGTTTCTAATTGGATGCACGGTTGAGGTATGGAAAACCCGGTCCAATGTGCCACCCACATTGAGAAAAGCTCTCTGAGGAGTAGCAAGGGAGGGGTCTAGAGGGGGAATTTACGGAAGATGCGCGAAAAAAAATGAAAAATAGTTAAATAGAATGGGCATAAGCCTACCTCTCATAAAACAGAAAGGAGCGAGGAGGGAGTCAAGAAACCGAGGCCCGCCGGAGAAACCCCCCAAAACATGGGCAGAGGAAAAGAGGGGTCTTTAAAAAGGCTAGAAATGAAAATTCGTGGGAGTTAAGTGAAACTCAAAGCGGCGAACGCTCAAAAAAAAGTAAAGGCCGGAAAAAGTAAGAAGAGGTAACGTTCAGGTGGGGGGCGATGTCCAAAGAAAGCCACCCACTAGGACGAAGGCAGCCTGGTTAGACAGTTCGGGAAGAAGGAGTGCCAGTATCTGGGTTGGGGGTTCTCCCTGTAAAATTTTTTTCTTGAGAAGACGCGCCTATTTCGGGAAGGCAAACGAGGCGAAAGGGAGGACATCATAGACGCAAACTTCTAAATGAGAGTCCATGGAGATCGTCGGGAGGTGGGGAGAAACAGGAGGGAAGAGTCGAAGGGGTTGGGAGACTTTCCAGGTCAATTCGGAAAAAGATCAAGAGTATAGGGCTCTGAGGAGAAAGTTGTTTGACTGGGGAAGCAGAGGGAAGCAGACCGAATAAAAAGAAACCTCTGAACTATTGCGTGCCTCCCAAAGGGGGGAAAAGGGAAAAAGGAAAAGCCCAGCGCGTCGAAGAAGTTTAGGAACGGAAGGGAGACTTCCTCAAGCCGCCGCCTCTTAAAAAAGGGTAGTCTAGACGGGAGTGAAAAAGGATAATTCGTGAGACCCAGGAGAGCGTGTCTTGGCGACCGGAGTCGGAAAAACAACAACAACTGGAAGGAAAAAAAAGCTCTCGAAGCTGGAGAGATCCCAAAAAAATGGAGTATGGGGGCCTCACACTGAGGGGGACTCTTGAGACTAGAAACCAAAAACCCTTCAAAAGAGGCTTCGGAGAGGCTGGAACGAAACACTCTAGGTACCCGGAGCATCTAATAAAAGGAGGTGAGGGAACTACCGAGGGGAAGGTCACGAAAAGTCAGGGGGGAAAGTCGACTGCGTCCGATGGTAGAAAAATTTGGGAGAGAAAAAGATTGGGGAAGACAAAATAAAAACGTCTAAAGAAAAAAACCGACCAAGCCTTCGCTCGCAGAGAACAAAAGGGAAACTTTCAAAGGGAACAAGTGCAAAAAAAAGGCTTCAAGGGGAAAAGGATGGGCGGCCAGGGAACAGACCTAGAGGGTGCAAGCGCATCTAGAGAAATCGAAAAGGGGTAGCGGAAAGGATATGCTGCCGGCAAAGTAAATGCCTCAAAAGGGAAAGAGGAAAAAAAAGAAAGAACAAGAGGGCAGAAGAGAAACAAGAAAAAAATCGTGAGAAGAACAGGCCTGACGGATCTCCTTATTTATTGGGGAGGGGTCCATCGAAAAAAAAAAAGAGAAAGGAAAGGCCGAAAGCGTACAGAGTTCAGGGAGCTAAAAGGGCAGAGATTAAAAGGGGGCCGTAAGCTCAAACAGTGTGAGATACGAAATGTGGGCTCTCCTCCTGAAAGAACCTTCAACGGTGGTGGGAGTGGGATTGGGGACCGGGGTCTGGGCGTAGGGCAAGAGCATAACGGATTTAGGACTGGGTATCGATGGAAAGAGAAAAACCAAAAAAATACCTAAATACACTGGTGGGGGTAAGGAGACGCGCGTCGGGCAGGATATAAAGTCAAAGAGCTACTAAACTGAAAAGATTCAAAAAAATGGTGTAAAAATAGGTCTCCCGGTAAGAAAGGGTCAAAGGGGAAAAAAAAACAGTTGGGGAAAGGAGGGGGTCTTTGAGGTCAAGCGGGTCACAGAAACTAAATGCGTCAAAGCAGTTGGAGAGCCCGAAAAAAAGAAACATTCAAGAGAAAGGCAAAGGGGAGGAGCTATGAAAGCAGAACGATTGTGCCTGGGGAATGACGAAAAGCGCGAATCAAAAAGGGAATCAGGCGTCAGAGGTGGACAAAAATGTGAGAGGGTCGTGGACGGCTGGTGTTATGAAAAGGGGGAATGGGAGGTCGGCGAGACGGGGAGGTGAACGTAATCAAGGGGAAGGGGATGGAGTACGAAAGGGGTCGCGAGCCGAAATGAGCGCTGGCGACTTATACACGGCTTGTATAAGGGGGGGGGTTGGGGGAGTACATAAATGCAGGGGGGGGTCTGAACGGAGGAAGAAACTATGTACTTAAAATTTCTCCGGAGGGAGAAGAAACCCAGAAAAAAAAATCGAGAAAAATTCCAGGAGGGGCTGAATTAGGTGCACGCCTGAATTACAGTAAGGAAACTCCGGGTAACCAGGGAGTCAAAAAAAAAGGATCGAGAAGAACTATGGGTAGAGATCTCATGAACTTAGAAAGCAAGGGAAAAGGAGAAGGTTAGAAGGAAGGGAAAACCAAGAAAAAGGCGGAATTCAAAAGGGGGGACTCAACACGGAATGAAATCACAAGAGGGAAGCTGGTTAAGAAATGAGAAGAAAGGTTCAAGAAGTGAATCAGGGAAGAGACCAAAGAAACTGCCTTAGGGGACTTGGAAAAAAAAAGAAAGCCACAGGTAAAAGCGATCTCTCCAAGACAATGCTTACTCGGAGCAGGAGTTCAAAGGCAAAACCTGCGAGGGGAAAGGTGGGCAGCAGGCCGCGTAAAAAGGATTGGAAGAAGACCGGGGGCTAGCAATCGAAGAGGGTCGCAAACCGGGGCGAAGGTGTGGGAAATGGGAGAACGTTGGTCTGCGGGGGGGAGGCCTGAAAAACTTGAAAAAACTGGCTGAAGGATTGGGGACAAGGAATGCTGCATGGTGAAACCATTGGAAAGAAAACCGGAGAAACTATAAAAGGGAAACGGAGGGGGACAACTTGGAAGGGCGCATTATTGGGCGCCCCGTCAGTGAGGGTAAAGGGTGGAGAAGAAAAAGTCTTAGGAGGACGAGTGAGGAGTGACTACGGTGCAGAAGAGCTTAATCAAATGTCGTAAAGATAGAAGGAAGATTAAGCGCTAGAAGGCAGCGGGCTTCCGTAAAAACAGGAGACAAGGAAAACCGCGAGGGTCACAAAAAATCAAAGCGAACTACTCTTAAAGCAGAGAATGAGCGGAAATGGCGGAAGGAGGGGAAGTCTTAAAAGCTCTAGAACAAAGCGGCGAACAAGAAAAGGTCGTGAAGCAAAAAAAACTCAGTATCGAAGATTCGTAACCCGCACAAGTGGAGTGTGGGCAATCAACCGAAAGAAATCGACAAAAAGTTCAATCAAGTGCACCCGAACTGCCTTGTGTTCGGGGGGAGCAGTTCTGGGGGGGTTCAGCTGGAAAAATTTGGATTGTAGGGGAGGGGTCGAGAATCTTATGAGGGCAAAAAAAGCGGGATCGAGTTTCCGAAGGAAGGACCTTCTCATTGAGAAAAAACTTTAAGAAGGTTGTCTCAGAGAGGTCCTTTGGCTTGAGGGTGCCTTTTTCTGGGAGATTCGTTTCAATGGGAGGCAAGGAAGGGGGATGAAACATCATTTGAAAGTGGGGGGGGGGCTTCGGCTATAGGAGATAATTCTGTCTAGGGCGGTCCAGAAGAAGGGTTCAAACTGGGGGAAAAGGCGCTAAGGAAGGTTAGGAAATTGAAGAAATCCGATACGTCTAAGGGCAAACAGTTACCCTTAAGAGGGGCTGGAAGGGAGACGTTAATGTGGGAAGAGAACTTCA
>Ga0179593_1263046_pt1 | contig 13071 bp, 27 predicted proteins | sample CZODoug2_1_08_16_FD_185931 | JGI IMG/M metagenome (GOLD analysis project Ga0179593, IMG submission 185931) | Vadose zone soil fungal communities from Angelo Coast Range Reserve, California, USA - CZODoug2_1_08_16fungal (PacBio error correction) | ecosystem: Environmental > Terrestrial > Soil >...
CGTGTCCAAGCACTTTTTCGGGGTTGGGGGTTTTCAGAAAGAGGAGGTTAAAGACGTGCCAAAAGAAGCGGGATAAAACGCCGGACAAAGATTTCCAAGACACCGCAAGTGAGGAAAGGGAGGTACCGAGTAGATGTGGGGGAGGAAACGAAAAAGAGCCACAGTTGAATCGGCAGTTGAAAAGTACGTGCAGGGAAAACGACGGACAGGGGGAAAGTGCGCACAGGGGGGAAAGGGGTTGTTTGACAGTCACAACATAACAAAAAAAAAAAAAAAAAAAAAAAAAGGACAGGAAAAAAAGTCCCTTTTTTATCACCAAACCAAAGAAGAGCCAAGGAGGATCTGGAAAGTGGTAAAGAGGCTCAGACACCTGAACACCATACGCTCAAAAGGGGGTTGAAAACGGTGGGGGTGGACAAACCGCCGCCATGGATGAACGCCCGTGGAGAGGTAATGAGCACGCAACAGGGAAAAAAAGGAAAATTGAAAAAACGGGATCCCGGCGAAACAGAAAAAAAGGGGGGGTGACCGGTGCTGGTTTTTACAAAATGCAAAAGGAAGCGCCCGTTAAAGCGGGGTAGGTTCCCAAGGAGACGAACAAAAAGATGATTAGCTGCGGAAATTCTGACGTATCGAATAGATGGGGGGAGGGGAACGCAAGACAGACCGGGAAGAACTGGGGGAAAAAGGGAATGAAGTTGCCACCGGGAACCAGGTGACCGTTGTAAAGTTTTGTGAAGAAGGCCACAAAAAACCACCACATAGGGTTGGTTGGGGGGGGATAGGAAGTGAAAATCTCGCGAAAATGTACCCAAGCACGATGAGACTGGTCACTTCCGTGAAGTTTTTGACCACGGGGAGCGGCAAAGAAAAAAAAACAAATCCGTCGGGGAAAATGGACAAGCAAGGGAAAGGTTTCGAGTGGGGGATCACAATCAAAGGACCGCGGGGGAAAGGCCAGGGCCAAACAAATCCGCCAAAAAAAAAAACCGGTTCAAAAAACAAAATAACACAGCCTCCAGGGGGGAAGCAAAGGGGACCGGTGGTCGGAAATAGACAATTTTGAGCCAGAGAAAAAAAAACGGATGAAAATTTGGTGAAAAAAGGAAAAAGCGAAACGGGGATGAAAGTTCCAATGGGGAAACAGGGGACGGAAAAAAAGACAGCAAATAGTAGTGGAAAGACGACAGGGACGAGCCCTGGGTTAAAAGCAAAAAGGAAAAAGCTCCCGGTGGACGTTGAAGAAAGAAAAAACATGGAGTAACAATTTGACACGACCGCACGTCGAAGGAACACGACCCATCCCTAAGGGGGGGACCAAAAAGCCGTTAACTGGAATCGCCGGAAAAAAAAGCACAATAAGGAGGGCGTAACGAGAAACAAATAGCAAGAGCACAAGAATGCCTAGTGACGAAAAGAACAGAAGTGAAAGCCTCTCCCGAAAATAAATCGGTCCATTTACGGAAAAAGAAACAAAACGAATAAGACAGGGGAAAGTTAGGTTTGAGCACCCCATAAAGGGAAAATTTGGGGAAAGTTCTGAAAAGGAGAAAAGCCATCAGAAGCCACCGATGCGCAAGGACTCGGGTGTGGTCTAAACTAGGGCCCGGGAACCGAAATGTTGACGGGGCAAGGGACAAGGGAAGGGTCTTCCCAAAGGCCAAGGGGGGAACGAAAAAAAAATGGCTCACAGACCAAAGGGGAAAAAATGCGACAACGCGAAACCTAATTAAGGGAAGTGAAGGCAGGAGAACTGCAAAAGATCAGCATTGTAAGAGCAAAGATAAGTTGTACAGGGGGAAGGGGGAGCGACGGGGTTTTTAAAAAGGAATAACAATGAACTGTAAGAGGAAAGGAACAAGGTGACGGGAGAAATGTATGGAAAACTCCTTAAGTAGAGACGAAGGGAAAAGAAAAATTTCGAGGGATAACACCGGGAAAAAGCATCAGTGCACAAAAATCGAAAACTGAAAGCCGTATCAAAAGCATTAGGGGGGATCGAAACCAGTATTACAAGGGGGGGACCAAGGAACTGGAGTTCAAACCACAAAAAAGGAAATGGGCAAATATAAGAATGCCGGATTTAGTACCGCAAACGCGAGTTGGCCACTGGGGAAAAGGGGGGAAAGGGGGCACCGATCCAGAAACTTGAATAAGGAAAGGGGCGGGGTCGGTGGGTTCTCATCGGAGGAGGGACTGCCAAAAGCCAAGGATGACAGAAGAAAAAAGGGACTGGGGTGAACTAAAAATAACTCCGTTGGGGACAAGGAGACAAAAAAGAACCGCATAAAAAGGGATAGGAGCGGCCCGACACACGTCCCAATTCGGCACAGGGTTGCTGCCAGAAGAGCCGCGGAAACGGGCGCAGAAGCGCCCGTTCCAACTGAACTTGAGAGGAGGGGCAATGGAAGAATTGCATCGGGCAAGATTGAACACTGGGGGGAGGGGGAAGCAAGGACTAAAAGTGGAGGGCAGTTAGAAAGAAACCGAGACGCAACCTGTTTGTGAAGGGACCCCAAACGATTCTTTATCGTGTCCAGAGGAAGGAAACTAAAAAGGGAAGAAGTGCTCTGGGACAACAGTAAGGGAAAAATCGGAAGGGGGTAGTTGGAAGGGGAGACAAAAAATCAAGAAAAGGGGGGAGGACGGCGGGGTGAAGAGGGAGAAAGATGAAAAATGCCCCAAGGCCCCAATCAGACGGGGGAGCGGAAGGGAAACGGGAAAAAAATAAAACGTCAAACCGGGGACACAAAAAGAGGAGCAATTGGGCGCCACGGGAAGAAAGGAAAAAGGGGGAAGGGGGTGGCACTCGTCGGAATGTGTGTTTCCATTACCAAGTCGGGAGGGGTGAAAAGGGGGGGGCTCTCAAACTGCCGAAAAATTGGGAAGGGGGGGTGTGGCAGTACGAAAAAAAATCACAGGGGGGGTCAAAGGGCAGAGGTAGAGGGGCATACTCGAGGTATAAGCCGAAAATACCAATCTGGAAAGATGTGTGGAACAGGGGGGGGGATACATGCAGGAGAAAGCGGAGTGTCACTTTGAGGAAAAGTCAACAAGAGGGAAAGGAGGAAGATTCGGAGGGGGGGAAAGTAGGACAAGTTTCGTTAGAGAGTACCGGAGGGAAGGGTGCAACAATCCGTGGACATCAGAAAAAAAAACTCAAAAACGGACCGTGCCTTGAAAAAACATGGAGAAGCAGTGGAAAGTCACAAGGAAAAGAGAGAAAAAAAAAGTCCGAATAGAAAAGGGGCGGAAAGATTAGGTTGTCCGCAACTGCCAACGGAGAACGTTCTCGAGACACAAAAAAAAGGGAAAAAGGAAAAAGCAAAGACGATTTGGCAGCCGGGACAAAATCTTCGAAAGCGGCCACGACTTCAGAGGAGGAGCCAGCCGAGGCAGTTCACATTGGTGCAGGAAACGACAAAGGGCCCAGGAATCCAGGTGAGGTTGGGAGTCTTGTGTGATGGAGCAACAAAGAGGGAAGGCTCCAACGCAGGGGCGGGAAGGGGGAACACGAAAAAAACAGCCCGAAATTTTAACATCGAAAAGAAAAGGGGGGGGTACTACCTCTGAACAAACCCGAAGGGAAAAAAGAGTACAGGGGTTAATCATAAAAAAGACAAAGACCCCGCTGGCAAGCCGGAAGGGAACCGAGGGAAAAAGAAGCACAAAGAAGTGGATCAAATCAGATTGAAAGGAAATAGACCAGATGCACCGAAAAGAGGAAGGGGGAAAAAAAAAAGACGAGATTTTGAAAGAAGAAAAAAACCAAAGGGGTGGAGGGGAAGTGGGGGAAAAAAAGCAGAAAACACCGTTCCTCACTGAAAAAACCCCCACGGAGACCCATTAAAAAAGGTAGCTGGGGAAAACGGCGCAAAGAGCACGGGGGGGGGACCCAAACAACCAGGTAATGCACCATATGTGGGGGGGGGAAAAAGGGACTAAAAGAAACAGCCCATCCTGGGGGGGATGAAGGGAAAGACACATCAAAGAAAAATCGTTCGAGGTAAACTACATAAAACACGAAGTGGGAAAGGCAGTGGGAATAACCCGGGAAAAAAGAAAAGTAAAATCATAAATTGAGGGAAGAAAAAAAGATTCTCATCTGTGAGCGCAGAAAAAAGGGTTGACAAGAGAAAGAAAAAAGCTCCTCTGGAGGAAAAGCAAAAAAAAGTTTTTGGAAAATTGGAAAAAAAAGGGAGAAAGTTTAAGTTCAATTAATAAAGAAAAAGAGGAGGAGATCTATGTCAAAGAGGGGGTTGGTGTCCTCTCAAACAATTGAAAAAAAGAAAAAGCAAACCGAAAGAAGGTTGAGAGCACAATTTGTCTTACGTAAATAAGACGTCCCTCTCACAGGAAAAAAAAAGGAAGTGGAAGTGAGCAGCCAAGGAAAGGTGTCTACTGATGAAGAACGAAAAAAAAGGGAGAATTGTGTTCATCTTGAAAAAGATTTCAGTAACAGGGCCGTCTGAAACAGAGACGAAATGAAGGTACCACCACTAAAAGCAAAGGCCAGGTAAAAAGAAAGGATTCGAAAGAAGATACATAAACCGTAAGCAGGAACTGGAAAACAAAGAAAGAAAAAGAAAAAATATTATGGTCAAGTCACTGGGTATGTGGAAGGACAAGAAAAGAAAGGGGGGAAGGACCTACTGGAAGGTAATAAGAATAAACTCATCCAGGACGAAAAGAAGAAAGACTTTCAGAAAAGAAAACGAGCCATGAAAAATTCACCGCAGGGGAGAGAAAAATTCCTCTTACCGGAGAAAGGAAAAAAAGGCAAATTAAGAATAGTAAGTGTGTCACAGCACGCCCTCCTGTCAAACAGGATTTGGTGTGGAGGGGTGGTTAAACACTCAAGCCGACAAAACGGGTAATAAAAATTTAATTGAAAAAAATCTGGGATGCGGAAGAATCTTTCCTTCGCGCAGGAAGGTGGATGAGATTAATCAGGGGTTGGTACATGGGAAAAAGCTGGGTTCTTAATTTTGTTTGGAGGACGGGAGATTGTTGGGGGGGAATACGAAAAAGACAGAGGGCACCAAGTCTGGAAGAAGAAAATTTGTTAGACAAATTGAGGAGGGCAGGAACAGACTGGGGCCAGGGGAGTCTTTTGGGTCCCTTCTGAAAAGAAAAAACAAGACATTGGAAATGAGCCAAAGGGATTCGGGCAAGTGGTAAACTTGGTGTTAGTTAGGAAAGGAGTCAGGGATGGCATATAACCATAAACTATCTTTCAAGAAAAAGTGCCAAAAAAGAGGTAAAAAGGGGGAAGGAAAAAAAAGAGAGTCAGGGTTGGGGCCGGGTTGGATCCTCGGCAATACCGGAGAGTGTGGGAAGGGGGGGGGAGGCGAAAAATCCACGGAAAGACAGGTGTCCAAACAGAGGAGAGAGGAAGGGTTAGGGTAGCGGACGAGGGACCCGGGGGAACTTGGGAAGAAAATGGTTTTTTTGTAAAGGAACAAATAAACGGGGATTGGGATAGGGTGTGTTAGAAAAAGGGAAAATCCCAAAGTGGGGGTAGAGACATGTGGAAGGGGGTAGGGTCTAAGTCCGGGCAAAAAAAGGGAAAGAGGTGATGGGAACTGATCTTGCTTTAACATCGGATAAAAATAGGAGACTAAAGTGGGGAGATGACACCTTATCAAAGGGGAACAAAAGGTCCTAAACGAGGCGATTGTACTTGCTTGGGGTGGACTCTTGAAAGGGCAATCGCGGGCCAGCGGGTGGTACTTGGGTATTGTGGGAAGAAAAAAAGAAAGAAAGCAAAAGGGGGTAAAAGGGAAGTTACCTACGTGTATTGTAGACTAGATGGAAAAAAGAATAAAGGAAGACCTAGGGTAAAGAGAGGGAGGGAGTTCGGGTAAAAGGCCAAAGGGGTCCGAGAAGAAAAAAAACACAGATGTGTTGGGAGGGGGGGGTGCCGAGACAAACCCCTGGTAAACCGGTCGACGACGGCGGGAAACACTGAGTAAACGGGCCATCAGGGTGCAAATCACCAAAACACAGGCCCGGGAGAAGTTACCACACTAGGGGGAAGCGCAACGAAAGAATGACACCAAAGGGAGATAAGAAGGGGGGACTACGGGGGGGGGTATTCTGGCCGGGGAACTATACTAAAAATCAAAGGTATTGAAGAAGGATGTATCACGTGGGGGGTAAACACCCCAACACAAACGGGGGACATTAGGGTCGCGGAGGGAAGCAAATTTTTTCCAAGAAACTTGGGTTGGGGAAGGAAAACAAGAGGAACAAACCCAATAAGAGGAAACGGAGGAAAACCCCAAACGAGGAAACAATGGGACAAAATCACTGTATCTCCTGGGGGACACGGGACTTGGAAGGGTAAGAAAATATGACAAGACGAGGAAATCACAGAATGGGGAACAAATGTTGTTGGGTAAGAAAACGCAACGGAACATTGCTGGGAATTTTGGGGTCCGAAGGTAGCCAAAAGAAAAACCGGGACCATTGTGGGGGTTGTGGACCTTCGCAAGGTCTCGGGGTTTGTCGTACACGGTGAAACAAAAACTGGAGAGATTAAAATGGGACACTTTTTTTTAACCGCAGGAAAGAAAAAAGTCTACTGATAGACAGAAAAGCTCTCGCAGGGGAAATCTTTAAATCCCAATTTATATCCGAAAAACGCGAGGGGGAAGGAAAAAAGGGGAAAACTCAAGATGGGGGATGGGGCTTTTATTAACGAGCTGACGATACGAACGGAAAGCGAGAACAAAAGAAAAAAATCAAGCATATTCTTGGAAAAAGATCAGGAAAAAAGAGAGCCAAAGTGTCGGTGAAATGAAGTCGGATGGGGGGGGGTGGGGGAAAAGGGGAGTTACTTTCCAACAAGAACTGAAGAATTAACGGAGAAAGGGCGTGGAAAACGCACACAGGACCCAGAACCGGAGTTAGACAAAGGGTTGACCCAGCCATAAGGGAGAGGTGACGAAATGTTCTGATCCCAAAGGACAAGAAAATGAAGCTTCTGTGGCAAAGTCGGAAAAGGTCTAGAAGATTTGCGGCGGGGCCTCAACATTTGATGTACGCGACCGAAGGGGGGGGCAAAAACCTTCTGGGGCAAGGAAAAAGGGTCACGGCAAGGCCCCAGACGGAAACGAGGGGTGCAACCGCGGGTGTGACGCGCCTGGGTGCGCGAATTACCCCGTCCCCGCGCCGGAGGTTGCAGGGGTCCATTATTGGACCCCAACCGCCGGGGGGGGGACCTCGGGCTCAAACACCACCAGTAATGAGGACCAGAGATCCCCCAAATTGGGGTCCCACGTTAAAGCAATGCCCCTGGCCCAAAAGGCGTTGTGGGCTAAAGCGGAAAGCGCCAAAAAAATGAGTTCACGCGAATCCCGGTTAAAAAGTAACAGCCAGGGTATTTGTGAAAAAGGACGCTCAGTCCGAATGGCGGCCGCCAGAAAACGGAGAGAAAAATTCAGGACCCGCAACCTTAGGGGGTACTGTCCGAAATACGATGCACAAAGAAGGCTGAACAGGTCAAAAACATGATAAAAAAGAAAAGGGGCGGTTACGTTATGGAGGAGAATGAACGAAATCATCGGAAAAGTTTTCAAACACATCCTGTCCAAAAAAAAGAGGGGGAATTTCAAGGGACCTTACAAAAAAAAGGGGGAAACCGATAGGGGGAAAGTAAATAGGGGACAAATAAATCTTGTGGGGAGGGAAGGGGGGACCAAGAAAGCTTGAGCACGTGCATGGGGACTAAAAGAACGCAAGGAATTGGTTCCTATCTACCGTTTTGACGAAAAAAAGGGATAATTGGGACGGAACGTCTATAAAAAGTGAGATGGTGGGCATCTTGCACCGGCCAGAAGGAGGACAGTGGAATGGTCCAAGTGGTCCGTACCTTGTCGGACAAAAATAAGAAAAAGGAAGCAGGGATATCACAGGGGAAAAGGGTTTCAGGGGTTTGGACAAAAACACAAGGAGCCCAGGTCAATGCGGTGGGAACAAAAAAAGACCAAGGAGGGAAAGCCGTGAGACTGGAAAGAGTGTAACACAGGTCCCACCATGGTCTCCCAGCCGGAAAAGCCAGACAGACCGGTCAGGTTAAGGGGTTTCCCCTGATGGAGGGGTGACAGAGGTTGACCAGTAAGGGACCTGAGAACCTTTAACCAATTATGAAAAACAAGGTGATATCAAAAGAGGAAACCGAAGTAGGGGACCCCCACAGGTGGACATTGGCAAAAGGTGACAACACACAGGACAGAGCCAAAGGTTTATTATGGAATCGGGGCCGCCCGAAAAAAAACTATCATGAGAAAGCTGGACGTAATTCGGAACGGATATGAAGAATTAGAGGGGGGGGGAAAGAGTAGCCAGAAGGACACCCTTGGATGAGTTAAAAAGTGGGGGGTCAAAGTCGGTTGGAACTGAACAAGTTGTTTACAGAGGAAAAAGAACACCAAAAACGGGGTGTGGAAGAGAAAGAAAAGATCACGAGAAAAGGGGGAAAAAAGAAGAAGTCAGATGGTCTCCGGGAAAGGGTGTTTCAGTAGAGGCGAATCATAGGTCCACGGAAGAAGGGCCAAAAATTTCAAGGGGTCCACAAATCCGACAACGAGGGTCAAGAGGAGTGCCGGTGAGAAAAAGCAACCACGAAAAAAAGGGCCCAAAATCCGCCTCAGGGGGGGCATACCAAGGTGAAGGGGATCGGGGGCAATCCATGTTAGGGCAATAAGTCTTATTATGGTGTAAGGGGAAAAGACACAGGGAAAGAAAAAAGGGTCAAGTGGGTCCCGGGTTCAAATAACCTGAAAAAATCGGGACGATCACTCGCGGAATTTTCAGAAGACAAAAAAAAAACAAAGGACTCCGTTACAAGGTTGGCACTGGAAAAAAAAGTTCTTCAACACAGGGCCCTAAACACGGACGAAGACCTAAACGACTTTGGGGGGTGCACCCAGGAAAAGGGGCTTGAAAGAATGCCGAAAAACAAGCAACAGGGAAGAAGTAATGTTGTGACGAGGATCTAAAATATCCGAGCAAAAAGAGGAAGCTTCAAGACAAGCACCCGGAGGTTGCCCAAAGACAACTATCCCGCACATCCGAAGAAATCGGTAAAGGAAAGTCCGGAGACGAAAGGTAGAATAAAAGAAAGTTGGGTACGTCAAAACGGTGCCGCATAAAGGTAGGGGGGTATCGAAGGAGAAAAAAGAGAGCCCCGAAGGGGACAGACACGAACTCTTTGGAGGGAAATCGCTTTCAACGACGGCAACGTGGGCTTAAATTACAAAAAAAAAACCCAAGGAAGTAGACCAAAAAAAGAATGGAAAGAAAAAACCCGCATTTGAACGGAAAAAAAACCACAGGGCAGAACATTGGGGGCAAGAGAGAAAAAAAAGAAAGGCCCTAAAAAAAAAAAAAAAAAACACGTCCAGCAGGGTCAGAGAAGAGAAAAGTTGTGCTGCAATGGGGGAACGCGGTTGTTACAAAAAGAAAAAAAAGACCCTGGGCAAAAAAAGGAAACGAGGAAAACAAGTAAAAAATTAGGGGGAATTTATGTAAATCAGTAAAGGGAGGAGCCCGAAAAATTCGATGGAGGGGGGGAAGTCACAAATACCGTCGGCGACAAAGAGAGGGGAGTGGAAGAAGAATAATCCACGAGATTAGAACGACCGGAGTGATGAAGCCCCTAGGGGAGGGCCACAGTGATGAAAATAAAAAGTACGGATGCGGTAAGTGACGTACGATTTTCGAGGAAGATCCGGCAGAGGGAAAAGACTTTGGGAAGACGGGGAAGATTGATGTGGGGAGTGGGGGGATTCAACATTAAGTGGCCACGAAACGCAAGGGAAAAGGAAACCTAAAAAGAGGGTCAATCTTAAATTCTCCACGGTTTGTGTGGGGGCGGACGGGGGGGGCAAAGCCGTAAAAAATGGACGACTCGCGAGGGGAGGAAAAAAGGAGGAGGTTGAAGGGGTCGAAAGAGCAAGCGAATCAATCTGGACCGCAAGAGGCGAACGGCCCGAAGTTTTCCGCGTGGACGGGGGGGAAAACGGAAAAAAAGGGTGGAACGAAAGAGAAGTGAAAAGGAGTAAGGAGAAAAGGAGGGTTTGTCATAAGGAGGGGAAGGAAACCTCTCTCAGGTCAAACCTTTGTGAAGAAAGAGACCAAGAGGGGGTAGAATGAAAAATGACAGGGGGGTTGAAAAATGGTCAGGGGCCTGACGAAAAAAGGAAAAAGAAAAATAGAGGGAGTCCCGAAGGGGGGGGAGAATGAACGTGAGATTGAAGGGGGTGCCACAAGGACTTGTATTGGCGGGCCCCTGGGGAAAATAACGGAAAAGCGGAGACAAGCAGGAAAGACATGGAAAAAGAAAAACGAGGGAAGGTCGTAGTTCAGGTAAAAAAAGAAAAAGGGGAAATCCCAATGGTGCAACCCCCTAGAGAAGTGTGGAAAAAAACGCCAAAAACTCACAATCATGGGAAATGGGGGGGGGGATTGGGGGGTGTGGGGTTCCAAAAAGGGATCTGGGGGGGGAAGGGTACAAGGTGAGATTATGGTTAGGAAAAGGGGGGGGGTGAGAGAAAAAAAAAGAGGACGATTGTGAAAAGGAAGAGTGTACGAGGGGGGGGGTCCTCTCTTATAAATAATGAGAAAGGAAAAAAAGGCTCCAGAAGGGAAAAAAAGGATTGTTTCCAAAAAGGGGAGGAAAAAAAAGGTCAAGGAGGGACAGACGGGAGGTTGGTAAGGGGGGGGGAGTAAGGAGCGAAAAAGAGGGAGAGAAGGCGGGTTGTTCAAAACAAAAGGTCCTGCGACTATGGAGAGGGGCTGGAAGCCCAGCTGTGAGAAAAATCAATCAAAGAAATACAAGAAACGAGAGTCCTTTCGTGGAGAAAAGGAAAAAATCAATCGAGAAGGGGAAGAGAGAGAGGCGCAATGGTGTGCGGAGAATTGAGGGCTGCACAAAAAAAAGAGTCTCCGTCAAGAAGCAAAAAAAAAAACAACAGGAGGGGAATAAAAAAAAGGGAAAAAGAAGAGGAAAAAAAAAGACATTTTAACGCTGAACGGTAAAGCTACGCAAAAAAAAGAGAAGTGAGAGTGAGGACGAATTAAGGGGGGCTACTCGAAAAAGGGGGGTTCAACGAAGGGCACGGCAAGCCCGCACGAACCGATTCTGATTCTGAAGTGGGGGGGGGGAAGGGGACGAAGCTTGCCTGGCAAATGAAAAGAAGAAAGTCAAAAAGGAAGTGGTGCACTCTTCAAACCCGTTAAAACTAACACATGGGGCCTCTGTAATAAGAGAAAGAAAAAAAAAAAAAGCATTTCTTGCAGAAAGAAGAATTTACCCACACGAAAGGGGAAAAAAAGAAGCACACCTAGGTTCGCCAAAAGAATCAGTAAAAAGTTTGAAGACACATAGGAGAGACACCAACGACCAAAAGAGCAGGACAAACAAAAAATTTCTACTCAAAGCAAACGGTGGCGGAAGGATGCACGAACAAGGAACAGGCAAGCAGAGGGGAAAAAAAAAACGCCGAAGAGCAAAAAAGAAGGCGGGGGGGGGCGCAAGCCAACTGATCGGGGAAACCAAATCAAATTTTTATGGGGGGGAAAGTGGCACAAGTACGAGACACAAGGGAATATCATGGGGCAGGAAATTTTGAAGGAAGACCATCCAGGTCATTAACAAGCCGAAAAATAAACAAGAAACGCTGTTAAAGAGGTGAAATACTAAAAAACTTCCAAGAAAACGTTGAAAGAGAACAGGGTGAACGGAAAAGCCCAAGAGGGTGACAGCCTCGAGAAATGGAAACTCCTGCCCAATCAAGAAATCAAGAAGGATGTACAAGTTCACAAACATGTGGGAAATGGAGAGCGGGTAAAAAGGTCTGGAAAGGAGAAAAAAGCTGCCGAAGCTCGAAAGATACTGTTCTGGTGGGTTTTTGGGGCGTGAGGACACGCCAATTTGAAGAACGTAAAGAGAAAAAGAAGGTCAACGGTCTGGTGATACAAAGATCAGAATTGCTCTCGAAAAAAAAAAGGCAAATGCACTGCAGAAAAAAAAAAAAATGGGTAAGGTTCGAAGGCAGAAGAGAAATTTCAGACGGCTTCAGACCAGCGGGAAAAAAAACAGGAAAATGTTTCCGAGGGGGAAAAAAAGAATTTCCACAGAGTGAATCAATGGTCAAGGGGTTACGGAACAAAATGCTCACCTAGGAAGCACAAAGAAAAAAGGAAAACGTCCGTGCGATAGAAGAAAAAATAGCTAGTCGCGGAAGATGGAAAAAGAAAAAAAAGAAGATCAGGTATTGGGGGACAAAAACATGGATGGAAATGGGGAACACAAGGAGAAGCACGAAAATACAACTGGGAAATCACCTAATTTTCCAGAAGGAGTAGGGGGGAAGAAGAAAATAGGAAAAAAAAGGGGCAAATGAGAGAAAGAGCAATGAAAATTCAACCTATAAACGACATTCTAAAAGAAGCTGAATAATTAAGGTTTGAACAAAAAGGTACCGAAAGAGAGTACTTGGGGGTTTTTGACAGAGACCAGCAAGTTGGGCCCACTTTATGGGTGATGGCGGGGGGGAACGGAAGGACAAAAAAGGGGGGCCAGAAAACCCTGTTAAAGAAGCAGGGTGATATGAAAAGGGTGCCGGAATGAGGCCGTCGAAGGGGTTTCGCGCCCGGGAGTTGTGGGGAGTTAATGAAAAGGACTTAAGGGAAAGTTCTGCAAAAAAAAGGCGGGGGTGCCTACCAGGTTGGGTGGGGAGGAAGTCTGGGGGTGTGGAAGACGAAAGGAAAGGAACCCTGTGGGACCAAAAGGGATTGGGTGGAAAAAGTTTTTAGAACCAAAGAGTCAGGAGAAAAATAGCTCACGGAGAGTGCTCCTGAGAATAAAAAATCAACATTGGGGATGTGTTAGTCGGTGGAAAAAGGAGGACAACTTCCAATTGATTAGACAATCGGCTAGGACCAAAATTAACGAAACAAGGAAGTGAGAAAAAAAAAAGTGGGAACAGAAACAGCGGAGGGTAGTTAAACACAAGGCATATTGAGCCGGATCCTGGTGGAAGAAGAGCCAAAATAAGAATA
>Ga0179593_1328390_pt1 | contig 13071 bp, 22 predicted proteins | sample CZODoug2_1_08_16_FD_185931 | JGI IMG/M metagenome (GOLD analysis project Ga0179593, IMG submission 185931) | Vadose zone soil fungal communities from Angelo Coast Range Reserve, California, USA - CZODoug2_1_08_16fungal (PacBio error correction) | ecosystem: Environmental > Terrestrial > Soil >...
ACAGCCCAAACGGCAAGGGTAAAGATGGAGCTGGGAAGGAGCGTTGCAACGAAAAAAAAAAAAAAGGGGCGAGGTGAATGACCGGGAAAGGGTGTTACAGAAGGGGAGGACGCGAAGGAAGGGAAATGGCACCGGGAAGGGGGGGGGGGAAGAAAAAAAATGGGGCAGACGGCGGCCGAAAAAAAAAAAATGGAAAAAAAAAGGGGCGGGCCATCAAAAAACTGCAAGAGGTGGAATGGGGGTCAGAAAAAAAAAAAGAAAGGAAAAAAAAAAGAAATCGAAAAAGAGCAAAGCACGGTTCATCGAGAAGGAAAAATCACAAAAAAGGGGGAACCAAAAAAACACCAGGAGGGAAAAAGGGGAAACCGTGGAAATCGGAACTAAGCAGGTTTGGGCCATCCATCAAAAGGAACCGCAGAGACGACAAAGGGGGTGTGGGAACAGCAGAAAAAAATAAGAACGAACCGGAGGGAGGTTGGTGCCCCTAAGGGAAGTTTCAGGGGAAAGGGAAGAAATACGAAGGGAGTGTTTTTTACGGGGTGTGACTGGGGTGGGGTGGAAAGGCAGGGAAAACGGGCAGGGAACGCGAAGGGGAGGATCCGGGAAAAAAAAAAAAAAAAAAAAAAGGGGAAGGGGACGCAAGGTGATGGAGCTATGTGTTTCGAGGAACGACAAAGCGGACAAAGCGTGTAAAAACAAAAGGGGGGGAAAGTTGGCAGGGCACGGTAAAAAGGGGCCCGAAACGCAAAAAAAAAAGAATTCGAAAGGAGCTAGGGGGGGGGGGGGGGGGGGGGGGGGGGGCGGTCAAGAAACGAGGTAACAGGGGTCAATCGGCAAGAAATGAAACTCGGGTGCGGCCCAAACAAATCGCAGCAGAAAAGAGGAAGGAAGGGCAAAACACAAAAGGTGAATTGCGCCAACAAAAGGAACCGAAGGGTGTTTGGGCATGAAAAAAGCCGCGAACAATTAAAAAAAAAAAAACACGCCAACAATTCAAGTGGTGGAGCCTACAAGAAAGTTCCGATGAACGTACCACATCGGCGGAATTCTGGCCGGAAAGAAAAAGGATCAGATAAGGGAAATGAACCGTGAAAAAAAGAGCGGCCAATCATATTAAGTGTGGGAGGGGGGGCCGGAAAAAAAAAAAAAACATGCAAAAAAAGGGCAAGCGTCTCCAGCAAAATGAAGGGAAAGAAGACTACGGAACGGAAGAAAGGGGCAGAAAGGGACAGCGGGACAAAAAACTGGAAAACAAAACAGGAAGAAAAGGAACTAGGGAAAACCGAGGGAAAATGTTCAGGGAAGGAGAGCAAAAATTGAAAAAAAAGTTAGGCAACACAGGAGAAAAAACGATCAAAAAAGAAAAGATAAGAGACATGGGGCGCAAAAGGGACCCGAGAATGAAAGGGGGAGGCTGCAAAAATACGGGTAAAAGACATAGCCGCGGACAAGAAAGAATGTGACAGACCATGAAGCAAAAAAACAGGAAGCCGAAACAGATTTCGGTCCAGGCCCGCGACAAAAAACAAACTTAAACAAGAACAGGCGGGTACAATAGGAGAAAAAACGAGGGGAGGAGCAGCCGTAAGTGGGATGAAGGAAAGTGGGGGGTATCGTCAAAGGGGAAGGAATCGAAAAAGAAAAAAAAAGACACGGAGGAAGGAGGGAAAAAGTCAACTCCCGTTGGTGTGAAGAGGGGGTTAGCAGGTAACAAGGTCACGACCAAAAAAAAAAAACTCGATAATCTGCAAGCACGAACGCAGAATCCCGAAAAAACCCCGCAAGGGTACAACGGGGGTCCACGGCGGGGAAAGGGCGGGGGAAAGAGGCTGGCGACGATCCAAAAAGAAGCTTAGGGGGAAAACCAGCAAAGGAGAGGGGGGGAAAGGGCATAGGAACGAGCAAGAAAAAATGATCTCGAAGAAAAGAGGAAGGTGGCCAACCGACAGGGGGGGCCGAAAGAAAAGTGAAGAGGAGAAGACAAGCTGCTCGGGGGCAGAAAAATCTGGAAAAAAAAATGGGTAAAAGGACGGGAAGAAAAACCAAATTGCAAAGGGGGGGAGGAGACAAAAAGAAGTGGGACATCAATGCAAAGGAGTCCAAAAAGAGGGGTCAAAAAATTCTACGAACAGGGTGATCAGGTCAGAAAAAAAAAGAGATCCGGAGGGGGGGGAAAGAGGGGAAAATGGCCTCAATTCCGAAAGGGGGGGGGGCTGCCGAGAGGGGGAAAGCAAAAAACACAGCGAACGGTGAAGGATAGGGAAAAAAAGCAGACCTCCTGGAAGGGAGGCAACTAACTTAAGAAACTGCAGGACGACGTCCAAATCGGGCCAACACAGGGAGTGGATTCTTGCTGGAGAAAAAAATCATGGGAGGGAAAAAAAAACCCTTTAACTGGTGTGGCCTCGACACAAAGGGGAAAAAGGATCATCATAAGGTAAGCAAGAAAGAAAAAAAAAAATGAGGCAAAAAGAGGGGTCACCGAAAGAAAGAGAACAATCTCAAAAAAAAAAAGAAAGGGAACCCGGTTTTGAGAAAAAAAAAAGACACTAATTGAAAAAAAAAAAAGAACAGCCAACATGCCCGGCAAGATCCGACCATCGGGGGAGAAAACGGGGCTAACGAAACTCAGGGGGATGGCAAGGGAGCGTCGACACCATTACGGCATTCATCCAGGAAAATCCCACTGGGAATATCTGGCGGACCCAAAAAAAACCCCGAGTAACTCTCAGGGGAAGAAAAATCGAAAAAAGGGGGAAAACTCTGGTTTTTTGAGAAGATCGTACAGGGAGAAAAAAACTCCGGAAAATCATAGAGAGGGCCCCCAGGGTGGAAGGTCGAAGTCACTGTCTTGACCAACCCGCCAATTTGAAAAGTGTGTTTCAAACCCGTCAAAACAGGGAGGCGGAGGGCACTAAGGCAAAAAGAAATGGCGTGATAGCGGAGTAAAGGGTAGCCTTCAGACAAAGTTATGGAGGGGGGAACCGGGGTAAAAACCGAAGGGGGGGGGACCTTGGGAACGTAACTTGGAGTAGACCCATTGGGTGTAAAAAAAAAACCTGAGGTGAAAAAGGCCATTAGAGCAAAAGATGTTTGTTCCTAAAGTCAAAAAAAAACCGGGCTAGGTTTGTGTTCGTCAAACGAAATCCTAAATGGGCAGGGACAAAGGAAGAAAATGCAACATCGAGTCAACGAGGGAAAAGGAAAGAAATAAAAGACCCAGCGGCAAGGATTCCGCCACTGTGGGGTGGGGGGGAAAAAAACCTGGGGGGCCCGGAGGGACGGTTTCGAAAAAAAACCGCAATACCGGAAAAAAAATTAGGGGAACAAGAATCGAGGGGGGAACCGTCGTGAAAAAGGCACTCTGAAATGGCCGAACCAAACGCGAGATAAGGGGGGAGAGAGGACCGTGCGCGGGGGGTGTTCGAAAAAAAACCCATCGAAAAACCGGTGACGTTCACACTTAGGACAAAAGTTAATAAAAAAATCCTAGGTGGGAAGTGTCACGGGACACCGATTTTTGACGGTGGTTCGAGGGGGGAAAAGGGGGGACCGAACAATTCGTGGAGAAGAAAACTGAAAACGATATTTGGGCTGCCAAAATGATGATGACGAAAAACTCTAAAAAAAGAGGAATGAAAAATGAAAAAGGGGAACTCTGGAGGGTTGGGAAGACCTAGGAAAAAAAAAAAAATTCGGGAAAAAAAGCAACAGCAATGTTGGAAACCGTGTGGGGGGGTGAGGGCAGGTGAGGCGGGGGGGCGCGGGTTGCTGGTGACGGAAAAAACCAAAAAAAAAAAAAAAGGAAAAGAAGGGGGGGGGGGGAACACTTTTACATGGGCCGGGAGTACAACAAGATGGTTTGTCGAAAAAAACCGCACGCCGAGAAGAACCAACACCACACTCCCGTAGGACTGCCCATTCGGATCTTGCAAAAAAAGAGCGCAACAATAGGACGGGGGGAAAAAAAGGCGCCTGGGGGACGGTAGACAAGAACAGGGAAAGTCAAAACTGGGAGTAAAGCGTTGGGGGGATGCAGTGGCGTCCAGGGGGGTGTGACCAGCTTAATATAAGACGGGATGTGAGTCGAAGAGGTTACCCTGAAAAGAAGGGGGGGAAAAAATAACATCTAACACACAAAAAGTCCCCCGGGGAAGTCAAACACAAAAAACAAAAGGGGCGCCGGAGGACAAGGAAGATTTAGGGGGGTCGGGACTTAATTGCTGCAATGTCATAAAAATAATCGCCAAAACTTGAGACCGGAAATAACGGGAGGGAGACAACTTGGGGAGGGGGGGAGGGGGGAAAACACAATCTCGTGGGGGGGCGTCAAGAGGGGAAAATATGAGAGGGGGGGGGTACCTAGATATTATCATCACCCCCAAACGTTTGGCGCCAGCTACTGACAGCAAAAAAGTGAGGGGGGAACTAAAAAAAGGGGATCATGGCCTTGATTATGGAACAAGGCCTGCGATCAGGGGCCTGAAAAAAAAGCAGCAGGTTGGAGGGGGGTCACACTATGTTGACGGACCGGCGGGAAACTCCGGGTGTTCCTCCGGATACTTTCAGGGGAAAGGTTCCATTTAGAAAAGGAGGGGGTGACCTCTCTCTGAAAGAAGGGGAGCACAAACAAGGAGGATGAGGTTTCCTTAAAATGCCTAAACAAGAACTTGTGGCGTGCTTCAAAAACATCAACAGGCCTGCAGGAAGAAAGAGGGAGAAACCCGCGAGCCGACGGCCGCCGAGGCGCAAGGGCTCACCGCTGGCGGCAGCGAAAAAGGATCGAAGAAAAAAAAGGCAGACCGGTTGGATTGAACCAAAATTCGGCAGTTTCATGCGGCAAGAAAGTCAAATCAAAGAAAGAAGGGGGGGGAGGCTAAAAAAAGAAAAAGGGGGTGAGACGGGGGGGGCAAGTCAGGGAATGGAAAAACAATGGGGGGAAGCACCCGGAATACAGGGGAGCCAGAGCTCCGTCATAAAAATCCGCAAACAAGGAAGCAGAATAAGGGACAAAATCGGGTGAGGGGGGGAACAAAAAATCAACCTAACACGGATGCCAAACGATCAGAAGTTCGGCAAACAAAGGAAACCGGGCTCAAAAGGGAAAAGGGAAGCTCACCTCGCAGGGACGGACGATGGTGGAAATGAGTATCGGAACGCAGAAAACACCGGAGGTGCATAGGAAACTTGAGGGGGGAAAGGGGGGTGGGGAAGGGAAAATCAGGATCTGGCGTAGCGCCAAAAGGAGGATAGAGCGTAAATTTGGACATCTGCTGAACAAGGTTAAAAAGGATTTGTCCTAAACGCAGGCTAAGGCAGGAAAGCGTTCGTAGCGCAAACCGACTGGACGCAAAAGGAATCGGATGGGGGGAAAGCAGCAAGCACTACAGGAGTGAAGAAGGAAAAGGACTGCAGGTTTGCGAAGCCATGGAACGCCAGAACGAGTAAACCAATGGGGATGGGACAAGGTCTGAAGGTACTGACTGGGGGGCAAACGCGAGAAGGGACCGAACAAGGGAATGGGTGCCCAAAAGCAAACAACGATAATCACCTCGGGCGAAAGCAAGTCCACCCCTAATGAGGCACGATGGGGGTCTGACGAAGGGTGCCAAAAACCACTTTAAAAAAGAAAACGAGAAAGAAGAAGCGGTTCCCAATTGAAGGAAAACAGAACAGGGAAGGATGAAAAAAACACGAGCAAAAACAAGTGAGGCACAGGGAAAAGGGCGGGCAAGCGAGAGGTGTTCCCTGGGAGAAGGAAGCAAGATAATTACTTGGATGCCCAAAAAAAACAACCCACCCCTCTGAACAGAAAAATACCTGAAGGAAAGGGAACCCATTGAAGGGTAGACGATCGAAGGCCGAACTGTGATACTCATGAGATGTGTCATAAAAAAGGATGCATTTTCAAACAGAGGGGGCAGGGGGTGCGGGGGGGGTCATTGTGAAAAGGGGGAACAACCCGAAAGCGGTGACCTGGTTGAAGTTCCACACACTTTTGAACAGGGAAGAAAAATGAGCGATCCTTGAACTGGGAAGGTTGGTGGGGGCCAAAAAGTACACAAGAAGTGAGATACTGGAAGTGCACACAAGGGGAAGACACCCAACCAACAAAAAAGTAGAAAAAGGAGTTGCGGGGGGGGCCACTCGGTAGAACCAAAGAGACTTGGAAACGCTTGGGAACAGCGGGGGACGGATGTACGGGGGGGAACTCAGACGTTTGGCCTCGACCAGCAGCCAGTCACGAACTTGTGGGAAAAAAACTCGAAGCGGCAGAAGGCCACCACCCCACAGAAAAAAGGCAACACACACCGACGGACGATCGGAGGGGTTTTGGTTTCCTGGCCAGACAAAAGAGAACGGGAAAACCAGGGGGGAGACAGGAGGGTGAATTGGGGCAAAACAGTTTCCGCAAAGCCAAATGCCACAAAAGAAAAAGGGCCAGTTCCCGAAAGAAAGGATGTTGAAACAGGCCAGCAGTGGCGGCTTGAATGGGAAATATGACACAGCTTCGAGCGGATGCGAATTGGTGGTACCTGAAAGGAGGCAGAGGGGGGCCAGAAGGAAAATCAGGTAGAACGGCATGGCAAAACGACCCCGATTCAACCCGCCAGGAAACAAAAACCCCAGATTCCGGAGCCCGGCAGGGAGGGATCGAACAAAATGCTTTCTCAAATGGGGAAGAAAGGGGGTTTCTAAAGGACACTTTTGAGGAACTAATGCAACCAGCCGCCAAAAATGGAAGGGATCCGCCTTGAAGAGTACGAATTGATCAATCGGCAAAAAGAGGAAGGACAGGGCTTGGGAGGGAAACAAGGTAACTGGGAAAGCATATCACCAACAAACAAAAAAAAAAACAACAAAAACACGGAGGGAAAAAAAAAATAAGTATGATAAAAATAAAAAAAAAGGAGTACGGAACGTTTGCGCAAACGGAAAGACGAATGTACACAGGGAAAAAGAATTTAAACAGATGACTGGGAAAAGCCCTGGAGAGAACAGTAAAAAAAATTTGGGGTATTTCTGGGTCGGCGGGACGTTTCCGCCAAAAGTCTGGAAAGGAGGAACCTGGAGGGAAAAACCTTTCATCGGTGTGGAGGATCCTCCCAGAACCCACGGGCACGGAAATAGTTGGGGGGGGGTGGAAATGCAACTGGAAGAAATCTTCGAAAGCCATGAAGGCATGGACATCATGCCTAATTGTGTCCCAGTGTCAATTCACCCCGAAAAACCAAAGAAGGAACAGGAAAACAAACGAATCCTGACCATGACATCGCCAAAAGAAAAAGGTGTTAATAGAGGCAGTAAGCAGAAACCAACGGGCCGCGGAAAAAGCCTGCGGGACGTGAACTGACCAGAGGGGGGGGTGTAAACATGAAAAATAGCAAAGAGGAGGCGGGCCGAACTGTTGTGGTGGAAAAACAAGTAGACCCAAAGGGGGAGGAAAAAAAAACACTCCTTTTCCTAAGGGGGGGGGAGGGATTACGGAAATCCCGTTTAAAGGATTTGACATTAGGGGGGGTAAAGGAGTGGCATTACGCAAGGGGGTCAGTGAGCACTTAAGGAGCCAGGAATGTGTCTGAATGCTGGCAAAGCAATTTAGAGGGCCCCAAAGCAGGGACAGTAACGAAGCCTTGTACCAAGCAAGTAACAAAATGGAACGGTGCGGAAACAGAAATGTGCAGAAACGGAATCTAAATAGACTTGTTGGGTGGGAAACCACCGTCAATTGGGAGCAATCCATTTGACGTCAGAGGAAATGTTGGTCGCAACCGATGGGGCCTCCTGCCAAGAAGAGATGGAAACGGCCGCCCCCGACTTGCGCAAGCAGGGGTCTCCAAAAACGAAGGGGGGTAGGGGGTGGGTCCTCCCGGCAAAAACAACTTTCACACGCCAGGGCAAAAGGGGAAACCACGCGATTTGGAAAAGAAGAAAATCGGAAGTGATAAGCCAAAAGGGCTACTTGCAAACGGAAGGGTCTATACCAGGCGAAAGCCGCGCCCCAATCCACGGGTGTGGGGGTCGTGGCGACTCGCAAAGAACGTATGGCCAAGGAAAAGAAGGGGAGGAAAAAGTGATGGGCCGCGGGCTCAAGATGAAGCGATTTCCAAGACTAGGGGATCCGGAGAATGGGTCTGGGAAGGATTGTCCGTCAGTGGGGTGATGCACTGCGTTGGGGCCCCTGAACAATCCAGAAATATATCAGGACATGGGGGGGAAATCAATTTCTCCAAGAAAAGATGAAACGGATGGCGGCGGAAAAAAATACGTCGAAAAAGAAAAATGATCGCTCCGGCAAAAGTACCGCAGAAACGATCAATAACCACTGACGGACAAGAAGAAGTGACATTGGGGCCCAGTCGAAAGGCACCGCGGATAAAAAAGAAAAGCCCTTGGGAAAAGCGGCAATCCCGGATGACCGGGGGGATAATTTGGAAGGCGGGGGGGAGTGGGGAACGACAGATAACTAAAGGAGGGCCTAACTGAAACTTCGGGGGGGACAAGAACAACGAGTGTGAGAGAAGAACAAATAGGTGGAAAAAAAAAAAAAACGAAAACGCGCGGGACTTTTCCCCTGCGGCTGGGCACCGAAAAGGGGGTGGAAAAACGAACACTCTTTCTCAACAGCGTCTAGGGGTGGAACGGGGTCATGTCCAGGAGCTCGTCGAAACTAGTTTGGGAAAAAACAGAAGGCCCGGAGGAGGAAAGGATTGGGGGGTCTTCTTCCGGAAGAGTGTCTATGGGGCTCGAAGGATCTCCGTTAATGGATCAAGGGGGATGGTGGGCAACCCAGCCCTTTCCAAAACGGGTAAGAGTGCAAAACACTCTACAAAACCAAAGAGCTGCCGCGGGAAAAGGTCCCGATGAATAGGAGAAAGTGGAGAACATGTTAAGCAAGGGAAACCATAGGGAAAGCCAAATACGCACGGGCAAAAGGGTTTAAAAAAGCTCGCTGTAATCAGGAACGTCATGTTGCAGGTGCCTCCGGAAGATCTCCCTGGGAAACAAAGGTCTTTTCCAAAATTGCCCAGAATCAAAAAAACGCCGCAGCGGGGGGGGAAGTTGCACGCAGAGAGGGGCGCTGACGAAACAAAAAAGGAGACAAGAACAAGGAGCTTACGCCGTAATCAAAGGGAGCAGGGTCAGGAGTTAATTCGGCTGAAGAAGCAGGGAGAAAGAAGTGGCCTGTCGCTGGCACAAAAGGACGGGAGAAAAAGCATAGGAAGGCAAAAGGAAAAGCATCTGGAGGGAAAGACAATGTCAGACCGGACAGAACGCAGGTACTAAGGAAAGGGAAAAGTGTGTGAAAAAGACACCAAAAGAGGAAGGCCGTGGCACAGGCAGTCCAGAAAGAGGGGGCAAGTCAACCTCCCGACAAACACAAGGAGCACCGATGAAAAGGAAGGTCGACAGCGGAGGGGAAACACAACGGGCCAAATCATCAGGAACGATCCTGGTAAAAAGAAAAGCCGAACGGAGGAAATACTTAATGGACGGGGGGGGTTCTTAGAATCTCTTGTGTTGAGAGATCCGAGAGGGGGAGCACCACAAGTGAGGACGCCGGCACAAGTCGGCGTACTAATGAAATAGGGGAATTTCACGGCCTAAAAGTCTAGAAGATGGAAATTATCAAAAAAAAAGCAGAAACTACTATCTGGGGGGACTTTGCAGTGGGTCTAATTTTGGCGGTCCGACCGTCGGTCAGGTGGGGGGAACAGTCCCTGGGGGTACACTTATGCCACGAGGAATCCGTGGACAAAATAAAACCGACGACCGTTCAAAAAAGAAAAGAAAAAACAAACTCACGGGACAAAACACACGGAATGGCGACAATAAGAAAGAACCTGTTTTAGTTCCAAATTACTACGCGTGTGTCCGCAAGGGGAGGGTAAAAACCTACCAAGACCTCCCAAGATACCTAGCGGATGCCGCGGATAGAATATTCAAAAATAAGACGTGCAGATCAACGGAGGGTTGCGAATAACCGCTGGTCGTTAGACAAAAAAAAAAAACATTGGTGGACGGACCACAGCAGGTGAATTAGAAAGACGATTTGGGGTCCGGGCAGAAAACAGATTACTGGGCAGAGGAACGACCATGTCAAAAGAAAGGGAGAAAAAGAATCCGCCTAGGGTGAAGGATGATCTATCAAAAACAAAACCCAAAAGGGGAAAAAGGGAAAAAGAGAGAGATGAATCGGGCGGGGCGAAAATACGGGAAATGCTTAGCCCCATTTCCTACGGCTTGTACCTACAGGGATGGGGAACGGCAACCAAAATTGGATTAATTACAAAAAAAGGGAATCCGTGCCCGGCGCCAACAGCGATGGCGTCACGACAGCGGTCCGCGCAAAAACAAAAACAAGTGGTGCGGCAACCGCAAACGCTTCGGCCAGATGAAAAAAGCGCCGCCCCGGGGCGGGAGGTGAACGGGTTTGTCGACCAAAGAACGAAAGGGCCACACAAGACTGGGCAAGAAAAAAAAAGGCTTGCGTGATGAGAGGGATCAGGGATAAATTGTTCCACGCCAGCGACTAGTGAGATTTTTGAGAGGGGGACCGCGGAAGGTTGGGTACAAACGGGGGGGCTCCGGCCACAAGAAAGAACAAAGGGGGAAACCATGGCATTGATACAGGTCAGGCCGCAGAGCCAATAAAAGTAAAGCAAGCAAAATCACAGTGGTCGGTGTATGAAGGCTGCCTTTGGAGAGCATCGGACGGTGGGCGATTCAGCGCGAACCCCCTGGGCCGGCGCTCAATCGCGGTGTGCTGAAGAGGGAAAAAAAGGGGGGAGGACTGAATAAAAAAAAGTAGATACCTTTTTGGACGGCATTGCCCCTGGATCCGGGGTCCGAACCGCCGTTAAATGATGCACTGGACAAAGGGACTCTTTCGAACCGAGTCAACGCAGCGAGGGTTTCGGAGGGATGCACCGTCAAAAAGGAACCAGGCGCCAAGGCCCTTTGGTCATCAAAAAAAAAAAAAACCGTTACGTTACAAAGGCGGAACTGCGAGTTTGCCCCTGGAACGAGGGCTTGACAGGGGGGCAGAAGGGACCAGTGCGATTATCCAAAGGGACCGTGGGTCTAAACGTTCCCCGCCCGGGACCTCCCCGGGCAGGCCCGCCGAAGAACGCAAGGAACACCGCTGACCCGGCGGAGAAAAAACGAGCCTAACCTGTGGAGGAACCCGGGGGGGGGGGGCGGGAGAGCACCCGGCCGGCAGGCCCCGTGGTGAAAAGGAAAAATCCCTCTTGAAGCAGTTAGGGGGGGGTGCGGCCAGCAAAAAAACCTACTTGGGGATCAGGCAGCATGAAGAACTGACGAGAACCGTTTTTGGGGGGGCGGCAGACAGGAAAAAAAAGGTGGGTCCACAGAATGTCAACGACCTGACCTTGTGCGGGCAATTGCTCCGATGCCCCAAAGAGGCCAATCGCCGAGGAACAGAGGTAAAGAGAAGAACAGTTCCAGCCTCGTGAGTCACCATCACCGGAACCGAGGGCAAAGGAGCGATCGCCGGGGCCGAACAACCGATCCCTAACATCGAGGAGAAAAAAAGTGCGCTAAAAGGGGTCAGACTTCGTAAGAACAGAGCGCCCCCTCACAGGGATAACGGGGGGGTTGGGGGACAGGGAAAAAAGTCCTCCGTGACGCAAAAATAGAGAAAATCTGAGCGTTGGACAGAAATTTTTTGTTTGGACAGTCTGACAACTGGAACACGAGGAAAGCCCGCGCCGGCTGGCGGGACTGAAGATAGTCGAAGGGGGGAACGGAAAAACCGCCCCCACCCACACCCCCAGTTCCATCCACGGAGGGGCTTGCGAAAAAGGCAAGGATGGCAAGGCCCAGAGGATGCAGCTGGACTCACCAGTCGCCAAAGAATGCGGTAAAAATGGAAACTGTCAAAAGGGGCTCTACTTACAAAAAAAACACCCGGTCAGTAAGGGGATTGCCGACACGCGTTTGACCGCCAACGCAACGGATAAAGGGAGAGGGTGCCGCCCAGTCCCTGATTGAAAAAACAAGAGTGGGCGGGCATCGGGGGGCATCACCACGAAACCGAGAAAGACCTAAGTCGTCCGGTCCCGTTCTGACTCGCCGGCATAACCCCCCTGAAGGGGAAAAGGCAAAGGTCAGATCAGGTCAGGATTGACGGGGAATTCCCAGACCTTGCGGGGGGGAGCCGCCGAAAAAAAGAAGAAATAATGGGGTCCACTATGGCTGTCATGTAAGGGGGTATATGACTTCGGACCGTCCAGAAACATCGATTGTACAATAGGCGGGAGGATCATTTGAAAGAAAGGTTTTAAAAAAAAAAGGCGGGGGCATGTGGGCAAACCCCTGGAGGAAAAACCCCCTATAGGACTGATGACCAAGTTCGTTTGAGACAAGGAAGGGCAAGGAAAAAAGGTCGATCCCTTGACCGCGGCGGGAGGTTTGGGGCAAGAACAAGTTCAGAGAGACGGAAAATCCGCGGGAAGACTTGAGGGAAAAAACCCACACGGTTCGAATTGGGGGGGAGTAAGCGTTCTCCAGGGTCGAAAACTTCACAGGGACATTGTGGTACTGCTTTGGGTCCACGTTATTCGACATGTCTGGCACCGATGCAAGAGCAAAAACCACAATCGGAAAAAGGTTAAGGGTCCACGGCCTCCGGATCAATAGGGCAGCGCCGTAGACACAAACAAGTCGCCAAACGAAGGAAAGGTTTTCCGTGCACGACTCCCAATGGGGAAAAAACGGCGCGCCCGTACGAGGAAATTGGGGCAAAACTTCAGGCAAGCAGATGAGAGGCATTCATGGAACCCAACCAGAAAACTTGTCAGTCCAGATCACGCAAAATTGGAATCGGGGGCGGCGGAGGGACTACGCACTTGAGGCCGAGGGGGGACGTGCGTGGTCCAGATTTTTGTTACCTGGGGGAAAACGTCTCGGCAGGAAAGAAAGAGTGGCCCCACCTAAGAAATTGGGATGGGTCAGCTGAAAAAAACAAATGCTAACCGGCATTTGCCGGGCGGCCAGTATCGAACAGATGAAAAAAAAACGCCGGTGTCAGGAATTTTCAGGTTTTGG
>Ga0179593_1402290_pt1 | contig 13071 bp, 24 predicted proteins | sample CZODoug2_1_08_16_FD_185931 | JGI IMG/M metagenome (GOLD analysis project Ga0179593, IMG submission 185931) | Vadose zone soil fungal communities from Angelo Coast Range Reserve, California, USA - CZODoug2_1_08_16fungal (PacBio error correction) | ecosystem: Environmental > Terrestrial > Soil >...
GCGCCGGGATAAAAAAACAGCTAGATGTCGATGTTGGGAACCAGAAAAGGCCGTCTTGCACGGGCAAAATGGAACCAACCACCAAGGTCCCGCGTACGATGAAGTAGTCGGGAGTCTGAGATACCGCCTTTTCACACGTTCCGCAAAAAAGAAGAAATGAAAGCGCATACGCAAAGGGGGATGGAGGGGGAGCCCTAGAAAAAAGATGGAAGGTTGTAAGAGATTGGGAAGACAAAAAAGCCCCGTAGTTGAACACCCCAACCCACACCCCAAAAAAAAACCAAAACCCCCCAGGATCTGGAAGAGTGAAAAAAAGACGCCAAAAAAAAAAAAGCGACGAAACTGAGAAAGAAAGCTGGGGGAAACGGAGAAGGTTCAAACCATGGCCGAGGGAAACCCAGGTAAAGGGGGTGGCCCTTCATGAAGTGGGGGAAGCCAGAGATGACGATCTCAACAAAAAGACCGCAGCCACCATTGGAGACAAAACACACATCTGGCGACAAAAAAAAGGCCACTAGCTTTCATCTTTACTTCGGGGAGGGGAAACTCGGCTTTTCTACACGGCCGGAAATGGAAAAAAAAAAGTTAAAAAAAAGGCAACCCTTCTTGGAACGTTTGGGTCGCAAACGGTTTCCACGGCCAAAAAAAAAAACCTCTTCGCAAAAAATCTGGGGGGAGAGCAAGAGGGGACAAAGCGTGACAAAAAGCGTGGGTGGGGGGCACCACAAGAAGGGGGGGATACACTACTCAAGGCACTCAACAACCAAAAACGGGGGGGCTGCAAAAGCCAAACGTAAAAAAAACCGAGGCACTAGTCTGGAATGGGCCGAAAAAAGGCGGCTGGGGGGGGGGACTGATCAGGCAAAGCAAAGCAAAGTAGCCATTAAACTGCGATTCCTTAGCACAAGCAAGAGCGAAAGGGAAAAAAACCCTGGGGGGGGAATTTATTTCTCTAAGCCGAGGGGGCAACGCGCCAACCAAAAGGTGAGGGGAGCTGAAAACCCCACGCCGCCAAAGAAAAAAAGGGAGACGAACCACAAACAGGTTGGGGGGGGGTCAAGGGGGGGGATAAAAAAACACTGAGATAAACGGGGGGGTCCTCCCGAGAATGAGAGTGGAGTCTTGCAAATTTACACCACAAAATCACCTTCTGGGGCGAAGGGAGAAAAAGAAGAGAGGAACTTCAAGACGATGAACAAAAAGATTAGTTGGTCCAATCGAAGGAGAACGGAAGCCTTTCGGGGCTGGGGGAATAGCAACAAGAAGTACTAAAAAGCCTGCGGGTCACAAAAAAAAAAAAAAGCCTTTAACACTCACCCTGGGGTACGACGCAAAGGAGGGGAATAACGCGACGGCAAAAAAAGAAAGCCCTGCGGGGGGGGGGAACTTCACGAAAAAGGACGGCGGCGGGCCGAAAAAAAAAAAAAAGGCAAGATTTAAAATCAAAGTCAATGGAATGAAATAAAAAAAAAATTTGATGCCAATGAAAAAAGCGGGGGCAGGTAGCAGTAGGGAGGGGGTGGGAAACAACGGGGGGGTTCTCCATAAAAAAAGAAAAAAAAGAAATCAAGGACCGGAATCAAAAATCTGACCGAAAAAACCAGGAAAAAAAAACTAAAAACACGGGCTTCCCAGATAACAGGGGTTGTTGACTTGGGGGGGGAAAACTTCTGACGGAAGATTGCGAAAAAACAGGATAAAACACGACTAGAAAAAAAAATGAGCAAAATAGGAAGGCTGGGCAAAAAACACAAAAAAACACATCCGGAACGGAGCCGGTCGCCAAAGAACGAAGGAGGCCGGGCCTGGACTCAAAAACTGCATTGGGAGAATGGAGGGGGGACGTAAACTTGCTCTTTTGACCAGCTGTTCGCGGGGGACCCAGGGGCGTAGGGGGGTGGATGTCCGCATGAGGAACAAAGTAGAAAAAAAAAAAAACAACAAGAATAGGGGGAGCTAAAAAGGAGAAAGGGTCAAGAGAAAAAGAGTTCAAAAAAAAAATCTCAGTGCGATGAAAATAACCGGGAAAAAATGGTTGGGGGGGGGGGTTCCTTGCGGAAAAAGGGAGGCAAAATAGGAGCTAACTCTAAAACGTAAGAAAAAAAAAAGACAAGGGGAACAGGTGATAAAGTCCAATCCGCAAAAAAAACAACAAGCGAGGACAAGATCGAGAGGAAAGGAAGGGGAGAGGGGGGCACCCTACGAACGAAAGGTTAAAACGAAAACAGGGGCCGCATCAAGAAACATCCTGGGGTTCAGGTGAGTTAAAGACTCAACTCATGCGCGAGAAAGAGAGGGAGGAAGGAGCTCTAACAGATAAGGCTAAGCCATTGGTTGCAAAAAAACCGTCCAAGAAGAAAACTAAAAATCCCTGAAGTGGCCCAACGAAAAGAAAGATGGCCACCGTCGAAAAGGGGAGAGATACAAGCAGGGATCAAAAAAGCCCCAAGCCGCAAGTGGCGGAGGAACAAAATAACAAAAGGGGAATTAAACTGCAAAAAAAATTTTTTCACGGTGGGGAAGAAGCTGTCAAGGGGGGAAAAAGACGTACTTGGCAACGAACAAAGTAAGTGGATCGGGAGAAGGTGCCGACAAAAAAAACGACACTATGGCCTAAAAAAAAACGGTTGTGGCCCACGCAAAATTCGAGGTCTGGACTGAGTGAAAATCTAGGAAACAGCTCCAAAAGGCAAGGGTCAACCGTGCTACGACACAAGGGGAAAAAAACAGAACTCGCTACCAGAAAAACAGGGGGGGGTAAATTGCGCCAAATATAAGTAGGGGGAAAGAGAACGCAAAAAAAAGCGGCACTCAAGACCACAAAAACGAAAAAAATAAGGCAAAACCAAAAAGAACTCCTCCGTTTAAGAAAAACAAATCGAGGAGAGGGGACTGGTGGTCTGAGACCGAAAGTGGTCTTGTCGAAAAAATTTAGGTGAGGGGAAGAACTAAAACTCGTTCCCGAAGGCGCCTGCGCGAGTAAATCCGAAGGACGAGAAAAAAAAAAAAAAAAACACAAATGATATGCCAAATCAAGACTGTGCAGGGAAAATAAAAAACGGAGACTAGCGGGAAGAGAAAAAAGGAAGAAAGACGTGAGTGCAGGGGAAGTCAAGAAAAGAAAAAGCCCCCTCATAAGGTCGGGAAAAAATTCAAAATAAGAAACCGGTTTTGGGCTAAAAACAAAAAAAACTGGCTCAGAAGGGGGGAGACAGCAGGTGGGAAACGGGGTTGAGAGGGGAATAGGGGGGGTTGTTTTCGCGGAAAAAGAGGGCCAAACAAAAGGTAAACACACACGCTCAAACCGAAAAAATGGACACTGGAGGGGTGTGTGGGTACTCGCTCGAAACGATAGTGGGATTGAAATCGAAGAGGGCCCACTATCCTTCCTCAAGAAAGGTTTAAAGAGCAAACAGAACGGTGAACAGCACGAGTGAGTAGGAGCCCTAGGTAGGAGGAAAGATCTTAAAAGGCACTTTTCCTGGTAAGGGAAGATGAAAAAGGGGGGCGAATTGGTGATAGGGGGAGGCGAAACAAGAGTCGGTTTGGGGGGGGAAACCAAAATGAAATGGGGATCTCGCAATATGAAAGATCCAAAAAGAGAGTGGGGAAAAGGGATTAAAACCTTTGTTGGGGAACAAAGGCCAGGTTGTCTAAAAAAAGCAAAGGCCGCTAAGGAGAAGCTTGCGAAAAAAGCATGGAGAATCACCTAAAAAGAGGGGCAAAAAAGATCCAAGGAAAGGCCAGGGGGAAAGGCGCGGGGTGGTTAGTACGGAGAAGGAAAAGGGGTGGGAGGTCCTTGAATGGATTACGCGAAGATAGCATCAAAAGAACGGGTTCGAAAACCAGGTCAGAGTAACAGTAGAACTAGGTTCTACACACATTGGACAAAGGGGGACATCTCTTTCGAGACGGTCCGGAGCCCTAGAGCAACGGCGGGGGAACAGGGGGGGCGGGGGAAAGAACAAGATTAAAAGTCTTCAACAGAAAGGGAAACCGAAGAGAAAACAGAGAGGAACAAGGATTCAAAACGAGGTCGAAATAAAAGAAGAAACAGCGAAAAATGGAAAAGGGCAGCACAGAAAAGGGGAGAACAGCGTGAAAACGAAAGGGAGGGTACCCAAGGAGGCCTAAAGAAAAATGTAAAAGATCTAAAAAATACTTAGAACATACGTGAACGAGGCAGGGGGGGTGCCTTCGGGGAAAAAAAATAATGTCAAGACATAATGTGGAAAAAAAAAAAGGGGAAAAGAGGGCCTTTGACGGAAAGAGGGAAAGAAGGGGGATCCTATAGGAACCAGAAAAAGACAAAAACCAAAAAGTAAAGGCTTAAAAGAAAGAGAAGAGGGAAGTACGCGCACATGAAGTCAGTCCGGGCGACCCAAGGAAATGCGCAGGGGTTAGCAAAGACACAAGAACGTGGGGGGGCGGTAAACGGTCAAAAAACACCGGCCCACAAAAAAAAATCGAAAGAAGGGAAAGCAAACATGAAAAAAAAAAAAAGTTAGTACATTCGAAGGGTGAATCGGCCGCCCTCCGGGTGAGGGAACGAAACGAACGATGTCTTGTAAAGGGGAACAAGACACGGGGAAAGTGGAAAAAAAAGGGGGGAGAAAACCAGACGCCGAAGCCGAGGTAGAGAAGGGGGGAAAGATCAGTGCCGGCCAAAAAAAAAGGAAAAGAGAGGCAGTCCGCCCAAAAAAAAAGGTCTGAAAAAACCTCAGCAGGAAAAGTGAAAAAAAAAAACTAAGGGCACAAAAAGAACATGACATGGGGAAAAAACAGGCCCTCGAGAATCACGTATTTCTGCGGGAAGTGCAGAAAAATCTGAAAAAAAAAGAGTGAGGCCTAAGGAATCGGGGACAAAGCCTAGCCCTGGTGGAATCAAGACTAAGAGAAAAGGAATCAAATCATCCTTTCATGAAAGAAAAAATGAAATCGCACAAGTGAGAAAGCAAAAGGACCTGCTCATTGAACAAAGAAAAAGAAAGAGAAGTGGCAGAGAGGAATGAAGGGGCAGTGTGGGACGAGCAACTTTTGGGAACCACCCAGCTGAGGAAAAGGGTAAGGACCACGACGGCCACAGAAAATGTTGGAAACTCCTTAACCGAGAGGCAAAGGGCACGCGGGGTCCCACGCTCTAGGTGGGTTGCAACCTCAATCTACATCTCCACGCGGGAAACTGACGCAAAAGGCGCCTGAAAGCCCACGCGGTGCCATAAAAAAAAAAATAAGAAAAAGACTCGCATTGCTGCTAGAAAATGGAAGAAAAAAAATAAAAGGAAAGGTCAGTAAAAAGAGAATTAAGGACAAACCAAAAAGAGATTCGATAGGTAACGGGAAACAACAGAAAAAATACTGGCAATGTATTTAAGAGAGCCGGGGGAAAGAATCCACGGAACAACACAAAAAAAACCTTCGTCCGCATGGCCAGAACAGCCCAAGCAAACTTGAGGGTAACAAGGAAGGACCCGACCGCAGGGGTGTGACGGTGTACAAAAAAAGTTCGATTGCCTAAAAAACCGAAATAAAAAGAGTTCAGGAAAAACCGGGGGGACCGAGAAAAAAAAAAAAACAATAAAAAAAACAACTTCCAAGAAAGAGGGAGGGCACAAACGTAATGCGTTGGAAAAAAGAAACAAAAAATCAAAACTCCCGTCACGAAGAGGGGACACGCAACGGAAGAGATAGGTAAAAGGCGGGAACAAAAAAAAAAAGGGGCACCAAACGGGGACGACCGACCCTGAGGGACGCCACGGACTGGAAAGAACTAGGGGTACTTCACTACAGGGCAGAAAAGGAAGGGAGGGGTCCGTGAGCCCTAGGGGAGACGGGAGAGAAAGTGGAGAAAAATTCTTCAAGGGGGAGAAACAAACATATTCCCCTTCAATAGGAGGGAAACGCGGGCAATGAGTGGTGGGAAAAAAAGGGGGAAAAAAAGAGAGAAAAAAGGCGGAAAAACTTTAGAAACATGAGGAGCAAAGAAAAGAGACCTTGCGGGAACCCCTCGCCAAACGGGTGGAGGGAATCGGCAGGCAAACGACTAACAAGAAGGAACCAGAAAACACTACGCCGCGAAAAAAAAAAAAAACAAAAAGGCGATCAAGAAGGGGAAGAAAAAAGGAAACAAAAGCCACCTACCTCAAACCCAGGGTCGGGTCGTAAGAAAGGAAAAGACCACTGAACTGGAGAAAAAAAGATGCAACTGCTCATGCTGGAAAGAGCAGCAGGGGCCTGCAAACGCGTGGAAAAGGGGGGGGAGCTTTTTGGCCCAAGGAAGGAAAGAGGGGGGGGGGGGGGAAGATGGGCTCAGGTCGGCACCCAGTGAGAGCCACCACCGGAGTCAGGAACGCTCCTTCACACGAGGCGGTAACCCCTATAACGAGAATTGAGATGGAATCAAAAAAAAATAAAAAGTGGAGCTTTTCTGAAATGGAGAAGACGCGGGGAAAAAAAAAACCACGAAAGGACGACAACTATCGGGAAAAACCGAACGCAAGATCCATTGGATCACACCTACAAAAAAGCCCAGAAGAGAAAAACAACATTGAAGTGAAGGAAGAATAAAGAGTAACCTATCACCGTTAGACTGGGGAGAAAAAAAAAGATGTAGAGATCTATTAGTCTCGGAGAAGAAGGAACAGCGTGGACAAGGGGGGGGGGGCCAAATCAAATAATTAGAGAGGCAAAAAAGCAAAAAAAAAAAGGGATTCTCGAAGATAGGAGAAACAAAAATGTTTTTCCTACCAAAAAAACCAGACCTGAAAAGGGATCCGCCTGCCAAGAGAAAAAATTGGCCAAAAAAACGCAAAAAAAAAAACTGAAGAATTGATACCAAACGGAAGAAAAGCAAGAGGTTACCTAAAAAAATCCAAAGGGGAGAGGACGAGGAAGGACAGGAAGCTGGCACCGGAGGAAAAAAAAACAAACGAAGGCCCGGTTCCGTCGGGTAGAATGGAAGAGAAAGGCAGAGTCTAGACAGAACGTGCTCGTGGGGGGAAAAAGAACAAAGTCAGGGTCGTGAAAAAATAAAAGAGGGCAAGGAAACGAGGGAGAAAGACCGAAGTGAGGCTCGTCTAAAAAAAGTCCAAAAACCAAGAAAAAAAAGAAAACGAGTTAATGGGGGGGAAAGGGCAAAGGCCAAAAAATTCCAAGGGGAATAAGGCAAGGCCGGGGACACCGGTGCTCGAACCAAAAGAAGCAAAGAAGAGGAAATGAAATAAAAAGAGGAGAAAAAGGGACACCGGGCGCGGGCCGAAAGGGTCGGATCGGTCGTGTGGGTGAAAGGGAACACAATGAATAGAGAAAGGGCAACATCCCAATGGGCCAGCAAAAGAGGGATAGGAGAGATGGCTGAAGAAATAAAAAAGAATAAAAAAAATGGGGGGAAATCTTGCATAATACGTGCTTAAGGGACTAACGAACTAGAAGGGGCCAGAGGGGTCAGAAGAGCCACTCGCCTCCAAGGAAAAAGTGAGGACCTGGGGGGTTGGACACCTAAAAGAGGCTACGTACCTGGCGGCAAGGAAGATGGGGGAAAAAGTTTTGGAGAGAAAGAGGGAAGGTTTTTTCTCTGGAGAAAAAAAAAAAAAGAATTTTCCGATAATGACAGAATGAAAGGGTCTGGGTTACGTGAAGATAATAATGAAAAACTGGGGGGGAGGGATGAACCTTCTACCTAATTAGAAGCGGGCGAAGCCAACCGTTTGACGAACTCACTCCTGAAACCGCGTGATTCCTCACTGATGAATCACGAACACCCAGAGTCTGGAAGGGGGGGGAGGGTCTGGTCATCTTCGGAAAAAACAAGAGTTCCTTATTTAGTGGCGAACGACGGGGGGGGGACCAACGCAAAGGGTCTAAAACAGCGGGGAAAAAGAAAAGGGAAGATGACTGGGTCAGAAAAGGGGGGACGAAAAAAAAAGGTTGGGGGTTGGGGGCACCAACTCCCAACAAACGTATGTCAAAAACGGCCTAGAAGCAAGAAGATCTCAAAAAAAAGGGAGAAGAAAAAAAAAACGCCAGATCCAGAACAAAAGGGAGGAGGGGAAGAGGGAGCGGGGCAGCTATGAAAGTGTGGAAGAAAAAAACAAAAGGAAACTGGAAGCGTGAACAGAAGGAGGAGATAGGGCAAAATCGATGAAACTCATGCAAGGGCAGGGGTGTCAAAACGAAAGGAAGAGGGGTCGGGGCACATGTGACCAAGGGTCCATCAATGACTCAAAAAGTCTGAGACAAGAGAGAGGGCGGGTTCAGGGGAAGACGGATGGGAGACCTCACCTCTTACCAAAGCGAAAAAAGAACGTTGCTCAACGATGCTGCTCCCAAATCTCGAAAATAGGATGGGGGCGGACGGACAGGACTTTCAGAAAAGAAACAGCAACCATTTCCTGTAATAAAATGACTCAACCTACTAAGTACACATCAATGGAAGGACGGGAACAAGGAAACCCGGAGGGAGGAAAGAGAGGGAACAAGAATAAAAAAACCGGCACACTCTTCGTCCCTAAAAAAAGGGAGTCAGAGGGGGGGGTGTTTGCTGGAAAAAAAAAAAAACACGAAGGAAAGGCAAGCTACTGACAGGGGGGAAAAAGAAAATCGTAAGGAAGTAAGAGACGGGGGAGGCAGATCTGGCTCTCACAAAAAAAAAAAAAAGAGAAAAAAAAAAGGAAAGAAAATGATGCTCAAGCGCAGGGGGGGACGAGAACCGGGACACTGAGGAATGTGGAAGCATTCGACGTAATGAGAGGGGGGAAAAAAAACGGCCGTTCCCAAACCTAGGAGAGGGGAAAAAACGATGCAGATTCAGGGAGGTCTGGTTATATCCGAAAGGAAGAAAAACGTTTCACGTCAAGATCAAAGAAGGGGGGGAGAAGAGGACATGTTGAGCGCCAAGAAAAAACGAAAAGGGAAAAACCGGTATCAACTTGTCTAGATCGTGCAAGAAACACCCGTCTGGCCTAGATGTGGAGCGGGGGCAAAATTGGTAAAAGAAACCGGCGTCCAAAAACACAAAAAGAGAGATCAACGCCGAACGGCAAACTGCGCCGGAAGTGAAATGCCACAAGTTCCCTCGATAAGAAGGGGGGGGGAAACTCTGGGGGCCCCCTTGGACCATTCAAAAAAAAAGCAAAACATAGATAGCAGGAAGAAGGAAAAGCGGAAAAAAAAAAAACGGCACCACGGTTAAAGAAAAGAAGAAACAGACGTCCCTAGCTTCATCAATGGAGGGAGGGAGAAAAGACAAGCTTTCTTAGAACAAGGGGGAAAAAACACCAGCAGAAAAATTGGAAAACTCAAATTCAGGGAGAGGAAGATGGGGACACGGGGAATCAGCGGGGAAAAAAAAAAAGGGGGCCCTTGGACGCCACGTCATCTTGTAGAAAAGAAAGGGGAAAAAACCGCTAAAGGACAAGTTTCCACTAATTTTGAAAAAAAAAGACATAAATCCATAACAGGCCGAGAATCAAAGATGACAACCGGGATCACAGGGAAGACGGAGGACAACCCCTCCAGTCTGAAAGAAGAAGATAACGGGACTTCAGAGGAGGGAGCGTCGAAAATTGAGAGAGAGGGGAGAGCGCAGTGAGAGAAGTAACTTGAACAAACAAAAAGACCACTGAGTGGAGAGCGCGCACACTCAAGAGGGTGATTAAAGGGAAAGAAAGTTTACAGAGGGTCAAGCAGAGAAAAACAAAACCGTTCTCGCTCCCAAAAAGAAAACGCAAAGTAGGAGGTGGATCCAAAAAAAAAACCTTTTCATTGTTAAGCAACCACACAAGCACCAGGAGGAAGTGACATACAAAGAGAAGCGGGGGGGGGAGGGAAAAAGGAGTACCTCGGCCAGAAAAAAAGGAGAAAAAGGCGAACCACCTTCTGGTCTGGGAGAAGTGAAGATGCAACAAGGATTCACGGTTGGCCAGAGCAGAAAACAAATAAAAAAAGGGGGCGTGCCAGAGAGCAAGAAGAACGGACGGCTCTTTGAAAACCCAAGAAAAAGGACTTCACCTCAAAAGGGAAGAGACGACCCCGGGCGGACCAGGGGAGAAAAGAAGATCCTCGATTGGTAGTAACGCGATCAGGAAAACAGGGGGGACTTGGGTGAGCCAAGGTGGGCTCCAGAGGGAAAAAGTTGACGTGGGGAAAAAAAAAGAAAGGAAAGAGGGTGTGGCGCACATTAAAAGACAAAAAGAAGGAAGCGGGAGCTCAGGAACGGGGGGGGGAGCCAAAGGGTGGAGAAAAGGAGCAAGACTTCCTAGTTATATTCGAAACAAGAGAAACCTAAAAGAGGGACTTGGAGGAAAAGAAAAAAAATCAACTAAAAAAGGAGAAAAGATGGGGGTTTCATCGGAGGAAAAACCCCGGACCAGAGAATTAGAAACGGGGACGAGAGAAAAAACGAAGCAACCGCAAAAATGCATCACAGAAACAAAGAAAAAAGGGAAGCGCAAGATAAGGGACTGAAGAAAATTAAGAACTGATGAGTCTGTCAGAAGGAAATGTGAAATAAAAATTCGGGAGAAATGAAGAAAAGTGGTCCCATACAGGGGGATCGTTGGGGGGAAAAAACGAGTTGGAAAAGGGTGAGGGAGAGGGTGTGGATCAACAGAACGGAAGGACCCAAGGGAGGGAAAAGAGAATAAGAACACGAGGTTCAGGCATGAAAAGAAAGTAGGAGGAACGGTAAAAAAAAAAAGACACCTGGACAAATTCTGGTGGAAAGTGTCACCGAGGAGTCAGAATCACGGAACTAGGAAAGAGCTGAAAATTCGGTCACGGGGGCAGGAAAAAAAAGGAAAAACAGGGGGAGACCTGTTGGAAATAGGGAAATAACACAAGGATGATGAGGAAAAGAAATAGGGGGAAAAAAATCAAACCGGGGAGACGTTTTCTAAAAAGAAGAGTTCGCAAGAATCGAGAATCGAGGCGAAGAAAAAAAAAAAAAGGGATCTTTGTCAACAAGTGTGTCAGGGTAAGAGGGAAAGGAAATCGCCATCTGGGGAAAAAAATCAGCTGTGGGAATTATTAAAAAATTCCCGGGCGACGGAGAGAGAAAGGGGGGGGGTTGAGAAGGAGGAAAGAAGGAAGAAAAAGAGACCAGTCCTTTCCCAACTCCGGGGGGAAAAAAGGAAAAAGAAGTGAGATCCGTCATGCCGTGATCAAACAAGAAGAAGGAAAAGCTCAGGGGGGGGAAAGGCTTTGGAGGCAGAAAACCAGGCCGATTCGAAGGAGGAAAAGGGGGGGGGCTGCGGGAAAATGGCGACTCAAACAGCCCGTAGGGGCTTGTGGGAAAAAGGGAAAAAAGAGCGGACCGAAATAAATTCAAAAGGAAAAAGGAGACGGGGTCCGCCAATCTCTAGGGGAGACGAAAGAAGGGGGGTCGAGGGATACTACCGCTGGGACCTACACTGTGCTCGGAAAGAGGGGAAATTGAAAAGGCAACAGAGACAGAGAGAACAAAAAAAACGTAGGATGATGAGTATGAAACAAATGAAGAGAGAAAACATGACCCAAAAACCGCAAAAAAAAAAAACACGGAAAACTCCCTAAAAAAGCAAAAGCTCGAAAGCAGGGGAAAAAGAGAGGTGGCACTAAAAATGGGACTCGGGACCTCCTGTGAGAAAAAAAGAAGACAATGGTGAGGAATTAAGAGGTGGGAGAAAAAAAAAATAGACCTCACTACAAAAAAGGAAGAGAATGAAAGCTATGGAAAAAAAGAATAGGGGGGAAAAATACGTTAGGAAAGATTCTTGGATGGGACTCGACACTATAAGGATGGCCGGAGGGGGTGAAAAAAAAGGGTAGGGGGATTCCAATCACTAAATAAAAAAAAAAACTAAAACGGTCTGGGTAGATGGGGGGTCGAAATACAAGGCGGGGGTAAGGGAAAAGAAAGGGGTGGGCATAAAGCAGCTTGGAAAAAAAAAAGGGGGGTTTGTATAGGGAAAGGTTGGTGGGGGAGATAGAAACGAGGGGAAACGTAAAGAAAAGAACAGTAACCCGAAGGTGAAGGAAAAGGGAACGGATAGACTCATCAGGGGGGGCGGTAATGGGAAGCTACCATCAAGAGACTGCAGCGCCTGGCCGAGCACGAATGCAGAGGGTCGTCTCAAGAAGACCTGGAAAAGAGGAGAAGTCTAGAAAGGCTGGGGGGAGGTGGACGTCGGGGTGGAGAAAAAGGGGAGAAATGGGGGAGTCGAAATCACAGAGAGGAAATCCTTCCTTTGAGAAAAAGGGCAAACGAGAGAAAAAGACTAAAATGATGAAAAGTTTGCGAAGAAGAGCACGTGTTGTTGCCAAAAAAGAGACGGTCAAAAAACAAAGTCTTAAAAAGGAACGAAGAAGAAAAATGAAAGGCAAGAGCAGTCAGGAAAAAGGATGAAACCCTTCAAGAAAAAAAAAAAAATGACCCTCAGACAGTAGTCTCAAACGGGGGAAGGGAGAGAGTGGTGGAGCAAAACGGGAACACCTAAAAACTTGACCAGAGGCGGAAGAAATCAATTAATACGAAGGGGTGAGAGGAGCGTATGTGTGAGGATAAATGCGGGCGAGAAGAGATAGGTATGCGGAGGGAAAAGGGAGGGAGGGGGGACTCAAAGTGAATCTTGCTCCGAGAAAGGGACCAACTATAAATTACTGGGATTCTTCAGGGGTCCCATGGTGAAAGGAATGACTCAAAAATTCAGGGAGGAAATAACGGAACCATTCTGGGGGAGGGAATCACGAAAATCGGGAAAAACGAACAAAATACTTCACAGATCAGTGCGACAAGAAGGAAAAAAAAAGTATATACCCCAATCATCTAACAGAAAGTGTCGAGGGTCGAGGTTAGGGGCCAACCAGACCATCCCGGGCAAAAAACTTTATGGAAAAAGAACTCTGAAGATAAAGACACGTGGAAAAGGAATTACCCTGTGAGAAAAAAACGGATACGGTCATATCAAAGGCAGAAAAGAAAAGGCATGATGAGAAGGAATCTTTAGAAGGGTGGCAAAAAAAGTGCAAGAACAGAAGAAGGAAGAATGCAGGTACAAAGAATCGAGCTAAAAAAGGAAGAGAAGGAAAATTGTC
>Ga0179593_1429146_pt1 | contig 13071 bp, 9 predicted proteins | sample CZODoug2_1_08_16_FD_185931 | JGI IMG/M metagenome (GOLD analysis project Ga0179593, IMG submission 185931) | Vadose zone soil fungal communities from Angelo Coast Range Reserve, California, USA - CZODoug2_1_08_16fungal (PacBio error correction) | ecosystem: Environmental > Terrestrial > Soil >...
GTGTTCTGTCCGGAGCGCAGCACGGAACAATCCACCATAAGACGAGATGACACACCGCATCGTAAAATTAGGAGTTGGGCAGGGGGTGACAAGCTAGTGATGGAGGAGGGGACGTGAGCGGCACCCCTCTGGAAAAAAAAGGTGCCCTAAAGCATCAAAGGGGAAGAGAGTACAGGTTCGCAACTTGTAATTGCTGGAAAAGAGAATCCGGCTGTAGAACCGCTAAGATGGCGCCGAAGTCACGGCAAGGAAGCGTTAGTTACTGAGACCTGAAAAAAGCGGGGGGAAAGGAACCGCATCATCGCACTCTAGCAGAGAACGGAGGGTTTCCCAAGGTGTTTGGTTCAGACTCAGCTCTAACCATGTCACCGGGGGCCTGCTGGGAGAAAAAAGAAAAAAAGGCGTTGTTGACAAACAAAGTCGGGATCCTGGGGGGGCGTGGCACTATTGGACGGGGCGCGGGGACTCCGGGACAGGTGCGAGGGGCTTTAAAATGAGTCACGCATGGGCGGTGAATAGAAGGGAGCCCCGGTCTCTCTGGCAAGAAATCGGTAGAAGAACAGGAAAGCACCAACAGGACACCTCTGAGGAAAGAAAGTCGAATCTCCCCAGGTGTTACCGACCAAGAAGACTTACCATGAGGACGTCCGGTCATAAATGGTCCCTTTTCGACTTCGGGAAGAACTCAGGTGATCACCAGAGAGACTAAAAGCAGGATGTATTTTGGGGACATAAAATAGAAAACTGGCCCATTTCAAAAACGCACAGCAGCCCTCACCGGAGGGAGAAAACTCTGCCAAGGGGAGAGGGGAAGCACAGCTCGGCTACCACGCAAAACATTAGAAAAAAGGGGGACTTTTAGAAGCGGTGCCAACAGAGAATAGCTTACCGGAAAAGAGGGAAAAGAGAAAAAACCCCTCTAGTCCAGCGCAATGCGGGACGAGAATGAAGTAGTAGCTTGTACGCCACTCCGGACCTAACAAATTTCAAAAAGGACGTTCGACGCTGGCCAGATTCACTCTCCAGAAGAACGGCACTTTCTAAAAAAGGGGCTGCGCGGCCAATGGTAATCGAGCTGGCAACCGGAAAGAGAGATCAGCGCGATCGTAAGCGGGGGTGTTCTCAAATGTCGAGAGGGAACGGGGACCACACCAAAGATGGGCAATAAACTGTCATAGCCAAGAGGGGGGAAAGGCCGGAACTTCTCATGGGGCCTGAGGGAGAGCATGGATAATACAAAAGCCCGGACCAGAAAAGGGGTAAAGAACACAAAAACCTGACTCATTCAATCTCCATAACCAAGAAAGCAGACTATACTGCAGCTCAAATGAAAAGCTGCCCTCCTGGTCTACGGAAAGCGCCTTCCGAGTGAAAAAGGGGGTGCCGGTGTTAACCGAGCCGGCAGAAAAACGGGGGACACGGGCACCGGTTTACAGAAAAGGGCGCCCTCACTTGGGTGAGTGGACGTGAAGAGGTTTAATGCATTACAGGAGGGTTCTATCAAGAACAGGTGCTCCTCTATCTACAAAGCTAGGCCGGCAGTCAGAAACCTCGTGACGGGGGAATCGATGAGAAGCGTTTGGCTTTGGACCGGGTGCGAGGCATGCAAAGGACAACCAGAAAAACCTGACTATACGCGCCACGAAGAAGGAGGGAAGCCACTCAAAGCCCCTCACAAAAAACATTCCATCTCTCCCTTTCATCAGAAAAAAGGGAATATAATCAGTAAAGTACACTTTGGAAAAAAAATGAACTCGGCCCCCAATTAAAGCAAGGAAAGCCATGCACCATCGCATAATCTGGACGGGGGGAAGAACGTTATAAGCTGCTCGTGTGAAAAGAAGGTAGCACACGCCCGGGCGACACGCTCTAGACAGAACAGGAAAGGGAAACCAGATGCTTAATCACGCCTGAAGCCTGAACCCTTTGTCTTCACGCGCAAAGACAGAAAAGGAACGTTACCGGTGAAGCGAAACGAGCCTTCCGGAAAGGAATCAAAGATCCAAAATACTTCTTTCTTGTGGGGCCATGCGATACGCCGGAAAACTCAGGAAAAACAGGGCCGCTTCCCAGAAAAAGGGGAAAAAGGCTTCTTGCCTCGGGCCGAACGGGAAAATTCGAGAGCGTGAGACCGGAGTTCTTCTAAGACACGGAAGGTTCAAGCTACCGGACGCAGGCGGAGGGCGCGAGGTGGTCACCATGTCCAAGCCGAATTTTCTAAACCTGACCGGACAGACAAAAAGTGACGGCAGAAGAGTGGCCCATCAAACGCGGAGGAAAAGGGAGAAAGACCGTAGTCAAGACCACCATGGAGCCGCTTGGACATTTTAAACCGGCAACGCATCTGATTTCCATCTTGGTAAAGCGAAGCTGCCAAACAGCATTCAACTCTCCACCTCGGAAAAAGTGGAGGGATACCATTTCCTAATACGAGACGGAAACCACCCTAGCAGGCGAAGGGGAAGGGACCTCAGGGTCAGAGGCAAGGGTTAGATTCTGGTAGAGAAGGCGGCCCTTACTTTAAGAACCCATCGTCCAACGAGGTCTAGCCGACCATCAAAGGGTACTCTGAAGTTTCAGGAAAGGGTATGGGTGGGAAGCACTAAAAGAAGAGGAGGGCATTCGCTAGAAGCAGGTCTTTTAAAGATCTAAAAGAGGGTAAAAGTAAGGGCTGAGGAGGGCCGACGCCTCCACTAGGAGAGGGGTTTATTCCGCGATTAATGTCTTCCACTCAAAAAAACCGGCGTTCAAGGAAGAGTCGAAAACTGCGATACCGGAGAAACGAGGACGTTCCTAACCACATTAAGAGGGGACCCTCTCACATTTGAGTGTAAGCCGCGATCTACAAAACAACAAAGAGGGCGGATAGCCGGGGAGAGATCTGGCTTACCGCAAAACGACCGTTTTGGGACTCTTCTTTCCAGGAAAGGGGTGGGGAAAAGAAGGGAGATCGAACAGGGAGAAAAGAGCCGCCCTCAACAGAGCAGGATTATTAATAATGGGGAGGGCGTTGGAGGCAGACTAAAAAGGGGAGAGGGGACCAGCAAAAAAAGGTAAACTGACTTGCGTGCTGCCCGCCTCCGAAAGGACCCGTGATCAGAGAGAGAGGCGAGCGAGTTGCGTGGAAAACGAAGGTAGGGGAAGAAAAAAAGACGTGCCTCTTTGGGCTGCCAGCGAGGACAGGTTTACTATGTTAGGGTTCCAAAAAATAAGACTCTGCGGCGAGCCGGGGCCTAAACGAACGGCACCACTGCCGAACGGTGTAAAGGCCTAGTCCTCGGGGTTTCACGGATCGTTTGGCTGACATGGGGGGAAGTGTGAAAAGACCTCAATCCGTTGGGTTGGAGAGGGGGGAGAGTCTAGAGGGGGGGCGAGGGGCTCCTCCTTGCGCCTCATATGCGGCCGGAGGCTTGGTCTTCAATCTTACGGGAGAGGCGGCGGACCCTGAAGAATCGAAAGGGGAGGTACTATGGGCTCAGACCGTTCTTACTGTCAAAGGAATTCAGGGAAAGTTTCCACGGCTGACAGGGGAAAAAATGGAGAAGTAAGTGAAGCCTAGTCGGAAGTGTAGCATTGCCTTCTTCACCGAGGGGGAGAAATCCGGTTAAGAATTCACGGCTGCCCTTCGGGATTTGATGCCTGCCAAACAGCCAGCATTGGTCCTCCGGGGATGGTAAAGGAGGAAAGGGGATTAGTACTTAGCGCAGGAAAAGTACCTTTTTGTAGCGTAGGGCCGGCACTCATTTCTTCTAGGTGGGACTCGTACAGGGTAAACCGGATCGTTACCTGATTGCGCCGCTACGACCCGTCAGCAGTTCCTTCGGAGTGCAGGAAAAAGGGACTGGGGAATGAAGGAAGGGATCGGACGATGTCTCTGGGAAAAGCGAGGGTAGGTCAGCAGTCAGAGGAAAGAGAAAGCATGGCTAACGGGTCGCCCAACAATGAAGTTAGCTTGGATTGGCGCCATGTACCAGAGCATGGGAAAGAGAAGCTTGTAAAAGGGGAAAATTTACTGGATGGTTCCGGGGAGAGGGAGGACTGAACGTAGGAATGGTCGGATTTGAGGGGGGGCTTGGGGCTGGGAAAAAAAAATGAGCGCGTGCGGGCAGAGGAGAGGCGCCGTGTCCAGGCTTGTTGGCGTCCCAGGTCCTAGAAAGACCCAAGACCACGGGCGCGGATCAGAGTCGGCAACTGCAAAGCATGTTGGGTCCGAAGCCCGATACGCTCGAGGCAGTCGACCGTGTCCTTGAGACGAAGCTCACTCCTTGGCAAACATTAAAAAGAATTAAAGTCACCCCTCCAAAGGGAAGTCTTCATAAGGAAAAAAGAAGAAGTTTCCTCAGGATAGTCCCCGTGCAGACTCCTCACGCACTGACAGGGAGGTGTAATCACCTTAGGACAACTGCGGGCCCATCTTCAGTAGCGAGGAGGTTTCAGTAGGGGTCTATTTGTGAGGAAAAAAAAGACATAGTTTTGTTTCGAGCTGACGGTGCGAGCTGTGTCGGATGAGGATCGCGCAAGGCCTCTCATGATATGTTCAGGACTTCAATGAACGCGAGGAAGGTTGAGATGCCTCTTTTCGAGGCTTGTCAGTGAAAAAGAAATCAAAGTCACAGATTAGGAAGTAGAGGAATGCCTCTTCATCGGGGTGGCCAGCTAGTACGTAGGTGGGCGAATAAGCTCATAAATCTGTATCAAAGAAAGCGGTCGATTGGGCTGTGGTAGAGATCTTGACAAGCAGGTCCTTACGCGATAAGGGCCACAGGCGTGTGCTGGCTTCCTGAGTCGACTCATCCGAGAGGTCACGCACTACCTGGGATGGAATCCGTCTATTACATGATTCTGAGGGGGGTTACTTAGGTGGCCTCTGGGGAAACGGGGAGAAGCCAGGGGGAAAAAATGGGATTGAAGGTAAGGTAGTTGTAACAGCGGGCTGGTCATATCTCGGATGCGGGGCTGGATAAATCAATCAAGGGGAGCTTCTGTAGGGGAGGAGTGATGGGCCACCTAGTATGACGGGTGGGTGTATTACTGTCCAAAAAAAGACCAGAGGGGGGGGTGGTAGGGGTAAGTCCGCGGAAGGTGGAAGAGGAACTGTATTTATCAGATGAGGAAAAGGGAAAGCTAGTGAAATGCGGGCTCATAAAGGGACTTTCAAAAATTTTGAAAGGCTCTAACAAACCGTGGCATTTTTGGGTAAGAGGGCAAGCTGTCAAAGGCCACAGCATTAAAGTTAGGTGATGGCGTGATACAATCAATATAATCAAAGCGCCTAAAACTAAAGCAGATTCATGGGACCCGTAAGGAGAACATCATGTTAGAAACTCTAACGGGATGCCCTTTCGGCCGTAATGCTAAAAAGCAACCAATCCGCATACCCAAATGAGGGCAAAAAAAGGAATAGAAAGTACGGGAAAACACTTTTTGGTTAAGACCACAATCATTACCAGGTACGTTTGTAGAAGTCGAGCGAGATAGGAAACCAATGGAACTAGAAATCCTGCTGCTGACTTATGATCAGCGGGGGGAAGGTGGGTACAGACAGAAGGGGGTAAGTAAGAAGGAAGAGTGACCGTTGACGTCCCGGATAAAATTAGTATAAGCATTCTTAAGGGTCCGTCAAGATGCGCAGAGGGGAAAAAAAAACACTTAGGAAAAGTAAAATGTTAAAACTATACGAGATGCAAAGGAGAGGTAACTAGGAAACCGACAGGAGTAGACCGAACAAGGCTAAGACAGAAAACCGAGCTTACCCTAGCAAAAAACTACAGGCGAGCCGCACGAGGACTGTACTCAGAGGGTGAGAAGGAGGCAGAAAGCGGAGAGAACCTGAAGTGCGGAGAGGCCAGCTAAACACGAACGACAGATCTCCTCCGAACAAAAGGGATGATGATAAAATATTAGGGGGGAGGGTAAAAGAGAGAAAGGGAATAATCTCCAGCGTTTCGCTCATCACCAGAGCAGGGGGACGAAGGCTATCCGCTTTGGGAGGGTTGCGTAAGATATTTCTGTGACTATTAAGGGTGTCTTCTAAAAGCGAGTCGTGCCCTTCTCGGAAAGCCGACTTGGTCTCAGGTGAAACATGGGGGGAAACCAGGGGGGTACTGCTTTAAGGAGCAGAAGGAGGGGGGGGAAAAAGATACCTAATGAAAGGTAGCAGAAAAAGTAAAAAGGGAGGAGGGTTGCTCTGTCTCGTACCACTCTATCCCTAATCGGCACATCTGTCGGAGTCAGAGCCCGGTTAAGGGGAAATGAACCATGTTGTTTTTCCTGATAGAGGGGGAAAAAGAAACGTAAACAGGTGTCTTCTTGAGTTAACATCACCCGGGGAGTTGTTTGGTACCAAGCAGAGGAGAATGGGGGTCGTTTCAGAAGGGGGGCTCTTGGGAGGAGGACGTAATCCATGAGTCCAAAGGGTGCGAGTGTAACGGGTGAAAAAAGTATTAACGCCTGCGGTTCCTCCGAGGAGGGGTCTTGAACCTTTCGGGGGTCCCGAACGGGGAAAAGAACAACTAAGGCGAAGAGGGAGACAGACCTGGCGGATCTAAACCCCAGGCGTGCTCTCATTTATCCAGAGACCAAGGAACAGCGTGATTTCAAGTCACTCTTGGTTCAAATGAGCCTTCAAGCACGAATTCTACTACTCGAGAAGGCGACTTAATCCTATTTGGAGGTTGGACGTCAGTAAAAGAGTTATAAGAGGGAATTCCCAAACGGAAAAAAGCGCTAAAGAGGATCCGCGAAGCCAGCGATTTTTCAAGCAGAGAGTCGGCTACCACTCAAAAGACCGTCTAAGACCGGACGGAGAGCAGGGCCACCACTTATCGAACTACTGAAATCCAACTGAAGAAGGGAAAAACGAAGAACTCAGCAAGCGCTTGTCTGCGACAGATATAGAGATGGTTGGTTTCCATTTCCTGTATTTGGGGGGAAAAAAAAAAAAGAAGGATTGAAGGGGGGGAGACAAAATTTTTTTGCAACAAATGGGGGTACATGCCCACTGGACAAGTATCTTTATCCGATTTCCTCCCTCACTCCTGGGAAACCCCGGCGTGCTCGTACACGCTCAAATCCAGGTCAGCTATGGAGGGCGGATCGGGACTTGCTCTAGACTGCCACAGGTCCCTTAGAGTCCCGACGAGAAGAAAAGGATAATTCACAATACGCTTTTTTCGGTCTAGGGTTCACGTTGGTCACCGAGGAAAGCTAGTGGATGGGGGGCATCGAACAAAGAAGAAGACTAGGCCCGCCAATCAACGCTTGGTGGAGAGACGAATCAGATCATCAAATCGGAGGGGCCCGAAAAAATAGCACGATAAAAAAAAAAAAAAGACTCTAATACAATAAATAGACAAAACGAATGGAAAGACCAGCTCCTCTAAAGAGAGTTGCACGCCTTGGGTAGATACGGGGCATATCCATCCTGTACGAGGGGGATTTTTGAAGGTGGAACCTATCTCCTTCTGAACAGAGTATCGCCTTTTTGGTCCGGGACTCAGCCGTCACTGTTAGGTTGGACGTTTAAGCTGGCCTGGGACTTTTCAAGGAAGAGGAGAGCGAGGCAGTTTAAAATTCAACAGGAGACGTCAGATCTACTACGCAGGCGTGCGACGACAATCTGTTAAGCCGCAAAATGCTCCAGCGGGGGGGGAGGGGGGTTCGGTGCGAAAGGAATTAAAAAGAACAGGAAATCTTCATCCAGTCGATACCTAAAGTTCACGCGAGCAGGCGCAGTCAACCAGCTAACAAAAAGATAAAAAGAGGGACAACCTCTTCCCCTTTCAATAAATCTCACTATAATAAGGAGGGTTGAACTTTTACAAAATAAGCGGGAGGGACAAAAAGGAAGACACTACAGCATCGAACACTCAAAAGCCCTGGACTGGTGCGAAGTGGGATGGCTGAAGTGAGGAGCAGGACTTTCATAGGGCAACATTCCAAAGCTACCGAGGAGGAAGAAGATGCCTGGAAATCGAAAGCAACGGGACCTGCCCCCGAGACCTCTAGGGGGGGGCGTCTAAGGGGGCCCACACAGGCACCTGTCTACGTGTACCACGGGAATCACCGGTCATCCAGGCCATGCGCAGGAAGCCCCCCACCCCAACCCAAACCCCCACCAAGCGGATCAAAAGAGCTTGCTGGCGGCTCTACTGTACCTTAACACGTCTTTCAAGCTTAAAGGCCAGGATGGCACTGGAGGGAGGACTCGGTAAGGAATACCTGGGCCCGAGCATAATATCAGGTTAGGACATAGTTAGAGCTTATCTCCGGGAAGCCGTAAAGAATTAAGAAGAGGAAGGAACCTTAAGAGAAAGAGGGTTTTCAAACATAAAAGACACTTCCTTCCTGAAAAGGGCCATACCTAAAGTTGGAGAGAAGGAAGGAAAAAGGAGTTGAAAGCACCTGGGGTCGGAAATTAGAAAAGAAAGTTCTACCGAAGAGAAATGATAAGATTGCGAAAAAGACCTGGCCCTCTGATAAAAGCGGAAACCGACCCAAAAGAACAGAAAAGAAGAAACGCGCACCGCGGGAAATAACGGTTGGAAAGTAGAAGAGTCTAAAATAATCCGAAAACACCCTTTCGGAACGCCAGTGGCAATTTACGGAAAGCCGACGCACCCACAGGACAGGCCAGGACTTTTCCTCGAAGAATACAAGTGGGTGGGTTTTCCGAGAAACATTCGAGGAAGCACACCATCGGGCAGGAGAGATTCCGGGAACGAACAGGATTGTGTGTTCAAACTAAAGAGAGACCTAGCGTACACTAACTGCTGCCTTCTTCCGGGCCGGTAACTTCGAGACTCCGGAAAGGGGTGAATCTCGAGGGGCTGCGCGGGGACTTATCCCGACAAGAGGAGGGAGGGTGGAAAAAAGCGGCAGTATTGTCGAACGGAATGATTCAGTCGGAAGTCGATCGTCGCAACAGGTGCTCTTGTGGCTGCTGGAGCAAAGAAAAAGGAAACGATGCACCCGCCGCGCACCGGGTGTTGGGATGTACTAAAAAGTAGGAGAATCGAAACGAGTCTAATCAACAACAAAACTTAGAAATTCTAACAGATAGAAGGATGCCGGAGGCGCATTCGGGACTAAAAGATAAAAACCAGTGCGGCGGGCCACACTTTGTTTTTCTAAGCGACTCCAGGAGAGAGACGTCGACGTCCTACTCCAAAGGCACCGTCTCTGCAGATTTTCCTCTCGGGTGGTGAGAAACCCTCCTACTTGGAAGTAGGAGGAATCAGAAGAAAAGAGGAGAAAAAGTTAACATATTGAGAGAGGGGGGCCTATCATTCCACAATGACCGTCCGGTCAGACAAGAAGCAGCCAGAATTCGAGCGCGTATCAACAAAAAAAAAAAAAAAAAAAAAGTGAAAAAAAAAAAAAAAAAAAACACACATTCAGTTTCAGTTAACAGCATCGAACGAGGTGCGTTCATCCTAAGTTGGGAAAAGAGGGTATCTTCCAAAAAAAAGAAGGCACTTCTTCAGAGAATAAGTTCCTTCCAAGACTAGACTGAGGATCCGGTCCCAGGGGGGGAAACTGAGGGACTGACTGGTGGGGGGGTTTGAGAAAAAAGGTTTTACGGGGAAAACACATGACGATTAGCATCCGTGGGGGGGTCAACGAGTGTCGCTGTTTATTGAGCTTGGTAGGGCAAACGGGCTGAATTTAGGAATGCCGCCTAAGATGGAAAGGAAAGGCTGGACCTGCTGCGAAGAGGAGAAAAAAGGGGGAGTGCTGGAGACGTGGAACCGGTCGAAGTTCTGGTGAACCCTGTTGTCATCAAGGGGAGAAGGATTAGGAGGCGGGACATTTGTAAGGGGCGGAGGTATTTTCAAATCTCAGCAGTGCCAGGACCGCGGAGACGGTCTTTAAGGCATCTGGGAAACCTAGTAAGGAAAGCAGTTTAACAAGGAGCTATCATGACAATCTTTCAGGGGGTCGGCCCGCCCTCTGGCAAGCCACATGGTCACAGCGGAAAGAGTCGACCGTGAAGGTTAGGGGGGAAGTCTGCCCACAAGGAAAAACTCTTGGAAAAGAGGGGCTGCTCGCAGGGCGGAGGAGTGGGCTAAACGAGATAGGAACGGGATCGTGCCTGGTAGGTGGCAGCACGGAGGGGAAAACCTGTCGGAAAGGACAATTCACTGCAGGTAGACATAATGCTTGGGAAAAAAGCGGCCAGGCCTAGAGAAGATTAGAGTACCGGGCGCCTTTCCGAAAAAGGTAAGAGACCTCAGAGCAGGATACCTGTAACAGCAAAACGCTTAAATGGAGACGGAGATGTTGCACTTCCCGGGGAAGCGTTAAACGATACACTTTAGGGTGGAAAATTTATTCAACTTGACTTGAAAGGGGGGGGCCGGGGGGGGGGCGAGATGCCTTAAAGGAGGAAAGGGAGAGTTAGGGATGGAAAGATGGGGGGAATCGCGCCTGAGACCTCCTTAGAGCAGGAGTGGATTCTTGCTTGGCGAAACGAATGAAGTCTGGACGACACAAAGAAAAAACTCCCTCGGAAGTCCGCTCCTTTAGACCGGCACCGGGGGGGGTATAAAGCCATCCGATCAGAATATGCGTAATAGAAAAGGGGTCCTTGCTCGAACCGTGTAACCGCCTTCTGCAAACCGGGAAATAACAGGAATAACTCAGACCAATCAGACTTTCCCGGACGGACTCTTACTGAAACGTAAACTAGAAATGGGTCCGACTGAGACGGTGTTTCCACCGGACAAACTCACATAGGGACACGGCCTTCCCGTAACTAACAGTCTTCAAAAGGTAAGTTAGAAGACGCAGGTCTTGGAGTAGGGCCTGTAGTGGGAGAGGGAGGATGTAATGAAAGCGCCTAGGTTGTGGGGTGGGGATTCTTCTCGCTGGGTGGGGCGGGCAGGGGGAGAAGGGTGATTAAGAACGCGTCCCCCTCCACCGAGGGGGAGTATTGTAAGGCACAGCCGGCTATTGAAGGGAGCGGTACAGGACGGTTTCACCAGAGTAGCGGATGGTGAAACATTTACCGCCCACCCGGTCGAAATATTCTAGTCCGTTATTGAAATGAAGAGGTCTGTCTTTTACATCAGCAGAAAAAGACAGTTGGAGGATCCCTTCAGAACCTCTAAGTGGAATCGTCTGTCAGGAAAGGCAAGCGCCGGAATCGGATCCGGGACGCGTGGCTTTGGAATCGGGGGAGATAAATCTCGAGCCAAAACGCCCTGGCGATACTCGGGAGAAGGAGTTCCAATTGCCTCGGTTGAAATGGGTAGTGTCGATCCGAGGGGAAAGAGAAGACAGGACAATGTAGAGAGTAGTGTGACCAAGAGATGGGAGGAAGACACGAGGAGGCGCTGAACGGCTGTAGGGGGGGGAGGGTGGATGTTCACGATGGAAGCAGGGGAATATGTAGGGGAACAAGAAAAACTTGAGTCTCGTCATCATTGAACCTGGAGGGGGTCATGGGTGAAGGGACAGCCAGGAGGAACGGGGTGACCGGCCATCAGACTGAGGGGACAAGGGGGTACACCTAAGACAAACGGCCTGTTTTGAGAGAAATAGACCGGGGGACTCGGGACCTCCCATCGCTTCTTTTTTGACTTGAGGAAACTAAATAAGAAGATACGGAGGAAGAAGACGTCCCCCCTACAAACGGGCGCGTAACAAAGTGTCCTCACCGCGACCTAAAACATGGGAGTTTAAGCCGAGGCCGAAGCAAGACAAAACTGGATGAAAACGCAGAACCCAGATAGGTACTTTTTGGGTCAAAAGAATTTTGGTTCAAATCCCCAAGTCAGCCACTTTAAGAAGGGTGAGAGCTTGCTCTACAAACCGGTGAAAGAACTAAAAAACCGGGGACTGTGCTGCTCTAGGGATGACTGAAGTTGAAGAAGAAAAAGCTAGCAATCTGGGGTGGGAAGCAAATTAAAATAACTAGACCTCTTCCACCGGATACACTAGAGAATCGAAGCGTCCGACCACTTGATGAGCACGAACAGAAATCCAAGAATGGAACCGGAGGGAAAGACAGAATTCAAAAGTAGGGTACGTGCTTGGCAAACGTACAGGGGTACGCCTCCCACCACTTCAATAAATACATAAGAACTCAAAAACATACCGAGAGGTGAATGATAATTTGTACCTTTATTAGACAGAAACGGAGATGTTTAACGCATTCCCTTTCGAGAGCGCGACCAGGGAAACCATCTTATCAAAAAAAAGAAAAGGGAAGGGGAAAAGGGTAGGAGAATGGGGGTCGAGGGAGGCGGGCTTCAAGAGAGTTCTGGCACGAAATCAAAATAAAGGACTAAAACGTGCTAGTGGGGGAGTGGTTGGTGCAAGAAGATAGGGTTCGGATAAAAAGGCCATGGTGAGAAAAGCTATCTTGGAAAAGAGCAAACAGCCGAAGGCTCTAACGTAGGTACCATCATTTAACGCAAATTGCCTGTAGTACGCGGGAGAATAATGTGTAGGACAGTACTCTAAGGAGACCCCCCAAAAACCAACCAAAAAAACCACTCGGAAAGAAAGGGATGTGATAGGTCACCAGAACTGGCTCTTTTAAAGGGGAGGAAAAGAAAAAAAACAACCGGAAAAGGAAGCAATCACATCCCTGGGGGGGGGGGCGAATCCCCATTTGGGGTGGACGAAGGAGGCATCTACTAAAGTCACCGGGGGGGGGGGGGAAAGTACCGGACTGGAACATCACCCAGGGGTTTACCATAGTCGAGAAGGGTTGATTGAAAAAGTGGGTAGTCTTAGAGACGGGTCAGGAAGCCAGTTCGGGAAATGAAGGTTCCGCGCAAAGTGTGCGGTAGAAGAGGAGTGCATCGGAAGCTTTGACCACCTCGCGACTTTTTACAAGCAGTCCACAACCTACGATCCTCTTTAGTGTAAAAGGACAAGGTGCGATCGACCAGGCAGGGGGAGACTCCTTTTACCAAAGGAAGAATCCCCCTTGCCCTGCAGATAAGGACTTAAGCTTCGTCCAGCGTTCGACTAACTATGAGAGAAGGAACTCCGAAGGAGGTTAAGGAAGAAAAGAAGGACCAAGTCTAATAGGGAAATGCCACGTAAAACGACAGCCGT
>Ga0179593_1711909_pt1 | contig 13071 bp, 12 predicted proteins | sample CZODoug2_1_08_16_FD_185931 | JGI IMG/M metagenome (GOLD analysis project Ga0179593, IMG submission 185931) | Vadose zone soil fungal communities from Angelo Coast Range Reserve, California, USA - CZODoug2_1_08_16fungal (PacBio error correction) | ecosystem: Environmental > Terrestrial > Soil >...
TAACAGTCGAAGACTTTTGAGGGACACGCCAGGGGAAGCGAAACAATAGGGGGTCGGAAAACGCGGACAGATTCGAAGGCTCAGAGCCATGAATCGCTTCCAAAAAAAAACGACGCGCGGAAAAAGTGATAATTGGCCAAAAAAACAAAAAGAGCCGTCAGGAAGGGGAACGCCTCGACCGGAAGGTCGCGTCCGGAAAAAACGATGCAAATTGAAGTGGATTACAAGGGAGAAAAAGAAGTGCTGGAAGGAAAAAGGGAGGAGACTAAGTGCGTTACCTCCTAGAGTTGAGGCGGCACTAGGAGTTGAAATGTCGGCTATTTCCAAGGAAATGGGAGGTAAGGGCAAAGGGCGCGAAAGGACGAATGAGTCTCCCTGAGACAGTCCAAAGAAGAAGACATAATAAGTAAACAATTAAGTTCCGTTCACCAGGGGTCGTAAGGGGCGATGGCTTACATGGGACTATGCCTTTCAGAAGAAGGCTTATGTAATGACACATCAGAAAAAGAAAGCCGAAAAAAGGGAGGTTTCTAGGCGTAATGGCACGCCAGAAACGGCGATGAAAAAGAGGTCAGGGGGTGAACATCAGGGAAAAAGTCAAGGAGAAATTTCAAAAAAAAAGAAAAAAACACCAAAGAAACCGAGGGGGGATGCTAGGGGGAAGAAACGGGGAATTGTTGCCGGAAAGGACCGCACTCTGCCAACCAGAGGGGCCTCGAGCACCCGGTCCTAGAGAAAAAGGTCAAGGAAATGATAAGTTTGGGAGTAGGGAAGGTCGAAGATGGAAGCGCAAAATCAAGGGGGGGAAAACGCCGGTACAGGGATGGGGGCGAGGGGGAGCAGAACTAACTAAAAAATGGTTCAAACGCGGGTGCAAATGTAGGCGGGCGAAGAGGGAAAATTAGCGCAGGATATGAAAAAGGGTCCCGACCGGGAATTCCATCGAAATCAGGGAAACGCAAAGTCAGTTAAAGATAATCCTAGACAGCGACTGCGGCTTGGAACAAGAACGAGGGGAAACTCTGTGAGGGGTAAAATACGAGCGAAAATCCTGGAGAGGATGAAAAAGCATCTTCTCTGTTGAAAACACTGTTCAGAGAAGTGTCACTATCAGCGCAATCCGACTCTAAAGATAGAGGGATGTGGCACCCGCCTCATGAAGTCTTCCATAACAGAAAAACCTGTTTGAACTCGTTGGGAACGGGACGAGAGCAGAATCATGGAAAGTCCCGTCAAAGAAGAAATAAGAAAAAATAATAATTTCGAAAAAAAAGCGTACTCTCGGACCATCACGCTGAGGCCTGGTGTCGGAAAAAAGGTCAAAGGATATCAGAAAAAAAAAGGACGACAATCCTCTGGGCAGTGGCACGCAGGGTTTCAAAAAAAAATGTTAACGCAAAGACTGGGCAGAGAATGCGACAGATGCCAGAATTCACTGCGTACGGAAGTTTCGAATGAAAAAAATAAGATCGAGAGGAGCGTGAAATGCCGGCAAGGTGACTAAGGGTCCTCCAGAAAGGGAAGGGAAAAAAAGGAAAACAAGAAACGACACACAAAAAAAGGCAAACTTTCTCTTGAGAGGGATTAGTCGGGAGGCAAGGGGGGGAATTGCAGGCAAGAAGCCTTCCCGAAAAAGCGCCAAAAAAAACGAGGAGTCGAAGTCGGCGGGAAATGGAGAAATGAAGAGGAAAACGCAAAGGAAAGGAATAGAAGAACATTTTGCATTCAAGTGGGGAAATTTCGCAAGAGCAAAACAAGGAAGGAGCGAATAAAACTTCAGCGTGAAATTCCGCCAGCCCGGGTCGTAATCGGAAAAAACAACACCACGGTATCCCGAATTGGAAGGGGAGCAGAAAAAAACCGCCTATAAGATCGCTCGAATAGCGGGCTAACTCGAGCGAAAACGAATGGGAAAAATCGTGGTGGAATTCGGATAATATCCAAAAAACTCCCGATAGCCGAAAAGAGTGCGAAAAAGGCGTGTAAGAAAGACCTGAAGGGATGCCAAAAAACCTAAAAAAGGCCCCGAACAAAAAAAAATATTTGGGCATTTTTTACGACCTGGATGGTCCGGCCAAGAAAAGGTTAATCAAATTCCAAAAGAACATTCCAAAAGAAGGACAGAAATCAAGAAGGAAGAGCAAAACGCCTCGCAACCTCCGAACTAAAAAAAATTTTTAGTGGAAGGAACCGAATACGGGAAACAAAAAAATGTACTCAGACCATCGAGAAAAAAGAAAAGCAAACCGATCCTTCAGAACCCCACTAATGCGATCCTTTCGCTGTTAGAGGACGCGACAGGAAAAGAACCAAAAAAACGCGTGGCAAACGCAAAAGGAAAGAAGAGCGGGAAAAGTGAATACATGAGCTGTGGACAGGTTTAACTTACTGTACGCAAAGGGGACGCGGGGAAAGAGTGGCTGAACTACCAATTCAGTCATGGCTCTATGCTTCAGAGGGAAGGAGAAGCGAGACGAAAAAGCGTAGAGAATGAAGAAAAAGAATCAAGAAGACGTCAGAGGCGGCGCGAACAAAAAGAGCTCAACAGACACCAGGAAAGAGTTGGGAAAAAAAACAGCAGGGGGACTAAGTCACGCGCCTGAGCCGAAGTGTCAAGAGAGAAAACGTTCGCAGGGAAAGGGGGATCGAAAAAAAATCTCAGTTTAAAGGTTAAAAAAGGAACGAGGGGCCATTCAGTAAGAAAAAGCGTAAAAACTCGGACAAAGAAAAAGTAAACGCACGAACTCTAAAAGATTGTAAGACAAAGTCTATCGGAGCGTAGAAAAGAAGATCCGATTATCGAAGGGAGCAACGCATTTAGTGAAGAAGGAAAAGTCTGAGAAAAAAGGAGAAAAAGGACAGGGACGGTAACCAATAGAAGTAGGAAATACAGAGCCTCGGCGATTCGAAAAGAAATAACTGCAAAACCCAGAAGAGGAGAAAAGATCGCTCAAAACACAAGCGAGAGGCATGGAACCCAAGGAAAATAGAATTTGGTTGAAAAACGCAATAGATCAAGGGAAGAGAGAAAAAAGCAAAGAAGAGTTGGTAAAGGGGGGGAGAGATTCGGGGGGAGCCTAAGACGAGAGAGTTGTTTTTTGTCCGGGGGAGAGAAACTACAAAAAGAGAGGGGAAAAAAGATCTCAGAAAAAGGAATGGGCAAAAAAGCTAAAGAGGATTCTAACGAAGGAAGTTAAGGTATAGATGCGATTGAAGCGGGAACAAATAAAGGGGCAGTGAAACCGAAAAGAAATGAGGTAGAAGGTCACAATGAGGAACCCTGAGAAAAAGAAGAAGACCGCGGAATAAGCGGGTTTGTCAAAAAAAAAAGGAGTGGACTAAGCAAACCGATCTGCTTTAAGAGTTCAGGATCGGGAAAAGTTTATCGAGAAAAAGCGATGTCAGGAAGAATGAAGCATCTCTAGGAAAAAGGAAAACCATGGGGAAATTAGCAAGTAGGACCAAAGAAAAAAAAAAAAGAAAGAGCGTCTGGAGCGGAGGAATAGAACCTTTTAAGGGGAAAGAAAGTGTCACTAGGGATGAGAGGGACTTCTACCCAATGAAAAGTAACCTGATTGCGGACGGCACAGAGAAACCGGGGAAAACAAAGCGAAAAGTTTGTTTTGGTATAAGAAGAAGAAAAGGGGAAAAATTTGCAACCCAAAAGGAATTACACCCCCAGAGGAATGATAGTAAATAACAGATGAAAAGGAACATTGTTAAGCCAATAAAAGCCACGAAACTATAGCAAACCGTGAAGAAGAAAAAAATTCAATGCCGCAAGTGGGGGATACAAGGAAGAAGGTCGAAGAGTTGAGTGCCAACTCTGAAAACTGGGATGAACATTTTGGGGGTGAAAGGGAGGGAAATGATAAGCGACTCGTGTAAAGGCTAAAAATTGCTCCCAGGCACGGGAACTGATAAAGAAATGATAATATAGTACATCTGGGACAAAGAAAGGAACTAGGAAACCAAGTCTGCAGAAAAAAAAAAAATCATGACCGAAAGGAACGATTTGAAGAAGGTGGATTGCAAAGGCGAGCTCCAGGTCGCAACGTACGAGCAATCAAAGCACTGTAAGAGAAACCTGGAAAAAAATTCGGCTGAGTACAAAAAAGGAGGAAAAACCACAAAAGATGGAGGGGGAACTGTTCCAGGAAACGTGTGCGCCACACGGTGGCAATCAACTTTGGAAAAATAGAATCAACAATCAAGTTTCACAAGGGAGGAACTTCTTGATGGTCGGTCGCGGTGGTGGGGGAGGAAAGGAGGAAAGCGCAAACGCAGGAGATGGAAAGAAGGAGCGGTCCTAATAGAGGAGAGAGGAAAAGAAACGAAACAAGAGGGGACGCCACTCAGCTTAACAACAACAAAATGATTTGACGAAGAAGTGGAAGTAGGAAGAAAGTTGAAACGCCCGCGAAATCAAGTTACAGACAGGGAGGAGGAATCCCTTGAAATTCAAAAGAAATAAGGGGCCGCCGAATAAAAATGAACTAACAGAAGGGGGATGAGATGGAACAGAAGACACAGATACGAATAAACCTGGAGCACAACAAGTCGTCACAGACCATAAAAAAGAGGAACTGTGTGGGTGTTGAGTTAGGGTGGGGGATCGCTGACCAGATAAAACCGGACACAATAAAAAGAATGCAGAAGGCTGGAAAGGGCGACGGAGGGGAGGACCTGTGACTGACGCTAAAAGGGAGGAGAGGTCGTGGGCCAATTGAAAAAACATAAACGGAAAAAGAGAGGATGGCACCTGTGGGAGGGCCTACGAAGGGGAAGCGAAAAGGAAAACTGGGAAAAAAGGGGCGAATATAAAAGTGCCAGGGGATAAAAGCGGCCCAGTGAAGCGCTGAAAAGTCCCGAATAAGAACCTGAAAGGAAGGCCCTCAATTTCCAAATCCAATAAGGGAACGTTGCCATGATGAGGACATAAACAGAGGAGGGGGACGATTTCAAGGGGGAGCCAACCAACTTGTAAAAAAAATAGACCATGGGGAGTCTCCGGGTGGGGAGAAAATTTTCGTGAGGGGGGAGGGATTGGCGGAAAAGGGCGGGACGATGTACAGAGGTTTTACATCAAGAACATGGGGGGGGGGGTTGTCTGCTCATTTCACGTTGCAGAGGTCGGGAGGAGAGATTTCAAAAAAAAAAAATTGCTTTGGGGAGGGCAAAAGAAGGTTTGGGTGAGCGAGGGAAAATCAAGTAAAGGGGACAAGTTGCGGGAGCCGGCAAGTAATCTTATTAAAAAGGGGAACTAAAATGGGCAGAAAGAACCGAGGGCGTTCCAGAAAACAGAATTACTGTGGCGGGCGAGGGGAAGATGTAACAAAAAGGGGTCAGCAGGGGGGGGGGGGTAGTGGGGGTGTGGGTTGGGGCCGAGATATGCCAGGGGGTTAACCCTTTTCTCCCGAAGAAGATGCGGAGCGAGCACGTTTTCAGAAAGACGAAAATCGCGGACCTGCACAAAAAGGGTTGTTGACTAGGAGGATTTTGAGTTAAACAGCGTCAAACGCCATATATGACCGGCGGTATTACGAAAGGGGGAAGCCCGTCGGGGGGGATTGCATCGACGGTGGACATCAATTGTGAACCCGATGCGGGGAAAGAAAAGAACCAGGGGAGGTCAAGACAAAAAAAAACGAAAGGGGTATCGGGGAAAAATCGCATATACCGTCAAAATTAGTGGCCGAGCAGGGAGTTAAAAAAATATGGACCCTGGCAACTCAACCAAGAGAAGAAAAAAGAAGTCTGGTGCGTCCATTCGAGAAAAGAGGAAAAAGGCATAAAGGATCACGGGTGGGGGAAGCGCGTACCGGCAAGAGGGAAATTAAAGGTTGTTTTGATAACTCTCTTCCAACGACGAGGAGTTGGAGACATGCTGGTGGGAGGCGAAGAGAAAGACGCGATCTCTTTAAGTTCGCGATTTCCCGAGGGCAAGGATTGAAACCATCGCCGGGGAGTTCTGGAGGGAAAAAAGTATGGACAAACGGCTCGAAGGCAAGTCCGGGAAAAGCGCGACACAAATGTGTTCTCTCCCAAACGTCAAGAAGATTGTTGCCCGAGATATCGATGAGACGAAACGAAGAGAGGAGATGGAATCTTTGTAGTAAACCACTTTCGTGAGTCAGGGGTGCGTTGAAAAGCTGGTTGTTAGCGGGAGAGTGGCCATCACCGATGGCGGGCACGACTTAAAAAGACATGTTCGTGGAAAAGAAACGCAGAAGTGCATGGCAGAGACCATTGATGGAGAAAGGAAAGGTGTCCACCTCCACCAGGGGAAACTGCGAGACGAAAGAGCAGAACATAAGGGGGGCCTTTGCTGCCGCCGACAAATTTTCAATCCGCGAGGTCACATACGAACAGAGCGATCCGCTTTCCAGAGTAGGATAATCGACTCCTTGGCCTTTACAAACCCAGGGCATCATCAAATCTTTATCCATATCCAAAGATTAAGTCAGAGGCTCGCTAAACGAATAAGAGCATAGAGCATTCGACAAGAACCGGTCAGCAACGCGAAACTAAAAAGCTCACAGTACTTTGACATTTGGGAAAAGAACCCGTTTACGGGAGAAACAACCGTCATATGTGGCAAGTACTCGGGAAGAGACTTAGGAAAAAGAGCTTGGGCAGGGTTGGAGCCACGTCTCAGGGAAAAAAGAATCTCGCACCGAAAAAAGTGAAAGGAATCTCAAGAAAGGGAGGTATCGAAGATTTTTAAAGCTAGATCGTGCAATGCGCAATATTCGCGAATCAAAAAAAAAATACCTTCTGAAAGTGGAGGGAGGGGGTCCGATTCAGGGCAAAAGAACAAATTGGGAAACACTTAGATGCAGAGACAGAGTGAGGGAAACACAAATAGTTCAGGATTGACAAAGTCTGATTTCATGACCACTCCTGAGCTGAATTGGGGAAGCACGCATTCCTGCCTGGAATCGCGAAAGTGAAAGAACAGGTACCGACGACAAAAACTCCCAAGGTCGTAAATGCTTAAAAAACTTGACTTAAGGGTGCGCACTGTGCGGGAGGAGTCACCGGGGGAAAAAAATTTCTGCATGCACCATCACAGTCCCTCAGCGCAAAGGGGAAAAAGCCCATCTTACCACCGTATCAGGTAAGGGGCTAAATTCGTGACACGGGAAGAGCGGGAGCGGCGTAGGAAAAAGACCCGCTAATTGTAATTGCAGCCATAATCACGCCGCGGCCTTTGAAATTCGTTTTCGGGGACAAGTTCGCACCTCGAACTGAGAAAGAGTGATGCCAGTCTTCAAATAAATCGCATAGCAGCAGCAATGATCGCCATACGGTTCTCTTAAAAGAGGAGAACTCGGGATCCTCTCAAAAAAAAAACAACGAAAAAGAAAGAAGAAATCCCGAGTCGCATTTGGAAGGCAGTAGGAATGCATCGGCAAACCGCAAAGAGGGTCATTCGCTCGAACTCGGCAGACAAGGGCAGAAAGAGACCCGGCGAACGTGTCGGAAAGAAACAAAAGGCCGAGCGTGTAAATCTATTCGCAATACAGAGCAAAACTTGACGATTTCACGACGCCGCTGCCCACATCAAGCCGAAACGCCGAAGGGGCCGAAACAAAACATCGTTAGAAAAAGGGCAAAGCTGTGCGGAGCGGAAATGAGGGAGGACCGGGTTGGAAAACGCATGGAAGTCTACCTTAACCCCCGCTTAAGAAGAAAACAGTGGGCCAACTAAATACAAAGAGAACGGGGGGAAAATTTACGGGAAAAATGGGAGGGGTTGGGAAAAGTCGGTTTCGCGGGTTCGGAGAATCGATCCGCGTCCAGCAGACATGGCCGGTTGAATGAACAAAAAAAAAACACTCATGAGTGCATGAAAAAAGGGGTCAATGACTGAAGAAGGGACCGTGCGCAAGGGACCAAAACGCCCCGCCCAGTCAAGTCTTAGCACAATTTTTAGGGGAGTCCTCCCGGAAAACGCCCGCGATTGAAAGGAAAAGTACGGCGAAGGATGGCGAATTCTGGAAGAACAGCGATCCTCGCGGAAAATACCAAACAAAAAAAGGAGATCAGTGCGGAGGGGGTAAAGCGGTGCGAGAAGGAAGCTTACGAACTGAGCCTCTGGGAACACCAAATTAAATAGAGAAGGGTATACAGGGGAGACGTGGTCGCGCAAACAGGGGTCCCGCTACTGTAAGAAAAGAGCAGGTTACTGGCGCGCAAAAAAGACGTGCTGGTCACACTCGACCGGCAATCTCATATTCGCCGGAAGAAAAGAGCTGGAACCGGAATGGGGTCTTGGCCGGAATTTGATGCGGTGAGGAGAAAATAAAGCGCATTATCACCTTAGCAACAAAGCGGAACCAGCGATCGAGGCGTATGGAAAAGACTCGCATTCATCGTGCGAAAAGCGGGCAGCAAAGGAATAAGGCCTTTCTTCAAATCACTTATGCACGACCATGACGACGCGGTCCGGTGGGGCCATCGGGAAAGAGCCCTGATTAAACGTAGGATCGGCAAAAACACTCCGAGAGGCACCTTTGTGCCAAGCCCAATTCTCAAGCCGGAGCGGAAGCCATTCAAAGAAGAAGAAAGAAACAAAATCTGGGGCTCTGTCCAAACAACAATTTACAAAAAACGCAACCTAGAAGCCAGTTGTCGAACAAAGCAGCTCGAGCAGTGCAACCTGCATATTCCGGTGGGGCATCGGAGATCAACATTTCGGATCATTGAAAAAGTCTTGGCGAAAAAAGAAATCCGCTCGGCGCATAGGCGAAGGACGGGAAGAAGGTGCAAGCACAAACCAATCGATAAGGTCAGTAAAAATCCTTCACCGCAAGCGGGCAACCGCGCACCAAATCGAAAGCGAAGAATAAGCAGTATCTAAACAGAAAAAGGCCGTTCGAAATTAAAAAGGTGGGTACAAACAGGCGGCGCAAAATTGGAAAGAAGAGCGCGAAAATCATAAACTTCAGAGTGAAGGGTTATCCGAGACGGCCGTTACAAAAAAAAAGAGGTTGAATGGTCGCGAGGGTGGATAAAAGAACAAGAAAGACTTTTCTGAGAAACCGCTCCTTGCAAAAGGAGATTGGCGCAGGGGGTCATAGAGCTTAATAGGAAGAAAACCTATCGGCAAAATGAGTAAGGAACGATTCTCCAGGGTAACCATGCCAGGTGATGACACCTCACTGTAGTAACTGACCGAACGAGAAAGTCACATGATGTCCCGAGCTGAAAGAAAGACACCTCTAAACGGCTAGGAAAAAGCAGTTCGTTGACGTCGGAAACAAATTTACGCCATGAGAAATATGATCGCCGCGTGATTACGAAAGAGTGAAAAAAAAAAAGAGACAAACGTTGATCAAGAACCCGCGGATTCGAGGAAAACGGACAACCTGATAGGAAAACTGGCTCCGGACCACGTGTTTACGCCATAGAAAAGGAAACAGCCCACGTTAACATGGTGGGAAACTATTGCGGAAACCGGGAAAAAGCCTTGGGGAGGGGGAGATCATCAGATTGAAACAAAAACATTAGTATGCCATCGTAGACCTGTGCGTAACTGCGCACCATGCAAAAAGGTGGCCGTCCAAAAACAACAAAACCGGGAAGCAACCACAAAGAAATGGTGTTTTTGGGAGGAACATAGCGAAAGAAAACGACAGATTTGCACCATGAGCCGAATGCACCCCAAAGCTTATACAAGGCATCGCCCAAGCGGATGAAGAAAACAACGAACCATTGTTTGCCTCACCATCCGCACAAACTGCGATATTCTCAACCACGTAGAAGCACACCACAGCAATGCCATCACAGTGGAAGCGACAAAATGTCCGAGAAAGTTTGGACGGGGACAAAGAAAAGCGCGTATTGGATAATTTTTTGGAAAGTAGCCATGATCCGGGGAAAACGCCGGCGAAGGGGGAAATCTTCAGCAAAGAAAAGCGGGAAAATGATCCGCTGAAAAAAATATCTATATCGAAGGTCAGCGTGACGAAAATGCCCCTTAACGTGAAAAACACAAAAAAATGCGTCCGGCCGCAACAAAGCAGTACGAAACAAGGGTCAAATGATGGCCGTGGTAATGCCAACAAGAGCAATCAAAGATACGTGTCTGAAATCGCGAGCGGCAAGCCAGTAGGAAGCTGCCTTTGCAGTGGAAAAGGCTGGAAAAAAAATCCAAAAAAAAAAAAAACACAGGCTGAAGCCCCGTGCTAGACAACTTGCGGGGTGGTCACCAGATAAAAAAGGTTGCGTCCACTAGAGCTTTTCCGGGAAAAGTTAATCATCCTAAAAAAAGAGCGGTTAGGGGGAAAACAGTCGGACCTCAAAAAGGGTTTTCGTCGGCTTCACGCGTTGTGGGGGTTGCGGAAGTCAGGTCAAGATCTTCAAACCTCAGGGCTAGTAAATATAATTGCGAAGAGCGCGAGAAAAAAACGGGGACAGCTCTGGAAAAAAACACTCTCAACACAACGGGGGTAAGAGTGAGAAGAAAAGATTTCGGGGAGAAACAACCATTTGCTCTTTAGCAGAAACGGGAGCACGCCGAAATCATAGCCTGAGGGGGAACTTGATCCTGCGAAAAAACACAACGCAAGGAAGCAGAAGAAAATAAACGGTTGATTGAGGTGCGTGACTGAAAGGCCATCACGCCCGAACAAAAGTGGGCACAAAAAGTGATGGGACAACCCAAGAAAAGCCAGAAACAGCCTTTGTGGTGGGGCATTGGGTTTTGGCAAGGGGACCGAATTTAAACCTGACGCTGACGGCCCCTGTCAAAAACTGACTATCCGAGGGACGGGTAAAAAAAAAAAAGATGAAGGTGGCCATTACCAACCACGGCCATCAATCGTGACGCCGCGGCGGTGAAAAAAATTGTTGGCGGGGAGGAGGCAGTGTGGGGAAACGGTAAAACTGGTTCGTAAAGAGGGAAGCATATAGATCAAGTTCCTCAATCGTTAGGCGCGCCGGTTGCCATTGAGTGAGAGGGACTAGAAAAAGAAACACCGGATTCTGGCCAGCAAGGGAAAAAAATATTGAGCCAAACCGCGTGAAGTGGATGATGTATCATAAACGAAAGACATTCGGCCAGTCGCTTCAAGTAACCCAAAGGAATGGGGGATTAGAAATTTGAGAATATCGCAGTTTCGGATGCTGCATTGGAAGAAAACAATGGAATGAAAAAGTACAATCGACGGTCAGTTGCCTCTCGCGGATCCAAACAGGGGTAATGTCGGCTCAAGTTCGGTTCATCTGGGAATTGCGCTAAAATTTCAAAGGAATTTTCGCGGGGGGGGAGGCAAGGGCGTTGTGGACGGCAACGCGGTGAGGAGGAAGACGGACGAAATCCAGACGATGGAGGCACACGGAGCAGGGGACAAAGCAGATGATCACCAGGTTTCACGCCAATAAAGACGTAAAGGTTTCCAGACGCAATTCGTCCAACATGCGGAAGGGCGTTGCCATGGAATGTGCCTATGGAAGTAACACCTTGTCGAACAATATGCCGTTGTCCAGTTAACTCGAATCGCGGAGAGAACGGTTTCAAATCCAAAGAGCGAAAGCCCGCGACCGAGGGGGGTTCTCTGGCTTAATTTGTTCAGCGGACACGCCAGACACCCGCGTAATTACGCAGAGGGAAAAAAGATTGGGATTGCATAAAAGTTGGACATCAGGGGAAAAAAATCGTAGAAAAATGGAGGAAACACTGGAATGGTTTGAAAGCCGGGACGGCGAATCGTAACTAAATTCAATGGGCAGCGTGGAGAAAGGCGCCTATGGGGAAAAAAACCTGCCCGCCAATTCCTTCACAAGAGAGGTCCTCAAGTCTGGGGCGAAAAGTTCGAGAACACCTCGAAAATTATCGAAAGCCATAAAGGCGTAACCGAAGCATCGGAGAAAGAGAAGGTTTCGAGAGAAGACAATTGAATCAAAAAGCCGTACCCACAAATTTGGTTACTTGCGACTAAAAAATTTTGTGCGAACCTGCAGAGAAGGTCGATGGGTGGACCGAGGGGTTAACCTGCTGAAAGTCCTGCGATCGCATCGTCGCCAGAGGCGTTCTGGATGGAAAAACCTTTCATTGACCACCGTATTGCGGCCGTTCCCGTTGCCGTCAATGAAAAGAGGGGAGAGCGTTGTCGGAAACCAAGCGAGTCAAGAAAAATGTTGCCGCGGAGATACGACGAAGCGACATCTACGCCGAGAAGCTTTGTCCGTAAACCTAAAGCAGGGGATCGAAAATAACCTGCGGCGAAGAATGTGCGAGACACCGGAAGGCAGCGGATGTTTCCTCCGTCAGCGAGCAGCGTGGCAAAAGCGTGCACAGAGATGCGGGCAATCACAAGGGTTGGATGAGGCGAATCTTTTGCACGAGAACGCCAAACGAAAAAGAGGCGCGTGCCTAAGGGGTCCAAGAACCAGCAGTGATGCAGTTTGCTGCCCCCCGGAGCAAGATTCCAATAAAAAAAGCCAGAATCGACTTTGCCGCTTGGAAACGCAAGGGTGAAAAAATATTGCCTTTGCCGCGCAACGCGAAAACATCAATTCGGTACCAAGGGACCTAATCCAACAAGATTCAAATCCGGCTCGCTTAAAAAAAACGGAGCACATGAGACACTTCGGAGTGCCCGGTCGCGGGGGGAAAAAACGCGGGCAAACGTTGCGCCTTTTGGGCAGAGGGACCGGCGAAAAACAAAGAGAAAGTATGAAGTCTTCGTCGCTCATGACGAAATCCGCACAGGTTTTGAGGGCCACGAGGAAATCGAGACCAAACACCGAAATTTAAACAGACTGAACGCAGCAAAGCTGTGAAACGATCGAAGATTTTTCAAGACCGGGTGCAGATTCGCCCCTAATGAGAAAACACATCAGGTTTCAGGTGACAAGGCTTTTACAAAAGAAAAAAATAAATTGCCTAAGAGAGAAGTAGCATTAATGGAAAAAAAATTGCGCCACGGAAGCGCAAATAGGGTCAGGGGAATCACGGCGGAGTCTGTCCCTCCTGATCTGAATTGGGACACGGCTTGCCCGCTGGAAAGGGGCAACAAGCGGAACAGAAAAAGCACAACAGAAAAGGAGTGAGGACAAAAA
>Ga0179593_1258659_pt1 | contig 13070 bp, 19 predicted proteins | sample CZODoug2_1_08_16_FD_185931 | JGI IMG/M metagenome (GOLD analysis project Ga0179593, IMG submission 185931) | Vadose zone soil fungal communities from Angelo Coast Range Reserve, California, USA - CZODoug2_1_08_16fungal (PacBio error correction) | ecosystem: Environmental > Terrestrial > Soil >...
GGTGGCAGAACAGAAGCAGTTAGAAAAAAACAAGCAAAAATAGCAGCGGATAAAAGGGAAGTTCAAATCAAAGAAGAGGAGGACAGGACATGAGGACTTTGAAAAAAGCAAAAAAAAAATAAAGGAAAAGAAACAACTGCACAGTCTGGGGGACCGGTTGTTGACGGAAAACACTGCAGAGCTAGACTGCAGAACGGGGATCTAACTCACAGCCCGATGGGGAGACTCACCGAAAAGGGGGCCGGGAGCCGAGAGGGGGCGTCCAGAGGGGGGACCTTGCACAGAAAAGAGGCGCATCTCTTTGGAGAAAAAGCACAAGAATCACTGACTAAAGGAAAAGATCCGGGGGGGGGGGACCGTACGACAGATTTACTCCGATAGAGGCGGAGGTCTCGTATAATTTAAAGGCGAAAAGTTGTGAAAGGTCAGGGACGAGGAGGCGGAAACGTAAACCAAGAGACCTCGTGCAAAAGAAGTGAGGATGCCCGACTGGGCGACGGCTTTGGGTGGACAAGGGGGCGGTAAGACCGCAGAATTACTTTTATCACTACAGAGAAGAAAGAATGACAAAAAAAAGGGACACAAAAAAAGGAGAGAAGATGTGAGGGACGGGGATCTGTCCATTAGCTTCGCCCAGATAGGGCGGGAAGCAGTTGCCACAGGGAGAGCAAGTTCAAGGACATATGAGAAACGAAAGGAAGGGACAAAAAGGGGGAAGATGCTCGGGGTCCTGGCAAAACCTGGCCTTTTTCTTGGGCTGGTAAGGGGGAGAAAACGAACCGAGAAGAAAGAGCGGACCTTTGTCATAGATCAAAAGGCGACAAGCGCTGGTGCAATGCTTTGATCGACTGGGGGGAAAGAAGAACAAGTCGTTGCCGCTGGAAGTGTTTGTTTTTGACAATGGAAGGGACCTTCGAAACGAAGGCATTCTCGCGGGGACGCAACGGTTGTTCGTGCGAGGAGGACAAATCAAAAGTACTAATGCTAATGGAGTTGGTGAAAGGGGGCGAAAGAAGCTTGGAACCAGAGTAAACGCCTAAATGAAAAACAATTTGAAAAGTACGAGATTGTATGGGGAGGAAACGGAAAGGCGCGTCCACCAAAAAAGGGAATACAGAAGGGGGGAGGAAAATTGAACGGCAAAGAGAAAAAGACATCAAGGGAAGCGAACACGATTCCAAAGTGCAAACTGAAAGAAGTTGCTTGAAACAACAGGAGATAAAGTGTCTCGACGCCCGACGAACAGTCAAGGGAAGGAAGAAAAAAAGGGAAGTGTTCACAATGACTGGGCAGTGAGACACAGAAAAGAAACGCACACGCCAGGTTACTCACCTGCTATGAGGCAGGGACGCGCCTTGTGGAAAAAAAACGTACGGTCAAAAAAGGAACTCTGACCATAATGGGGCGCAATCGGAGGGGGAAATCACGATGAGAATCACGGGTCCCTCGAAAAGGGGGGGAAGCGGCCAGTAGCACTAGAGCCGGAAAAACAAGGGGTAAATCTAGCAAAAACAAAGACAGGGGCCGAATGCCATTTCATTGTCACAGATAAGGTCAACAAAAAAACTGGGGAAAGTTCCTGGCAGGAACCACAAACTTGAAGGAAAAAAAAGGAAAAAGAAAAAGGATTGTACAAAGAAAGAGAAAATGGGGACTACACTTACTAGAAAAAAGTCGGGGAAAAAGAACAATAAACAAAAAGAGACAACCGGAATGCCGAGAGCGTCGGAGTACTTAAACAACGGAATGCACGTAGTGGCGCTCGAGGATGGGCCAGGCAAACTACCAAAGCAGCACCGAAGTCGAATAAGAGGGGGGGGGGAACGAACGCACGGCTTGCATCCCAGAAGCTCGGCGGACCTGACGCCAAAAAACGGTCGCACAGAACAGGGGGTGAAAGAAAAAATTTCGTGAAAGACGTCGAGGAAGAGGAGAGCCACGCACCCTTCACAAAACTTGTGTCGCACGTTGTTGTGTCCCTTTTTGGTGTCAAGAAGCACGGAAAGAAAAGGGGGAATTCCGTGCACTTGTAGTCGGGGCGAAACGATGAGAGAAAGTGGGGGCGGGGGGCGCTCAAAAACAAATCCGCCAAAAGACGGGCTCACGCAAAGCGCGAGGCGAAAGAGAAGCGGTGAAAAAAAACGAAGGGTTGAAAAAGTATACAGGCGGGTGAGCTTTCTCAGAAGACTCCATCGGGAGGGGACGAAAGGATCAAAAAGCGTTGAAAGGGGAAAAAAGCGTTGTTCTTCCAAAATCCAGCTCCACCAGGGCTTGAGGAAAAAAAAATATTGGAAGAAAGGAAATTTTCAGGCGGGAAAAAAGGAAGAAAATGGACCTAACAGACGGTTCGGAAGGCAAGGGAACAAGGACCTCAAGTGGGGGTGAAATAAACATCAAACACGCTGGGGAAGGAGCGCCTGGCGCAAAGGACAAAGGGCTCCAAGAGAAAGGTCATCAATCGGACAGTAGAACTCTCCTCAAAACAAAAGACGCAAAAAAGAGTAACACGTGTCAGAACCCCACGTACCAGTGCGGGACACGAAAAAAGCGCCCGAAGCCCGTCCTCTCGGGGGGCAGGGACAAGGGAAATCGCGCGCTCTTCATGACAGAAATCGACGATGAAACAACAAAAAAGTAAAGGCTCGTGGAATTGGCGTGGTAGAAGAAATTGGAACCGGGGAAAAAGTTCACGGGGGTGAAAAAGAACGCAGCCGGTGCAATAATGGAACACCTAAGGCGAGTTCCAAACCATTAGCTTGGGCACATACACGAGGGGAAATACGTGTAGGAAGTCGTCCAGCAGCAAAAAACATATCAACCAGACCCGCGAGGAGTAAAAGAAAAACGAGCCAACATCGGAACCGTAGTGCACGGGGCCAGGGGGGGTGCAAAAAAATTAGTGGCAGTCCGTTCTTCCACCGGAAAATATAATCTGTTCTGAGTATCCCAGAAAAAAAACCCTGTCGTCTCACCTGGTAATGTGTAAGGTCAACATGTCCATGAATGACTCAGGACGTCTACATCAAAAAGCATGGGAGGGGAAAACTCCTGAGACGGAGATGGGATGGTCAAAGGGAATAGCCACAGAACTTATTGACCGACGGAAACCGCCTTTAAGCTGGGGAAAAAGGGGTACACTCCTAGACAAAGACAGGGGGGAACTGCGAGCCGGCATCCACAAAACAAAAAGGGGAAAATAAAAAAGGAGAGACCTCAGTAAAACAACGGGAGGGGGGAAGTTGGGGACGCGGCGCAGGTATAAAAAAAAGGAAAGGGGTACAAAGACTATCGCTGGCACGTTGGACTAAGGGACTAAAAGCAAGAAAATGGCACATTGGAGGGCCAAATCATGACATACGTCCAAGAAAGGAGGGGAGACAAGTTAGAGTGGGCAGGAGACAGACTACTTGAGACAACTGGTTTGCTCGCGTAGGAACATGGGGTAGGAATACGTCAGCTCAAAAAAGACAAAAAAGATAGGCGGCTGCAAAGCCCGGAAAAAAGGCAACGGAATACAAGAAAAAAATTTGGGGCGCATACAAAAAGACAAAAAGGGGAGTCCTACTATATGGGGTTAGTGCAAAAGAGACTAGAAAAAAACAGAAAAAACTGAAGAAAATGGGAAAAGAGTGAAAGTATGAAAGAAACGTGAACTATGCATTGGGAGGAAACCAGAAAAAGGGGGGGGGGAGGTGGAGACAATTACCGTTGACCTGGTAAAAAAAAAGACGGGTCACCCGAAATTCCTACTTCCGGGAAGGAACTTGGCGTGAGGACAACTTCGTTCTCGAACGGGAAAAATAGAGGAAGGAGGAAGTAAGGGGAGTATAAAGGGGGGAAACGGGCTTGGTAACAGGGTGAGGGACTGGGGGGGGGTGATGGGGAGAGAGGCCAGGTGGTGTACTTTCCGCGCGGAATTGGGGTACATGGGAAAACATAAGAGGGGGGGGGGAAACGATTCGGAGTCAAAACACCGCTAAACGTCTCCGCACACCAGAAGGTAGGGGGGGAAAGAAGAAGTGGATTTAAAGGAATTTGTTGACTGCCGGAGATGTTGAGAATGGGGCAGTTCTCTGTCGTATTCCTGGGGGGGTCAAAAAGGGTACGACGAGTGTGGGCATTTGTCCAGGGAATACGGCAGGGGGGAGGAATAAAGGAAACTGCTCAAGAGTCGCCCCTCGCCAGGGCGACAAGGGACAATGGAACAAGGGATGGAGGGGAAGGGGCCGGGGGGTACCCAACTTCACGCCCGGTGGAGAACTCCTTTAAACTAAGCTATGGAAAAGGGGGGGGGGAGGCGCAAGCCAAAAGAGGTCTGAACAGAGGAACGCACAGGGGGTGTTCCGACATGGGACCAGATCTAGCAGGGGGGGGTGAGTGAGGTCGGGAATCAGGAAGCGAACTGGAGATCGAAAATGGATACCGGGAAAGCGGGGAAAAAATCATAGCAACTTCAATAAAAAAAAATGCACTATTTCCAAACAGCGCGTCTCCAAACTTGACGAAACATGAGAAAAGGCCTGTCCGACAAAACAGGAGAGAGAAAAAGGGAAAGGGGAAAAGAGACTGAATGAGAGGACAAAAACGAGCGCGGATTGTCAGTGGGTTAGTAGGGAGGTAAGGGCACAGAAAGTAGCAGGCGCGGGTTAAAAGGAAACCGAAGGAACAGGGGGGAAGACACGCTACTGGGGGGGTAGTGACTTTGGGGGGCGCAGAGTTGCTGATACCAAAAAGAAGAACGCTGATGACCGGTCCTGTGTTTGGGGGCAGAATAAAGCACTAGAGAGAGGCCGACAGGGGGGAAACGGTTGGGATGGTCTTGACAACCCACAAAGTGCCTGAAGGAAGGAAGGAAATGTTACTCCAGGGGGTTCAAGCAAAAGGGAAATTGCCACAAAACGAGGAAAAAAGGAAGTTAGGAACTTAAATGTAAGAAAGAGGGCTTGTGGCCAAGAATGCGCTGCTGGGGAAAAAGGAACACACTATCGCAGGGAAAGTGTGGAGAGAAGACGAAACAAGGGACAACCGTGCAAACTATCTGAAAGAGGACCGATGGGTAACAAAAGAAGAAGATGCGTGAGTACAAAAAACAAAAGCATACGAAACACGGAGGAAAAGTTGGGGGTCGTTCCAGGGAAAAACTGAATGGTAAATCAGGTTCAGCCGAAAAAGAGGGGAATGTGAACGTCTGGAGAGGGGGAACGGAAAGGGAAAGTGGTGTTAAGGGGCGGCCCCCTTCGCGAGAACGCGAAGGGGCACTCATCGTGAACGAAAGTGGGGGAGGGGTCTAAAAAACTTGATGGAGAAATTTTGGGGGAGAGGGGCAAAACGCAGGAAAACGTACCAAAAGGGGAGAGGCAGCGGTCTATAACTACAATACAAGACGAAAAAGAGGTGGGAGGGCACCGTATCGAGTCAAAAACAGACGAGAAAAGGACACGGTACGATCAGTTGAGGGAACCCTTGTGGTAAAAAGCGCTACTTTGACAAAAAGTAGGAAAAAAGTGTCAAGTGGGAACTTGGTCGTTGTCTTGGGGGCGGGGGGGTCAATGGGGAAGTCGACGGGTAGTAAGAGAAGAAAAGGATCGGGCTGGTGGAACTACAAAGGTAAATTGAAGAAAAAGGTGGAAAATTTCCCTCACAGGACTTGGGGGGGGGTTTGACATGAAGGAAAAAAGGGAGAGAAAGGGGTATTTGGGGGAAAAAATGAGGTTGCGAAACTGGCTGACCAGGGTTCACGGGGCGAAGCACGCAACAGTGGCTACATTTAGGAAAAAGGAAGAAGGGCAGGTGAGGGGACACCATCCACTAAAAGGAAAACCTAGGGCAGGTTCGCAAAGGAAGGGGGGAAAAAACGGACGTGAAGCAAACGGAACCCGTCCAAATCGAGAGAAAACAGTGTAAAAAATGTAAAAGAAAGCCACTCAGCAAGAAAAGGCAAAGCAGAAAGATTCGCGAAAAAAAAGGCTTATACGTCAAACTTAGGGTGAGTGTCCTAAAACTTACGAAGAGCGAAGTCAGGAGGACTCGCTTCGAATTGGTTCCCCTCACAAACCTGGTCTAGGGGAAGATGGGACGGGACGCAAAACTTTGCAAAAAAGTACGTCAACAAGAAATCGAGAAACGGCGACAGCGGACCGTGTCAAGGACTACAAAGGGGGAAGGGGGAAAGGACAAAGGAAAAATGCAGCGCGATCGCAAAACCGGGGAAACAGCAGCAAGACTTTGAGAAAAAGGCATGGGGGAAACAAAACTATCGCGAACATGGTGCCGTCCAAAAGCAACCCAAAAACCGTAAGAAAAATGCAAGAAGATTTAAAAAGGAAGTAAACAGGGCGCTAACACGCTTGCGAACGCAGGGGAGGCAAAACCCAGACCACGACAAAAAGGGAAGAAACCGGGGGAAAGGGGGGACAAGCAAAAAAGTCTGTACAGCAATGAGAAGTTCGTACGTGAAGGGCTCGTGAAAGGGCGGTCGCTAAGGCAAAAACAGACGGAGAACAGGTACAGGGGGGGGTGAGGCCAAAGCTACGAAGGGGCATAAACTTGGGAAGTTGCCAGCTGCTTAAGAATGAGAATAGAAATCTAAAAACGGATCCAAAAATCAGGGGTGAGTCTCCATTTAAAGTTGGACTACTCATGCGACTCAGAGAAAAGACCACCCTCTTGAAACAACTTAAAAACTTTTAGGACCTACCTTGACTCCGGCAAGGAGAAAAAGGTGTATTGCACAATCGACTCTTGTGGAGGTGCAAAAGGTCTATCCCATCAAAGTGGGGGGTCAGTGAAGCTAAAAACCAAAAGCAGGGCGCAGGGGCCTTTTTCCGCGCACGCGAAGGGGGGATGCCACTGGGGGTCTCACATCCGGCAAGAAAAACTGACGAAAACGAGGAAGGAAGGGGAACAACTCTGAAAGAAAAGTCAACACGGGGGCTCAAGATCGAGGAGATGTCAAACGGGGGGGGCGGGGTGCAGGGGGGGAAAACAGGTCAAAGAAAGAGGGCAAGTAAGGAGTCAAGGGAGCTGGCCAAAAGGGGAAAGGAAAAAGGGGGAGCTAAACATAACAATCGATCGGGGAAGGAATGAATTACGTTCGTCACTGGGGAAAGGACAAAAAAGAAAAGCGTCCACTAGGAGAATTGCAAAGGCGGAATGGTCGGTGGAGTCATCTGGAGGGGTCTACATCAAGTGGCACTATCAAAGTCGTTACGCGCGAAAAAAAAAGAAAGGACAATACAAAAAGTATGTGTCAAACCCAAAATGTCAAGAGTTGGGGGGTAAGTTCTCTGGGTGGAAAAAAAAACGCTCTACGATAAGAGCAGCGCCAGTAATCCTAGACTCAAAACAAAGAATCTAGAGAATAATCCAGGAAAATTATTAAGAAAAAAGTGGTAACGACGGACAGTTGTTCAACTTACAAAAGTTTGAAAACAGGACGGGAAAAAAAAAACAGGGTGGTCACTGAAGGCGAGGGGAGAAAAAAACCAGCTGGGGCAGGGCAAGGCAGCGTACAAAAACGGGGTCTATTAATGCACGCAAAGGGCCAGAAGGGGGAGTGGAAAAGACGTGGCAATTCGGCAAGTGAAATAAAAAAAAAGGTGGCCGGGGAAGCATGCGAATTTCCGGTAGCAGCTAAAGGGGGGGGGGAAGGGCCCCGGAGGGGTGGAAGACAGGAAAAAAGTGAAAAGGGAAAAGAAAAGTTGAAGAAAAGTGTCCCCTTCAAAAACCAAGTCCATTTCTTCACCGGAGGACTGGGGGGAAGAGTGGCGCTGGAAGGGGTTCACGAGGAAAAAGAGCCCGACGTATTGAAGCTGGGGTAAACAGCCGTAGGGAAAAGGTGACGTACCGCTCGCGGCCCGCCGTGAAAAATATCAATTCCTATCACAAGCCGCGAAAAGCCTCTCCTCCTCCCGGAAAAAAAAACGCAAGCGAGGGGCAGTGAAGAGGAGTGTTTCGGCCTACGAAAAAACTGGTATGCATCAGAAGGAGAATACGAAAACTGTGCCAATAACCTAAAGGAGAAGAAAGCAAACAGGGCAAGGGGAATCAAAGTCCGAGGCGGGGGAAAAAAACCCTAAGTTAGGGGGCTAAGGTTTCAAACAAAGACCCCAGAGAAAAAAAAAATAAAATAGCCGATTTTGTAAGCGGACGAAGAAGCAAAGGAAGAAAAAAGAACAAAGGCAACGCTGCGACTTGTGACAGAGGGGAGGGGGCAACGGGGTCAACACGGGTAATTGGCGCCAAGAAGCGGGGGGGCAAAGAGAGTTAAGGTGCATCATTCTGACTTTCAAAAAAAAAAAAAAACTGAGGAGGGTAAAAGATGATGAGGAAAGGGGGAAATAACTCTGGCGAACTTCGCAGGGGCTTTTCAGGGCAAGTTTCCGGGGGGACGGGACGCAGACGGGCAAGGAACTCACGAGGCAAGGCCAGGGAAAGGGGGGGGGGGAGGGTGGGGGACCGGGAAGACAGGTTTCGCCTCGAAAAAAAAGGAAAAGTATTAGGGGACTAGTTCAGAGAGGAAAAGTGTCGACCTAGGAATTGGGAAAATTACGATGTCGTCGAGGGGGATTGGGGGGCAAAAGAAAAGAATGTGGGTAAAAAAGGGTTCTGGTTCCACACAAAAAAAATACCTTCAACAAAGATGTGGGAGTTTTGGAAAGAAAGGAAGATATTTGGGGGATGTCGTCAGACGGGTGGGAAAGGAGGAGGGTCACGGGACTGAAACGACGGATGGGGGTACACCTTTGTGGCACCACAGGATTCGACGGAAAGGTTCCACTAAAAAAAAAAATGACGTACCGGGAGGAGTGTGGGGAAAAACGCCTTAAGTCTTCGCACGGCCAAAAGGCCAGGAAAAAAAAAGGGGAAAGAAATTCCCTGGATGAGAGGGTCAGGAGTTTACCTATCAAACTCCCAAAGTGAGACGTCCTTGGAGAAAACTTATGGAAGGGGAAAAGCGACCTCAGAGTAAAAGGAACCCAACTTCAAAAAAAAGAGGGGGGGAAAATCACGGGTTTACAGAATGAGAAAAATTGAGGGAAGAGATACAGCGGGGGGGATTTGCTTATGAGAGGACCTAGAATTTTTACCAAAATTAAAAACGAGTATCTTCCAATCGAGGTAATCAAATTTAATTCAAGATGGGCAACCTGTCATCTGTGTGGGGGGGGAAAACGTGGGGAAAACAAGTCAGGAAAACGGCCGGGGTACTAAAGATCAATCTACCTCAGGTTGAAAAGGGATAAAATCTAGGGGGCTCGAGACGACGAATTCCTTGAACTTGGGAAAAAGCGAAGCGCGAGCGAAACGTTCAAAAAGCCAAGAAATGAAAGCGTGTGGGGGTTAAGTAAAAAAAACCGTACTATTGCGGTCTTTGGATTAGAGTTGAGGGAAGAAAAATGAGAGATTGAAAAGCCAAGGGGACGTGAGACATCTGTAAAACAGTGAAAGCGGGGGGATGGTCTTGACACAACACTCAAAGTTAATAAGCAGGAATGGAAAAAAATGTCCGGCGAAGGAAAGGCCTCTTGGGGGTGGCCAAAAAGGGGGGAGGGACACGGAACAAAGAACTCCGGTGGAAAAGGGGGAAATCGTGCACAAATTCTCAGGCTGTGAAACGAAAAAACACGAAAAACAGGGGGTGACCTTTTGGCGGAAGACACATCAAAAAAAACAACACGACATAGAGCGGACTCCCCGGAGACAGTATCTAGCCACGGGGGGGAACAGGGGAGGCGCCGCAGAAATGCGGGTTCGGAACCAAAAAAAAATCCGTGATGAGCGATGGTGGGATGAGCACTAAAACGGGGGGGGAGAAAATCCGTGCCGCGAAAAAATAAAAAAGTAATCCTCGTCTGCCGGAATGTGAAAAGGCGAATTTGTGAAGGAGATGCAGATCAAGGGATCGAAAGCCCTCAGGGGAAAAACAAATGGGAGTCCGCCAAACGGGGAGGGGTCTACAGTTTTACGGGGGAGGAGGAAAGGACAAGAGGACTCGAAATGAAAAAGGCAGGTCAGAGTGGTTGCGGAAAACAAGAAAGCGAAGAGGTGGGCAGTTTCTCAGAAAGCGCAAATCACCCCAAGTCAGTGCGAGCAGGGTCAAAAACTCCACCAAGGGGCAATCAAAGAAGGTCGTGCCTATTGGGAAACGTCCTACAGGGGGAAAGGAATGGACGGTGAAAAAGGGTCAAATGGCATTGGCGCGCTGGGCAAAGAGCGTTGTTCTTGAAGTCAACGAAGAAAATATCAGAAAAGGGTCGCTTGTTTTCCAATGTAATGAAGAAAAGCATATGGGCATTGGGAAAGGAACATACGGGGGGGTGGGGGACAAGTACTAACAACAGTTCAGCTGAAGTGGGGGTAACTTGGGGTGAAAAAAAAAAAAAAACAATTAATGACGTGCAAAAAGGGGCTTATGGTTTGGCAAGTCGGTCAAATCACCGAAGGTGGAGAATACTTACGGATTGTTACCCCCACAGCCTAACGTACCTACTACTGAAGGGGGACACAGACTTTGAGACTACTAAAGGCTGGCGAACAGTAAGCTTCCAAAACAAAGAAAAGATGCAATGGGGTGCTTTAAAGGCAGACAAATATTAGCCGTTTGGGGTCGGTTGTCGAAGCTCGGTGGTGGTTATCTAACGGTGAATGGCAAGAAATTAAAAAAAGCAATAATGACTAAGGTCATTGGGGGGGGGGGGGGTTTAAGATCAGGGGGTATCAAAATCCTTGAACCGCTACTTATTGACGCGTATCAGAAGGGGGGAGTATGAACTTGGAAAAAAGCAGAAAGAGGGAGTTGTCTCCGACGATAGACCCGACACTAATAAGGAAATGACTCGGGCTTCATGAAAGAAAAAAAAAAACTCGAGAGAGTATATGCGGACGCAGACGGGGTGGTGAAACATCACAAACTTAAGTCCAAAGAAAATCACGAACGAAACAACAATTTAGAAGCGGACGGCCGTTCGCCACTTGGGTGCAATCGAGAGGGGAAGCCATATTGAGACATGACAGAGCCTAAAAACGGAAAAAAAAAAGGCGGAGGGTGGCGAAACATTCAGGGGGTACATAAAAACATAACAAAAGACAGCGCGGGGGGGGGTGGAAAAACTTACTCAAACTCAAAAAACTGAGAAAAGGGAAAAAGCGTTTCCATACTATGAAAACAAAACTTCTGGGCTGCTTAGGAACGACAAGCTGTGAATGGTTCAAATACCACACGAAGACCAAGAAAAAGGCAGGAACCATCACATGACGACTTCCAGGATGACCAAAAGGGGACGGCGGTGACTCAAAAAGGCGACCCCTGTCGGGAGTGAGCACGCAAGGATTGCATCAGGGCTCATTACAAAAGAGAACAAAGAGGCTGTCTCGTGGTGTCAAGAAGAAAAGAAAGGGGGGATTGGAGATTAAAAAAAAACTAAAGAAATCTGAAGTCTACTGCGTTCACCGCGCAAAAAAAAAGAAAAGTCGCCCAAAAAGGTTTTGAAGACCGAAATTGAGGGAAAGGGGGGGGGAGCAGGAAATCGCACACGCTCCTGAACAATGAGGCCTGTTTGACAACCGCTCGACCTGCAAGAACTGGGGAAAGAACAACTCAGTCCAATGTACGCGGCACCGGATCTGAAGAAAAAATTTAGTCTCTACCAAAAAAAGAGGGGAGAGGTGCGCGCAGGACGGATTGCATGGGTCTAAACCAAGAAAACACTTCGAAGACAGTTGCAGAGCAGCTCAGAGGGCGTCGTCAACTTAAGGACCATAGAAAAAGAGGGACAGTGGTCAGTGGAAAAAAAAAAGCCGGCGTCGGCATCTCCGGGAGGAGGCGGGAAAAAAGATTACGGGCCCCGTCATCACAGAAGTGGACCTCAACAACGAGGCAATTTCCAGCAACGGCAGGGGAAAAATGGGAAGTCAACTGGGTGGGAACAACCAATCAAACAAAAAGGCAGGGACGCGTGGGAAAAATAAAAAAAGACGAGCATCGAGATGGTAAGAATCACTCTCAAGAAGAAGACGCCAAGATTAGGGGAAAAAAAACGGACCTACACGGGGGGAAGTGGGAGGCGCTGAACTATGCTCTCAGGAAACGAGCAAAGAGCAAAAGTCGCGGAGAATCAATCTTCAGAGAGAGAATACTCCGAGATAGCTGTACTCAGGAGCCGAAAGTCTAGGCGGGGGGGTCCGGATTGCCTTGTTGGCAGGGAAAATGCTGAAAGTTGTGTTGGGGGGAAACGCGAGACGGGGGTTCCATCTCCTAAGGCAGGGAACAAATTCAGCGGGGAAGGCAATGAGGGAGGTGAAAAACAGGAGCGTCGATGGCCACAATCCGCAGCAAAAGCTGGGGAAAAAAAAAACATTAGGCACGGCACAATCAAAACGGGCCCCGTTGCAAATATTTGGGTGGCAGGGTGTGGCGGGGAGGAAAAGGAACAGGGTAGAATCAGGAGGTCGGCACAAAAGCGGCTGAAAAACAAAACGGGCGTGAAGGGTACAAACGCCAAATGCACAGAAGACCCAATCTCAAGTTCAGGGGTCTGGGAAAGAAGTGAAAGCGGCGCTGTTTCAAGGTTCAAACTATCGTCTCCTAGAAGGATTGTAGAAGATATCCAAACCGTCCTTCTAAAAAAGGAGGGTGAAAAACCCCAGACGATCCTGCGCGCACGTGAAAAAACAGCGACTGGACAAAATACCCAAGAAAGAAAATCCATCTCGTCACCGTGCACAAACGCAAAAAGGATGTCCGTTCTGACGCCCGCCGAGGACGGGGGGTTAATAAGAATAGGTTTTGCAAAAGAAGCTTGCACCGGAAAAGAATCTACGGGAGAAACCCACCTACAGGTTGCAAAGGAGGGAAAAAGAGAACGGCGACAAGTGTCGAGGGGGGACTGCGCCTACAGTAACAACTACTCGGGTTAAGAACCTCCTAAAAAAAAGAAAAAAAAAAAGGGAAAAAGGGACCCAACAAACAAAAAAACGTCGGGCCCGACAGGGGGTAGGGCAAGTCTGGTTACGGGAATTGACGCCACGCAAGGCGAGGAATAAGTTGAAAAGTGGCAAAAGCTCAGAAA
>Ga0179593_1433609_pt1 | contig 13070 bp, 16 predicted proteins | sample CZODoug2_1_08_16_FD_185931 | JGI IMG/M metagenome (GOLD analysis project Ga0179593, IMG submission 185931) | Vadose zone soil fungal communities from Angelo Coast Range Reserve, California, USA - CZODoug2_1_08_16fungal (PacBio error correction) | ecosystem: Environmental > Terrestrial > Soil >...
GTACTCCGAGAAGGAGACAGGGAGCAAATAACCGACAGCCCGCGCAGATGTGCAACAACGGGAAAAAACAAAGTGCGTACAAAAGATCAACAGTAAGAGAAAACTGGGAATATCCCTCCAGCCACCTAAAAGACATATCCCAACTAGCCAAAAAAAAAAGAAAAAGCCGACAGGCACCCTTCCATGACACCACTGAAGCCACGTAAAGGCTGTCGATCCAACCGCCAACTACTGATGCGGTGGACCCTGAAAGAAAAAAAAAAAAACGCCACAAACCAAGAAGCCAGAGCAGAAAAAAAAGAAGAGAGAACACCCTCGGCCAAAAGTCCAAAGTCCAGGGGTATATAAAGGGGGAACGCTTAGGGACGGGCTGATCAGACATGGTCCCGAACTATCCTGTAATCGGGGTCACAGGATGAGGAAGCCATAGACTGAGTTCACCACCCTTGCACATCCAAGAACTCCCGGAAATCGGGGAAGGGATCTGACCGAAGGGGTGGGACAGTAAAAAAACGGAAACACGTGCTCATCCCACATCATACGCAAAAGAAAAACAGCAGAGGCGCCTTGTTGGTAGAGAAAAAATCCCCAAACGGTGAAAATCCTGCCCGGGGACATTCCGGGCGGGAAAACGGCGGAAACGCCCAAACGCCCTGTGTCATTGTAGAAGAGAAAAGGTAAACGAGCAAAGCCGAGTGCCGAGAAACGAGCAAAGAGCAAAACGGACACTGCGCGATTTGCCTTCACATGGTAAAAAGCACGGGACCGAGCAAACATCGATGGCGGGGGCAGAGGGGGAACGTGGGCCTATTTCGAAGGAGCCGGGATTTCGGAAGGACCTCCCGGTAAGTTGCTTTGTATCCGAACGAAAAAAGAGGAAAAAGTTAAGGAAAAAAAAGGGAAGGGGGAAAGGCTATTCATATCAAACAAGGGTCAGTGTCGATTGGCTGAGAGCAAGCTGGCCGGCCGACAGCATAAGACGCGGCAGACTTCGTAAACCGCAAACCGCCGGTGCTGCCCGTGGACATCAAAAAAAAAAAGAAAAAAAAACCGCCGCTACCACCCCGAATAGGGCGAGGCGGCAGAGAAGGCAGCGGACACAAAGCAAACTCGCGGAAAGGTTGAAAACCAGGATCGAGTCGGTAGTCGAGCGGCGGACACTAGAAGAAAAGCGGCGGGGAAGAGACCGAGAAAAAGAGGAAGAGCGACAGTACTCCAATAAGCCCGCAAGACCTAGGGCCTAAATCAGCGCTCCCGGATTGACAAGGATAGAACCTCGCCTTCGCGACACACGATGAAAATAAAGAGGGCAGGTTGTCGCACTCCAAAATAATACGGGAGAAGTAAAGCAGATAGTTCTCATCCGGACTAAGCAATCAACCGCATGAGGCGGGAGACCAGGAGGGGGGCTAGGTCGGGACTGGGAGGAATAAGGGCAGGAGGATAGGAGGCTTTCGGAGGGAAAAAAGACCATCTTATGCCGAAGAACCGAAGAGTTCGGGCATGCCTAAAAAGCAAATTACGCGGAAAAAAAGATTCTTCGGGACGGGTGACCACGTTGGCTATGGGTTCGAAGTAAGGACCGGGACGGCTCCAGAAAAAGCCCTAAGAAGGGGGGGAGAACGGGAGACCCAATTCCGATTTAAAGGGACATAAGGGGGCGCGAAGTATGGGCCCGTGAAATGAGCGCACCCGCAGTTAGGCGAAAAGGAAGGAAATGCAGGAGCGCAAGAGGTACGGTTTGAAAAAATAAGGTCAAATAGACAACTACAACTCCTAGCGTCTTCGCGGGGCTCCAAAGGAAGGAACGTTCTTATGGTGACCGGAAAATGCTAAAAGAGGAAGGGCGTCTCTCACCTTTTTGTTCAAGATCTAACCACAACAACGGAGATGGGGGAAACTAGACTCTCTCCGGGTGCAGACGAGAGTGAACGTCTTCTCCGTGGGTCGGGGAAGCGGGACAACTTAAAGGCGATCCAAGGAAGAATAAAAGGGGGGGGGCTCAGTTCTTGTTGGGGGAAGGGGGGGGGGGGAGGGGTGAAACCAACTAGGTGGCAGGCTCCTGCATAAATGGCCAGGAGGGGGCGCTGCAGTGCTCACGTATCTTGAAGCAAGTAGTGATTGGCAATTAAAAAAAATCCTTCTTTTGATGGGGAGGGAAAAGAGATAGGGGATGGTCTCCTGAGGATGTCCGTCTGCAAAAAATGGCGCAAAGGAACAGCCCGAAAAAAGGGTAGCGCACTATTTGGCAACGGGGGCGGGCAGCTATGACATCGGGAGGCATCGCTCCGGAGCTACAAGCGAAGAAGAATTGCGGGCTAGACGCCCGGGGGAGACGACAGGAGGGGAGGAAATGAGTCTTAATTGCAAAATAGGGGGACGCCTGGGAGGGGTTCGGGAGAGAGAACGATTCTGTGGTTGGAAGAAAAAAGGAACGAATCATGGAGTATAAAAAGTTGCAAACTGGGGAGGGGCAGAGGGGAGGGAGACAAGTCTATTTCCATAGGGCAACGCAGGGCAAGCAGACGCTTAGTCTCCTGAGCCTTCTGCGGTGCGGGAGGTCAGAGAGGAAATGAGTAGAAGTTGCAGGTTGGCAAAGGGATACGCCTCGCGCTGAAGAAAGCAAAGGAAAAACGCTCGGACATCATTGGTTGTTTTTTGGGGAACTGGGTTGGGACGGGAAGTTTAGGGCGGTCGGGGAATTCCGCGCGCCTCGCGTTGATTCATTATGCAAAAGACAGCCAGGCCGGCGGACCGTCTCGACAATAAGCCGAGGAAGAGGACGGGAGAATGCATCACGACTCTTCGGAGCTGCAAGCCGACAAGGGAAAAAGAATGGACCGCGTACGAAAAGGGGTCATGTCCTATGGAAAGAGGGCGGGAATCAAAAACGGACAGGGGGTCTCGCCGAATAAAAGGAAAAAAGGGGGAGGAGTCGAACTTGAACCCCCTTTCCAAAAGAGACAGAGGTTTCCCCTGAATCGTGGTGAAAGTCAATCGCAAGATGAATAAAAGAAGTTGGTGCGGAGTATTCTTAGAGGGAAAGCGTAATGGAAGGGGCCGGACGCGTACTTCGACAATAATTAAAGGGAAAGGGGCGGGAAGGATACACAGAAAAAAGAATCAGACGAATGTTCAAAGGGGGACTAAAAGACAGAAAAAGATTGGATCGAGTAACAAGCCGCTCGGGGTGGGAGGGAAGGGCGTCTGAGGGGGGAAGAGGAAGAAGTGGGTGCTTTTTCTCTTAGGGGGGGTAACACCCTGGAGAACAGAGACTGAAATGGAAGAGACCTGTCTGTGGGCTCCTGGTTGAACGAGAAGTAGTGCCTTCTCTCGGTGACCAAGGGAAGGAGAGTGAGGGGGGGAAAATTTCTTCAGATCAATTTCAAAAATAAAACCTTGAAGAAGCGAGGAAGTACTTACGCCTGATCGGGTGAAAACTAGTAGGGAACGGAGGGGAAGGCGATTGCATTATTGGGGTGCCGTCTTTCTGGCTTTCTGGAAAAAGAACTCTGGGGTTTGGGGCTCCTTCTTTCGGGGGACGCAGCCGCCGGCTACGCGATGTGTTTGACTGGGGGGAGTGTGGTGTTGCCCGGTTCGCAGTAAAAAAGTTGAAAAAAAAATAGGATAGCCAAAAATCCGCATCAATCAGTGGTGGGGTGTGGAGGGGGGGGGGGGAGTGGGGAGGCAGGGGGGTTGACTTTCGGAGCCAAGCGGAAGGCAAAATGGAGTTATTAAGCTCAGGGAGTAAATACTGAGAGAAAAACAAACGTCGGACTCAGACGGAAAATGTATCACATCCACCCTATAAACCACAGAAATGGCACCCCCCCGAAGAAGCACCCGCCCTAAAGAAAAAAAATCACCTGGCCACCACGCTAAGGCAGACGTTATGAAAAACGCCAATATCCCAAAAAAGAAGGGCCCCAAAAAAAAAAAACCAAAAACCCCTTCCCCATTCCAAAACGAGTAGCAAGGAAAAAAAACCCACCCAGCCCGGGTGCTTGCACTGAAAAACGCCAGCAGCGGAGAGAAAACCGGGCCGCGAACCCAGCAAACAATCGTGTTGGCAAAAGAGGACTGAGGCGCGGGGGAAGCTTAGTCGCGGGCTAGGACGAAACAACCGACCATGGAGATCGTTCACTGGGTCACCAGAGATAAGCCTCAAGGAAAAAAGGCCCCCCCAAAGGAAAGGGAGCTCCGGGATGCTGTAGGAATGGGTAAAGGTAATGTTTGGTAAAAAACCAGAAAGGAAAGCTCCACTCCCGGTACCGAGGAAGGATGACCACAAAAGCCGCCACAAAGAAACCCGCCGCGGGAGATGTGGAAGAGATAAAAATCATCCCGGGCTGTTCAACATGACGTAAGGTGATAGCCATTGACAAAGGCTTCTGAGATGGATCACCCCAAACCGTCTCCCCGCCCAGAAAGGCAAGGTTCTCTAAGGCAAAAAAAAACAACCAACTGCACTCAAGGTCACGAGGAAATGAAAGAACCCCTCGGGCTATCTGTGCGCGGGGGGATCCTCAGGGGGGAGAAGTGCCAAGCATTTAACTTATCCATTAACTAGCACGGAAAGAAGAGAGTGAACGTGGGTGCAAAAAAGGATTGAGACACTACAGGCTTGATCGGCGACTCCCTGTAAAAACTTTTAGAGTTGGAGAGTGAAAGAAGGGAAAATTAAAGAACCTGGAGGGGAGAGTACGCTATGCATAGGACTTGGAACGCATGCAAAGCTGAGGTGAAGGAGCAGAGGGCCACGTCCACATCACGCGGGAGGAACAAGAGAAAGAAGGGAACCTCCGGCGTGATGAGGGATGCGCAAGAAGGGCCCGAGGACAGCCCCCTGAATCCCTAGAGGCGCAGAAGAGGAAAGGAGGCAAAACGCAAAGTCGACCAGTATGGAAAAAGAACAAAAGGAGGCGGTCGATGTAAGGGTATATCGAGGAAATGAAAGGAAGGCGGTAAAGCGAAAAAAGAGAACCATCAACAGGCAAATAGCAACAAAAGAAACCGCAACCTCAAGAAAAATCAAAAAAGAGGGGGATCGACTCAAGAGCAACTGATTGAGGAACCAATGAGAAGGAGCTCCTGCTCAAGAATCGCGCTCCATAGGGGGGAAAATGGGAATACAGTATCGAGGCAAAAAAAACAAGAATTCGCACGCTCCGAAGGGTGATATGCGAAAACTCATTTATTTGGGTCTCCAATTCTGCGTACGCATCGAATCTCCGGCTTAATAAGGTCGAGGGACAGGACTAAAAATGCTTTCTTCCAGGAAGGACGCCAAGAAGATTTCTGTCATTAAACGCGACCCCGTTACCCTCAGGGGAGCGAAAGGAGGTCGGAAGTTGACCCAGTTGACAGGGAAACGAAGGCGCCCAATCCGAAATCCGGGCGGAAGGAGAAAGTGTGCTTGCCAATCACTTAATGGGAGGCTCTGTAGCGTTGTCCAAACAGTGAAACCTCGGCGTTCGCGCGCTTAGACAGGACCTCCCTAGTACCGGAAGGAATTCAATATGAGCCCCCGAATCCCGACTTCGCTGGGAAACAGGAAAAAACAGGGTGAACTATGGGTTAAAAAAGAGGGATCCCGCTCATAGGATCACACAACAAGGTGATGAAAGAAGAGTCTTGTGTAAAACAAGAAAAGAGGGGGGAGGATTGGAGAGACAAATCTTGGACCATTTAGGGGGGGGAGATCAGAAAACCGGGGCGCCATTAGTATAGGGTTTCGGGGGGTGAAATTGGGGGTGTTCAAGACCGTGAACTAGAGACTTGAGCCCTTACCCTATGTATGACGGAGCGCTGGGCAAAATCGTGGCTGGACTAAAGAGATCAACGCATTTATTGCAGACAACACTGGTAAAAAAAGGAAGAGGAAGGGGGGGAGGTATCCCTTCGGTTCCGGATCGGAGACCCGGGGGGGAAATTACTCGAAACGGTTGTAAACAAGCAAGAGTCGGGACGGGATGGTCACTGCGTGAGAGGACTCGGTGCGGCGGCAAGAGAAAGCTGAGCGAAACTCCTAGAAAAGCTACTACGCCTGGAGTCAAAAGCAGCCCAGTATTACGACATAAACTGAAAAAATGGCAACATGCGGGGGAAAAATTACTGTCCGGAGCGCGAGGCGGGGGGAGGGGCAGGAACTTATAACGGGGAGCAATTGCGTGGGATCCAACGTCGAAAGAATAGAGTCGAGAACAGCGTGCGTCGCGAGGCGATTGGAAACAAACGGCGACAAAAAAGGGAAGCGCTTTCGGACGGACGCGGGGGGGGGCAAGGATGCTTGTCTGGCTGCGCGATTAGTGCGTACTGTCGACGGTCTAGTTGTTGGGCTCGCTAACCTAGTGGGACGCAGAAAAACCATCGACGACGAGGAAGAAGTGGGGGGGGTTGAGGGGGGAGCCGAGGTGGGGAGGGCTTTTGTGCCGCAGAAAGCCTTCCGCGAGCGGACTCGCAAGGATTGAAACTGTCGGGGACACAGAACCGGACGCTGTTGCACTGCAAAAAGTCAACTGAGGAGGAGAAGAATGCGGAAGACAAGACGCTGCTTACTCTGGGAAAGCGACACAGAAGGAAAAAGAGAGAAGGAATCTCCAAGAAGACATGGCCTATTTAATAGTGGGATCATCATCGGGTGTAGGGAGGGAAATTCGCCACATGAAATCCCCGGCGTGGATAGAAACACAATCATGAAAAGGTTTCTTCTGGGGGGTCCAGGATTAGGGGAGAGGGCATGTGAATCGCGAAGAGAAAAAAAGGTGGGGTAGGGCCGTCATTTATTAAAGACGGAACGAACGGGCACAATGCGGGAGCAGGACTTCTACAATAAAGGCACGGGCGGACGTTGAGAATAATGGAAGAGAAGGTTCCCACGGTCGGAAGGACAGGGCAGACCAGGGATGGAGGGTATATATCACAATGCGTCCTCGGTGTGGGGGGGAGGGGCGGAGGTTGTACTATTAGGGGGACCGGCGTGGGCCGCATTATAAAGGTCGTCAGATCCCGGATGTAAAGGTCGGGGAAAGCCTGGGGGAATACAACAGGGAGCATTAAAGGGGTGAGGAAAGAAGGGCGGGCGGATGATCATCCCTTTTTCAGAGAAGCACGAGACAACTTGAAGTAGCTTAGTTAATGATCGGCAGGGGGGGTGTTCGGCGGGTTCGCGGAGGCTCTTTCTAATGGGAGAGTGATGCGTTTCGGAATTGCACGACGGAGGTGGGAAAAGGAGGGGGTGTCTACATCCGACTTCCTACTCGCTCATTTGGCAGGCTGGGAAGTGTGGGTGAAAAGCGGGATAGTCTTTTGCTCGAGGAAGGAGGTTGATAAAAAACTGGGGGGAAGGGCACTGGGGCTTGGAGGGCGGCGGTGTTGAGTCGCGTAAAGAGGAGGGGTGGAAGGAATACAATTCTAGAAAAGGGAGATCTTCACGGAGGGGAAAGAGAGAGATGGGACTCACCTACAAAGGAAAAAAAGCACGAAGGGAGAACAAAATCAAAAAAAAGACCGCGCAGGAAAACGAAGACAAATGCCAGGGAAGAAAACACAGGGCAGACAAGCACCGGCAACAAGAGCAAACGGGAAGAAAAGCGCAGAAGACATATCCCAAGAAGGAAAAGCAAAAAAAAAAAGCAACCAATTCCACGCCATCGCTTACCGTCCATATGCGATACACGACAAACTCGGGAGGTGACTGACACGACTCCAGCACCAAAAAGTCGAAAAGCGAACACCGCCGAAAGGCGTGTTCAAACGATCAGGCGTAATACTGGAAGAGAGGGGAGCTTTAAAGCGTGATCGGCGTGTCTAACCTTGATCCGCCGACCCTTCCCGCACGATAACCGGGTAAGAGGGGGAACGGGGGGAGCCCAGAGAGGTGAACCAACAAAACAGGTAGGAAAATGGATGGAGGATAGGGGGACGTTCAGAAGGAGAAGGGACGGGAGCGTCCACGAAAATTTAAAACTTCAGACAAAACTCAAAGCCTACACAAAAATCCTTGAATCAAAAGGGAAAAATGTAAACATGATGCCGGTTTATCGGGACAGCAAGGAAAAAGAGGGGGATTCTCCCTCTTTTTGAGAGGAGGGGAAAAAAAGGAGAAAAGCCAATGGTCGAAAAAGGAGGCCAGGAGCGGACGGCGAAACACAAGCGGGTCTAGAGGGAGACTCCGAGAGGAGACGGCAAATTCAAGGGGGACGTCGCCAGTGCAGGAATGCACCAAGCGTCGCGCAAATGGAACGTGGGGGAATCCAAGGGATGGGCAAGTGGTGCTTCTAATGGAAAAGAAAGAAGTAAGGGGCTCCTAACTCTTTCCAGGGAAATGCCATGGGAAAGAAACGGGAAAAAGGACTTTGTCGCTTGCACGTTCACGTCGGAAAGGCGAAGGACGCGGGAAGATGCGGGAAACTAAGACTTGCAAGCGGGGGGAGGGAAAACAATCAAAAAAGCCATCAGAAGCAAAAAAAGCGAAAAAAGGAAGCGGCACAAACGCCAGCAAAGCGCGAAAAAAAAGCCCCCACACACAGATTCAAACGGTCGATGGACAGGTCAGGGGGGGACAACAGCGAGTGCTATCTAAATCGCAGAAAAAAAAATCAGACCCAACCAACTGCACAGCAGAAGGCTCTCCCATCATCTGAAAAAGAAAAACAGGGGCGACCAATGGCCCGGGGAAGGGGGAGGAACTCAAGGTCCGGACGGCACGCTGCTCGGAAGGAAAAAGGTAATGGAAGAAAATAAGGGATCGAGGCCGAAAGCAAAAAACACAGGAGAGGTCGCTCTCCAGGAGGAGTTGGGGGGGGAGACAAAGGGGGAAGGGGTATGCTGTTGGAGCCCTTATTCTCGTATCAGCGAGCATATCCCGGCGTGATACCGCCAATGATTAAAAGACATCCATCGTATCTCCGGAAGATCAACCCAAGAAGGGCGGTCCTTCTTGCAAAGGAAAGGGAAAATCTCGCTAAAGATGTGACCACGGGGGCATGGGTCGGAGTGGAACAGACGGGAGAAAGCACGACAAAGGGAAAGAAGGGGGGGAAGGGGGGAAACCGCGCCCCAAAAAGGGGGGGGGTGCAGAACTGGGTCGTCTTTATCTTGGGGATCAATGCAGCGGAGTCCCACCAGGACGCACATTAGCATCAATTAAGGCAATCCCGAGGGGCCTGGCAAAAAAAATGGGCAAAATAGGAGCCAAAACCTAAAGGAAAATGGGATTCAGCGGGGGAGAGGAAAAAAAGGGAAACCATGGTTAACACGATGGAGAGAAAAAGGGAGCAAGGGTTTTCACCACCGATCATCATCGAAACAAACGAGAGAAGATGGTAAAAACCCTGATCGGGCGGAGGAGTTTTTAAAACAAAGAAGTCGAATGGAGATCACCCAGCTGAATTACGCGCCTGAGGGTGAGGGGGCTCAGAGGGAGGGGTTTCCATACCAAGGCGCGTACCTTGACTACGAGGGCTAAAAAACCTCAAGTTGAACGTATCGGGGGGGGAGGGGGGTACACAGAAGACGCAATATCTATCGGAAAGGAAATAGGGTGCGACCGCAACAGCGGAAAGGGGGGGCCGGAGCAAAAAACGGGGGAAAAAATGACGCCAAGTGGGGGGTAACGCAATCTGGCCACTGACGATTGTTCACGCCGTCGCGGAAGAAGCTCTGAGAAGAACTCCGGGAGCTACAGTGAAGGAAAAAAGGGGTGCGGACGAAATCTACGCAATGGGAGCGAAAGCCGATTACTCTCAGCGACAAAAAGCATACATGCAAAACTGGCGAAAACTAGAAAGGACAGAGCGCGAACGATTCGGGGGGGTACTAAAGATCCAAGTAATAAGTGAGGGCGCCAGGTTCAAAACCGTGAGTCTGGGAAAGGAAGGAAAGGGGCTAGGACAAGGCAAGCATGGGGGACGGGCTCTTCGTAATAACGATAGCCTTCTCAGAGGGGGTTTGAAGGGAAAAAAGAGGGGTGCGATTTGGGGGGGCTCAGTAAGCGCCTAGCTCATGAAAAAAAGAGGAATTAAAAGAAGACTCTCATCCTTGGTTTGGCTGGGGGGTAAATGGAAGGCGACGGCGTGGGGGTGCCTCGGTGCCTTCCGCGAGCCTAATGAAGGTGCGCATAGGGAATCAACCTGCAAAGGGGGAAGGGGAGGAGAGAGAGACCTTTGTTCTTCTTGCCGAGCACATGATCATCAAAGAAAAAATACAAAAAGCGAAAACAATTGCTCAGCGTACTCGCCATGAACGTGAAAACATGTCCCTCGGAAAAAATCATCAAACTGGGACCGGGAGGGAGGCGAACATCAGAAAAAGGATCGCGTCGCCACTAAAACGGCAAAAAACACGTTCCAAAAAAAGAAGGGGGATATCCCAAGGGAGGGAATGGGCGAGGGCCATGTGAAAACAAATCGCAAAATGCGGTGGGGTCGCGTCATTCTTCAGGAAGAGTGAGATAAAGGGGGCAGAGGCGAACAATACTGTACCCGCGGGCGGGACCGGGGTTAGAACGGCGAAGAAAGGGCCCGGGAAAAAAAAAAAAAATGCAAAGAAAAAAAGCACGTCGAAGACGGGGTAAGGGGGGGGGAGGGTTGATCACCAAGGTAAACGGGAGGTTGAGCGTGTGACGATGAGACGGTGGTACCATTTTGGGGAGTGTGGGGGAAATTACACCAGAAACAGGGAGACAGCCATAAGGAGAAAACTGAGAAGGCGGGGGTGTGAAGAAAGAGGAAGGGGGAGAAGTAAGAGGAACCGAGGAAAGAAGTGCGGGGAAAATGGCGGCGATCACCAGCGAGCACGCAGACGCTGTAAAAAAAAGAAGGAAGAGCGGGGTGGGAAAAGATGTGGGGGCGGGCGTTTCGCGGCGGTGGCTAAGGGGGGGGGGGGGGGGGGGGGGGGGGGGGGGAGAGAGGTGGTGTGGCTGCGAAGTTTCGTGCAGTGCACGCACGAGAGTTGGGGAAAAGGGGGGGGAATCGCAGCGGGAACTAAAAAAAATACTCTGGGGTCATTGGTCGGGTGAGTGGAGGAGGGGGGGGGAGGATGCGTTTTGGATATGTCTTGCTACGGGCTGAGGGGAAAGAATCCATGATTGTCTGTCCGCACTGGGGGGGGGGGGCGGCGGCGGAAAGACGACGGGGGCAGGGAGGAGCTGGATGTGTGAGGCGCTGGGAGAAAAAGAGAGCTCTCACCAAAAAAAAGGATTCGTAGTACAGGAAAATATTGAATCTCCAAAAAAGGAACCCAAACCCGCGCAGCTGGCCACCGGGAACGAATGCACCACTCGAAAACAACACACAAAGGAAAGCACACGCAGGGAATGCGGACTTCTGTAATAACTCCCACAAGAAAGAAAAACCAAAAAAAACCAAAAAATCAAACGACCCGGCCCAATGACAAGCGAGGAAAAAGAGAAAAAAAACAGAGACCAAACCTCCCAGGACGTGCACTGACAGAACAAGGAAAAACCAACAAAAAAAGAAAGAGCAACAGAGAAAACCGCCCGACATCGGGGTCAAAACGATCAGGGAAGACTTCCGCGCGGATATCTTCAGATAGCAGGGAGGAGAAAGAAGACATGTAACGCAAGATCCGTGTAAGCGGGGTCACAAAGCGGAAAGAAACAAACAAACAACAAAGACCGTTAGCTCAGGGAAACGGCGGTAAACATTGTCCGGGGTCTTGAGTAAGCGCCACGCCAAAGCTCAAAAGACACATCCGCCGAAACACTACACCCAGCGAGAGAAATTGGGGAAGAAGGAAAAAACCGGTCTGTCACCTGTAAACTTTCCGGGGTATCGGGAGGGACCTAAAGTGAAACTCGGGCAAGCTTTGGGCTGATGATAAAAAACCAAAAAAAAAAAGGAAGGGGTCGCAGGTCACGAGACCCGTAAAGAAAGAGACTTCAAAAATGAAGGCTAAACAAAGAGCTCGGCGGAGGAAAAGGATCCTCGGTAACAACCATCAACAGTCAACCGAGAAGCGACCTAGGGCGCAAAAAAAAAGTGGGTGACTTCGACGCCGATCCAAGCCGGGGAAAGGGGATGACCTCCCTTTAAGGGAAGGTGGATTTGATCCGAAAGGGGCCAAGGAAAATGATGGAGCGATGCAAGTCAAACCGGTCTTGGAAAGCGTAAAAAGGGAGAAGGGAAAGGGAAAGAAAGAAAGAAAGAACGGCGATCGGAAAACCGAAAAAGACTTAGGGGAAGGAACGGGGCTATGATGCACACTCCGAAGGCACATCCAAAGCATTGCTATGCGAAAAGAAAAAAAATCAAAATCGCTAAAAGGGGATTGAACAACCCATAACCAAACACTGATGATCGGGGAGAGGGAGGTCGAGGAAAGAAAAAGCAAAGGCAGTAGCTAAAAGATAAACACCGGCGAAAAAAACAAGAAGAAAGCACAGAGAGCTCGGAAGGCCATCAAAAAAGCTCAAAGGATTGAGCCCAAATTCGTCCCGGATGAGGAAGAGGAAGGAGGGGCGCGAGGAAGGCCAGTCATCAATTTTGCAAAAATGTGGGGATAAAGTGAAAGAAGGGAACCGAGACAGCAACCCACAGGAAACTTTCGTCCAGGGAAAGAGGACAAAGGGCATGTGGCGGTGAGGCCAGGAGAAGGCCATTTAGGCTGTCGCATCAAAGGGAGGCAAGGCAAGGTAAGGACGATCCATCGGAGCTCCAGCGGCAAATCGGAAAAGAAGAGCAACGCGCAAAATTGACATCAAAATCGGAATGATGCGGCAGGTTTACAACTGGGGGGGAATAAATGGTGGGGACTTCATATCAGGAAAGGGGGAGAATGATAGAGGGGCTCAAAGCGACAAGCCTCGGGAAGCAAAAAGGAACGGAAAAAGCGCGGGGAGGTATCGTGGGACATAAAAAAAAGACGAAAAAAAAACGATCCCTCTTCTTTCTCGTCAGAAAACATCGTCATAGAATATTGGAGCAAAGTAAGACGGGTGCCCACCCAGGAGAAAAAAAGACGGGAGCGTACTTATCGGAGATAAGACATGGTGGAACAAAGGTCGAAAATGAACGCCGAGAGTCGGGTGGGGGAAAGACAAAACACCT
>Ga0179593_1443903_pt1 | contig 13070 bp, 19 predicted proteins | sample CZODoug2_1_08_16_FD_185931 | JGI IMG/M metagenome (GOLD analysis project Ga0179593, IMG submission 185931) | Vadose zone soil fungal communities from Angelo Coast Range Reserve, California, USA - CZODoug2_1_08_16fungal (PacBio error correction) | ecosystem: Environmental > Terrestrial > Soil >...
CAATTGTAAAGGGGATGACTATGGGGAAAGGTCCAGAAAGGGTTTACTGTGTGTGGTTCATCGGAAGGAGGACAAGGGGGAAAAACTAAAACAAGACTCACAATTAAACCTTATGATGGCCGAAGAAATGCACTCGGCCGACCGAAAAAATGAAGGAGGGGACGACCGCGGAAATAGACGTCTGGTCAAGGAAAAGTGGGGAGAAAGGAGTCTACCAACCTTATAATAACAACAAAAAGAGGATAGAATAGGATGGAATCATTATATGGTGGTCAATTTCCGCCAAATGACCAAGCGAAAACAGTCGTTCAAGGGGGGGGTGCAACACCTAGAAAATGGAGGCTCGAGGGAAAATGAAAAAAGTTTGGAGAAAAAAACACACAAGGCATGTCGCCTTCAAACTTTGGCGAGAGGAGGGGTTCGTAGAAGGAAATATAACAGCAGCCTCAACTGAAAAAAGGGGGGGAGACTGACGTGAAAGAGATGATGTAAAAGCCAATTTCCTCTCCCATCCCTCTTACAGAGCGGAAGGGTGGTAAGTAGGGAAGGGGAGCATGTCAAACCAACAAAAAGGGGTGCAGCCAGCTTCCATGGACCTGGGGGAAATGCGACTGGAAGCTGGTCACGCTTAATTACCTGCAACGACGCCGGGTTAAGTTAACAAGAGGGGACTAAAACATGGAAAGATCACAAAAAGGGAGAAAAAAACAAACAACAGAAGGAAAGGCCTCTCCACAAAAATGCACAAATTAAAGGAGCAAGAGTGGGGGGGGGGAAAACCAAGCCAGGGGGGGGGTATGAAACCGGACGTATAAGACGGTACGCGCGCCTACTAGGAACGAACAGCCCGGAAACCTCTACCGCTCCGCTGACTCGCATTACAACGTCATGAAAAAGAAAACTCAAAGGACTACGTTGGGCTTGGAAGGGGGGCAAAAAGCGGTAAGAAGCTGAACTGGGAACAGACGAAATACTCTTTCAACAACGACGCGAGGTTCAATCCCCGGAGAAAGGAAAAGCAGGGGAGAACCCTTTCAAAAATAAAAAAAAAAAAACAAATAACAGACAGCAATATAGCAAGACTGGAGGAGAGAAAAAGGGGGGTAAGCATTATTTTGTAAAAAAAACCTCGAAAACCGGCCGATGCCAAAAATAAGGAAAAAAAAAACGGCACAAAAGGGACCAAAAGACATGCCTCAAGGGAACCGTCTCAGCCGGGATGATCAAGGACCCGCGACCGGCCCAACCCAGAGGAAAAAAATCAAGGAAAAGGGAAACGACTTCAACCTCGAGCTAACCGGGCCACTTGAAGGGGGTGGAGAAGAGAAAAACAAGACACCTCCTCTTCGTTTGAAAGGGAGGGCACCGGGGGCACAGCCGTTCGTACGTTTGGGGGCGCAATGTTTCATCGCGGTACAAAAGCAAGGGAAGGGAGAAACACCGGAACCGGCCCGCGAGCAAAGGGAAGAGAAGGTGCGAAGGCCAATTAAACGAACAAAAGGACAGGAAAAAAGAAAGAATTGCAGGAGGCTAAAAGAATGGGGGAAAATTTTCCTATCAATTCCCGAACGCACCGAATGAAAGGGCCAGAAAAAACGAAAGGCCGGAGGCACTCGCCACAAGATCCACCGGAAGGAAAAGCCAGCAGATGGAGACGAACGGCAAAAAAAAACACAAACCACCATACAGGGAAGCTTCAAACCATCAAACGACAGCGCACAGGAACGAGGGAGGGATAACAAAAGATGAACATAAAACGGACTGTGGAAAGATTGCTGTCAGAAAAAAATGTGGGAAAAACCCTCACTAGGAAAATTACTCTCAAAAAAAAAAAAAAAGCAGACGGTTGGGTTGGGTTTCCGAACACAGGAAGGGGGGGGCAAGGATGGCAAAGAAAAGAAAGGAGACAATATTCTGGGGGTAGCGCAAAAGAAAATTTGGGGAAAACCTGAAGGCAGAAGCAAAGGGAAGAAGGAACGATGAAAACGACAGGACGGACGGGCAAAAAAAAAAGTTGACTGGGGAAAAAACCTGATCGTTTGGCACGGACGGACACACAAAGGGGGAAAGAAAGAGGGAATCCCAAAGGAAAAGGGAGGGGGGGGGGGGTGAACACAAGGAAAGACAAGAAGTGAAAAAAACGACCCCCGTGTAAATTCTAAAAAGACGAAAGACTTAGTAATCGTTGGGGGGTACGAAGGCGGGAGGGGATCAATGCTTAAAAAAGACCCGGCAGGAGAGGAAAAAAAAAGGGCCATAAGGTAAACCAAAATGCAGAATAAGTAAGAGAAGAGGGTCACACATAAGGGACAAAATCCCCTGGGTGTTCGGAAAATCGAATTGAATGGCAAAAACGTCTGCAAGGCCAGGGCAGGAAGAAAGGAGGACCAAAAATAATATAACCGATTAAACAAAAAAAAGGGGAACGGAAGAGGGGAGAGTCAGGAAGAATTCAGACCAAAAATGTCATTGACGGCAAACAAAGAAGACAGGGACAAAATAGAAACAAACATGTCCCAATCCACACGGGGGTGGGCGGAAAAAGAGGCCACAAGAGCACGCTCACTGAAACAACAGAGCCCCAAAAAAAAAAGAAAAGAAAGAGGAAGCAAGGGAGGGAAAGATCGAGGGTTAAGTCTCAAGTCCAAGAGAGTGGGGGATTGAAGTAAACCGGGAAAGGCGGTGTTGCAGGAAAAAAAGCGACGTGGGAATTGGGGGGGTTGTCAGAAAGACAGGATAAAAAGGGGAAAACTTCTATGAAAGGAAGAAAGGCATAAATAGATCTCCAAAACGGAGGAAGGAGAAAGGGAGGAAGAAAAGGGATGGGACGGGGAGGGGACTCGATATTTAAGAGAAGGGGATAAAGGAAAAGTAACAACGCGAAGGGGTTGGGAACAGGGGAACAAAGGACGTGTGAACGGAAGACATCACCACCTCGCCGGGGCCCTGAAAAATTAATAGCCGACGTTGCTTCAAATCGAGAGGATGGTGGGGGCGGGAGGGGACGGGAGAACAAAGGCTCAGGGGGGAGTGGGAAAGAAAAAGAAAATTGAATTGGACTGGTTACTGGGGTCCTTTTTATGTTTAACGCCAAGCCATTTGTGGGGGGGGGATGAATCGGCACCAAAGGATCAGAACAGGCCTTTTTGGGTAGGGTAATACAGTCCAAGAGGGGAAAGATGCTGGTTCCCAACGAAGTGGGGGAGAATTGGGAAAGGAAAGAAAAAAGCCAGGGGGTCAATCGATGGGTTGACACAGGGCGGCATTCGGGGGCGAGTAGCAGTGGATAGTCAATCGGGTGGATTGGTGGGGGGGAAGGAGGGCCATGAGGGGGAAACCGAAAGATCTGCGGGGTCTGTGTTTCACCAGATTCCCTGCGAAACCATGCCGACAAGGAGACGATCTCGGAAAGCCAATGAACAAAGGGAAGGGAACTGAAAAGGATGAGAGAGGGGTTGGTGGTCACCCTGTTTTTCCATGGGGAATAGCCGAATGAGGGAAAAGTGGGGGGGCGGTGGGCCACGGGTGCACAAACTTATTTCATGGTTGGGCAACAGCACAGTTCGCTAACAAGGGGGAAGTGGTGAAACAAGAATACGGGGGAGTACCCTGTCTGGGTTTGTGGGGGGGGGGTGTTGCAAAAAAACCAAAATGACCGAAGACGAAAACTGAAGGTGGGAAAAAAGAGGTTTTCCAATTGAAATGGGGGTGGGCGCGCGAAAGGGGGAAAGAGTTGCAAAAATCATGACGTCTAAAAGAATATTGCCGAGGGGGTCAAAACAAGGCGACGGCGGAGTGGAACCTGAATGAGTGGGGAGAGGGGGGGAAGGGGAAAGGTGACGCGGTTTTATTGATAGCTGAAGATGGGGCAAGGGAAAAGGAAAAGGCAGCGTTCCGTTAGGACGCTGGGCGAGGGAGGGTTGAAGAAATCCGAGCCGGGAGGGGGAAGGGAGAAAGTTCGCGGGATGGCTTCCACAGAAGTTCAGGGAGAGGGCCCAAAGAAACCCCGCAACACCTTCTGTGGAAGAATTGGGACCGACATACAGGGGGCGTGCTGAGAGGGAAAACTGGCCCGGTCACCAAACTGCGAATCCATGATCAGGGAGAACTGGGTAACCCTAAAGCTTGTTTGTTCGTGCAAGGCGAGGGAAAAACAAGGGGGGGAATGCAGCGGGAAAGGCCAGGCGGGGGGACAAGGACTCATGAAGCGATGACATTTAGCAGAAAACCGAAATAACATACCTGCACGGGGGAACGGGCAACCAGGGGGAGGAAAAAAGAGAGAGACGTTTGGTGAGGGAAATCAGAGGAAAAAAAAAACCACAATAAAACAGGACCGTTGTTTCTTCTGGGCAGCCAAAAAACGAAGGGCTGGAGGTCCGTGGGGGAAGAGGGTGAGGGAAAATCTGGTGGGTCGCGGGAAAGGGACAAAAAAACATTAGGGCAAGGGGAGACGGGGAGGGTAAATGGTCAGGGCGGTTCAAAAACGGGGACCGTGTGAAGGAAGACGGAAAAGGCGGGGGACCGTTTGGAGGGGGGGGCTTTGGCCGATTACGCCTAAAATTCGAAGTAGGGAAACTTAAGCGTAAAAGGTTGGGTTCATGGGGGGAAAAGGTGATGCAAAAGAGGGGAAGGTGTCAAAGGTGGGCCGGGGGGGCTCGGACCTCGGGGAGAATCGTAGAGTTGGGAAGCACGGAAATTTCTGGCTGGGGGTCAAAGAGACGAGGAACGTCGCAGGGGGGAAAAAAAACAACGCAACAGGGGGAACAGGACGGAGGAGGAAAAAGGACGTGGAAGACCAAAAGGGACACGGGGGGCGGTAGCTAAAAAATGACAAAATCTACTAAAACGGCCTACCCTCTGCGGGGAGCTCTTGATCAATAGCACGTGTGGGGGGGGAAAAAAAGGCCAGGGGGGGCAAAAGCTGGGAGGGATGAAGGGAAGGGGGTGTTGCAGGGAGGATCAAAGCTTTGGGGGGGTTTTTTTGTCAAGATTCTTTTGGAGCCTGAGCAAGAGCTAAAGCAAGGTGAGGAAGGGAAAAGTGAAAAAAACGAGGATTCAAACCAAAGGGAAAGACATACCAGGGAAGCTTGCCCCGGGTCAGCACAGAACCTTCGCAGAGGACTACGAACAAATTGGCCAGGGGCGCAGTGAAGAGAGGAAACGGGGAAACTCTTTACCGAATCCGATGGGGGGGGGGAAAATTTTTAACAGGAAAAGTTCAGTTTGAAGCGCGGGTTTGTCAATAAAAAGAATCAACGCGAACACTCAACGCACAAAGGAAACGTAGAGAAAGCATGGGGGGGGGGAAAAAAAAAAAATCCATGAATTGACAAAAGGGGGAAGGGGGAAGGGGGGGAGAAGAAAACGCGGAAATGAGAGGAGGTCAGCTTGTTTGTCATGAATTGGAACCATCTCCGATATCAGAGAACCAGGGAGGAACGAGAAAGATGGGGGGGGGCCAAAGGGGCAGCAAAGGAAGAAGGAAAAAAAAAGACCGTCGAGCAAGGTTCGTTCCCCCCCGACAAGAAGTTTCGTGGGGGAAAAAGGGAAAATGACTTAAACAACAGAGAAGGAAGGGAACCCTGGGGACGCTGTTCGTTTTTCGCACGACAGGGGTAGGGAACAAGGAAGAGACACGGAGAGACCAGGGGGAATTGAGAGAGACTTTGAAGAAAAAGGTCCTCTGACAAAGATCAAGAAAAAGCGGAAATTTGTTCGTAAGGGAGGGAAAAAAAAAGGGTAGTCCGCGGGGTTCACGCAAAGAAAAAAAGGAACTTGCCACGGAGAGACTGGAAAGGTCGCGGAAGTATCCAGCCCAAACCTAACGCCTTTTAGTGAGCCGCGGTGGTCTACGCTCGAAAGAGCGGGCAAGGGGAGAAAAAACAAGAGGTGTCCTCCCTCCCCCGCACTTTAAAAAACACGGGGAACACAATTGTAGAAACCAAAAAGATTATCAAGGAGAGGTCAAAAAGGGGGAGGAAGGAGGTCAGATCGAACAGAAAAAAAAAACAGACAGCTCCCCAACGCAAACTTTGGGAATTACAGTAATGGAAACAAGACCCTCAAGAACTTTGGGGGATGGCAAAGGGGGCGCGAGAAAGGCCAAAAAACTGAAGGACAGAAATAGAAAAAGTTTCAAATAAGGACGAAATCGTATCCGAGCCCAAAGGCAAAACAAGCCCCAGCACAGGACCAAAAAAAAACACGGAAAAGCAAAAATGCACACTGACGAAGGGGAACTGTAGGTAATTAACGGAACCCGAGGAAAACAAAACGGATCATAGGCCCACAGGGGAACCAAAAAAAAAGCCATAACATACCGCCGGGCTCGGCCAACAAACAAAAAAAAAAGCCGGAAAAATGAAAAAAGCGAAAAGTCCAACAAAGCAGAAAAATGCAAAATAACACGATCCTTGGAAGAAAACCATTTGAGGAACCGCCAGGGAAAGGTGGGGTGGAGGAGAGGGAAGAGAACAAGCTCTCTTTCAGTGGCAGACGGGGAAAGTTCAGAAGTTTGACCTTAGGTAAAAATGGATAGCGTGACAGAAGATGGGACAGAGGGTCACACAGTCAACCAGGGGAAGAGAATGGGTCGCAGACATAAATCAGACGAAAAAACAAGAAGGAAAAAGGGTCACATAAAAGTGAAGAATGGGGCGAAAAAAAAACAATTGTGTAAAAATTGAAGATAAACAAGGGTCGAATAATCAGCCACTAATATTGGATGCACAGCAAAAATTCCGGAGCGAGACAGAGAAAACTGCGGGGGGCGAAAGACGGACAAAGTGGGGGCGACTTCATGCAGTAAAAATGAGGTGAAGAGCAGGAAAAGCATCGCGAAACTAAGGAACAGGAACTCCAAAAACGGCATGAAAAACCGGCGATGAGCGCCCCCTAACTCCTGTCAGGGGACAAGTTTGTTCACTCCATTTGGAGAACAAGGGAGGGAAGAAACGATGAAACGCTGTGAGACCCGGCGGGGAGACAGGGGGGAAGGGGGGGGAATTCTAGGTCAAACGTGTAGCGGCACAAACAAAAGGGTTAACCCAAATGAAAATGGAAGGGGTAGAATCGCAGAATTGGCAAAAAAAACGGGGAAACAGGAACGAGGACGGGTGAAAAAGATGGACTGGGGGGGGGGACACACCTGAAGGGGGTGGGCCGGTCGCGCCAAGGTATAAGAGATTTCACAAGCAGAAACCGTGGGGTGGGGCCACAACAGCGAGAGAAAGAAGGGGAAAAAAGGACGTAAGAAACCCGGGGGTCGGTCCAAGCAAATCGTTGGGGGAAAGGGGAAAGCGTTCGGGGCCAATGAAAGTACAATACTCTCAGAGTAAAGTACACGAAAGACACCATCGTCACCCAAACAAAAAGGAAAAGAGAGTGACCTGGAGCCAGCGAGGGGAACCAGGAAAGGTTTCGAAAAAAGAGAAAAAGTGTGTAAATGGACAGCTGCTGGCGGAAATGCGAATGCACAGGGGGTGCAGGAAGAAAAAAACAGAAGCCAAAAGAACTTCCCCGGCAAGTAAAAACAAAGGGGGCCGAGGGACAAGGGGAAAGTAAGTGAAAATCAAACAGGCCTTGCCGGCACTACGGGGAACCACTACCAGCAAAAAAGGCCAATTCTGTGTTGGGGGCAGACCATGAGCAAAAAGAAAGGCGAGAAAGCGGACCAAGAATTATAAAATCAAAGGACGAGGAGGGAAAAGGCCTGGGGGGGAAAGGGGGACAGCACATGGGGAGGATTCAAAAGAAACATTTTCATGACTAGACTTTTCCTTTTTTTGGCAGGGAATGAAAGGAGAGGTGGAAAAAACTACAGAGGGAGAAAGAGAAAATAAATCTCTAATCCCAAAAAAAAAACCAAAGGAAGGGAGTGATGAAAAGTATAAAAGGAAAAAGGGGCACGTCCGCACCGAGATGGCAAAGAGCAGAAGGGGACCGGAAACAATCCGTAAGGTCAAGCCAGGCAAACTTCGGGAAAGAAAGCAAAGGAGCTGGGCCAGGAAAAGAAAGGTTAAAGGTCTGACGTGCTCAACCTCGTATATTCTTGGAAAAGGGGGCACACATCTTGGGGGACTCACAATGGTCAAAAAAACCGGGGTTGGGGAAGGGGGCTTGGGGACTCGGGGGGTGGGAAAAAAAAATTTGGTGGGGGCACCAGCAAGGGGGTTGGTGGGGGGAGGGGGGCGTGTTCAATACATGATCACGCCGGCAGGGGTTATTTGAGCCAGCATAGGGGGGAACCAAAGGGTTTTTTCACTCGGAAAGGGGGGGGGAAATCAAAAAAAATTGGCACGGCCAAAAGCGGACAAATGAAAGCGTCTTGGGGGGGTGTCGGAAAAGGGGGGCAAAGGAAAATGAGGGGGGGGAGGAAGGAGCTGTAGAGTGAAATCACTGTGGAAGGGGGTGATGGCATTCCGGTACCAATGCCCGCGGGGGGGTAGTTGGGGGAAAACAGGGAGGGGTCACCGCAAAGCAAATAAACCCAAACGCTAAGACGAATTAAAAAAAAAAGACTCTGAAAGTAACCGGGGGACAGGTGAAAGGCAAAGAGCTAGAGGGTGGTGGACTGTTCTGCATCGGGGACGACGCGAAAAGGTCTGCAAAGGGGGGAAAATGAAAAACCAACAGGATCAGGTGGGGTTAAACAAACTCTCTTCATTTGGTAAAAAAAAGGCAATCCGGGACCCCTTCCGGTGGGGGGGGCCATGACCAAATCTGGAGGAAGGGACAGGGGGTTTACAAGGTCGGGGGGTGGGGAGCGAAGAAATCGGACCAGTCGAAAGAGGGGGGGGACACGGTTTCAACTCGAAAAAGCATAGCCGATCAAGGGGGCAAAATGGGGAGAACACGTACATAAAAGCAAAGGGGGTACTCGCAAAGGAAGGGGGGAACCCGAATTCAAAAAAAAAAACGGGGGGCCACCGAGCTGAGAAGGCGTTGAAGCTCAAGGAACGGATTCGTGCGCCGGTCTCCACAAATGGTCAGGGAAAGAGGGGGGCGGGGAAAAAAAAAGCATCGAGCGCAGATCAAAGCCTGGCGGTGTCCCAGAAAATAAAAAATTGGGGGGAGCTTCAGGGGGGCAGGGAGACACAGGCAATGAACTGCCAAACTAAGGAAGGGGGGTGAAAGGGGGAAGAAATCTTGGTGGTTCGAATGCTCTTGGCGGGAAACGAAATTCTAAGGGGCATGCAGAGAGAAATCGGGATCCGACTTCCAGGGGGAATCGAAGGAAAAATGAAAAAAAACAAAAGGAAAACGGTAAGGACTGCGCCAAAGAATAAAAAAAGGACTCAAAGAAGAGGAGAGGTCAGGAGGGGGATAGTCCGAAAACCCACCTTTCAAATAGGTCTCCAGAAAAAAAGGTCGGGCGTTTTTTCATCAGTGTGACACGCACACCGTGGGGTGCCTGTGCCCCGCAGGGGGGGGCCGAAGGAAAAAAAGGTGACCGGGCGCCGTTGAGGCATGGTCAGGGAGAAGGGTCCAGTGGGGGAATTATCGGGATAGGACCGTGGGCGCGGTTTTGGAGGGACAACTCAAAAAAGGGGAAACGGAAACGCAATGGTAAGGGGAAGCGTGGGCGGGTGTAAATTGGAACAGGGTGGAGAGGGGAATTCTTTTGGACAGGGGGACCGGGGCGAGGGAACCGCGGAAGGGCACGAATATGAAAAATCAAGCGCTAAGGCCGAGGAGAAGGGCAAGCCGAAAAAAAGCGAGGGGGAAATTGTCCATGACTGAACTTGGGACCAACTTCTCATTGAAAAGGTAGCTTGCAGCTTGGGGTAGTAGGAAGGGGGGTGGGGTTGTTTTTGGGGGGGGGTTGGGGGGGGGGGGGGGAACTCGATGACCTTTGAGAAACGTTATAATAGCAAATTGGGTGGGGTTCATAAGGCGGGCAAAATAATGATAAGAAAATGCCCGTGGTGGCAAAAACCCACAACCCACCACGTGGGCCTGAAAAAAAAAACCTTGCAAAGAGGTTGTCTCACCAGAGAGTCTTGAAGGAGCGGGGGCAAAAGGCTAGAAACCGGCGTTAGGTGGAAACGGGAGGGAAACGGTCCAAGAAAACCAAAGCAAGGCCAGTCGCAACTGTCAAAAAAGAACTCTGCAAAAGGGGAAACCTAAAGCACGGAGCGAAAACGAACAAATTCCGAGGCCGGAAGAAAAAAACAGTGCTTGAGATCGAGGGGGACAAGGAAAAGGGGACAATTGGAGTGAAGGGAGAGGGTTTACCAGTAAATCCGTCGAAAACTAAGCCAGATAACGTATGCAATGGGGGTGTCAAGAAGGTCAGGAAGCGCCAAGGGAGGAAAATGGGAGGGGGAACGACGCTATCTACTAGGAGGTCAAGGGGCAAAAAAAAAAGGGGACCATCGAAAAGAGAGATCTCAAAAACGAAAAGGAGGGATTAAAATAGAGACTAAGGAGGTAAATGTGGGGTCGACAAAGAATATGACCAGCGACTCAGGCCAAAGGCCCAGGTCAACAAAAACAATCATCACGGGAGGTCAAAAAAAGGTTTGAAAAAAAAAAAAAATGTCAACCAGGAGACAGAGGGGTCCTGTGCGAGCGGGCTGGGGAATAGGACGACCGGGGAAAAACGTGAAAACCAAAAACTCCTTGCAAAAAAAAAGTGTAAGGAAAAATGTACACGCAGGAACCCGACTCATAGACGGACAGTTGGTCACGGGGAACTCTAAATCAGGACTGGGGAAAAGGTTGGAAAAAAAAAGAAGCGGCCATGGACAATGTAGGAGAAAAGGGAAGCGGCTCGGGAGCGAACAAGGAACCAACGAAAGAACGACAGGGGGGGGAACTTGGGGGAAAGAACGTTCACGAAAAAAAGAAAGAGGCAGGGGAAAAAAAGGAAAAAAAAGGCAGAAAGGGGAAGCGACACCCACAAAAAAATTGACAGGCAGCAACGGGTAACACCCGCAAAACAATCCTGTTTCATTACCACCGCTATGATCAAGAAAAGCCAAAGAAGCGTGCGGAAGTCGCGAAAACAAACCCGTTCCATCTCACTGAAAAGAGGGACCTTGGGGGGGATAACCATTCTGAAAAGAACAATAAAGCCCTGGGGGGGGAGTGCAATAAAGCAACTGGTCAAAAGGCAAAATGGGTCGGAAGTACAAGAAAGATTCTGCACAAGGAAAACTACTATCTCGAAAGGTTTCCAAAATCAAGTAAAGGCCAACCGAGACACACCTGAACAACCGTTTCAGAACAAAAAAAAAAAAGGGAATGACATCAAATAATGCAGGGACTGTCTAATTTTATCAGAATTTTGGAAACCGGGAAACCTCGGGGGGCCAAAAATTAGGGTAACTACACGATAAGGGCCCAACGCACAACCAAAAAACAGGCCGCAAGGAAAGGTCCAAAAAATCCAGAACTTGAGAGTCCTCGACAGCAAAAACAAGAACCTCAAAACGAATGAAAACGAAGGAACAAAATCCCAATTCAACGAGATAATAAGTGGAGTTGAGCTGCCGAGACCAGAGAGAAAAAAAAAGAGGAGACGTTGCGGCAGGGACCCGGTTCCGCCAGTGAGAGGACGGTGACGGGGGGACGCGAATTCATCTTGAATCCATGGAAGCGGGGAGACGGCAACTGGACGCCTAGGAAAAGACCTTGTTCTGTCAGAAAGAGACAAATGGCAAGGGGAACAAAAGAGCAAGGAACAAAAAGAAGCAAACGAAAAGCAGGAGGCGAAAGGGGGACAGGGGACCGACCAAAGGTCAAAGCGACACGACGAGGAAGACAAAACAGCAACCTCAAAAAATGCAAGGGGGTAGAAGCAAGCCGATCCAAAAAGAAAAAAACTTGACTCCACCTAAGGAAAGGGGAGAGGGGAAAGGAAACCGCAGGAAAAAAGCTGGGAAAGAAAAATCGTCACAAGCCATAGACCAAGGATAGCCCAAAAGGGACGAAGCGCCGGGGACGAAAGATGAAATAGCAGAAAAACAGAAAACAACAAAGGGGGAGGCCAAGGTCTAACCATTTGGGGGGAAAAAAAACCTAGGGTTGATATACGCAGAGGATAAATTGTTGTTTAGGTGGAGTCGAAAACCTTCCGGCAATATTCTACCTGAAACCGGAGGGAAAAAAGAAAAATATTAAAAAAAGTGGGGGTCGATCAAAAAAAAAACAAGATGTGAACCCAAAAAAAAGCGAATGAAATAAAGGTTTCGAAGATCTAATGGGGGCCACAAAAAACGGGAAATGAAGAAGACAAGGTGGCAAAGGGACGAAAAGGAAGGGCTGGCCAAAAAGGAAGAAAAAAGGGGGGGGCAAATGGTGCGAAAAAAAAAAAAAACAATTTTGCAGGAAAGAGGAAGTCCAGAACAGCCGGTTTACCACAACAAGCGGAAAAAAAATGAAGTGAACGAAAAGGGGGTAGAACGGCGAGAGCAGGACCCATTAAATCAAAAGGGGGGTTGGGCCAAGAAGTCTAGGGAATCCAATTGGAACAAGAAACCGAAAGGAAAGAGGGAAAAAAACGAATGGCAAGAAGTGAAACCCAAAAGGAAAAAGGAATGAATATAAACAGGAGTCGCAAACCCTCAAAGCCCAAAAAGAAAAAAAATGGGGTTCAAAGAAGGGAAAGGAGGTGGAAAAAAACTCGGGGGGAGGCCCGGCCCAATCTAGAAATTCGGCCGAAAAAAAAAAACAAAAGGAGGGGAATGAAAGGTAGGAATTAATACGACAAAAAAAGGAACTGTTATGGAGAGGGGAAAAGAGGAAAGAAAAAAATGACCGTGTGCTGGGCCCAAAAAAGACAGACCAGCCGAACAAGAAAAACAAGTAAAAGGTCGTTTTCCTTAACCATAAGAAACACAAAGCCAGAAGGAGGAGGGACAACAAAAAAAGAAATATGAAAAAGCCCTTAAGAGATTAAACCGGGGAGGGGGAGCATCAAAGGAAACCACAAACCGCCGTTAGGAACCAAAATACCCGGGAAGCAAAGGGTGAAAGGAAAAAAGAGACGTTGGGGGAATTGGGTCAAAGGTAATCAAAACGGCGTGGGGGGAAAAAAAAACGAATAGAAACGGAAAAGAAGG
>Ga0179593_1639830_pt1 | contig 13070 bp, 16 predicted proteins | sample CZODoug2_1_08_16_FD_185931 | JGI IMG/M metagenome (GOLD analysis project Ga0179593, IMG submission 185931) | Vadose zone soil fungal communities from Angelo Coast Range Reserve, California, USA - CZODoug2_1_08_16fungal (PacBio error correction) | ecosystem: Environmental > Terrestrial > Soil >...
AAAGGGGGACTCAAAGACGCGGTGCTGAAAACTGTGGAGGGGAATGAAAACGGGGGAAGGTGGGAGGGAAAGGAGTCGCGAAAAGGAGAGAGGTGCAGAGAACGATCGCTTGCTATTAAAAAGAGAAACGGCGATCACCACCGAAAGGCTATGGCATCGGAACACTCACCACCTAAAACGTAAAAAGCTGCGACTAACCCTCGAAGGAAAAAGAGACCCAGGAGTTAAGCACACCGCAAGGAAAGGAAAGGGAGCCGCACCAGAACGCTTTCCGCGTTTTCGGGCTGGCCCAGCGGAATCCTGTGCGGCTGGGCGGTTCCCTGAACGCAGGTATCAAAAAGAGGCCGACTGAGAAGGAAAACCTCGCAGGAAGGGGAAACTTACTCCCAGCATGAAGAAATTCTCACTCAGACCTTGGTCAGCCTTCGCTGTTCTGGAAAAGCCTAATCTCGGGTCGTCTTAGGTCAAGACTCTCAGAAGACGCGATCGTCTCGAAAAAGCTATAAGATTACAGGGGGAAGGGGGAAGAGGAAACGGGCTAAGAAAAAAAAAAGATGGGGTCAAAGCTGGGTGGAAGTAATACGCAGCGACCATACGGAACTGTCGAACCGCACTTCCGACAATCGATTATCAACGACGAACAAAGAGGAAAGGGAAAAAGTGTGGGGCGGGAAGCCGGCTACAGCAAAACTAAAACGTTCTCTCCTGAAGCCATCAATGCTGTCTACTTTCCTGGATCGACTACCATAAACAGAGAAAAACTACCATCACATGGGGGGAAGAAGACAAAAAAAGCAGGGAGAATTCGCTGCTACCATTGCGTCCCCGCGGTACTGCACGGCGGTGAAGTTTGTGGGCATTTCGTCGTGGCAAAAACGGATCCTCCAACGGAAAAGCTCGAACGACCCAAGAGGGCGGCGTTTTTACTGGAACTGCTCAGTAAAAAAAGGGCAGGCCGAAGATTCGACGACCGGGATAGACCAAAAAGAAAAGACACTGGGGGGTGTGTCTGACGGAATGGGGCGGCTTGGAGGGGAGACCCCTGAAAAACAGCGGTAACTTCAGTCTTCGCCCGAAAGGCCATCGGGCCACCGGGGGGCAAAGTCACCGAGAGAAAAAAAATTTAGGGGATATGCTTGGGGGGAAGCGTGCCTCTAGCCGGTGAAGCAATAAAACTCGAGAATGGGCACGTGATGGGGGGATCAGATAGAGGCGAACCAAAAGGAAAAAAAAAAGGAGAGGAAAAATCACTCAAAGGGAAGAACCTCCACCCCCAGCAAAGCACTAAATTGCGAGGTCGCCAAGTCCTCTTCCACCAGCTCCCCTACATTGGAAAAACCGCGGATCAGAACGAGCGTGGACCCTTGAAAAAAAAGCACCGGGGAATAGAAAAAAGCGGTTGGAAGAAAAAGAACCTAGGGCTTCTTCTGCACGCGATTAGCATTGTCTTCGCTCACGATGATCGCGGCAACAAGTGGCAAGGTGGAGCTTCCAAAACTTTACGCTCCAAGGAACAGCAGGAACTGGAAGGGGAGCTGCAGAGTGTTTGGTGGTCGCTGGGCTTGCCCAGGCGACCGGAGTCGTGCGGGATTTCGGGCAAGACCACACTCTCTCCGGGGAAAAAAAATCAAAAAGGAAAGAAGAATAAGTGGGGAAGAGGGAGTATCGGTCGGGGCACGAGAAAAGCCGGAACAGTAGCCTGGTAAAAAAAAAAAAAAAAAAAACCAAAATGAAAGAATCAAAGGGAAAAATTCCGCGCGCAGTGAGAAACGTTACTTTCCTTTAGACTCCAGGATCATTGGAGAGTGCGATCATCGAAGGTGGAAAAGAATGCTAATCGCGTTAAAAGCGAGAAACACATAGATACAAAACAAGAGAAAAGGGGGTACCAAAGGGGGCAGGCACGCAAAAAGAATCAGGGGAAGAGTGGTCAATTTCAGGAGCTGGTGGCCGCGCTAAGCGACCTCGCAGTAGTGGCCGGGTTGAGGATCTAAGGGAGGGAAGTTGTGAAGGGAAGAGGTCCGCAGGGAGAAGGGGTCAAGAGCTGAAGCCAACGCCATCACGGCTGCTTCTCGCGTGTTATTGGAAAGCTAGTGTCACTCTTCTTGGTAAAAACCACCAGCCATGACGACGCAAACATTGGGGAGTAAAAAGAGTGCAAGGAGCCGGGGACCGGAGGCAGATCAGAAGAGGAAGAAAGTAACGCTTGATGGGAGGGTCGACGTGTAACAAGCCGCCACCGTCCACGTCCCGAACAAAAACACACAGAGCCGACCGATAACGGTCGCACAAGAGTCTAGCCGGGTCGATGGTAGAAAAAGAGGGACTTCCTGAGGGAAAAAAGACGATATAAAGAGGGGATTTGGGAAAAGGCAAGGCCCGGAATGCAAGGGATCAGCACGACGGAAACCCACAAACGGCAAGGCCCGCCAGTTTCCAGCGCGGGACTCAATCGTAGAAATCATAAAAAAGGGGGGGGAGGAGAGCCAAGAAATAGGCAGTGACGGACCGGGCACAGTCTGGAAGGACATTTGATGGATGGAAAACCGACGTAACGGTGTTATCGTGGGGTGTCTCCTCTGTTCCAACTGCGGGTCACACGGAGTCGGCCGAACACGGTGGCGGGAGGAAAAAAAGACGTGAAAGTATGAGGTACGCAGCTAAAGAGGGGGGGGAGAGGGGGGCTGACAGCCACCAAGCTTTCCCCAAGAGGGGCACGTATGCGCCCGCTCGCACATATCTCTAAAGAACAATTTTCCATGAAAACCAGTCATGATAAGCGTAATCCTTGAGGGGAAGGGTTTAGGGAAGCACAGGAAAATAGGAAAAAAGTAGGGAACAGCCGCAGCTGATCGTCAGGGAAAGTGACGCCGGGGATCATTACGCGCGTCCTCGGTGGACTCGGCGAGTGCGAGCAAGGTCCGGCGTTGGGGGCACTTGACAGCGTGACGTAACGCCAGCCGCCGATAGGAAAGAGGGAGAAAGGAGTGTCGAGGACCAAAAGAGGTTACTGAGAGGGTGCCGTCACGTCAGGGGATGCGCACCTATCTGGTCAGCGTGCTGTTTGTAAGAGGCTTATCGCAGCGGACTCGCCGGAGCTGCGGGTGAGGGTTAAAAAAAAAACCGGGCTGGGTGGGGGGAAAGAAGAAGGCAAAGGAAGAGCAAAATGAAAACAAGCGAAAAGAGGAAACTAAGAACGAAACTGCGACCGAATCTCACCACAATCCACGTTTGTCAGGCAAACCGCGAAAGGGAACACATTCAGCACGGACGTACTGAAAAGAAAACAACAACAAAAAAAGAGGATACAAGGAAAGGAAGACGGGCTGACATGGGAGCGGTTTCCTTAAAATGGGGTAGATTCGATTCGCAAGGTGGGCGTGTGCGGGCGAGGATCTGGTCTCGCGGTGAATGTGTAGACGAATCGCTGGGGCTATTAAAAAAAAAAACAACCAGAAGGAAACACTCAAAAAAAGAAGGACGCAATCGGGACTAAAAAGGAGAGCCAAAACACACGATGAAGGACAATATATTGGCTCAGGAGAAGGAACAACCCCGCAACGACTGAAGAAAAAGAAACCGAAGGAAAATGAAGGAGGTTTCAAAGGAAAGCAGGGCGGAATAAAAAAGAAACCAAGGCACCGCGGACCTTGCTCAGACACTTTGGACGCGACCCAGCGTAAGTCTAATAAGGATCACGCAAAAGGGCCTAAGGGGGAGAAAGAAAAAAAAAAGCAGTTCCGGCTTCAAAGGGGGCTACCGCATCGAGAAGAATACACGATCAGTCTCTAGAACCCAATAAGGATTGTTAAAGAGTGTTTCCTAATTGGAGAGGTAGAGGGAAGAAAGAGGAAGGGCGCCTGAAGAGCTTGGGCAGTAAAACAGCGACAAAAAAGAAACGCAAGTCCGCTGGTCCCCGCATATTAGCACCCATACCCGAGCTCGCGACGAAATAGACGGGCCGACCGCTCGTGTGGAAAAAGACCCAAATAAAATTCAGGAGGAGAAATAAATAGAAAAAACAAAGACGTGCAGCGGGGAGAGGACGTCACTGACCTTGTAATACCCGCGCCTTCGAAAGCGCAGTGATGTCAGAAGGGAGGGTGCAGGGAAAGGCCTAAGGGAAAGGGAAAACCGTGGGGGGGGAAAGGAGTCGGAACAATCTCTGCAGGCCTTACCGCGGCCTAGCTCCTCCAGGCCCAATCTCGAACTACCCCACGCTCCGGGAATTGGTTCAGAATCTTCGCACTCAGGGAGAAAAAAAAAAAAGATACAAGTAAGAAAAGCGTGAAAAGAGTCGGCTGGGGGGTGGTATGGAGGCCAGGTGCGTCTTTTGTCGACCCCTCCAGAGCGCTCATCGTGGGCATTCTTCGGCCCTACAGATATGCCATGGGGGCGCAGCCACGGAGTCCAAAAGAAAAAATTCAAAAGGTTTCGTCCAGGAGGGACCGAGGATGGTACAAAAAATCTAAGCCGTTGCCATGATACACTCGGAGAAGGGGGCACGTGGCGTTGATTCAGAGAGAAGGGAACCCGCCGGGGCGCGGGGCAACCCACAAAGGAAAAAAGAGCCGCAGCCAAAGAAAAAACAATGTCTATTTCTCCGGGGCCGCGTCACCATCTCCCAGACAAGGGACAACCGAGGGAGACTAAAAGGGGGGGGCCGGTGAACCCGTGGATCCAAGAAAAAAAAAGCAGGGGTGTGAGAACGAGAGAAAAGATGCTTTCTCGGAGCGGGGATTAGCATATCTCAGGTCATCTCGATATCGCTGCGAAGGGATTCCTGTGTCTCTGCCCGGACCAGCGACTAGGGCGCGCGCCGGTAGGAAGGGTCGTAAAAGGGTTAAATGGGCTTGCCAGCGACGTTAGTCGGATTTCTGTGCACACCACGCTCTCGGCATGTGACTCGAGCACCAAAAGGAGAAGTAGATGAAAGAGAGAGGAGGGGGAAACTAAATCCAAAGCCGACTAACGTCATGTAGAGCCCAGGCGACCCAAACCAGAAGCGGACCGGAAAAAGCGACAAAGAAGGGGAAACGGGGACACGGAACGACCCAGGAAGCAGGTGCCAGTTCGAGATATGTCGAAGATAGAAAAAATCGCGTTAGCGAGAAGCCCGCTAGTTAGAGGAAAGACAAAACCGCGGTATGGTCAAGAAAGAGGACATGGGGAGGGGGGAAAGCCAGAAAAGGGGGCCGATGGGAGGGAGGGGAGCGGAGAGCTTTCTCGTCTACAGAAATTCGTGCTGGCCGGGTGGGGGTGTCGGCGGCGAGCTAATTTTGGGGACAGCGGAGTTGGGTGGCCGAAAAAGGACAAAAGGTGAGGGAGGGAGACAAAGAAAAGGGTCCAAAACCTTCTCGCTTGGGGGGGCAATGTGACCGGCTAGAATCTTGTACCAATCCGTTGACGAAACACAGTTTTGGAAAAAGGTTTCAGAAACAGGTACATGAACGATGGGGGGTAGAAGGGGCTTTGGGGGAAGGAGAGGGGGGAATAATGAAGAACTAAAGAAGATGGAAGGGGTCGACGGGGAAAAAAACGAAAATCCAGCCCAGACCACAACCACACATATCCGAAGGGAATCCAGGTCGCAAGGGGGGAGGGAAGTGTTCTTCGAATGTTCTTCCGGAACTGGCCTCGGGAATGCTTCCGGAGGTGCAGATTCCCAGTAAAAAAAGTTCTAAGGGGGGAAGTCCTAAAAAAAAGAAGGAAGGTGCAAGAAGACTCCAAAACTGCAATGCCCCTCAGCCCGTCGGGCCGTCGGGACGTACGTTACCGTCGCGAACTTGAGGAATAAGGCGCGAAAAGGGGGACCTGAAGTAATCTTTGGAAAAAAGGGGGAAAAAGCTGGGGGAAAACGTAGGACGTGAGTGTAGCCGGGCTGCAAAAGTGCCCCACACGCGCAAAAGCCACCGGTGGCTGCTCGAGAGATGTCAAGTTCTAATCTCGCGGAAAAGGGGCTCAGAGAAAGATCAGAGGAGGACAGCCACCAAGACAAAATACGTGCGCGAGGCCCCTGACGCGTCAAAAAATTCCTCTAAAGGAACTTGCCCATAGGAACAACAGTCATGATGAAGATCAAGTTTGAAAACCTCCGGGGGGAACTAGAGACAAGAAATATTAAAGAAAAAGGGCGGAAGAAAAAGCGCATTCTGGGGGGCCAACGGGTCCCTATTTGACGCGATCATGCCGGAGACGTCGAGAGTGGACTGCTTCCACTTAAAGCAATGTCCGTCGGGCACGTGTGGAGAGAAAAACCGAAAAAAGGGATGGGCCAAAAGGGGGAGGGAAAAAGGTGACAGGGAGCAGGGTTTCTGGTGCATCAACTTCGCTCGCACATATCTGGGCGTCACTAGTGCTGTTTGTAACAGAGTGAGGAGTCCGCACGATTGCGCCGGAGCAAGGTGAACCCATAATCTGCCAAAAATAGAGAGCCAAGAAACAGAAAAAGGAAAGAGGCGAGAGGAAGGCCCCAACACCTGCGACAAGCCCTACTACACCAATCCGTTTTAAGCGGGAGGACCAACACATTCACCGGGGAAAGCAGCTTTTATCTCTCTCAAAAAAACAAAAAGAGAGAGAGAAAGAACTGGAGGGGGCCTCGAAACGGAAAACGGATTGGGGGGGGAAGGGAGGGGTCGCAGTGTTTGGGATCGGCGCGATCCTGTCAGGGGAGGGGGCAGCTGGCGAAGAAAGCGCTTGCTAGGCTAGGCCGAAGATCAAAAAAAAAAAGGGCATCGAGAAAAATCGCTACTAAAACGGAAAAAAAAAAAAATTGAAAGAACGCCGTATGTGCGCAGCGAAGGTACGTGGAATGGGCAAAACGCACGACTGCAGAAGAAAAAAACACACGGGAAAGTGTCGGGGGAAAACAAAAAAAGCATCGAGGGGGCGGTTTACCGTCACGCAGGTCTCACACTGCAAACGAACTTTGCTCTCACGGTTCCCGGAAAAAGCGACGAAAAAAAGGGGAAAGTCGAAAGGGAAAGATCAGCCTACCGCTGAAGACGAATCGCGAATGTCATGTTGCTCCGTCCTCTCAGAAGGACAACGATCGAAACAATAAAAGTGAGGTTAAGCTTTGACAGGGGTTTTGTTAATATTGGGGACAAAGGGAGGGGAATCTCAAAAAGAAATTACAGGGGAAAAGGTGGGGGGGACGAGCGCCAACGGCACGATCTGCGAACGGCACCCCTTTCCGCGCAGATTAGCAACGACAGCCCTATCTCTGCCCCTCCACCAGGGGTTGCTTGACTGAAATAACGCAAAAACAAAAAGCCAAAAAGACACGCGATCCAAGCCAGGTGCCTCAACTCCTTTCCGTGGCGACGTACGGGGAACTCAGTTTCGGTGTACGCAAGAAGCAGCTCAAAGTATTCGAGGGGTTCAAAAAAAGGAAGGGCCGGGCAGTTCCGTAGGCCTGAGCAAATCGCTGCAACACCCGCGGCCTTGATAAGCACCGCACAATCTCGAACAAAAGAGAGGCGTTTTAAAAAAATCAAAAAAAGAAAAGGAAGAGGAAAGGAAAGAAGAAAAGCGGAAAGCCGATCTGGAGGCTCTGGGTGGTTGTGAGAGGGGGACGTTGCCGTTGGCGGGGACACTCCCCATCCAAAAAACCAAACCAAAAAAAAAAAAAGGAACATAGGGAGCGGGCAATACAATAAAAAGGTCGGTCCACCGAATGCCTCCCCATCGTTTAGGGAAATAAAAAGTTGGGGGACTTCCAAAGACGAAAAAGAGACGTGGAGAGGGAAGGTGCAAAAAAAAAGAGGGAAAGCGGGGTCAATAGAATGTCGAAAAAGCGATGCCGCGGCACCGCCGCTTCCGCGGCCAAAACACCGGGGAACACAGGAGCGAAGAAAGAAAAAAGAAAACAGAGGGAAACGCTCAGCCCGGCCACCAGCTCAATTGGGGGGGGGACCACCAAAGGGCAAAACGAGCGTGGATGAAAAGGAATACCAAGGGGAAAAGGCAGAGGAAAGGTTGTAAAAAAATAGAAACTCAATTTCTTCTTTCGTCAGACGCGATAGCTATCTTTCATCTCGATATCAGGGCACAAATGCTGAGTCGCTACGGCAAGAAACTAAAAAAAAAACAAAAAAAACGAAAAACGGAGGAAAAAGGGGGGGGTTCGCCTTGGGCTTTCCGCGACGTTAGTCGCGGAGGGGTCCGACCAACTCAGCGTCCGGCATCGTACAGAAAACGAGGAGGGGGGGGGAAGTAAGATAGGGATGAGTCAACGTACTAACGTAGCCTGGGCAGACACGAACCGCCAAACCCTCTGCCACTGGTTTTTTTTTGGGAAAAACCGGAAAAAAAAAAGGGGGGGGAAAAAAAAACGCGGAAAAAATCAAGGAACCGGGACCGGGCACGACTCCAGGATGGGGGTGTCCGCGATCATCGGGAGAAGAGAAGATAGTGATGGAGATCTAGAAAAAATGAAATTTGGGGAAAAAAGCGTGGTAGCGATTGGTAACCCGGGTGACAACAGTGTTTATTCCACTGTGCACCGAAAAACATCGCTCGTTTAGTGCTAAAGGGTGAAAAATTGTCTGGGAGCTGGGGGGAGCGAAAGAGGGGGCCTGGGGGGGTGGGGGAGGAGGGCGAGGGGGGGGAAGGGAGGGTGGCCGAAAAGCGCGAGTAGCCTGCGGAAGAGCGGGTTCGCCTGATACTCACGCGCCATCCTTCGTGATCAGGTGTTTATTTGGGCACCGTAGGGGTACAAAACGCACCGGGGGGAGGCTGGGGGGAAGGGAGGCGGCGTTGTCCCTATTTCAGAAGCCGAACCTGAAGTTAAAACGCAAGGTAGTGTTCGACGTGGGTCTCAAATCAACGCCAGGCCCCGTCCACAAAACCAAATCAAAAACATTTAGAAATGGGGGGGGAAGGTCTAGGGGAACTTCCTAAAGAAAACTCCGGAGCGTGGGGGAGGAAGAATTGGTTGCGTGGGGAGCAATGCGCGGTGCCCAGAGATGGCTCAGCCACGACGGGGGCAAACAAGCAGCCCCACAGGAAAAAAAAAGAGGGACTGAGAAGACGCAAGAATAAAAAAAGACGGACGTGCGCGATCAACGGACCCTAGGACGACCGCATTGATGCTGGATCAAGGGTTTTAGTCGGAGGTGTACGCCGCTGCCAAAGGCCCACACAGCGAGAGGAAGCCCCAGGGGTCGGGGAGAAAGGCTGGAAGGGAAAAAGCGGACGTGCTTGAGGAAGACGTCCTTCTGGTCGCTTAGTACTGCAGCCACCAAGCTTGCCCCTAAAGGGCTCCCGCTCGCACGGAAGTCAGTAAAGCAACGGTGGCCAATAAGGGGGAAAAGGGAAAAAATAATCAGAAAAAGAGGGGGGAAGTAGACGATCGTTGTAAGGGAGGGAATCCCACTAGACCGCGCTGGCGGCGGAAGAACATCGCAGGCTTGATCGGGACAGTTAAGGAGTGACCCGGGGACATGCGGAGAAGGAGAGGGCGTAAAAAGGGGTCGGTTGGAGGAACGTGAAACCAGCATCGATTCGTCTGGGAAGCCCGAAACGCGGCAAGCGTTAGAGCGTGCCGGCGCCGTGACAAGGCGGTTAATTGGCGTCCACGTCCCGGTCGCTGAGGAAAGCGATTGTCCAAGAGGGGGGAAAGCTGGAGAAAGAGCTGAATGGTTTTTCCGATGGAGAAGGAACGGGGGACTGGGTGATCGCACTCGCTTAATAGAGCGCTACAGCTGCACCCGCGCAGAAAAGGGATAGAGGCAAACCGCACGCCCCCCCTGCCCCACAGAAAAGGTAAGCCAAAAAGAAACAAAAAAATCGGCTCTTAGCAGCTGGACAGGATACACGAAAAAACAAAAGAGGAAAAAGAGAGAAGAAATACAAGAGAACCGAGTTCTGACATGTGTTGGGTACCGGTTCTGCCCAAAAAGGGGGGGGGAGAGTCTAGGAAAGGGGAGTGCGGTCGAAGAAAACTGGCGGAGATTAAGAGCGAAAGGGATAACAACATCCCTTCTAAGCGGAACACTCACCAGCATCTAAAGAGGCGACTAAGCCCCGCGTCTAGCAAAACAAAAGGAGCGCCCAGATATGGTGCGCAGAGAGGGAGGGACACCAAAAAGAAACTCCTAAAGAAAAGCGGGGGTGGAAGGTCAGGAATCGAGGGATGTCTGGCGTCACGCAGTCTCACAAAGACAAACTGACCAGCTCTCACGGTTAAACGCAGAGTCAAATCGAAAAAGAACCAAGAAAAAGAAAAAAAAAAAAAAAAGCCTAAAAAAGAAGAAGTGTGGGGAAGAACGCCTCCATCGGGGCTTAATAGGGAGAATCAAGTTTTCAAGACAACGAATTCTAGGAAAATAAAGGTTACCAGCTGAGAAAACAGGGCCTAGGGGGAAATATTGAGAAAAAACGCCTGAAGAATGAAATTGGATGTAAGCGACGGAACAAAGATGGAGAACAGGTTCCGGCTTTTCTCCCCCGGACAGAAGTAGCAACGTCGAAAGCCCGGGGGGGGGGGGGGGGGTTGGTGGGGTGTAGGGGGGACAGGTGGGGGTGGGGATGGGGGGTATCCTCTCAGTCCACCGGTGTAGAAAGGGGGACTGGGGGGTGAACAAGAAGAAGAGAGAGGATGTCGCTGAGAAGAAGGGGTCGTCACGTGACTTTATCTCTAACACTGACTCATGTTCGGTGTACAGCCCCGGCTCGCTCCTGTATGTGAAATAAGTTGAGAAGAGAAGGTTTTTAGAAGGGGTCCAGGGAGAAGCTCTGGAAGGGTAGGATGGAGCTACTGAGGGTCCTTGCACAGCCTGGCTCCCTCCAAATCTCTAAAACAAAAACCAAGAGAAATAGGCGTTTTACTGGAATAGCTCACTGGAAAAAGGGGACCGAAAGAAAGGAAGACCCATGAGGGGAAGACCGTCGTCTCTTTTTGGTGAGACGTTGGAGGGGGGCAGGCTTTGGAGACAACGACCCTCCATCGCTCAGGCGTGTACTTGTCTTCGAGACAATCTGGAAAGAAAAAAAGAAAGTCAACGAAAAGAAAAAAGGGAAGGGTAAGTGGTTATTCCAAAATTTGACCGTCACTGGCTGGGCAATAGCTTGCATCTAGCCGGTTCCCCAAGAAAACAGAGAACGGAATGTCACTTGATGAGGGGGTAGAAAAGAGGGAGAGCTCCGAGAGGAGGGGAAACTAAGGACAACATTTAAAAAGAAGAGGCCTCACCAAAACCCTTCCAGACACGAAACTGGGTCGCCGCGCAAGCCTGAAAGACGCATACAATTGCCAAAAAAGAAAACAGAGGAGGGAATAACAGAAAAAGGGAACGCTAAGTGGGAAACGAGGGTCTCTCTCAACGCGAATATCATTATCTTCGACTCATCTCGATGATCTGCCAAAAACTGGATGGAGTCGCACCGAAGGGTTCAGAAAGAGAAATCAGGGAGGGCGGGAGGAACTGCGGGGGGGGTTGGCTTGCCCAGGAGAAGTTAGGAGGGGATTTCGGGGGGAAGGCAACGAATACCACTATACGATCTCTCAAAAAGGATGAAAAGAAATGTAGTCGAAAAAAGACCTCCGGTCGCCTTCTTTGGGAACCTCATTAAAGACAAAAAAAAAACCCTGCCCAAACAAATGCGCTCCTAACGAGAAGACTCGCTAAGGGAAGATTTCCGCGCTAATGAATCATTGTTTCCGGAAAGAGCGAGATGATGTCGAATGAGTTGAGCTATATGCCATATTAAGGTCTGAGACAAAAACTGTGATTGGTCCTTGAAAATAACTTCAAGGGGAGGAGGTTAGGGATGGGGAATGCGGGACTGCGACCTCTCAGGACGTTCTGTCCCGGGTTTGGGGGCGTGGCTAGGCTAAATTGTTCAGAGGTAGGGACTCGGGAAGGGGAAGGAAAGGGTCATAGTTCGCCTTCTATAAAAAAGAAAAGGGCAACTTCTCGGGGCTGGCAACGGCTAATGACTTCTTTGTACACAGAAAGGGTTCCTGACTCCCCTTTTGGAAGCAAAATATACGACATGAAACGATGTTACGGAGGCAAAAAGGTTGAAGGGGGGGTACTGACTAAGCTGAGGGTGTTGTCTCCAAATCTTCGAAACGGCAACCCCCGACCACAGACACACGAACTATAGAAGGAAGGAAGGGGATAAGGGAAAAAGCCGGCCTCGGAAGGGGGGAAAAAAAGTGCGCAGATTCCCAGTAAAAGAAGGGGGGTCTTTACGGAGAGGTGGCGTTGGGGAGCAAAATTGAAAGGCCTGCATAATATTGGGCTCGGCCCAAAGTAACTTCCAAACGGCAAGGAAAAATCTGGAAGGGACCGGGAAAGGAAAAACACGAAAAGGGGGGGGTAGAGTACAGAATTGGGGAAGTGCCGTCTCGGCGGCACGTGTTTGACGACCCCATTGATGGAAGGGAGAACGACGACATGTTAGTCGGAGAGGCCTCTGAAAAAACACTGGAAAGAGAAACCGTTGCAGAAGAAAGAGACTAGGGTGCTTAAAAATATGCGCGGGCGGACGTTCGTTCGCAGCTCTCTGGTCGCTGCGTGACTAATCCAACATTGCCCCATGGCCGTGAAGAAAAAAAAAGGGTATAAGCCCAAAAAGGTAAGCTGTGAAGGGGAATAATAGCGGGTCTTCGTGATATGATAGGGAAAACTATGAAGCAACGACCGAGGGAATGGGGAGGGCGTTTCAGACAATCGCAGGTCCTAGCGGCAAAGGAGTGACGGGGGTGAGAAAAAAAGTTACAGAAGAAGGAAGAGGGGACGGCTAAAAATAAAAAGCAGAAAGAGATCAGGAACAGCCCGAAACTGCTTCTAAGGGGTGGCCGTCGGTGCCGATGCTCATTCGTTTGCTGGTGGCGACACTCCCTCGCTGAAACACATTCTGGGAGGTTTTTGTGATAAGAAATATTGGGGAAAATTGGGGAGTGTTAAAAAAAACGAAAGGGAGTGTTGCCAGGGCATCGAGTACTTCTCCAGCTGAGAGGAGACCAGCGCACCGCGCAGACGAGAGGACCGAACGCAACGCCCACACCTGCTCCCATCGCTGAGAAAACGGATTTAAAAAGGGGAGAGAGGAGA
>Ga0179593_1440014_pt1 | contig 13069 bp, 23 predicted proteins | sample CZODoug2_1_08_16_FD_185931 | JGI IMG/M metagenome (GOLD analysis project Ga0179593, IMG submission 185931) | Vadose zone soil fungal communities from Angelo Coast Range Reserve, California, USA - CZODoug2_1_08_16fungal (PacBio error correction) | ecosystem: Environmental > Terrestrial > Soil >...
GAGACCGTCTAAGTCCAAAGACGACGCGCAGGAACGTCAACACCAAAGATAGGCCCAGAAAGCAGAAAACCATGCGACACTCATATGGAAGCAGGACCTGAAAACAAAAAGGAACACTGAGTGTCATCAAAGACAAAATATCGATGTGGGGGATAGGGGAAAGGAGGATTTGTACGGTGAAAACGTAAGGCGGCCATCAGCACCGGCTCATCGGGGGCGTAGGGAAGAACGGACAAACAGACGGGAAAGGTAACGAATGAGCATTCAGCTAGCCATGTACGGCAACGGAGTAGTAGCACTCAACGGCATAAAGAAACAAACCCGGAGCACAAAGATTGCAAACACTTTGATGGGAAAGCAAAGCAAAGAACGTGAGCCAGAACTCATTTAACAGAAGACACAGAATGCAGAGCCAAAGAGAAGGAGAAAAGTCAAAAGCAACAAGGCGGGGTCGGAGGAGGAGCAGCACAGAGGGGAGAGAACCAGAAATACCACTTTCGAAAGAAAAAAACGATGGAACATAAGGGGGAGGGACGGACGGCACCAAAAGGAGAAGAAGAGGTGAAGGCGGGGGATCATTGGTCAACAAACTCGCGTTGCAAAGTTGCGGGAGGAGGCCAGGTATCAAATCTGCTGACAAAAAACTGCCAAAAACTTAGAAGGGGTAATATGGTGGAACGTAGGAGTAGCGGCGAAAGCCGGATACGAAAGAAGCAATGAAAAAAAAAGACGGCGCAAAGTGTCGGGAGGAGAAGGGTTGGGTGTTGTGACGAAGGGACAGCAACGGGCAAGTTCAAAAAGAACCTCCACATTTTAGAGAGCAAAAATTCGGGTGGGGCCTCCAAGTAGAAATGGATGATTCCCATCCTTACGGGAGTATGGGGTACTCTGGGTAGCACTCTCGGGGCACGAAAAACACAATCGGGCTCAGAGATCCTGCAAATGAAAGCTGTCCGTCGTCAGGAAGTAAATAAAAAAAAAAAGTCCGACTAATGGCAGTGGTAACCAGCTAAAAAAAAAAGTGTCCTTAAAGACATTACCAAAAAGACAGCCCGTAAAAGAAAAAGATAAACTAGTCCATTGAACGGGTACCTGTAGCCACGGGCACGAAACGAGCTCTGGGCATTTTAGAAGCAGCAGTAAGGTACTGGCGATAGTCGATGACACCCCAAAAACTCCTTTGCTGGAGGAATGAAAGTGGGAAAAGAAAAAACCTCAGTAAACTCCTAGCCGGGCCAGGGAGCGGGGAAAGAACTCATCCTCGGGAACGGAATAAATTTGCAGCGCTTACAGGATGAGCTTGGATGCGCGGGTGGTCCGGGAAAGAAAAAAGCCACCGTACGGTGGGATTAGGGGACATGGGCCGAGAAGGTGGGCGAATGGGGGTCAGCGTTGAAAGAGAACAGCAAAACTGAGAAAGGACGGCCAGCGGCGCCACGGAAACTAGTCGTCAAACGAAGGACAAATAAGGGGTGGGGTACTGCCTGGTCACGCACCGACAAGAAAAAAGGGACAAAAATTGAGACCAGCCTCTTACCTAAACGGTTTATATAAGTATACCGAGTAGAAGAAGCCCAGACGAAGCATTGCGACAAAAACAGGAGGAAAGAGGAGGACAGAAAAGCGCACCGAACTTCACGTGGCGGGCGCAGCTCATACAGTAGACCTGATGAGGAAAATTCAGAATGGAGCGCGGAGCTGCGAGGAGTAAGACGTGAGGCGGGGTATGGGAAAGAGGAGTGTGAAAAGGCATAATTGGAGGGTGGTAGAGAGCTGAGTGCGGGTTCGAAGCAAACCAGAAAGGGGTGAATAACAAGAAGAGAGAAGGTGTGATAAACTAGAAGGAGACACAGAAAGGTTAAAACTGAGGGCAGGGTACTAATGCACTCAATGGGAGAAACACCCCCACAGGGAGGGTCCCTATACGGAAGAGAAGTGCGAACTGGGGACAAGGACTCAGACACCGTAACTGTAAAGGTCACAAGATCACATCGGTTGGCCTCCAGAGAACCAGGATAGGAGGGCACAAAAACCTGGAAAAAAAGAAAGAGAGAGTCAAGAAAGTAAGATAGCACCAAGGGAGCACAAGACAAAGGAAAGGGGTCGTAAGAACATCAAGAGGCGGCTGTTGGGAGGGGGGACTTGGGATGCACAGGAAATGGAACCATCAAAGCAAAAAAGCAGCAAGTAGCAAAGGATCCAAGGGTTTGGTTGGCACCAAGGAGAACTGTTGTATAGCCCGGAAGAACACGCCCCGTGCCACATCGCAAGAATGGGGTGGGGACATGTGCCAAGGAAAACATGTGGGGAAATGAGAGTCACGGTAAAATGGGTAACAAACGAAGGGTACAAAAAGGCTACGGAAAAGGGGGGGACTGTGGAAAAGGGCTTCAAAAAGCAAGCATGAGCTTGTGGAATAGATTGGAAGTGACACAGAAAGTGCATCTCTAAACGTAAAGAGGAAGAGACCGATGTGACATAACACCTTGCAAGAAAGAATTGCGGGAGGGGGGGGACGAAAAAGAAGTTAAAGCTCGACAACAGGTTCAAAAACGGTGAGAGCCAAAGCTAACTAAAGTGAGAATGCGCGCCCAAAAGGTGAGAGGGACGGTTGGAACCTTCTTAAGCTTGTAAACAATGGGGAGGGAGAGAAAAGCCAAGGTGACTGAAGGTGACGAAAAAGACATGAAGTCAAAAGTAGCCTGGGGCCAAAGAAGAAGAGATCGTGAAGAAGGGCAGGAATTTCTTGAGGCAGAAAGGACAACCTGGGGGAGGTAAGATTTCAGGGAAAAAAAGGGAGTAATCAGATGCAGGGCCAAATGAAAAACATGGGAAAGGCAAGAACAATCACGGATCTGCAAGAGTGAATTTGGTGCAAAATTGGAGGATCCGGGGGGTTGGGGGGCGTCAGGAACAGATCGGAAAGAAAGAGGGAAAAAGAAGCCCCTTAAAAATGTAACGTGCCCAAAGGGAGTACAAGTGGCCAAGCAAGGAAAAGGGGAGAAGACGAGGAACCTCCAAAAGAAAGTGGTTACCCAAGAAACCGAAACATAACAGAATCGGGACAGGAAAAACCGAAAAAGGGAAGACAAGGGGTTGGGAGTGGAACCAAGGGGGGGCGCAAGCCGGGTTTCTTGACAGAAAAACAGGTGAAATGAACGGGGCAGACAGATCACAATCTAAAGTCCAAAAAAAGGCTTTGGCGAATTTTAAGGAAAAGAACCAAAAGCGTGGCAAGTGTGTCATGGGACCAAGAAAAAAAAATGCAAGACAGTAAAATGAGAGCTGTCGAGCAGAGAAGGAAAAACCACGTAAAGATGCGTCAAAGCCCTACGGGAAACGGTAAATATCCGCGGCGAGGTCACTTAAAACACTGGAAGGTGGTGCGGCAGCAAAAAAAACAGCCGACGAGTGTCCGGTGACACCAAAACTAAACAAAAATAGCGTGCCGCTGGGTACACGACGAGCTTTGTAAAAATTCCATACAAAAGAAAAAATCGGAAAGTCGCTAAAAAAAAGGGTTGCGACAATAAAAATGACTCTGGCGGACTTGGCTCTGCCTGCCATGCCGGAGCGTTTGGATAAGCGTCCCAACCAAAGGGTTTACAAAGTAAAGGAAAAAAAGGATGAGTGAAGATGTAAGGGGGCGAGAATGCGGGAGGGGAAGAGGAGCGCGCCTGAAAACGAAAGCAGTGGAGCTGGAAAGCGGATCGCACCTGGGTGGGGAGAACTCCCGAAATGGGGGGAATACCGCATGCAGGGAAGGGTGTGGTCAAACGGGGTGTGTGGGAAAAAAAAAAAACGGGGGGGTGGGGAAACGGGTGACAAGGGGATGTGATGGGAACATAGCGGGGAGGTCGGATCAGCCCAGCAACAAAGAAAAGAGCAGAAGGAAACCATTTTGTACCAATGGCGACCGAAAGGTCTTAGTTAGGAAAAAAAAAAAAGAAAAAGAATGGACCGTAGCTGGACGTGGAAGGGGATAGGCGGTGGGGGGGTGGGTATGTTGTTGTAAGAAAAAAATGCCCTTGGAGGCATGCACAGCAAAAAAGACTAAGTTGGGGGGTGTCACGGGGGGGGGGGAAGGGGGAGAAGGGTATATGGTTGGGAAGCGGATAAATTTAGCGTTGACCACTTGGGAAGGCCTGTGCTTGTGAAAGATCTCCAAAGGGGGAGGTCCGATTTCTGTGAAAATGGTGAGTTCGGGAGCCACAGAAAGCAAGGCGACCGGAAAGGGAAAAACCTGCCAAAAAGGGTCAGTAAAAAAAGGAAGAGAGCGTGCCGATGCGGTTGGCGCTCTCCCGGGGGGGGGAAAAGGTTTGTTTGTGCGGTTTAAGACGGAAGGGAGGGAATCTCATAATGGGTGGTAGATCATTTGCAAGAAAAGGGTTCTGAGAAGTGGATGATATCGTGGGGGAGTTAATCGAGGCCGACATTCAAAGTCTAAGTCGGGGACGAGGGGTATCCAAAAAAAGCGGGCTGATACAAGGCGCACAGAAAAATCTCATGGGTAGCGAAATATATAAAGAACAAAAAAAAAGAATACAGGTTTGGGGGGGAGTACTCTCGGTCGAAGCGGATACACAAAAGGGGGGGAAGGGGGCGCTGCGGGTGGGCGTGTCCAGTAAGTCGGGATTCTCCAATGGTCAGGCCGAGTGATGGGGGGATACGGAAAAGGAGGATCGGAAATCCCAGACGGAAGTGAAATCTTAGGAGGGTCACAATTTTACAATACCAAGGGAGCACGGGGGGTACAGAAGAAACGAGACAAGGGAAAACAGGAAACAGGACATGCATGGACGGGAAGACAAGAAAAGGAGAGTTACAGTTCCTGTAAGGGTCCTGAGATAAAAGACGAACCCTGAACACAAATATAATTGGAGCAAGTAAAAACAAAAATTGAAAAGAGAAAAAACCGAGCTCTGAAGTAAAATCACACGGGCATACTTAACAAAGAACCACTCCACACAGAATGGGAAGAAAATCGTGTGTTCGGGGAAAAGCAAACAAGGGATCACTTAGCTTTGGGCTCATTCTATGAAAAAGGGGGGGGAAAAAAACAGGAAAACGGTAAGTGAAAAAAAGGAACAACGGGGAAGTAACCAGAGATAAAATACCAAGAAAAAAAGTTGACCCCAGGGGGGGTCTCAATAAAGTAGCGAGGTCGGGGGGCCGGGTGAGGGTGATCATGAATTTTGTGGAAGAAGGCATTTTAAATGAAACAAAAGAGAAGGGTGTCAGGATGGAACGGGAAATCTTTTATGAAAACCCAACTATGGGCCAGTGAAGACACTGTGGGCTCTGGAATGTTGTGTGGGAGGGGTGGGAAGATAGATGACAGGAAAAGGAAGCGGGGAGAATACCCAAAACAAAAAGTGAAAGGGACCCATTGTCTGTGTGTCGAGTGGTCACGACAAAGGGGGGGAGAAAGGAGCAGGGGAACGTGATGGGATGGACGGGCTCCCAAGACACAAAAAAGGAGTGGGCGGACGACGGAGAAAGCAGGGACAGCCTAAAACTTATCTGGATCGTAATCAACATGGGGGACATAGGGGGAGATGGAGCCAGGGGAAAAGCGAAGAACATGGAGGGGGTACGACGAGAAAGGTTACACCTTACGACAGGGGAGAAAAGGGGTGGTGGGTGGCTTGGTGTGGAAGGAGAAATAAAACTAACGCAAAAGATTGGTTTTCGGTGAAAAAGAAAAAACAACCGAAAATAGCTCTGCGAAGAGGGTGGAAGTACTGTAAAAGCATATCAGAGAGAAATGGACTGTGGGGGAAACGATTCGCCCGGACTTGCAGTGAAAGACTACGCATTGGAAAAGAAAAAACATTATAAGGGGCCAAAAGACACTAGGGGTTGTTTCCTCGAAACAAGAAGGTCTTAATCCAAAAAACCGACTAAGCAAACTATCTTCGCCGCTGGGGGAAGGTAAACAAATGAAAAAGAAGCCGTGGACAATGTGGTGGGGGGAGAAACAAGCTTACGGTTGGACAAAGGAGAAAAAAGACCTCGAAGAAAAAAAAGTGGGCAGGGAGGAGGCGGTGGAGGGAGAACTGTAGTCCTAGATGATAACTTGGGTGGGTGGTCAGAAAAGTGGGAACAACTCACGCCACTAAAACTGGAGGAGCGGTGAAAAAAAATACGGTTCACGGAGAAAGGAGCGAGGGCAGGCCAACGTGGATCCGGAAGCACGGGAATTTACCAAATGTGCCGACAAAAAATCTGCAAAAAAGATCGCCGTACACTGGAAAAAAAAGAATCAAGAAACACAGGAAGGGGGCGCGACACTACAAAAAAAAAAAGGACCAAACCCAAAATCGCAAAAGCAGCAGGAATTAATATCCCACGCAAGGAAAGGGGGAAGCGAGAATCGGAGGTATAACAACACACTGTGAGAGTGGTCGAAGGAGGGCAAAGTTGGAAAGAAGGGTTTTGGTTAGGTTATGGGAGTTCTGCAGCACGACCATTCAATTAGCAAACCACAAAAGGGGTGGTCAGACCAGTCGGGACAGCCCAGAGCTAGAGGATTAGGAAAAAGGAAACATCCACCGGGTGTCCCGCAGGGTCGGCTACCAACGGGATCGGGTATTTCCAAACTGCCAGGGGGAGAGGAAGTTAGGTGCTTGGACTCTTGGACCGGATTGGGTTATAAGTTACGGGGGACAATGAAGGGGGGAAGGGAAGACTTGGGTGTGGGGGTTATGTTTTGTTGTGGTTCGCTAAGGGGACAGGAAAAAGAAGATGAAGGGTAAGTGGGAGGCGGGCCTGTTTCCGTGAAGGGACTAATTTAAACCCGTGTAAACCTCGGCGCGGGGGGAGGTTTGAAGGGCTCATCGTGTCCTACCAACTCACAAACCATGCATCGCTTAGGTGGTTGGGAAACTAACCCCTTCGCATTATAAAAAGAACCCCTGAATAAATGGAGTCCTTTGGAAATTCTCGACTTGTGCGAAAAGGTCTCCACACCGCGCGTCTGCGGAAGACCGAACAAAAAAAGAAAATGTAGCACTTAAGAGTCCTATTCTTTAAAAAACGAAACCGCCTTGAACACCAACAAAACATCACAAGTATGAGGCATTAACAGCGGCGGGGAGCTCATCTCCTACTGGCCTTAAGGTCAAGAAAGACGTTTTACGAGTGGGAGGGGGAGGAATGCTTTCCAAAGGAAATTGATGGGGCCGTCAAACAAGATGGGGTTGTGGGGGAGGCCCATTATAGGGTGCTGTTAACTACTCCCACTGGGTAAAATGGGCGGCTATTGCTCAAGAGGGCAGCACAGTATCGACGCTCTCACTCAGCCCACAACACCGTGGGGGCTCTGTGTATCAAAAGCGAAAGAGTATGAAATTTTGATTTGGTAGAACCTCTCAAAGGTGCGAAATGGGAGGTAACCGTCCTTAATGGTGGAACAACCCCCCAACAGAGTCTGTTTGCAGGAATTCGGCGAGGGGTAAAAAACCACAAAGCATTTGAGGACAAACGAGATATAGTTCAGCCATTGAAAATTCGGAAAAATTTTGTTGGTGGGGGTGTGGTAAACAAAAGGACGCCCATAAAACGAAGCCCACAGGGAAAAAGTTAGAGAGAAGGAGCAGGCTACCCTTGTGCGTAAAGCAAAAGGAACAAGTAACTCCAGAGAGGGAGGGGCGGCACTCGGAAGAAACGCGCGTCAGAACCAAACACGGTCCCAATCTGCAAAAGTAAAGTACACAAGTCAAGAGGACCAAGCACCGGGAAAAAGGACTGATTACCGTTAAAACGAAAATTCTTGAAAGTGACAACCAAATGCATGAACCACCGTACTCCCTGGAAACGAAGCATAAAGTTCGTTTACAAAGGAGGTGACAAAAATTCCTCAGTGAGGGAAAAAAAAGGGGGGGGAAGGTGTGGAACTCTGCAACTCGGCAGTAGGGGGCAGAAATGAAACCAGACGGGTGGGGATGGCGAATGAAGTTTCGGACAACCACAATAATGCTAATGAGGAACCCCGAAGCCAAGGCGCTGAAAAAGAATGGAGATACCAAGAGCATCTCGGAGTTTCTACAAAGGGGGCAAAAACCCGGGCTGTAGACGGGTTTCCTGGGATGAGAACGGTGGTGAGGCCGAGCACTAGGTCGTGTGAGGGAAGGGGTGGGGTTGCTCCATTGGTGGGCGGGAAGGGGGTGAGGGGCTTTGTAAAAAAACAGCACGCTGGGGTGGATGAGAACAGGAGCTCCATAGCCGGGCAACGACCATCAAGATACTAGTTAACAAGAGTCTTTAACAAAACAGAGACCCGCCCTATGGGTGGAAAAAAAGAAGGTAGAAAAATGTCCAAAAAGAAAAAGACACGTGCTAATACAAACCAGGAACACATGGAAAGAAAAAAAAAACAAAATTTTTCCCGGAGATATGAGGGAAACGGGGGGGGGGGCAGGAAATCGGAGACTAACAACTGAGGGCAAACAGGGAGGACAAGGTTCAGGGAAAAAGTCCACTGAGGACATTTTGGGCATGAGTTGTTGAGGGAACGGGGTAGAGTAAACAAAACTCCCGGGCCAAAAGATATTATGTAGTGTCAAAACGAGGTACCCAACCGCGGATCCTGTAACTGTATAGGGAAGCTACCCATTTTCAAAACCAAAGAAGGGGCAACAATCATGCTATTTAAAGGGACTGAAAAAAAAAAAAGGTGTGAAAAAGAGAAGAAGAGAGCAAGGGGGGGCCGGTTAAAAGAAAAGTAGTTCAAGGGCTTGAGACAACCAAAGGCACACGTGTGGCGTGAAGAAGGCCACCATAAACGTTGGTTTAACGCTGGGGGCCCAAACCGGAACGCGACCATCAGGGGGTAGCATTTGTAAAAGAAACGGTGAAATCCTCCGAAAAATCACGGCCAACGGCCAAATTGGGGGGGGGGTGTGTGTGGTGAGAAAGAAACACTGCTTGGTAGGAAACAACAAAAATTAACGGGCTTTTTTGTTCCGAGAGTGCATTCAACACAAAGCTGGGAACTCTACATCCTAACTAAAAAAGAAAAGCCTTATGGGTCAAAACTCGTTAAAAAAAAAAAAGGGAGAGGTAGGCTTTCCCAGCTCCAATCAGGACAAAAGTCACACTCTCGAATTCGCAAACCACATCTGGTTTTTCTCAAAAAAATTGTGTAAGAAAGAAAGCGACTTCGGGGGAAATGCCGGTGGGTACCTGGGGTAACAAGATGCTAATGAATCTTAAAAAAACGAAAGGAGGAAAAGGGGGAAGAGATGGGAGAACAAAGCCTTGGTACTCTTGGGTAAGTCAACGACCAGAAAAAAATCAAGCCGGGGTCGGGAAGGCCGAAGAAAAAAAAGGCCGATCCGAACAGGAGGGGACTGTGGCGAAAAGGGGGGGGGGGAAACCTTGGGGGGGAAATTGACATTCCCAGAGCCAAAAGTCGAGTCAGAACCGAAGGAGCCGGAGGGACACTATGGAAGCGAAACGGAATGGATTGAAAAAACAGTATGGCAAAGAAAGCTAAGAATGGGCTGGGGGAAGAAAAAAGAAAAGAAAAAGGGGCCCGGTTAACGCCCGGGTGCAGACAGCAAGAATAGGAACTAAATCGGGGGTCTTAAAATAAATAGGAGCCTTGTTGGTGGAACTCATGTGTTAAAAACAAAATTGCGACCTAGGGTTGATGATCCCAAGTGTAAGAACTGGACACCTCAAAAATCCCCGAAAATTATTGGGTGGGGGTTCGGGAAAGGGGGATTCAGACCGGAACGGTTTGCACCTGGGCAAAAATATACTAGAACCAAGGGGCGTTCAGGACCAAGGGGGAAAGAAAAACATCGAACTCCGGCTAAGCCCCATCAACGAAAGGAAGAGGGGGTTAAAGAAAATGCCATGTTAGGAACTGAAAAGAACAAGCCCGGGGTGTCCCACACACACGGTACGGTACACACGTTTGGAGCTCCCAGAAGCGCTAGAGCCCCTCGTTTGGGTTAAAAAAGCCACGCCACCGCACATTTTCGGGGGGGGGGTCGGCACCTCCATCGGGTAGAAAAAAAACAAAGGAGGGAAAGAAGAAAGGAAAGGGAAAAGAAAAAAAATCAGAATCTTGCGGCAATACAACCTGCGAGTATGTTAGAAACCCACTGGGGGGACTGATGTGGCCTTCTAGGGAAGAGCAAAAAAAAGGGGGTCAGGGGGAGTGGGTGTGGGGAACACGGGATGGGCAACTCGTAGAGTAGGCGCCACAATCATTTGTAAAAGAGGACAGACGGGTAAAGGGTGAAAGAAGAAGAGCTGGACTAGTGGGGGGATACAGGAAACTAGGCGAGGGGTTGATGGGGGGCATAAATGTAGGGTTGAAACAACCTGGGACAAGGAAAAATAATGTTCTGGAGGGAGGATGGAAAGGACGGGAAATGAATGGGGGCATAAATCATGGGTGGAAAAAAAGGGGTTTTCCCGCATGGGAGAACCAATCTGTTGAGTGAAGAAAAAAGAGCCGTGAAAACGTGGGAAAATGCCGGTGGTCCAGAAAACGGGGGGTGGGAAAGTGTAAGTTCACATTAAAGACATTTGGAGAGAAGATTTCAAATCAAGGGGGGAGTTCGAAAATCACCGAGCGCTCTCTAGGGAATAGGTCGAAGAACGTCGAAAAAAGTGTCCGAAAAACCACAAGGAAATGAAAAGGTTGGGTAAACGATCCCCATTTGGATGTCGGGCTGAAAACCTCGGAAGCACCAGAAGATGGAATCGAAAAGAGAGGGTGAGGAAAAATTACCAAAACAAAGGGGGCTGTTCGAAGACCTAAACTTAAGGAAAAAGGACAGTGGGGCGTTACCTTCCAAGGTTCTGCATAGTGGGGGAACGCCAGAGGACTTGAAAAAACCGAAGGAAGTCAACACTTCCAAAGAAAAGAAGGAAGGTGGGCGGATGGAAGAGGAAATATGGTTGTGTTTAAAATTCATTACTACCGGGGGAAGACTCAGGGCAAATAAAGTGCAAAGAAGCGTCAGCTGAATATAGCAGTTAAAAGGAAGTGGGGCAGGGGTGGGAGAGGTGAAACAACCAAAATCGTGGCAGTGTTGGAATGGTAAGCAAACCGGGAAGCAACAAAAGCTTGGAGGGCGTTGTTGAGCAAAAGCGACGATCTGGGATGCCTTGTCAAAGGCGGGGCAAGAAAAGATGAGTCAATGGCAGGAAAAAAAAGATGTACAAGGAACTGCAGGGTGTGTTGGTGAAACCAAAAAAAAAAGAAAAAGGGAAGAGCCGAGGCGAACAAAGTCTTTTTGGCAACCCTGTACACCCGAGAAACCACATAGAAGAAAGGGCGGGGAAATGGTGAGAGAACGTAAAAAATGAAGAAGGGAAAAGGGGGGGGGGGCAAGGGGGGCGCCCCGAAGACGGAAAGAGACAAATTAATTCATGCGTTGGGGGAACCCAAAAAGAAGAAGTGGAAACCCGTTTGGGTTTCAGCCAAAGTGAAACGGTATAGACCCTAATGGCAAAGGGGGAATCAGGATGTTAGAAAAAAGGAACTTAAAAAATAAAACAGCTTGAGAAGAAGGTGTTAAAAGAGAAAGGGCGGACTCAAATTAAGATGCGATCCAATCCAAGTTGTTCATTAGGAGTCGGTATAGGTAACGTGTAGGGGGGGCGTATATGATATTGGTCGAACACGGGGGGAGGCAAAAGCGCAACGAGACGGTAAATGGAAATCTGGGTTGGATACTCTTTGGCGAAAAGAAATCGGAGCTGTCGAAAGTGATCAGTCTCGTGAAGCAGAACACCCTACAGGAAGGCGAAAGCGCCAGAACACTGAAAAAATAACTCAAAGAAAAAAGGGTGGGGGCATAAAAAAGGCACAGAAAACCCGCGAACATCAAACAAAGAAACAGCGCTTTAATGATCCCGTCAAAGGGGAAGAGCGCCATCGGAGGGGAGTTCAAAAAAAAAAAAAAAACCAACTGGCCGTTGCTAGAGACCAGGGAGTTTGGGGCGGGGCCACAAGGGGGCCCGAACAACAGCCAAAAATGGGGCTTGTTGTGACATAGACAGAGACACGGAACCGAAATGCGGAATTGAAAAAAAACAAAACATCACCTTGGGCAATTAGGCTGCCAAAGGGACGGGTGGCGAAACCTTCATACTATTACGGACGACAACTGGAGAGGAGGGTTCTCCGGTGGAAATTGGAGGGGGAGAAGGAGTGGTTGACAAAAAGAGGGACAAATAAATTGCGAAGAGGTTGGAAATCAGTGCCATGGGAGTGGAAGCGCAAAATGTAAGAACGGTTAAGTACCGTTGACGAGAATGCTCGGGGGGGTATTTTTGCGGACGTCCTGGGGCGAGGCACACATAAAACACGGAAAGAGAGTATAGGGGATCATCCAGGGGTTCAAAGACTTAGAAAGGAAAAGCTAAGGGACCCGGCTCGGAGAAGGGCCGGGGGAGGGGGGCTGACGGAGAAAGGAGGACGTGATTCACTACGAAAAAACAAAAACAAGGGAAACGAAATACCCTTGGCAACAAGAAATCCTTCTGATGGTATAATTTGTGGGTGTGGGGCGGGGGATAAAGTCGGTCGACGAATGCGCCAAAACAGATTGGTTGGGAACCAAACATGGAAGAAAGAAAGGGGAAAAAGAAAAGAAACCGCCATGAAAGAAAAACATAGCGGACGACACAGCAAAAATCTCACACACTTATGAGGGGGAGAATGTTTGCGGGGGGGTCGAGAAGCGGGATAGTTGCAGGGTGGCGTAGGGAAAGAAGGAAAAGTGTATGGGGGGAAGCGACCACAAAAGAGGGGTTAAGTGAATGTCGACCAGCACACTGAAAATACGAGACAAAAAAAGGCACAAGGAGAAGCAGCAGCGTTTAAACAAAATTGCCGGCCTAGATTGGGTGTGTTATTTTAGAAACAAAAAAAAAAAAGTAGGGCAACCACTTCTCGGTCATAAAAAGCAAGGTTTTTCGAGGGAGCCAAACTGGACAGGGAAGGTGGGGGGGCAGAAAAAGGGCGTCCAGGCAAAGAGAGGAAAAGAAGAAGGGAGAATTTAGAAAGAACACGCTTTCCCAAAGGGAACGAAAAAAAGAC
>Ga0179593_1512085_pt1 | contig 13069 bp, 13 predicted proteins | sample CZODoug2_1_08_16_FD_185931 | JGI IMG/M metagenome (GOLD analysis project Ga0179593, IMG submission 185931) | Vadose zone soil fungal communities from Angelo Coast Range Reserve, California, USA - CZODoug2_1_08_16fungal (PacBio error correction) | ecosystem: Environmental > Terrestrial > Soil >...
CGGTGGGGTCGACCCAGAAAAAGGGGGGGAGGGACTCGACGTATTCGGTCACTTTTGTGAGTTAAAGGGGGGGGGGGCTTTTCGGCCTGCAAGTTAACAGTGGGGGGCTATCATACGAGGCATCTCAAAAAAAACGGCTTACAAAAGATCGCCAAAATCTATCACGAGCAAAGGGAAGTTCAAAGGGAGACATTCATCACTCAGACGGGCAGACGGGAAAAATCTCTTTAACTGTGGGGGAGGTCTCTTTCTCCTCACTCGATCCAAAAAAAGGGGAAAGGAAGAGGACTAAGGTCTAGGAGACTTAGCAAAAACCCTGGGGAGGTTCTCACTTTTATCTGGGGCTTGAAAGTTTCCGCGAACGTGTCTCGGGGAGGAAGGAAAAAGGTGACGGCGATCTTTTTCGAGAAGAAGTCCACAACGATGTCTAGCTACCTGGGGCGAGAATCTCTTCGGAATCGATGTATCAGCTGTGCGGCTACTTCAAAAACTCTTTAAGAGGAGCGCGCCAGGCGAGCGATCGGGGGTGAAGGTCCTGAGGTAGTGATCGAGGAGGAGAGGACTCCGGGGAATTGAAGATTACTCGAGGAGCTCCACTCGCAACTGCGAAAAGAGTTCTGCGCCGATCTGACGGGACGCCCCGAATCTCTATTCGAGCCTAGGGGAAGAGAATTAGGGGAGTAAACTCTAAACAGGGGGGAAGAAAATCTCTCGGGGTGCAAACCGATTGGTTCCATTCGTTAGTCCTCGGGTGCGTCTCTTCAGAAAGAGAGAAGAAATGCTTCAGATGGGAGCGCACTGAGGCAGTTCTCAAATATCTTTCTTGAGGAACTAGAAGGGGTCTAGAGCTTCTCATTTCGAAAATCAAAGGGACCGGATAGCCAAGAATCCTTACTTAAGAGGAACGCGGGGGGTTGAATGCAGAGAAGTAACATCCTGTTGGAACAATGTGGTTAAAAGAGCGCCCAGCGGGCACGCTGAGGTCGTGAGGACACACGGCCTGACCCGTCATGGCTATCTCCCTGGCAAAGGAAGAAAGAGGCATGACCGGGGATAAGGGGAAGAATCCTTTACGGAGAGGAATCGCAGGCGTTCTCGAGTCTTCAACGACGAGGTACTCGCGTTGCCAACTCATCGATCAGCCCGAAACCACCGTCGAAAAACGAGAAGAAGAACAGATAGATGGAGAAGAGACGATCGAAAAAGGAGAGTCAACTGTCTCACAACCAGGACGAAAAGGAAAAGAATCGTCCTTCGACGATCGGGGGTCTACAGAAGGAAAAAAAAGGACTGAAGCCTTAAGAACGGCTCGAAAAAAAAAAAAACCGGGGTACCACAACAGAGGAAACCAAGGTCCCTCAGAAACCCGTCAAGGGGGAAGCGGCATTAAGAACCAAGTAGCGCTAGCGGGAAACAAGGAAAGAAAAACATTGCAAAAGATCGGCGACAAAAGGGGGAAATCGGAGCAGAAAAAAAGGAAAGGGAGTCGTTCTATCAAGGAAGACAGACCAGGGGGAGGAAGGCGTGATGCGGGTAGTCAAGGTCCTCACGCCCGCATCGGAAAAGAAAAAAAGGGGGAATAAAGCCCCCGTTTGCTTAAAAAAAAAAATTACAGAACAACGGGGGAAGAGGTATTAAGGAAAAAAAGGGCAGCGCCAGCTCCGAGCTGAAAGGAAAGAATAAGACGAGCTAGCGCGGCCGGACTTCAGTGGGGGTTGGGTTAGATAGAACTATGAGTCAAGAAAGGAAAGAAAAAATTTAGGCCGCCGGGGGGGAATATAAAATGAAACATAGAGTTTACTCCTGTAATTCGCAATCAGGCTCAGGGGTTAGTGTTCGTGCTTACCGGGGACGAGGAGGGAAAAAGGGAGCCGGATCCCGTCGACGCCTTAAAAAAAAAAAAAAAAGGAGGGGGACCTGAAAACCCTGGAGAGCTGAAAACAAGAAAGGAGAACGTTGAGAAAAACAAGAGGGGATGGGCCGTCGGATTCTAAGCATTAAGGGGTCGGGTTCTGCGACGCCGCTTCGACGGAAAGAAAGGGTAGGGAAGCCTGGAAGCCGGCAAAAGCCGTCAAAGAAAAAAGGGGAATCAGGCCCTCAAACTCAACCACAAAAGAGTTAGGAGGAGGGCAGAAAGCTCCGGGCAATCACGGAAATGACTTGCCGGCTTCCAAGGCGGCAGAAACAAGTGAATAGAAAAGAGGGCTGAGAAGAGCGGGCGCATAACCCCTTCGACACCCGGACGCAACGCAGAGGCCATAAATCAAACCACAATAGTTTGGGGATCTCAACGGTCAAAAGGAAAAGGAAGGTTATGCATTCTCTCCAGGCTGCATGGAGAAGGGGAGAGAACATCAGGGAGCGAAAGGTGATCCGTCGAAAAGTCGCTCGGAGGAACAACTAAAACGCCGATCGCGCAGACTCAGGGAGAAGCTTGATCGAAAGGCTGACAATCTAAGACTCTGGGACTAAGGGGCACAAATATCGACACCGGGCTCGAGAAGTGTGACGAAGAGGGGAATCGTTCGATCTAACCCATGAAAATGGAAAAAAAGAGATGGGTTGAGAGGCGAAACACAGGGGACCAGAGCCGAGCTGGCAAACAATGCTTGCCTATCGCCTTCGGGAAAAAAAAGGGGAAACTGACCGTTGCTAAACAGCAAAAAAAGGAGGTAAATGGAGGCAGAAAGAGGAACACTTAGATGGAGAGGGAGGGCGGCCCTCGCTGCCCGACAAACCTCATCAAAAAAAGAATATTAATATTGGGAGCTAGTCGGCTCAACGAAAAGAGTGGTTACTAAAAGCGAGCGCTGAAGAGAAGAAAAGGGGAGAGAGGAGGGCTCAGGCGGGGGGGTCAAAGGGTGGGAAGGCTAAATCTTCTAAAAGGGGAACTTTGGAGGACGCTTCCAACGACAGGGAAAGACTTGTTGGCTCTCAGAGTGGCGGCACGGGAAAGGAAAAAAGGGGGAAAGGATCGCTGTGGAATAAAGGGGGATAGAGGCTCTTTATGTCTAAGGAGGGGAATATTACCGTTCCATGAGACGGAAAAGAAGGGGGGAGTCCGGTCTTGTGCATTTGACGCAGCGACTGTTCTAAGATATCGGAAACTCGGCCTGCGTAGGGGCCGGAAGGCTTTTTCGCCATGGCCATGGCAACATGAGGGAAAAGAAGATGGGGGAAAGCGTAGAGAAAAAATAGCTGAAAGCAGGACTCTATAAGAATCGGGGGAGTCGCCCCTGCTCGGTGGAAAAAAACTCTGGAATAGGTGACCTGGAATTCCCTTAGGAAGGAGGGGAAACAGATAAGGGCTGGACCGCGGCCACTTGGTTCGCTTCACACAAACCGGCTTTTCCAAATCTTAAGGACTCGTGACATCCGGCCAGAGAGAAAATCGTCCTTGGAGTCACGAAAGACCAAGCGGAGCATTCGTCGCCCATTGCAACCTACCGCTCTTTGGGATCGCCGGGGGGACGTCACTCGGGCGCGTGGAAAGAGGACCTTAATGCAGGAAGGGGGGGGGGGAGGAAGAAAATCAACATAACAGAGGACTGCTGGAACCACTCGGTCTACCCTGCGCTGCTTCTTTCGGAAGGGGAGATTCTCTACGCCCCAGCAGGGGAAAAGAAGGGGAAGAGATCTGAGGAAGTTCGCATAAAAATCTCCTCGTGTCGATTCGGGCTCAAAAGTTTCGACCAGAGAGAACCAGAGCGAAGACGCGTTCCGGAAAAAAATCAACCCAAACGAAAAAAAGATCACTCCGCAGATAAAGAAAGAAAAAGGCTAAATGCGCATCGAAACGTAGAGCAGGAATGGTAAGAAGAAAAAAAAAGTCCGGAAGAACGAAACCCGCAGAACGGTCTCTCGCCGGTTCGAAAAAATGGAGACGCCGCACAGCTGTGAAAAAGCCGGAGAAAAGGAGAACCTCAAGAGGGGGGGCCAAAAGAAACTTAGACGAAAAAAAGAACTTGGTTGTCCGGGGGAAGGGATCCTTGCTCAACACCGGAAATCAGCTTCGTGGCATCGAGCGGGCTAAGACCGGGAGAAAGAGTGCACTCTGCATTTTTGGGAGAAGGGGAAGGGGCAGGAAGGGATTTGTAAAAATCCCGGGAGCCTCCTGCGGGGTCTAGAGAAGATTTTCTATCGGAAGGGGGGGAATTTACTGTCTTTTTTGGGGGGGGCAACCTTCTCTTCTCAGGGGGAGGCGGGGACATCAGCGATCCTAACGGAAAAAGGGGAAACTCTACCAACCGTTGGAGAAAAAACTACACATCAGAAGCTTCAACGTGCGTTGTCGGTCGAATCCACAGATCTCAGAAAGAAAAAAAAACTATATAAAAGATATCTATCGGCTAAGTCTCCATGGAAGAGGACTCGAATGTATCGGGGAGCTCACAGGGGGGGAGCTGGTCAAAAGGGGAGAGTGGTTACTGATATGAAAGGGGGGACCACTCAGTTTCGACGGGGGCAAAAAAAAAGCAGACATGCCCTATCTGCCAAGCTCGGATCATGCCTGCACTTTCCTCTACATTCGAGAAGGAAATAGACGACTCACTCTCCGGGAGTAAAAGGGGGAAGGGTGTAGGTAGGGAGTAGCCTCACGAAGGAAAGATCTTATCTTTCTCCGGGGGAACTCCAGGATACAAATCCTCGTCCCTCACTTTGCGAAGTTCGAAAAGTGAGGATTGTTAACCAGAAGGTTTCTCGGCTTATAACAGGGGGGAAAAGAGGAGGGGTCTCAGATCATCCGTAGGGGAGAAATGAGGCGTACATGTAAGGGAAGTGAGCTAAGTCTACTTCTCTTTCTTAAAAATGTAAAGACTTCATTCGATGGCGCCTTCGCGGCGAAAGAGAGAAGGGGATTCCGCGTATTGATCGCTTCGCGGCGGGAAAAAGAAGGAGGTGGTCATATGGGATAGAAGATATAGAAAGAAAAAACGCTCCGCGCTGGAGACAGCCTGACACACGAGGATCTCGTTTCTCAAAGAGTTGCCTCGCGCGGGCGAAAGGGGGAGGGGCAATGCAAGGAAGAAAAAAAAAGCCGCAAACGATAAGAACCGAGTGTTACAAGGAAAGTAGACGAGTGCGCGTGCGTCCTAAAGGGAACGGAAGGAGAGGGTCGATGGCTCGTCGAGAGGGAAGTCCAGTTGAACTCCCACCGAGAGGGGGAGGGAGCACTCGAAATGAAAGGGACTAGCGAGTAGAGGGGCTAACCGCGTGCCGTGCTCTCACAAAAAGAAAGCCTGACTATCGAATCATGGCAAGGCGCGGGACATTCACGCGTAAGAGGAAAAGGGAGGGTGAACGAGGAACCCTTAAAGAGGGGGCACCCATCTGTACACCACGTCCTGCCAAAAGGGCGATCCGCCGGAACATCAAGAAGAAGGGAGGAAAAGTCCGGGCGCTCACGAAGAGGTATCTCCTGACGCAAGATCGACTTCTACGGGTAAGCGCTTGCCGAACTCATGCGGGTCCGAAAGGAGAAAAAGTTAGTCGACAAAATACGGATATATTTCTACTGAGATCGATAAAGGGACGACTACTTTGTCAGCCGAGACGACCGTCGTGGACGAAAGAGTGAGACAGGCCGACAGATCGATCGAAGAAAAAAAATAAAAAAAGAGACCTTACCCAAGGAGAGAAACTAAACCTTACACGGACCACTCGACGGCCCGCACGAAAAGGATCCCAGAGGGGTGAAGCAACCAGAAGACCTAGATAGCGCGCCGGAACCACTATAACCGCATGCAAAAGAAGGAAAAGGCAGGAGTCGAGACCCCTCTCGCGGGGGTCAGCAAAAAAGGAAGAGCCAAGAGAGCTCCAATACGTTTACGGGGGGACAGATATAGCCTCACGCCACATCGCGAAGAGCGAGTTCGGGTCGCCCCGTTAGCGCGATCGGCCGCCCGTTGAAAAAAGGGGGGGGAGAAAATTGCTGAGGGATCAGGAGGAAGGGGGGCATCATGGGGAAAAAGAAGGGCTTGCCTCAGCTGCCTCGTGCTCAGAAGAAAGCCGAGTGTATTTGTTATGGTTGGAGAAGGGACGCAGGCTTCGCTAGAGCCCGTTTCGTCCGCTGTGAAAAAGGAAGGGGGGAAACGAAAGCGGGAAACATATTTTACGGAAGGAGGGGAGCCGATCCGCCAGGAGGGGGGGAGGGAGGGATATCAGGATGTAGTCGTGAGGACCGAAGATTGAAGTCCTCTGTTCCGTAGGGGAAAAACGGGGAAGCACGTCAGGGAAGCAGAGCTCCGGGCCCGGCCCGAGAGGGAACGGGTCGCACAAGAGAAGAAAAGGGGGGTGGGTGAGGCATGAAAAGGGGAGGAGACACTTCGTTGTGATCGCAGGGTTTTCTGCGACGCCCGTCAGTCTGCGAAAGCTGTGACGCTTGAAGCCGGCCGCGATCAGGGAGGGTAGAAACGCGTTTTTAAGAAGGACAAGTCTCTCAAAAAAAAAAACAAACAAACTTATGGAAAGAGAGGGGGAGGGGGGGGGGAGCGGAACAACCGCACGACATCTTGCTTGCCTGCGGCAAATGAGTAAACCGTCGTCGCCGAAGCGGTCTCAAAAAGAGGACCCTTTACGCACCTATCGAAGAAAGGATACAGCCCACAAAGAGGAAATCTTTCAACGTGGAACTCTAGGCAGGCCTCCAGGAAACATGTTACGTTCTCCAAAGGGCGAGGGGGGAAGAAGGTCAGTAAGCTCATGTCAAGGGAAAAAAAGGCGGAAAAAAGACGAAAGAAGACGGGAACTACGAAGGTCAATTGAAACTCGGCGCTGAATTGCGGCAAATAGGTGGCAAATCGGCGAAAGAGAGTGGAAAAAAGAATCGTGCTAATCCAACAAAGGAAAAAAAAGCGAATCGAGGGGGAGGGAAGCGAGAACCAGCTGGGGGTCTCTCCTGAGCTGCCTCATGATCAGCCTCGGAAAAAACCCTCTATAAGGAGGGGGAAAAAAGGGGGAAGGCAGGATCAGAACTGGGAGGAGAGAAACTCTGGTCGAAGGTCTAAAAGGCCGCCTCTCGCAAAATAAAGAAAAAAACATTATCCTCGTCTATAAACAATTTGGATAGGGCAGAACACGACCGCTTGTCATGTCATAAGGAGGGAAACTGAAACTCTTCGAATTCAGGGAACGGGTCTGTCTTCATGTGTTTAGGCGCTATGCTCTACTTATGAGTTTCATGCCGCTCCAGAAGGGGAGATGGTGAGGCCTTGGCTCGCGCGTGGAACGTCAAAAAGAAGAAAAAAAACACCCCCCCCCCCCCCCCAAGGGCTCCGGGAGGAGGGGATGCTCGTGATAGGTCGAAAGAATCAACTATCTTCCCGAGCCGGGAAAGAGGGGGAGGGGCTAGTATGCATAGGCGTCGAGGCGGGGAAGAAGAGGGGAAAGATTAGCGGCGTAGGTAGCCCGGGTTTAAAGGTTCGCCGCCAGTGATCATTGTGCGGCATCGCGAGAGGGTAAAAGATGAGAGAAGAGCAGTAAACTCATGGAAAAAAAAGAGGAGGAGACAAGGAGGAAGAGACCGGCGAGTACGATGTTCCCGCTTGCCGTAAGACCCGTGTCGGGAAAGGGGGAGTTGGTGTCCAGAAAACGCTAACGAAAAAAGGGAAACCGTTTCAGGGAGTCAGGGTTCAACCTCGGACCCATCCGCGCTTTCGTGGGGAAGAAGAGCTACCTCTCAAAAATAGGCTAACTGGGAGGGGGAACTCGTAGGAGGGGGGCACTAATATGTCATCTCAAAAGGGAACTCCAGGGGGGGGGTGGCCATCCCGAACGCTCTGGGGGGGGGGAGGAAAAACGGTGACCTTTAAACGAAGTTGGAAAGGGGGTGAAGACGCGAACCTTACTTCTAGGTAATGGAAGGAAGCGAAGAACTGATCGCGCAAGTAATAGGGGGGGGAACCGGTCTCGGCGCGACCCGGAGAGAGGATGCTGCACGGGAGAGTCAGAAGAACTCATCGGGAGACAGGAGCAATACTGCGGGCAAGACTAGATCAGGTCGGCGCAGAAACTTTCGGACCAGATCCGCGCGGATCAACAAAGAAAAAAAAAAGATCGCAAAGAACGAAAAGAAGGGGGGAGACAGTCACTCCGAGGAACCAGACACTGCCTGGCGGCGACGAGCACGCCGGAAGTCTAAACAAGCGGGAGAAAAAAAAAGAACGGCGTCGGAGGAGAGAGTCCGCATTAACAAGTTCGCGCGAAGGCGCATCGACGAGGAGGGGGGAAAGCAGGGGGGAGAAAAAACATACGCAAAGAAGGGGTTACAAATCCTCAATGGGGTGAAAGCCTCAGAAGGGGACGCATGTTGTTGCCTGCTATAAATGGATAAAAGGAGCAGGGTCACTCCTATCTCTCGAGAGGAAGGGGGGACTAGGGGGGCAAGAAACAAAAGTCATATCGGAAAGCGCATTTTGTCAAAAAGCTTGTCCGGGGAGGCCTTTCCCAAGCGCGCAACAAGTGAAGGAGGTTCGGTTCTCTATAGAGGGGAGAAGGCTTGGGATCGGCGGGGTTTGGGAGGGGGAAGGCACTTTGGCTCAAAGTGGCCACTCAAAGGGTCAATAAAGCAGCTAGAAAAAAGAAACGGGAAGGAACCTTTCTAACCCAACGTCCGGGAAGGCCCTTAGCTCCAAGGAAGGGAGGGAAAAAGGCAGAAATATGAACAAACAAAGGAGGGAAAGGGGAAGAAAATATATATATATCTGAGAGAACGTCGATCCGTTTGAAGGGGAGGGAGAGGGGTGTTTCTAGGGTCGCTTCCTTTCACATTACTTGACAATTCTAGGGGAAAGGTTTTCCACGCACTCAGAAAAGAGGAACTGGACAAACAAAACCGGAAAAAGAGCAATCGAGCCCCAGGAGAAAAGGGCCGGGTCTCTCATTAAAATATAATAAACACTAAGGAGAAACAGAGCGTGACAGTGTGAGGCTTTGTCAACACGGCTCTGAAAGGAAATAGAGGCAACTCTTTGCGATGGTGTTAGAGCCCAAGCTGTTTTCGGAAGTCCTCAAGGATTGCGGAATCTTGAGGAAGGTGGGACCAGAAGAAATGATGACATCTGGGGGGATTCTCGATCGATTCATCGTTCCCAGGATGAGCGACCTGTGATTCCAGGCGGGGAAAGCTAGACGCGAAGGTGCTAAAGGAGAGTGTGGCAGGAGAAATTCCGCGGTCTTCGCAGAGCGCTGTGTCTTACGGGGGGGAGATGAGGATGCTCTGGCGAGGTTAAGGGGCAAGCGGAAAAAGCTAAATCGGGACTCGGAGTGAGCTGCGCTTCCTTCTCTATCAGGCCAGTATGCGCCCCGCAGCTCGTGTCGTAGACATCGGAGGAAAAAGTCTTGCAGGCTTATCCAACCTGGGAAGGAAAAAACTGCTGCGAACTCAAAGGGGGGGGGGTCCAGCCTTCGGCTCTCGGTGCTCAAATAGCGGGGCATACAACAAGTAATGGTGGCGGAATGGAAGAGAGAAGAGTCCAAGGGCGTCAAAAAAGCCGTGCGGGAAAAACTCAAAGGGGCGACGAAGCTGCGAGGACGTCTTCGCTCGCGGGACCGGTGCACCCGTTCCTCGATTGGCCCGGAAGGGTGAAAGAAAGGAACGCAGGAAGCGCGAAAGAATTTTTTTCAATCGAACGGATCTATAGCCAGAGGGGGGAAAGCTTGAGCTTTCTGGACACCAACGACATTAAAAAAAGGCGATCCTCTGACCTGGCAGGCGGGAAAAAAAGAGAGTGACCACGGGGCACGGCTCCTCTTGCCTTGAAGAGAAGAAGGAGAGGCTCGGAAGATAAGTTTTAAACCCGCTCGCGTCAAAACTCTGGATAGCCCTGGCATGGCGAACAAATTGAGAAAGGGGGGGGGGAAAAAGACTAAGCCAACGGCTCTAGATAACGATAAGGAAGAAAGGATGAGCTGTCATAAAGGGGGCATCACAGGGCATCTGTCTCCTTCGACCTGTGATCGAAGCAAATCACCGACCTCTATCCCTGTAAGAACGCCCGTCAGCAGAAAAGGTACGAACCGCCCGGCTCTAATCAAGGCCCAAAAAAGAAAAAAGAAATTGAAGCGGAATGGGGAAGCACCAAAAAAAAAAAAGAGAAAGTAAGACCGCAAGGCAATAGAAAAAAGTGAACCAGCCCTCATGCAGCCCGAAGACGACAAAGAAGAGGAGAAGCATCAAAGAGAGTACTGTGACCATGGCAAAAGGGGGAGCCAATTTAGTGGAAAAGAGAATCGTGGAGCCAAGTCGAGGGCGGCTCAAAGCCCGAGAACGAGATTCATAGATCCAGGGGAAGAGGCTGCCGCTCGTTTCGGAAAACAGTGGCGAGGTTGCACTTCAGGAAGGGAGGAAGGGTCACATCCCGGAATTAGGGGGAAAGGTCAACGAACCGAGCTCGCTCGGGGAAGAGAGTGGAAGTATAGAACGATTGCGTGGGGTCGAGGGGGGAAAGGTCACAGCTATCCTCTTTGTCGATCCGGGAAGGGGAAAAGGGAAAAAAGGGTCAACTAAAAGAAATGGTACGAAGGAAAAAGATCGTTCTGCGCGATATCGGGCGTGGAAAGGGATAAGCTTGACGTTTCGCCGGGAAGAACTCAGGTTGAAAGGACGGAATTTAGCTGCCGGAATGGAAAAAAGTCACTGACCCTAAGGGGGGGGCCGTGTCTCAACTGGGAACACGATGATTTTCGTCCAGGTTTCGGAGCAAAAAGGGGGGCGCAGGGTTCTGCACTAAAGGTCTTCGGAGAGACAGGGGGATCATAAAGGTCCTCCTTGAAGACCCGCAAGGGGGAGGAGGGAAAGGAACCGCGGTTCGGAAGGAAAGACTAGACTCAACAAAAAAACGGAGAATATATGACATGATCGAAAACGCCCGGGCAAGAAGGGTGCGCCGGCTTCAAGAGCACCCTAAAGGAAGGGAAGGGGGTGACGGGGGCCGAGCGGCGTCTAAAAACCCCTGCAAAAAAAAACTCGAAGCCGGGCCAGAAAAAAAGACCTTAAGGATAAACGGGGCGATCTTCAACGGTGGAGGGCTAGCGGTGCACGTCGGCTTAGCGGCGACTTGCTCAACGGGCTCGGGGGAAGAGAAAGGAGAAAGAAACCTAGAGGGGGGAGTAAAAAAATCAAAGATGACCGAATCTGAGTCGAAGAGGAGTCAAATAGAACCGTCTATTTCAAGGAGGACTTGAACCCGGGCGAGAGGGGGGTACGGAAAAACTTTGTCTAAAAAGAACAAGGAGGATGGGCCGCGCGAATCGGGGCGCGAAAAAAAAAAAAAATAAGTGGACAAGACGGAGAATGGGGGAAAGGGAAAATTCAAATCGCGCGGACAAAAAAACCGAGGTGTAAAAGAACGGCAGCGGAACGCTCGAGGGGAGGTCGCTATCGAACTCAATGAGGAGGAGGGGGGAAGGGAGGTGAAGACATCCATCGTCCTACTCGCATAAAAAAGAGGAAGAGGAAACTGTGGGGGGGGATAGGGGGAGCTAAACTAAAAAAAACAGAAAGGGGGGAGACCTCGGGGTCCTAAGCGGCATGCTGAAGGAGATCCTGAGAGAGAAGGGGGGTTGGATGCGTGGAATTCGTTCAGGAGGGGGCTAGCGCGGATTCGGTATAAAAGGAGGAAAAAAGGCAGCAAGAGGTCAGGCTACTGGGGAAGAGGGGAGTCGTGGGGCCGTTGCTCGCTCGGGGGCGGGCAGGACCGTCTCAGGGGTCGTACGAAAAAAAGGGGGATGGAGCTCTGCGGGGTGATCTCGGGAGGGAAAAGGAGTACTAAAGGTAGACGATCTCAAGACTCCGGGGGGGACAAAGTATGCCTCTGCGAAGACCGGCGATCGTATCTCGTAGCCTCTAGGCGAGGGGGGACCTGGTGACGACTTTCATTTTCTATGGAAGAGAGGAAAATGCGGATACAGGAAAAATTTTGGGAGGTATAAGCTCAGCACGTGAAATCATAGATAGATCGGCAGGAGATCGAAAAAGAGGGTCAATAGATGTGGAACCGCGGGGGGGGGTCCGAGTCAGAACGAAAGGGCTTATCAAGGAGGGGGGAAGAAACACCTCATCGTGCCCTCAAGGCTACGCGAGGGACTCTGCAACACCGCTTCAATCTGTTCAAGAGCTGTCAAGAGAAAGGAGAAGGGGGTAAAGGAGAAGAGGGAAAGTCTTAGGGTGGAGAAAGGGGAAAGATCTAGACGCGAAAGAGCAGCTACGGAGAAAAAAGAACGAGTGCCTCCCCTCATAAAGGGGGACGGACCAAAAAAAAAGAAAAGAAAACCTGGCCACGACTGAAAAGAAAAATACCGACCTCAACCTTACATTCGGGTATACACGGCACGCGCACCGAGAGAAGCGGCCTGAGGGAACACTCGGGATCGGCTCTCGCCTCGAAGAGAGGGCACAATCGCTACGCCGCCAAGGCTCCCGGAAAGGGAAGCCGGTGCGCATACTAGAAACTCAGGGAAGCAGGCGTTGCGCCCCCGACAAAAGATCAGCGGCACCGTATATCACATACTCCAAGAAGCCAAAAAGACGAAAAATCTAACGAAAATAAGCCAGAGACTATCGATTCGAAGTCATCGGAAGCCGGAGTACGAAGAACATCAGTTAGAAAAACAAACGGCTCTCTACTAAGCACACGAAGGGAGAGCACGGGTTTCGCACCGAAGGCTCATCGAAGAGGGGAAAGGACAACATCTTTTCATCATACATCCCCGTCGGGGAAAAATTTTAAGACAGCTCAACTTGAAAAAAAGAGTGGCGCGAAAGATGGAGGCGAAACAGGGGAAAGGGACAGGTAGAAGACAGCTTCGTGGCATCGAGGCGTGAGGGAGACCCATAGAGGCACTCGCAGTGGCGGGTCACGAAAAAAAAAACTATGGGGTGAATGATCTCAAGTCCGCAAGGGGGAAGTTCGACTTCATCGGAGGGAGATCAAAACTGCCGTGAGCTGGCCTCGTCGATGCACGGCGGGGAAAAGGGAAGCAGAGAACTCCTAACTGGAACCGAGGGGGAAAACCAGGGGCTAACGAAAAGGGCTCATAAAAGTCTGTACCGTGCTCGCGGACGCAGGCG
>Ga0179593_1393336_pt1 | contig 13068 bp, 14 predicted proteins | sample CZODoug2_1_08_16_FD_185931 | JGI IMG/M metagenome (GOLD analysis project Ga0179593, IMG submission 185931) | Vadose zone soil fungal communities from Angelo Coast Range Reserve, California, USA - CZODoug2_1_08_16fungal (PacBio error correction) | ecosystem: Environmental > Terrestrial > Soil >...
CCAGGGATGCGTGATGGCTGACAGACAAAGGAAAAATAAAAAAGGACCCAACGAGCATAGGATCGATACCCTGGCCGTAAGGGGAAAAAGACATTCCTGACAAACAAGGAAGCCAAAGCGTCCAGCAGAATGTTCTTCGGAAGAAAAGGCCTGGGGAGGCGGATGGGGGATTCTTCAAAGGAGGCCAATTGTTAAGCTGTCAAACAAAAAGAGCGCGATGCTATGATAGTGCGAGGCGTGGAAGTTTGCAGGCACTAAATGGGAAGCAAAGCAAGAAAGAGTCTCTCAGACCTGCAGCCAATCCCCATGCACCTGGGCATTAAGGGCGTTTTGGGCTTCTGGAAAGGCTCCCAAGACAAATGGGGACTGCCCAAATGATTGCTGTGGATTGTGTGATCAATTAAAAGGGGAAAAAGGGTGGCAATGATCTCCTTGCGCTTCTTGAGAGAGCCATGAGGTTTTGGAAATTGGTGACAAAACAAAAGTCTTCCGCAAATCACACAAAGAAAACATGGCCCCATGGGCTCGATCCGCACGCCAAGCCGGCAAAAACAGAACGAAATCAAACCGTGATAAAAAAAAAACTCAACGCCGTGTCAGCAACCTCCCAAGGCCGTCCGAAGCATGTGAACGAGGAAAAGGGGGACAGAGACCCATCAGTAAAAACTTCAAGTGCCAGCACAAATTCAAAGCGCAAGGAGAGCCGGGATTAATTTGCCGCGACAACGTAAATCGGCGTGCCGTCCAAACGACGGCATCAGGACCGCTGAAAAAATTAGAGGACAAGCGGGCGAATTCAGGGATATGGCGCTACATAGAAAGCCGCTCAAAAAGGGAAGCCGCACTGCAAAGGGTGGTATTCATCTCGCCCTCGCCCAGGAGAAGGGCAGGAAATTGTGGCAGGGGGAAAAGGGGAAGGGAAATGTTTCGTAGCCGGGGGGACGGGCATGTGGCATTGGGCGCGTTCATAAATCCTCCTATAAAAACACGCCATTTAGGGGGGGGAAGAAAGTCTAGGTACTTTACGAGTCGATTAAGAAAGGAAGGGAGTCCAACAAATTCTAAGGGGATTGATAAGGTCAGTGACCCTGGATATCCGAGAGCGAGGGAGGGGAACAGTCAGGCGTTACAGAAACGAGAGGAACCAGCGGAATCCCGACAGACTGATCTCGAAGGAGTCGGCGGACCGGGAGGCGCGGCAGGAAATATCGTTGGAACGGTGGGGGGGCAAGGGAGATGGGAGGACGGCTCCAGAGAAACTGGCCCAAGGGGAGAGAAAAAAGAAAAAAAAGGGAAAAGAAATACAAAAAAAAAACTTTCTCAATCTTTGCATCCGCAGATGTAAGCAAAAATATATCGCGAGGGCCTTCACACGGCCGCGCCTTCGGGAAAATTTGTCGCGTACAATAGAAAAAGAAAATTTTCGTAAAAAATGAACTTAAAAACGAGAGGCAGATCCAGGTCCAATGCACGAACACCCAGGGTTGGCGAACGGGAACGTCAGGATGCAACAGGAATGAAACCTAGGAGGGAGAATTTTCCGCCAAAGCCGAAAAAGGAGAGGAGGGTGCACCCCCCAAGTAAAAAAAAAACCGCCCCGGGCTCGAACAATGCGTCGAACGGAAGGAAACAATTCCGACAAGGTGCCGTGTCCAGAAAATGACTTAGAAGAGATGCCTTACCCTGTGAGACACTCTCGGCGAAGGAGGGGGAGCATGGTTTCCGTTTTGGGAGGGCGAAAGATAATTCGAAGAGCGGGGGAAAAGAAAAGAGATGATATGCCGGCTCGTTGGATCGAAACTAACAGGATTGCATGGACGCGGCAATTACTCCGCGCAGAGAAAAAAGTTTTGTTAACGGGCACCGAACGGGGGGACCAAAGGCAGGGAACTCAGGGAAAAAAAGAGTCAAAAAGTCGTTCGGAACCATTCAGTCAAAGCGAACCGTATTTCGCTGACGACCGGGTTAGGAGGCGATAGAAAAACGAGCGATAGAGTCTAGGGAAAAGGTGGCTGGAGGAATATGAGAAAATGGTTTATTGGAAATTTAGGAGGTAACTAAAGAATGTAACGGAAGACTGCCGGGTGGGTTGGTTTGTTTTGGGTGTGGTGGTTGTGGGGTTTTTGGTTGGTTTTTTCTGTGGGGAACCAACGAAAAAAACTGAACGGCTTGGGTCGCAGGGACCGACGGCGCCTCTAAAAAAAAGATCCCGAATCTTGCCCCAAAAAAACTGCACCCCGAAGATGTAAAAAGAAAAAAAAGCAGCCTTCCCCCCCCGCCCATTTGAAGCTTGCCAGGGCTGGATGCCCCTCGGAAACGCCTTCACCCTGAAGGGCAGCAAGAAACGCCTCCAGGAGGAAGATCGAAACTATGGCTCACATTGCTTCTTGACCAGGGCCTGAAAGATCGAGGGCAAGAAGAAGACCCATCCGCCCACGAAAAAAGGAACAAGCGGTCCGGTAGGGAGGCGCTTGTCAGGAAAGCAGCTCACTGAAAGTAAGTAACAAACCAGGGTAGAGATCATGGAGGTTCAATCGGCCGGCAGCTGATTGCGGGGTTTCAATTGCTGCAGTCAAAAGAAAATACGAAACTAATCCTCCAGAACGGTGAGCACTGATGCCTGTAAGGGGGACATAAAAACGTAGCAAAACGGCGATACCTGGCTCTCGACCCGCTGGGGGGTCACACGGGCGCCAATAAGAGAAGAAAAAAAACGTAGAGCGTAAAATTGGTTAGCCGCGCCGGGGAAAAATGTATAAAAAAGACACCGGGATCTGAGCGTTGGGGAGAACCAAGAAAGCTCCGGACCTGGCCACAAATCCGGCGGCGTTCAGAACTTCAATGTACAGAAAGGCGCGCTGAGAAGTACCTGAACTGGACAAGAAAAGAAAAAATGGCGAACTGCGCCCGCATGTCGGCGGAATAGCAAAAAAATTGGGTGCAATAATTGTCCCTCTGGCCAAGACAGCCAGAAACCGACAGCAGGTGAAACGAGGAAGGGTCGGGTGAAACGAAAAGGACAACGCGGTCATAGTACACGGAACATCTCAAAAAGAAAAGCACAACAACAACAACGGGGAAAAGAGAGATAGAACTTTTCCCTGCGTGAACTTGGAAAGAAAGAAAGGGGGAATTCAGTAGAAAAAAAAGAGAAACTCAAACCGACGATCTGGAAAATCGGGGCTGAAGGGGGAAAAAACAAAGGTAGGGGGAACTCCACCCGAACTCAAGGAAAACTAGGGAAGCAAGAGGAGCAGTCGCCATTCAATGTAAAAAACCAGAACTGATGGTAAAGTCAAGCCATTGTCAGAAGAAGGAAAAGAGGCGAAAAGGATGACGTTCTGGGGCCCGGAGATCCGAGGGAAGATGGCTACGCAAAAAGAGAGATCGAAAGAGCGAAGTTTAACAGGAATTAGTCCGCTCGTCCGGCGGCTCTAAAAACGAAAGAAAATCAGGGGGCCACGGGTCAGAAAGAAAAGGCTAGTCATCAGAAAGCAAACAGGAAGGCTCGCCATCGCGTGGAAAAATTATACGGGAGTCAGGTCGGCAATTACCAGGCGAAATTGAGAAAAAATTAGGATCGAGACTACTCTGGAAGGAAGGCAGGCTGAAGACAGCAGAAACCAGCAATCAATCAACAACGAGCTTTGAAAAAAGAAGAAGAACTGGCCTGGTTACGTACTTGATGGGCTAATAAAGATTCAGGACCGCAACGCCTGAAGAGGATGACTTCCAGGAGGCCTAGCGCGGCGAATCTTCACAGGCAGCTATCAGAAGGCCACAGGGCAAGCAAGCATCGATCAAGCTTCGGAAATAGAACTGAAAGTCGTGCGTGGCAGAGGGCTAAACAGATCAAATTCCTCTCAAAATAAAAAAGCCCAGTGCAAGCTTCGTAGTAGAAGGGGGGGGGGGCCTTCGGCTGGCCATAAAAAAGGACGGCAGAAGTACTTGTTTTGGGAGTGAGGTGGGAGATACTTTGCAGGGGAATATGAGGTGGAAAAAAAGCAGGAAAGACCTGTGCTCCAGGGAGGGGAAAGACCTCGACTTCAGAAGGGTGTTTCACGAGGGTAAAAAGGAAGGAAGAATCACAGGAAAAAGAGCTGGAAAACTAAAAACATGTCTAACACCAATAGGAAAAAAAATCAAGGAATTCAACCATAGCCGATCGAGATCCCCTGAGGAAAGCGTCAAAATCCGCCGGTCGTCAGCGAGTCAGGCTTAAACAAATTTTTAAACGAGAGAGGGAAAAGAATGAAGCAGACGTGCTCAAAGGAAACTTCGAAACAAGTCATTTTCACCTCCAGACAAGAGAGGAGTAATTGGCCAAGAAAATTGACAGAGTCCGCGGCCGCATAGGAGGCATCGCCTCTGGAAAGTGTTTGGGAAAAAAAAAAACCAACAAAAAAAACAAACAAAAACAAAAACACAAAAAAAAAAAAAAAAAAAAAAAAAAAAAAACCACAAAAAAAAAAAAAAACAAAAAAAAACAAAAAACCCCACCCAAAAAACACAAACAAACAAACCAAACAAAAAGAAAAAAAAAAACCAAAAAAAAAAAAAAAAAAAAAAAAACAAAACAAAAAAAAAAAAAAACAAAAAAAGAGAAAAAGGGGGGGGGGGGGTGGGGGGGGGGGTAGGGAGGTGAGAGGGGTAGGTGGGGGGGGGGAAATGAGGGGCGGGTGAGAGGTGGGGGCACGACTACTCGCCTGCCAAGCTCCGGCTAATAAGGAGAAGATCGTACATACCGGAAAGATAAAGAAAAGAAGAGACACGAAAAGCGAGCCGGGGGGAGTGTGGAAAAGTAGCATCTAGCCTATAAGAGTCGAGGATGAAAAGGCACCTTGGCCTTTGGAATTGTTGAAAGGGAGACGAGGGGGGACGGTATAAAGGGTTCGGGAGGGGCGGAAAATGGGAGCGTGCTAAAATAATACGTGCAAAACGCAAGTCCCTTCTGGGAAAAAATTCCTCAGTCAAGAAAAGCTAAATAAACTTGACGTGGAAAAGAAAAAAAGGGAGGAAAGAACTGAGTGGTCTGAGCAGGTAGGGTCTAGATGGATTGACAGGGGTCAAGGGCGCACAGAAACCGAGATTCGTGACGAATCGGAATTACATCTTTGAAGAACCGGACAAGGTGGCTGCGAATTCAGAAGGATCATTAAAACTTTTGAATTAGGGAGAATGCCTTTCAGATAACAAGTGCACAATCTAGGGGGGGGGAAGGAAAGAAAAACAATAGGATTAGAAAAAAGGATAAGAGAGGGGAAAAGTTGAAACGATTGCCTCAAAAAGCACAGGAAAAAAGAATATTTGGGCATTCTGATAAGAAGAAAAGCCCCGCGCCTTCTCTGACCAGCAAGGGAAAATAGCGAGACAAATCTTCTTGAGGACGAGGTTAAAAAATGTACGAGAAAAGCGTCAAAAGACATATATCCAGGGTCGTAAAGATAAACCACACAAAAAAAGTTGGTGAGGGAACTTCAAAGGCATTCGAAGCTTTAAAGAGTGAGAGAAGGAATGTAGATGGGAAGCCAAGCAAAGGGAAACTTCGGGGGGGCGACAGCTATGGTCTAAAAGCAACTGGTCCCCAAATAGAAAACGACACCGCAACGCTACAGAAATTAGGAAACGGGAAGTTTAACTCCAAGGAACAAGGTCCTTTTAAGAGCCATGACGGAGTTTAGGGCGGGAAATACCAAACGCAAATCAGAGCTCGCGCGGGCGAGGGCTGGCCTGAAGAGAAGGGTAGTGGGGGTTAGAGAAGGACACTGAAGCGGTCTGGAAAATGAACCGTAAAGTGGGCACAACAAAGAAACGCTTGCATTTAGCGGCTCGTTTGGATATAACATTCAAGCCCAGGAAAGGGGTTCACGGATCTCAATACACCTTCTCATAGAGCGCGGGTCGTTAAATGTTGTTTTCTTGTCGAAAGCGGGTCTTCATGGAAAGGAGCCTCTCAATTCTCTGACAAGAGTGGACGAAACCGCCGGGGTCGGACAATGATTCTCCCTCGCCGGAGTTTCGAATGAAAACGACCCCTGGGGGAGGAGAAAGGGTAAAAGATCGCATGGAAATGTGCTTGGGCTTGGGAATATGAAGGGTGGGTGGATTTTTTTGAGAGGGAAAGGACAGCACGGGTGAGATGCGAAAAGTCATCAAGGCCGGGGAATACAAAAACTCTGAAGCTTCTGTAGAAAAAAAAAAAAACGACGGCGCAATAAAGGGAGGCCAAACTCATATGAAAGAAAGGAAAGTGACACCAACAATCAAAACAGCAAGGCAACAGGAGATGGCATGACCGCCCGGCAGAAGCAGGACACAAAAAGAACAGACAACCTTGTCCATGTTCGATTGGGAGGGAAGATAGATCTGGGCGCTCAATAGAAAGTGCACAACATCCTTCCAGTAGCAGATCAAAGAAGGGGCTACGAGTGACTTGCCTTGAAGTTTCATTCATCGAGAGGAGGGGGGGAAAGGGGAGGACATACACCGCCAGAGGGAGGGAATGGATAAAGAATTCCAAAAATGCGCTGGGGGGGTCGGAAATTGCGTGGGTCCAGACGAATAGAATGGAAGGAAAAGCAGACGTAACCATCCCCCAGAGAGAGGTGCAATCTAGGGGATAAAAGCTTTGTGCTGGTTTGAAGAGTCCTCAAACATCCCGAAGCGATAAAAGAAAAAAGAATTTAGCCGGGAAAAAAAAAAGGTGAGAACCAAGAGACAAGCAAGTCACCTGGAGAGTAAGCGGCATCAGTTTTCCGCCACTGTGGCGAAAAAGGGAACGGGAGAGGCCTGGGAGGGGATTGTTTGAAGCCGAGGCCGGAACCGAAGCCTTCATATGCGCTCTGTGTGGGCAGATCTGAGGTTGGCCTAAAAAGCTGAACTGGGGAAAGAGGAGAACAAAACGTCAGAAGCCGATATAGGGGTGCGAGCGCAAAGAGGAACAGGACAAAAACTGGAAGCAAAAAGAGGACACTGGCTTGAGAAAAAAGTGCAAGACGTGGCTTGAGTGATGAGACTCCCGGAAAGAAAACCCGTGGCAATCCCGCAGATTTCGTTGGGGGGGGGTCATGATGTCTCTATATAGACACCAAAAACCAAAAAGGGCTATTGGAAGAAAGTTCTCAGGGAAAAAGAAAACTGAGTAAATACTAACACCAAAAAAGGAGAGAAAATCAAGAGTGCAGGGAGGAACACTTACTGAACTTGAAGAAGTATCCGGAAGAAGGGTAGAAGGCAATCAAAAGGAACTCGTTCCAAAAACCTGAAAAATTGGAAGAGTTGCTGGGAGCCCAGCAATTATACTATTGACACACAAGCGCCGAACAGCGGCTCAGTTTGGACCGCATGCATTGGTCGGATTCCCGCTTATTGAAAAGAGTTGATCTGCAAAAAGACAGACGGTCGAGACGTCTGGAGGGGGGAGAACCCATGCCCATGACGAGCGGCAGAAGATGAGAAAAAAGATCGGCCCGAGCCGAATATTATCCGGGAATAGGAGGAAGAGCTTCGAAAACCACTGTCGACTGAAAAAAGAGAATGATGGGCTCCAACGGGGAAAGCAGCAGCGGCACGAAACGCGAGCCCGGTCGACTTTACAGGGAAGATAAGGGAGTCCAGTACCGGAAAGACCGGGGAACTCATTCCAATGGATTCCTTTCCGGCAGGGCGAAAAGAGCAACCACAGAGCTTTAAACGAGAAAGAAAGGGAAAAGGCAAATGAGCGCTACAGGGAATTGTGAGACCTTGCATGTAATCAAACCGAGGACGCTGACACGCACGCCTGAAAAAAAATCCAAAACGATTTACTTCCTTTACTCAGGGGAGGGAGGAGGGATGAGCTTTCAAAGACCTGCAAGCGATCAGGACTGGGAAAGACAAGCAATCGACCAGAAGTGAGGTAGATCTTTCTCCATAAGGCGTGAGGACATCTAACGGAGGGGAAAAGAAAAATCTCTCTCAGCCTGCATCCAGACCCCTAAAAGCGTCTGCCATTAAGGGGGGGGTCGCATGGTGTGGTCCTTCTGGGGAAAAATGCGTATTGATGAAGAGAGGGGGAAGTGTTGATGGTCAAGAAAATTTCAGTGAATCTGAGGGGGCACGCCAGAAAGGGCAAATTAAAAAAAGAAGACTACAGACAAGAAAATGAGGCAGCGTTTTTCCGAAAAGAGGAACATAGCACCCGCAGGAGGACGAAAAAGGGAAAAACCCGGGCTCATATTAAACAAGACAATTCCCTCAACCCGGATAGCAGCTCGGGAAAAGAGCCAAAAGAAGGAAAGGACGAGAAAAATAGGAGAGTGAACTTGTTCCGAACCTATGGGGGAGACGGTGTCCAAGGGAGGAAGAAAAAAAGGACAAGTCAAACTGACGTCAGGGCCAAGAAAAATTCTTTAAAGCAAAGCAAGAGGGAGACATGGGAAGGGGGTCAAACGGCAAAAATGGACGGGGGAAGCCGAGAATAAAAAAACGATCGGAAGCAGGTGGTGGGGGGGGACCGGGACTCCTCCAGACTCAAATCATTAGATGGCTAAAACGCAACTTCCGGAACGAGAGAGGGACGAACTAGCCGTAGGGGAGATCAGCTGCTAGGTAAGGTATTACATAGGCACTAGACTACGGAGGAGGGTGACCCCCTTGACTTGTTAGCAAATTGCCCCTGGCGAAGCATTGGTGAGGATTGTCGGGTCTGGGATCAGGAGCGGGCATAAAATCCGCCTACAAAAAAAAGGCAGTAGAAAGGCTCCGGGAGGGAAGGAAAAAAGGGGTCCGGGAAGGTTCAAGATCAACCCTGGAGAAAGCACTGAGGTGGTCTGGTGGAGCCGGAAAAGGGGACACTGGGAGTTCTCTCGCGTAGGACATTACAGGAAAGAAAGAATTCGGGGAAAGCCATACGAGAAAAGGAGAGGGAGAAGCGAGGCGGGCGGCGAAGTCTGTCAGGAAAAAGATGCACACTTCGGTTAACGAAGAAGAGGGCGCAATGCCTGGCTAAAGGAAGGTCAAATCAACACAACAACAAAATTAGATGCTGGCCATCCTTTCTCGGCAAGAAAATATAGGCCACCGGGGGGACAAACGATATGAGGAGAAATGCCGCCCGGCCGCCGAAAGCATGAGAAAAAAAGAAAAAGGGCAATCGTACAAGAGACGTTTTCTGTAAGGAAGGAAAGGGGGGATACGAGAGGCAGATGGTCCAGGGACCCATTTCATAAATTGTTGGGGAGACGTTAAGGGATTCGGGGCCACTTAATCGATGAGTAAGGAAAAGAAAATTGATAGAAGAAGCCGACACTTCGAGGACTGAGTGTGTAATGACAACCATGCAAAAAGAAAGCCACCAAAAATCGTGAAAGACCCAAAACGGAGTTGACAAAAAGGCAAAAGGCCTTTCAAATTACGGCCGGGCGAGTATTATTATTAAAAAGGAAAGAACGGGGTCGGACTCAGGGACGAAAAGTCGTCCGGTACGCCGCATGTAGCGCCATAATCCCAAGGAGGAAGTACCGTGGGCAACAAAGGGTAACAAAACTCGCCGAGCCAGAATTGGTGATGCGGTCTGAACAGTCAGATTGCCGTTTGGGAAGAGACAATTACTCCAAGAAGCCGGGGGGAAGGAGGGGTTTGCAAAGGGGGGGCAAGTTGGAAGGGAGGTCCTAACTTCTAACATGGGATAAACGAGAAACCGTTCCAGTCTCAGACGACAGGATTTTCGGCTGAAAAGATCATTGAGAGGGGGGATAAAAGGGAGCGATGAGGAGGAAGGGGTGCCGGGCGTGGGTGGAGTTGAGGAGAGGGAGCAAGGGGGGTGATGGGGGGAAACTTTTTTTGTGGGAGTTCGCAAGGGTGAAATCAAGACGGCGGCTTCCCGACAGGGGGGGGAAAACAAAACGGCACGCGGAAGCGGCGAATTAAAAGGGAGCCAGATCATGGGGGGGACCGGAGATCCTCTTAAAAGATGACCTCCCCCCCCATCACACGTTCCCCAGGGAAAGAATAAGCCCTCGGAGAGTCCTCAACCAAGAAATACAGTTAAATCCAAGCTTTAATGGTATTTTAGTCCGTCTTAATGGAGATTAGTCGCAGTGGAAAGGATAAGCAACTCACGCTTCAACATTTGCAGAACTAACTAAACGCTAGGAGATGCGTTACTTACAGTCCTAACAGAAATTGCTTTGACTAAATCCCCTCAACGCTAAAAAGACGGCATCAGCACTGAAGGGGAAGGGAGAGCCGAGGAGGTCGAAAAGGTGAGTTCTTTTCCAGGAAAATTCAAGGGATGAATAGACTCAATGGGGTTCAGTCCCCATTGGATAATGGAGTTCCAAAGAGCTTGGGAAGCGGTTACAGCTGGGAAGGGGTTGTGTCTGCTTAAAAGGAAGCCACGGAAAAGCGACCTCCTGGAATGCGGTGGAAAATCAGCCGGGTCGACGACCACGAAAAAACACGAACAAAGACCGCGGGAGGAAGGGAAAAGTGCGGAATTTTCCGTTTTCGGACCACTTTTCGACAACGGCAACAAAGCCCTTGGAAGTCAGGGGAGGAGAGGGCCCTTAAGAAGTTGTCCGAAAAGCACAACCCCGCCGGCCTATAAGACTAATTCTGATAAGCGCTCAGGGGAAACTTTGGGGCGCAACCATCTGCCAATCGGAAGGAAAAAAGCGGAGTTAAAGAGACTCAGAGTTGAACCGTAGGGGTAATATTGTGCTTGAAACCTTTACACTGAAAGAGCGAAAGGAATTGGCGGGGGGTGCGAGACGGGCTCAATGAAGAGGGTCTAGGGGGAGGTCACTGTCTCAGCGGGAAAAGAAAACAGTCAGACCTCAGCATGAGGGGGAAAAAGGGACATGATTTAGCCTGATAGCAAAAATCTAGGTCTATCGGGATAAAGGTAAAGTACCACACCGCAAGAAGAGTGATCTATTCAAAAAAGGAGGGAAAAATAGAAGAGATTACAAGAGGGGTATGTAGGTTGACAAACCCCTGCGTGAAATGGAAGAAAGAAGGGTCAATCGTCGGTGGGGATTCAGGCTAATACTGACTCCTGGAGAAACAAGGCGGAGGTGGTCGGGGCGTACGGCGACCGTGTGAAGAACACCCGCACGCAAGGAAGATATTGAGAAGCATGGGGAACTCCATTGCCGCACGGGATTCAAAGGAAAAAGGAGTGGAAGGGACAAGCGGGGCGCTCCGCACCACCTAATTTTCAAAAAGGACTGACTGAGGAACGACTAAACGGATGGGGGGGCACCATGACGAGAAGGCAGAGGGAGGGGCACTTTTTGTCAAAGAGAGCAAGGAAAAGTAGCTTTCCGAGAAGTTCGAAAAACTACTTACCTAATCAAGAGGGAGACGGGGGCGTGGGGGCGCCAACGTGGCGGATAGATCGATACTCGACGGGGGGGTACCAGTCGTACGGGAAAAAAGTCGGTCGACAATTAGAAAAGGGGGCTAAAGGCATTCCAGGAGTTCGAGGTCTGGTCCGGGATGGGCGGAGGGGAGGGAACAGCAGAACCCCATTCAGAGCTTGAAAAAGGGACGAAGTTGGGTAAAAAAAGCCGAATCGATAAACTGGGGGAGGTTCGGATTGTGTAAGCCAGGTCAGGAGTTAAGCACGCAAAAGCCTCCGACAAAAAGCAAAGACTGGGACTTCCTGAGAGTAAGACGATGTGGCGGCTTGGAAACACTCGTGTTAAGTAGCAGGGAAAAGGAGAGATGCGCTTTCTTTCTGAGATCAAGGGGAAGTAGGACTAAAAGATTTGGGACGGGCAGAGTCAGACTCAAGCCAAGAGCCCGCAAAGCGTAAGAGGGTTTTTCCTGCATTCTGAGGCAAAGGAGTGGCCTTCACATGGAATGGGGGGTGTGGGGAAAACTTTCAGTGATATGATGAAAGCCGGTCAATGTCTCCCGGCGCCAAAGAGGGAAAAAAAAAATACCGAAAGGACGGGGGTTTGGCTCGGCAGACAAAGGAGCCGGGCATCCACCGCAGCGTGAAAAAAAAGAATAAAAAAAAAAGGGCACTAACCAGGCAAGAAGCAAGCCACAATGAAGGCACAATCCCAGGGATACAATCCTTCAGGCAAAGAGACTTAATCGGAAGAGAAACGACGTTCGCGAGATGAAGGAGAAAAGGGGAAAAGAATGTAAATCCGTGGAAGCTGGATAAGGAGAAGGGCTCATTACTTCTCGGGGAGAAAACAGATTTGAAAAGCCAAGGCCGCAGGGAGGAAGTGGCGTCCACGAAAAAAGAAGCTCGAGGCCGGGGGCCTTCAAAGAAGAAAGAGTTGGGTTGGGTCAAAAGGGGAGACCAAGAAGCTGACTTCGGATATTGAACGAAAAAAAGTAAAGGGGGGCAACAGAATTCCATTCCAGGAAAAGAAGCGCTCGACCGCTTCTTGAACGAATGATAGAGCCCTATAACGCATCGAAGTCGACCGGGGGAAGTGTTGAGGGGCAACTTCCCGGTAGACAAAGGGGGAGAACGGTGTGGCGGGCTCATTGGTGGTTGGCGGAGAAAAAAGGGCAAAACTCATCCGTTACTGGAGAAAAGGAATCAAACCTTTCAACGGTCGAGGAAAGGCTGGTGGAACACAAGGTCTGAAGCAACTGAATGGGGGAGGGAGGACTGGGGGAAATGGGACAAGACTGATGGGGGACCGTGGTAAGGGGAAGGAAATAGGCCTGGACCCAGGAGAAGTCGCGACCTGAAGAAATGGCTGTCATCGGTAGGGGGGAAAAAAGGTCGGGAGGTCGCATTAATCAGATAAAGAATCTGTACGGTGCAGTGAATAATCTGCGCTGGAATGAGTTCTTCCAGCTAGGGTGAGAGCTAGAAAAAAAAAAAAAAGGAGGGAAGGAAAAGGGATATATCCAAAAGAGGGGGGAAATGTTAGCTCATGGGATCCCAAGGGTCAACACGATAGCAATTTGCGTCCGCGACAGCGCAACGCGAGGCGGGATCCATAAAGGGAGGGAGCGGGGAATCTTCAAGGGCGTCAATACGAGGGAGGGAACTCAACGGAAACTGTCAATCAACAGAGCAACTGACCAAGGCGCAAAAAAAACCGGAGGGGA
>Ga0179593_1482894_pt1 | contig 13068 bp, 13 predicted proteins | sample CZODoug2_1_08_16_FD_185931 | JGI IMG/M metagenome (GOLD analysis project Ga0179593, IMG submission 185931) | Vadose zone soil fungal communities from Angelo Coast Range Reserve, California, USA - CZODoug2_1_08_16fungal (PacBio error correction) | ecosystem: Environmental > Terrestrial > Soil >...
AGGGGGTAGATGGGGGGGGACGTAAAATATGCTCGACTTCTCACCTCGCAAAATATGGAAAACCGAATGAACCCCCAAAACTTTCCGTAACTATGAATCGTTACATCGATGACGGTAAAAATTGAGAAAAACCATGAACAAACCATGAAACGGGGACAGACCCCACAAAGGGGGGGAAAAAAAAGGATACGTTGCTCTACAATTTAAGCGGGTTGCACGTCAAGTTGGATTGGCACGATTTTAAAGCGGTGGATTGGGTCAACAGAAAATAAGGGGATTTATGCTAAAGCATCATTACTCAAAATACAAAGATAGAGGGGAATAGAATAAAGCTAGAAGAAGAATGTGTCTGTGACCTTAAACAAGGGAGGACAAAAGGAAAGGCAAAAATTGGTACGGACTTGGTCACCACCAGGGAGGTGGGGGGGCTGTTGGGAGAGACTTTTAATTAAAATGGCGGTGGGGGAAAGGAAGAGACCTTAAACCTACCGGGAAAATTTACTGGCCAGTAACCCAAAACTTGGGGGGAAAACGCCCAGTTGGCGAAAGAAGCTATTGAACGACTCCAGACTAAGAACCATAGACAGCGAATCAGAGGCAATGAAGCCCACTGGAGGGGAGTCTTGCCAGCAGACATTTAAGGGCGCCGGCTAACGGTCTAGTAAAAGCGAGGGAAAGCAGAAGACGGAACGTATCAACAAGGTAGCCGATGAAGAGGGATGAGCAATCAGCGACCTAATTTCGACAAAAGCCCAGTAAAAAGATAAAAACATCGTACTTGTGGCGCGCCGCTTTAATGCATCTGATGGAGAACGCAGCATGCGCAGGCTTCGATAACTAAGGAAACAGTTGAAGGGGCTAGTCTGTCGGAAAAAAATGACCCTGCAAACCCGCCATTACAGGAGCAGTACGAAAAAAAGGGAGCGAGGCTGTCGCTCTCGGAGAGAATGGGGAAAAGAAGGGGAAAATAATGCGTCAAGACGCTCAGAAGCCTCGATACAAGAGAGAAAAGACTGGTAATCATCGGGAGAGAGCATCAGAGTCGACTGACGGCAGGAAAGTGACAGATGAGGTAGAAGAGAGAGAATACAAAGAAGTTCACCCGTGGTGTTAACCTTTAATACCTCAAAAGCTCTACAGGAAAATTGACATGGATAGACGATGGTGTGTTTTGCACTGGAAAGAAGGGAGGAGGGGAAAAGGAGGGAGGGGGAGTAAACAAAGAAAGGAAGTTGCCCCCAGCAGCACTCAGCAAGCGCGCTTGGTTGGACTCAAGAAGGATCATACAAAAGGGGGTAACCTCGCTGCGAGGAGGGGGGTGAAGCCTCTTAACAAGGAAGCGGGAAGAGCAAGTAAGGTTTGGGAAAAAGGGATTTGCAAAGGAAAGATAAGTCAAGCCTGGGCATAAACAATAAAAAATTCTTAAACCTCGCACAAAAACGTCTCTTTGGAAAGATAGGGGTTGAATTAGGAAAGGGAGAAGAAGGTTGGTGGGGAAGAATCGGGTGCTCTAGATGCAAAACTCAACTGCAGGCATAATAAATGGATAGAGTTGGAGAGAGATACTCAAAACAAAACGTGCGTATTATGAAAATATAAAGGCCGCCGACAGAATTATTTACTTACGGGAAGTTTATTCAGTCAGGCTGGTGGGTTAAGTTTCAAAAATATCTAAAACACCAAAAACTCATAGGTCTGAAAAGAGGTGGGGCGTAAGAGAACTGAAAAATAGCCATTTTTTGAGGGGAGGTGGGGAAGCAGCGGACTCGGAAAAAGTTGAAGGGGACCGCCCTCAATAGCCCATCGATTGGAGGAAACGTTCTAAAAGAACTTTATAATAAAGGGGAACTCCTCGTTAAAGCGAAGTGCGATAGGGGGAGAGTACGGGTGGGACGAACAGGGTTTAGTCGGAACTAAAAAGGTCAACCATATCGGAAGCGGGAAAAAACAGAAAAGATATTAATAGGTAAACTCATGCCTCGTACGACTTTACGCGGGGGGGGGATCTCGATGGTCGAGGACCGGCGACTCAGGAGGTTTTTCGTTCGCGTCTCGCCCTCATGACTGACGACGCGCAAATGAGAGGGTCATGGGGGAGGAGAATGATCTAGGGGAAAGGACTTGTTGATCTTTCCAAAGTCCGTACGCACTATATCATCGAAACCTATGGGGCGGGACCTGATTAGAACCGGGATGGTTAATGGTGTGCAGTAGGTTGGCCTAGGGAAGAATAAAAACCGGCATGTATTATGGAGTTCTATGTAAGAAAAGTCGACATGCTGGGAAAACTCTGGAAGGATCGAACAGAATTCGCACCGGGAGAGGCTCCAACAGATCCCAGTGTGGGCTTGGAAGTTACAGGTATCTTGAGACTAAAGTTAGGAGTTGAGAAGGAAGTGAAGACCCTGATAACAGGTTGTTACCGAAGACAGAGGTGAAAAGAAGGGGAGATGTCACGGCCTATCAGGAGTCGATTTAAGGCGAAGGTACAACACTGCAATTTGAAGGGAATGTCATTGGGGATTAATTCGGGCCCTTTGAGATTTTCTTTGGCGGTTACCCTCGCGTAGGTCCAAGGCGGGATCCCGTACTTGGTGTACGTTTCGGCGTACTTCCGGCTGTTGGTGTAGGATTCCCTCTAGTAAAAGGCGAAACATTACCATTCAGGGGGTAATCCGATGACTGCGCCTCAAAAACGGCAGATGATTTATAGGGCCCAATAATGTAAGGGCGGACCGGGGGGGACGGTGCATACTTTGCTAGGTCGCTACCCTTAAAGAGCACTCTTGATGTGGGGGCTGATATTAGGGGACCTTAAACATGAGGGCTCGGTAAGGAGAAGGCAGATGCGATAGTCGTCCTAGTAGTCCATAGTTAACTACAACAAGCTCCAGGCCTCCTCAACTGGAAACCAAAAAGGTCGTAAAAGTGAAACATTTGGGAACAGGGGGGGGGAGGGACTGGCGGGAGCGTAAATGGCAAATGGGGTTGAGTGGTTTTCAATTACTGCACTGACACTGGAACGGGGATGGTGGTTAGTGAGGGTTCGGGTTCTAAGAGGCTGAAACTAAAGACAATTGGGGGTGAAAGGGGGGACTTGCAACTTAAAATTCTTCGATGAGATCCTACTGCAGGTGAAGGGAGTCACATCAGTACAGATCGATGTGAGAGAAGTGTCAGGTGTACGCAAGGAAATCGGGGCCGGAGTTCATGGGGGCCAAGGGTTTAACTTTTTTTACAACAGGGGGGATGAATGATGTCTCAGTAAGGCAGTGCTCTAGATATCTCTCAAACCGCCACCAACTTGGGGCTATGGGAACAGTGGCTATTACCTACTCCGGGCATCGTGACCCACTGAGCACCTCTGCCGCGCCACTGTGTTCACACCGGTGCCCAGCCGGAGAAAAAATTCCCCTTTCACCCGGGCAAAAAAATCTTCTCCTAAGCGCGTGAGCAACGACATCTCCGAAATCATCAGATACGAATACCGATAACTGGAAAGGTCTAAATAGCAGAGGCCGCTGAAAACAGATCATCCGGCCGAAGTTCAAAGGGGGAAAAATAAACCTGGAACCGAGGGAAGAAAATCTGAAAAAGCAAAAAGACAGAATAATCATCCTGTGTGGAAGGGGAACTACCCATCAACAAACAGAAGTCAAAGCGACGAAAGAAGGGGAGCAAAATTGTGGTCAGGCAGCATGTGGCACGTGGGGTCATGTAAGGGGGTAAGCGGGGGAAGAAGGTGTGTAGTTAAACCATAATGTTCTTTAGAAGTGCAATAAAAGGATCGATAACAAGGGATAAAATCGAAAAGAAAAACGATACAAAGTCAGTCGTAAAACGCGCCTTGAAATCCTAAAATCTGGCAGGAAGAAGTTTGGGCAGGGAGGTGATGGTTTCGGGGTCCTTCCGTCCAGAGAGGAATTTAAGCAAGAAAGGTCAAGGGTACGGGTTTACTGGGGGAAATGGGTCCTAAGAGAAATTTAGTTGAGCCTTGGGGTGTTTGGCAGGGGGGCCTAGGTCCATATTAAGGAACGTCCAAGTTATTTGGTAGTAGCGGCCGCGATTCCACCTGCCGTTCACCGGGTACGGCTGAGTTACCAGATGCCGGGGGGAGCCCGAACCTAAAAAGGAAACTGGTCGTCTCAGGACATTTAGTAAAGCCCAGGGGTGGTGCCGACGCAAATCCTGACCACTACCTCCCAAATCCGAGTGTTCAATACGAGCTCCGACCGGGGGCCAATTTCGACCCTGGGGTGCGGGCGTGTCCTCACTTATGATACCTTCTCCTTAATCAGGGGCAAGGGGAACATCTCGCCATCTAATAAGACTAAGTAATCACCCTGATCGGGGGGGGGGGTGGCTTCTTCCATCTTCTATTACTCTCACATATTCACTAAGCATGGCTTTCGCCATTTTCAAATAAAACCCGCAAAGAAATGGGATCTTGTGGAGGAGAAATCCGTTGATCAATCGCGCGGTAAGAGACCTTAAGGGATCCTTTACCAAGATCACTAAAAAAAAAAAAAAAAAAAAAAAAAAAAAAAAAAGAAAAGAAGAAAAACAGAAAAACTCTGACAAAAACAAACCAAAGAAAATACACATAAGGCATTGGTTAAGAAAAACTATGCTGATCTAAGGCGCCAAGAAAAACTCCACATGACGGTTTCACTCATTTCCGTACTGTTCTCTGATGGCTACTCGCTCTGGAGTGGGTAAAGTGGGATAAAACTCCAGTTCTTCGGGAGTCTAATAGAGTTGCACAGGGGTACCCTGCTCCTCTTTTCGGGAGTACGGAGAAAATCAAAAAAAAAAACATCGGGGTGTTCGGCGGAACCTTAATACTACAAGAGATGTCAAAAATCGCTCGTGGAAGCTTTCCCAAAGACGATCTCAGAGAACGGGACAGGTCGATTTGGTGGGTGGTGACATCCGGGTCGGGCTAGCATATTCCTATTTTGGGCAACTGTTATTTGGGGGAGGTACAAGGAATCAGACTGAATTACGCGCATTGTAGCCAGATATAATCCATCAATTCGAATAGAATTCAGTGGGGGCTCTTGGGGTGCGAGATTGGGGGGGCTCAATGAAGCGCCCACGTGGGAGTAGTGGGAGGGGAAGAGTTGGCGGCTGTCACCCGGCATATGGGTCTGTGGGGGGTGAAAATGTTCCACTCAGGTAGCCGAAACAATATGGACCATAAGAAACTAGTTGCTTGGAGGAGCAATGGCTTGCTTGGGGCGGATTTTATATTTGTTCCGCCATAGGCGGGGTCGTGTAACAGGACAAAACTCGAAAGCAAAACTGTGAGTTTAGGACACGGGGGACATGAAAAATAACCAATACGCTTGTAAAGAAATTACTTTGGTTTAAATTGAAAAATTCTTGGTAAGGACAAATATTTTGGTGGCGGGTTTTTCCCTCAACGCTGTGTAGACTGGTCATGCAAGAAGATCACCAGTACGTCTTCCACTGAGTGTCTTCTCTTAAAGCGGCCATAAGGGAGGAGGACATTTCATCGCGAAGAGCGGAGAGAAGTCTCCAACAACAACCAGCTTAGGTGAGTATATAGCCCCTCGAGACCTTTGAGGCAGTTGACTCGGGGATTGTGTTGCCACCCAGTAAGCGAAGGAGAGGTGAGGGAAAAAGAAAGCTACAAGTCCAATAAGCACCAGAAGATTCTCCCACTGAGTTGGGTTTAGGAGGTCCTTGTAGGACTCAGAAATTGGGTCGCCAAGAAGAAACAGGTGCTTTTCCGGGAGGCATGGCTTGCTCTTGGAGTTTCCCCTATCCATCAGGAGTCACGAGTTAGGAGCACCTATAAATTTCACTGGTCAGATGCGCCCGCCTGAACTGCGAGTGCAGGATCATCTTCCGGGAAGAGTCGACCTCGGACGGACAACTCTAATTAGAGAATCTTGATGGGGGTTGGGACTCAATAAGAGTCTCTTGTGTTCCAACAAATTTTCAATGGTTAAGTTGACGATCCATACATCATGTGGCCCTCAAGGTGATATCAAATAACTGTCTGTCAAGAGACAATTCTCTAGATAATGGGACTGGCCTCTATTATATGTGAGGGGGGCGGTTAAAAAAGATGGAAAACGGTACGAGGTTGTCTCGATGGAGAAATACAGCCATCGCATAGTGTTTGGGTAGGGTTCTTATGGAAGGGGGACCCCGTCGACATACAGTAGATGTCTTTAAGGCGCTTGAAAGTACCGGGAGTGATTTTTACGAAGGGGCCAAGAGGGCGGCACCCTTTTGCGGCCTTTGCACAGAATTCTAAGTCGATATAGCGGAGCCCTCATCGGCCGATTTACCCTGGAAGGAAGTTAGAAGGGTAAACGTTTCAGGGTCATTCTGGGCATAGCAATAAGAATGTCAAGAGGGGGGAAATGAGTGGGATTTCTGGAGTGATCGCCAGGGGATTGAGGTTCAACGGAAGAAAAAATCGGGTATGAGAAAACGAAAGTAGACTGAAAATAAAACGGAAGAGGGTTTTTCGTGGTCAGGAAAAATAGTTCTAAGGGTTGTTTCCTTAACTCTAAAGATTAAGCACTGATAGCGGGGTCCTTTTTGAGAGAGAGAGTGCTCACTTCTGGGTCTTTTCAGAAGAGGGAGTGAGGCAGGAGACTGAAGTGGAAAAAACTAAGAAAACGGAACGGGATGGGGGGATCCGTGGAGGACGGCGGACTTATGGGCAGAGGCGATTGGGCAGGGCGGGGTTCAGCGGGCGGGACATGGTGCGAAGACCACAAAGAAAAAGGTGGTTTGGAAGGCCTGTACACGCGAAATTTGCGGGGCGGTAAAGCGTGAGATACTCAATCCAGATACCTTACCCGTAGAGGGAAACAGAGCCAATCACGGAAGTTATGGGGAAGTTCGCAAAGGGGACAGTACCACTTAAATTCGGTACTGGTGGGGCCCCTCATTGGCCTCTAATATAAGCGGAGCACTTAGGGATCCGATGGGGGCCCGGAAAATTTACGGAATACGTGACGCGCTTCGGGGAAAAAAAAATAAAAAGATTAGAATGAAGGGGGCAAAGAAAACTCGATGTAACCAAACGCTTGAGAAAACAAACACCAACGTGACCTAGACTCGAGGGGAAGCAGAGTTTTGGGGGAGCACAGTCAGGGGCAAGCAGCAATCAAGAGGACAGGAGCTAAGGAGAAAATGGTTGTGGATTTGATACTTCAATCGGTAAATCGGATGGGGTAATCTAGAGTCGGTACGCACTGAACAGTTTTGAAGGGCGTTAGGTATGCCCTAAGAGAGGAGCGGAACTTGCCGAGTCGACGTCCATCTGCAGGGAAGGAAAGGGGCTGTCATCGAGATTGGTGAAAATTGGCAGCGCGAGAAATCGGGGGGAAGTAGAACTGTTAATGGGGATCGGGCATAGTCACGGGGGAATGGTCGGCTAGGGCAAGGTAGAGGAGATCAGTGGCGCGAGACGCTGAAAATGAGAACACACGTTAGGGGGGGGGAGGAAGAGAGAAAATTCCTCGCGCACATACGTCATAAAGGGCCCTATAGACAAGGTGTGGAACAAAAGGGTGAAAAAATAGCCGAAAGAAAAACAGACTCATGGGTTCCCGAACCGATAGTCCGGATCTATGTATCAACGAATTGCTCAACGGCATAAAATATCGAAGGGGATAAATATTGGGCGGATCGGAAGCTGAAAACTGCACTGCCTGATAATCCTTGAACGCCGTTTTCCCGGAAGCCCTCTCAAAACATGGGGATCCGAGTGAGAACTCATGATTACAGCAAACCTTCATGTGCGTTAACAGGCAGGTCCGGGGTCTCGAAACACGGCACCAACCGAAGTAGAAGAAATCGAAATTCCATCGTCTCAATCTGCGGTTCCAAGTAGATCAAAAGTTGACCTAAAAAAAACGGAACCGTCCTGGGAATTGAGGAAGGTTTGACATCGAGGTAAATACGGTGGAGTGCAATCATAAGATTGATTTAAATAAGAGTGCACAGTCCCACAGATCCAGGGATGCCAGGGGGCACAGTAGAACATTATCTTGAAAATTCCCTCAGGAGGGAAAAGCAGACGAGGCGAATTTTCGAGAAGGGCCTTCCGCCATCGGACTCACCAGAAGCACTCAAGGGTCCCAAGGGCATTTAAGCAGACAGAAGGGAGTAAGAGAGCCTTTAGTTTTCGAGCTGGGTTTAAGGGGTGAAAGGAGCGATACCGGGTATTACAGCGTCCGCCTTGCCTGGAGGTAGAGAAGAGACAACATCTGTAGGCCGCCACGGTGGAAGTTCCACGGAAAAGGAAAACGAGGTGTTAGAAACCGCGGAGAACTCTACAAAAGAAATACTTCATCTGGCTCGACAGGTTGGCAAAGTACTCTAATTTAGCCCCGCCTACATCCCGGGGCCCATGCCAAAGAGAGGATACGCCTCACTTTCTGTCAAAATAATTCCAACCAAGTGTTATTTAGTGACGTAGATGGGAGTGGGGCAGTAGAGAACGTTACAAAGCCGGACCTCGACTGAGTCTGAATGGAATAATATCCTCATACGTTCGTGCGACTACCATCCAAATCTCGTGGCTGATTATCCTTTCCCGGATCCGTTTCATGTGACACACCTTTGCGCCGGGCGTTCGCTACCACGTACCTACTCTAATAAACATCTGGCGAGATAGTTATATTCATTAGATCAACCTCCAATTGTCCCAATTTTACTATGGACTGGGACCTTACGCGGGGGGTGCGTAAAGGGGGGACTAGAGGGAGGGCAACATTAAGCTTTAAAACCAAGCGGAAAAAAATAGGAGAAGAGAAGAGAAGCAGAAAAGGGTGGAGATAAACACAGGGTTGTCGGAAATAGCGAGGATCTAAAAGGCCTGTGGTTAGAGATTAAACGAGAAGAGAAACAAAAAAACGCTTTGCTGGCGGACTTCACTCGAATGCTAACCTCGAGGGCCCAACAGAAATAACCTTAAAATAGGGTCTCATGAGTCATGGTGAATGAGAACGGGTCTGTATAAGAGAGGTAGGCACTAACCGACTCGTTGCTCAAAAAAGGCGGGGGGGAGGAGACGACAGAATATAAGGAAAGGGGGAAGGTATGGAGGTCTGAGGTAGGGACGCCTACGGGGAGATAAGGTCAACATAGGGCGAAATGAAGAGCATTTGACTATGACGGGAGATTTGCTCTCGGCACTAGAGGCTAGAGTACAGTCGGATGACCGTACAGAATAATGACGCGCCGATCAGGGAAGTTTATACGCGTTGTAGTTATGGGGGAGGGTAGTGGTGTGTGTACAGCATGTTAGGATTGTTCTTCATTGGTTCTTAGAAGTCGGGAATGGCGTCCTAGGAGTCCAGGAGGTGGTGAAGAATGGTCCCCTTCAAGACGAGGGAGCTATAGTCTGCAGGACATTCCGGTTGGTCAAAAATTACGGGGGAACGAAAAGATAAGTCTAGCATCTTGTAACGAAGGAATATTGGGAAAAATAATTAGGGGAATCATCGTACATTCGGGTCGAAGACAATCTGGAGAGTAAACAATAAAGCGGGAGAGCAAGAGCAGCCTTCTTTGGGGCTACTGGTGACTCGGCTTGCAAAAATAAAATCTTGAGTTCGCGAATGAGCCGACGCGAGAATGCAAACTAACTTCCGGGGGGGGGCCGGCATAAACAAATCTAGACAGTTAAGACAGAAGTGATATCAGATTCAGTGGTTTTTTCCTCCAAAATTTGGCCGAAGTCATTCAATGGGTGTCCCTTAATTAGGGGTCGGGACAATACATCGCCAGGGGGGGGACCAACTCGAGAAGATCATTCAATCTCGCCTGGGTAACGACCTATGGCTCAATACCAGTGAACCGCTACGCAGTTCAAGAAAGGCTTCGTTGAATCTATCATCAGTTATGAGACGTCTTGTATAAGCGGGTGATATTGGTGAGACCAAACAACTTCCTTCAGGCACTGTCTTCAAACCGAACCTACAACTAATCACTAGGGAAAACGAACACTCTAGGGGTTGAAAAAAAGGTACGTGTTTTCTGCTGACGTTGCTCAATTTTTGACCTAAGCCACAAGAGGTGAGGAGGAAGGCTCAACTCAACGGTACATCCCGAAAGACAGTGAAGAAAACGTAGTGGGAGCTCCGTATCACAAGAGGAAGAAAAGAAGAAGGGAGAAAGAAGGATAGACCACAACACACCCGCAGGCTACAGCCCGAATGCACCCATGGGAACAGTATAGATCTTCTGAACAGATACCAAGAAGAGCCTCCAAGTCAAACACGCCTGCCATCAATACTGGTGGATGTAGCTTAAGGTCAGATGCGTGCTTGAGCCTACGAGCTTGATGAAAAGAGTGGTTCGAGGAGAGGTTGGGGCTAGAGCAAAGCGCTAACGTAGAAGGGAGATTAGGGAAACAAACACCACAGTAAACGGAAGAAAGCAAACGAAAAGGGCGTAAAGAACCTCGCTTTGTTGGACTTCGTTAAAGTCGCGACACGGGGGGGGGGGGGGTGAGCTTTGACTTGGCGACAGCGTTAACTCGGGTAAATGGGGAAACCAACAAGATAATCCGTGAAGAAGCGAACTTGAGGGAGAGTCTTCCACGAGAGCTTTGCACACTCGCGAGGGACAGGGAGACGAGAACTCCCTTAGTGAAAAAATCGCTTGAGTAAGAAGGAGTCGGGGGGCACCTTCGGGCCAGAGGGTTGAGGAAAAGGGACGAAATATAAGGTCCGAGTGCTGATAGCGGATCAGTTCAGTGTCACACAAGGCCATCTCTAGTAAATAATCTGTTACTAAGGGAAAATTTGAAAAAGAGAACAGAGCACTTTAAAAAAACGTCAAAGACGATTGGAGATCTAGAGTGGTTCTAAGGGCTTCTGAAACCTCCGCTATATGTTGGTTAACGGGGGGGGACGAAAGTAGCCAAGGGGAGAAAAAAGGGGGAAGGCTATTAAAAATACTACGAATTAGAATGAGGAACAGTACAGAAAAGGAAAAACAATAGGGCTAATCCGTGCCTAGCTGGTACATTAAACAAGGTAGAAGGCGGGGGCCGGGCAGGCGAGGGGATAGGCAACATAGAGTGTCAAAAACAGGCGAAGAGCTCCGAATATAGAGACCAGCGAGACGGCCGTTTTAGGTCACGTAATATATGTGAAGACATGTGGAGGGGGTTTGGAAGGGGGACAGTGGGGGAAAGATCGAGGCGAAGATCGAAAAAAAGCATACAGGGGCGATCGAACATTTGCTGGCTTCGCGGGGCCCGCGTTATCCCATACGGGCTTTCTGACCCAGGGTGCGCTCTCCGCCCGAACCGGCTACCGGCTTATCAGAGCCCACGACCCCGGATGCATTCAGTGGATGCGATGCCTTAGCCAACGATCAAAGTTCTACGAGCGCTGGTCGAACAGTTCTAACTGGAATCTGGCCTCTAACGCCTCTCACAGATTCAGGTAAGCCCTGCAGTGAGGAGAATCAGCGATTTTTTAAGACTTAAGGAAAAAGGTAAGGTCTCAGCAAGGCGTGGTAAACGCCTTCTCGTGGGCGCCGTGGATCCACATGAAAAGACTATGGGAATCTCATTAAATCTAGGCACAGACAAATCCAAGGGGGACTGCTGCTGCGTCCGCTAGGTCGCAAATGAAAAGCCTCGGTTTTAAGAAATGTGGCTGATTTGCCGTCAGATGGGGACCGTCGTGGGGGTCTTGACATTGTCATTCAAGGGGGGGAAAGGGTGGGAGCCTTGTACTGCAGCGGTAAAGGTTGCGTCAGGGGTAATTGTGGAAAAAAAAATAAATGTCGACTCATTGATATAGACCGACCAACAAGAGAAAAAAAAGATCACTGGAGGTTGGAGAAGCCAAAGACAATCCACGGATGGAGGTGGTCCAATTGGGCGGAATAATCAGAAGCAGATTCTCCGGACGGGATGCCATTGCACGAAGGGACGGAGAAGGAGCGTCGAAAAGTAAAAAACTGCCAAAAAACCGACTTTAAAGCGGTCAAATCACAAACAAGTAACACAACGGTTATGGGGGGAATGAGCGGGGACAAGGGTTTGAGTAAAGCGTGGAGTGACGCCTGACTTCGTGTGGAGGCAATTTCAGCCAAAGGAAGGGGTAAGGCTATGGGGGGTAATAAGATCGCTGAAACATCTGCCTACAGGGATGAAGTGCGAGGGAAAAATATTCCAAGAAAAAAAAGAAGGAAAGGGACGCGCTGGCCAATATGTATACTGAACAAGCACTCTGATTAGACAAGACTAGAGGGTGGGGGAGGTGGAGTATCATCAGAATAAGAGGGGGGGGACCGGAACTGTGCGAATGTTGATGGTCATATTTGAAAAGATGTTTTGAAATAGAGGGTCTCTGCTGCGCTGGCGAAGCATTGGAGTCGGAAGTATAAAGCAAAAACAACAAGGAGTATGGAGGAATATAGAGCGTCCGAGAGAGAAACAAATTTCTCGCAGATACTAAGAAACCTTTGTAAAAGGGGGGAAATCAGACCTTAAAAAAACAGTTCAAATTGAACCGAGAAGAAAACTTATATCCTCTCGATATACAAAAAGCCAGCGCAAGCGGCAAGAGAGGGCATCCGGCGTACTAGAGTACGTCTAAGCTAAAGGGACGTAAACAGTCTACAACACGAAACTCGAAAAGGGGACAGATCACCTGCAAAGGAACATTGCAAAAATGGAAGAATCTCGGGCTAAAAAAAAGAAATTTAAAGTCTTGGGAGACTCGAAAAAATCCACCGAAGAAAAAAGACGGGTAAGGAAACCGGTGTGCCCTGAAAAAATGGGGGACTGGGCCAATTCAGAGAACAAGTTTAAACTCACGTTATGGACTTCAGGTGAGTATTTACCTGAGGGGGTAGAAGGCGTGTTGTAGTGGAGACGCACTCAATTCCAACTTTTGGGAGTCATGGATCGTTTCTAAACGAGATGAAGTCACCGAATAGCGAAAGGAAACTGGTACTTGAAGCGGCAATAGAGTCGGAAATGGGAGAAACGTGAATCTGAGGATAGGATCCTTAAAGATAGCATTCCTTGACAACAAAAAAAAAAATTAC
>Ga0179593_1507847_pt1 | contig 13068 bp, 20 predicted proteins | sample CZODoug2_1_08_16_FD_185931 | JGI IMG/M metagenome (GOLD analysis project Ga0179593, IMG submission 185931) | Vadose zone soil fungal communities from Angelo Coast Range Reserve, California, USA - CZODoug2_1_08_16fungal (PacBio error correction) | ecosystem: Environmental > Terrestrial > Soil >...
TCGGGCAGAAAAGAAACCATGTCGGGAAAGGAGTGAGACATCGTAACCTTCAAGAAATTCTAGCGACCAGGGACTTCAGCAAAAAAACCTGCTGGAATCTTGCATCTCCGTGAGTTCACGCGACGCGGGAACCGAAACGACGCATAGTCCTCTCACGTCCCTACACTTCATCACATCAAGCAGACGAGAGGGAGGAGAAACATCCCCACCTCTCACTAATGCTAAAAAGAAGACGCTTCCCCCTTTAATATCAAATCGTTCGCTGTCTACGTGCAAAGAAAGAGAGGACCACGCGGCACCCCTCGACCTTCATATTGCAAAACACTGGTAGCTAAAGGCAGAAAGCCACTCCTAAAAAAGAAAGCTCTGGGTAAGGGTCGCAAAAGTCAAAGAAGCTGGACGAAACGGTCACAAACACGAAAATGCCATCGGCCCCCCTGTCCAGGAAAAGAACCTCTACTGCAAGAACGAGGGGGGGGGGCGCGGGCGGAGAAAAAGCTCGGTGCCTAAAGAAAGTTGAAAAAGTCGTCTCGACCTGACCGGGTCAGGGCAGGAACCTGCTACCACGCACGTGAAAAAAAAAAAAAAAAAAAAAAAAAAAACAAAAACTCAAAAAAAAGGTCTCGACAAATTGTTAAGTTCGAATGACAAGAGGGCTCGGAAGGAGACCCTGCCCGCTGGAGGAAAACTGAGACGGGACTCATCCCTGACTTGAAGCTACGCCCGACATGCACACTTCGAGTCATAGAGAAAAAGGAGGGGCAATCGACGGTGCTGGAAACTCAATTCACGCTTCGCTCACGAGATACGGTCGTGATGCGGGTAATAACCAACAGAAAAAGAGTAGTGAGCGAGCTGACCACTACTAACTTGCTTCGGACCCAAGAAGGGGGAGGATAACGCCAGGGTGAATTCTCTGTCTGAGCCGCTACTCATATTGCTAAGAAGGTACAGCTACAAGGCAAAGACCAAGAATCCCGACCGTGCACTGATTCGAGGGGAGCAACGGACAGCCTTGGGCACAACGTCATCAATGGAGAGGGAGCAAGAAACCAAAACCTCTATCCGCCTTGACGGGGGAGGTACCGTTTAACCCCGACTTTTCTATCATGGGGAAGAAGGGGTCGTCGTTGCGGAAGGGGGGAGAAGAAGGAACGAGTCAAACCCCACCCGCCGGCTACTCATGAATGTAAAAAGAGACAACAACAAACAAAGGGGAGGAAAGGAGAGAACGGGGTACAAGGTGCACAAGCAAAACACCGGCAGGGTGTTTTGGCAGATCTCCTTTGGGTCTACCAGAAAAGAAAGAGCAAAGACAGAAAAATGAGGGGAAGAGAGAAAATCAGGTCCAAGACCGGCTCCCGAAACTAGAGTGAAGATCACGCAGGGGAAGTTGACCACTGTACCGCCGGGCTAAAAACGGCAAAGACTCACATCCCTTTCGTCCCACCTTCCTAGCTCGGGCGAGCATCGCAGGAGACGGGTCGAATGGGAGAAAAGAGAGGAGAAACTAGCACCTAAAAAATTAAGAAAAAAAAGTCTTCAGAAGGTCAACCCACCGGCCGACGAGGGCAGACTGGGGGGCTACACTTTCAGAAGTCCCTGGTCGGTTGGGTGGATGTAAATTCAACTAGTCAGACAAAACCGGGAGATAAGGGAAGATGCCAAAAAGGTGGGCAGGAAGCTAACCGGGAAGCTGAAGAGGGTGTGGATCCTTCGGGGCATATGGAAAGGAGGAAAAAAGAAACCGGACGGAAGGAAGAGGAAAGGAAGGCAGGGGGGGACGCGGATGAACAACAGAGACAAGCACGAGAAAGGTGGCAAAACCATGTCGACGGGAAAACATTTGCGCTAACGCGCAGGAGCTGCAGAAAGGACGGAACCAGTGATCAGAGGACCCGGAAAGAGGAGTGCGACACACTAGTGGAAATCTGAGCGTCGGAGAACAAAAGGAAAAGGGCCTGAAGAAACGAACCCCGAAAGATCCGGAGGCGTAATAGGGTCCTTGGGCCGGGGACATCTATCGTAGGAGGGGGGAACCGTGGAGTTTGTGACAAGGGCGTAAAATAGACAGCTAGTTGAGAGGGTCCTGTACGCTGATTCTGTCTATTACGACCGGTTTACGGGGGAAAAAACCGCCCGTTTGGTTAAAAACGACCGCACGAGAGGACGGGGCGCTGGTATGAACGGTGACTAGCCGAGGACGGGCAGGAAAAAGAACGAGCAGGAACTCTTGGCAGCCGGCCGGTGACGCTTATGTAGTTCTCGGAAAAAAAGAGGTGGGTCAGATACTCCAGGGGCCGCGGAGCAGAGGGAGGGAAAGCTGCAGAGAAAAAACCGATGGACTTGTGTCCGTCACAGTTCGTCGGCAACCAAAAAAGGGAACAACGAACAGAACAGAGCAGCAAGTGTAAAACAATCTAACCAGAGAAAGGGGTCGGAGGGGAAGTACTCTGCATTTGGAGAGAGTTTTGAAGGGAAGGATGTAGGGGGCGCGAGGAAACGGGAAGTAGGGGACACCGAGGTTCAGGCTCAACGATGCTGGCCGGCCTTACCGGAACTTGCTGACAACAGAAAAAGGAAGGGTTGTCTGGAAAAGACAGAAAAACCAAGTACAACTATGGATTATCCATTCTGCCATCAACCATCGTCTGTCACGGCCCCCGGAGGACGAAGCCCCGGGAGGCCGTGCGACAATAAGCAGGGCAGCACCGGAAAACTGATGCTGCACGGGGGGACAGCGCGGGGAAACGTCGGATGGTGGGGGTGGGTCCGCTCAGGGGGGGACTCAAAGCCGCGGGAAAAAAGGAATATCCTTAATACGAAGAGAAACCACTGACGACACGACAGGCTCCCTATTCAGGCGAACCAACCGGAGAAAGGAGTACTGACCCCTTGTCCCCAGGAATGGCAAGTAAGGGGCCACCGTGGACCGACCCGGTGGTAAGAAATGCGAGCGAAACTGGGGGGTTTCGGTCCGGCGAAGGGACTTTTCAGAGGGAATCGTTTGGCGGGCCCGTGCGCTCCATACTTGGGGGGGAAAGCCGGACGTCACACAATCTAGGAGGGCGCCAGCCATCCGGGCACGGAAGGCCGAAGAAATCGCTCCTTAGGAAGGGGTCAACTCAGGATAGGGGGCCGCCCAACTAGGAAGACGAACATCTGAGGGTGCATGGAGGAACGGAAGGAAATAAGAGAAAAAACGGAGGGAGAGAGAAATTGACACTTCCCATGAAGCGTGCGAAAGGAAAAGAAAAAGGTCTAATCGAGGAAAATGGAGCGTGAAAGCATGTTCGCGAGGAAGGGACGACATCCCTTCAGGAAAGCCGTCTCCATCCCGCTGCGTGCAAGCCGGCGGACAAAAAAAAAGTCCAAACGAGCCCAAACGCAAAAAGAGAAGAATCAGCCTACGTCCTACCGGCGCGACATCGTAGTTCGCCCACACGTCGGCCACGGTGACTTTCTCAATTCGTTGAACGTGGGCTGGAAGTACAGGGCAGGAGAGAAAGTTGGGCGCTCGTAGACAACTATTCAAGAAAATAACGGAACATACTATGGCGGCACGACGGGAGGAGAACTCGAGGGGGGCCAAATCAAATAAGAAGGGGGAACCGGATCAACGCGCTCAATCCAATAACCGTTTGCCAGTGCGCGGCTGGTGTCTGACTGATTCGACCGGAGAAGACTCCGAGTTCCTACTTACCGTAACTATGGTTTGCGGTGCGAAAAGAAGAGAGAATCAGATTGTTCCTACTACGTCGAGCGACAGACAACAGTCACGGCGCGTCTGGGGAAGAAAGAGGGACAAAGGCCTCGTTAGCCTTAAGCATCGTGGGAAAGGAAATAGGTCGAAGGAAAAGTTCGCTGGATCCCCTACCTCGTCCATGGCTGAAGAGTCGCACTGGAGGGGGAAACCTGGGGCCAGCACTTAAAAACCCGGCAAGTCGGAAAAAGGAGATCTGACCTGGAATAGCAGGGGGAGTCGTTTGCACTAGCTACCTCGAATCACCGAATAGGGAGAATGGGAGAAGGAAGAAAGAGGGGCGACAGAAAACAAAAAACCTCTAAAGCTATGGCGTTCTATCATCCCAAAGGGAGGACTCTTACGAGGAACGACATCCGAAGAATACCAGAGTTGCACCATTCTCGCAGATCGGGTGCGAGGGTCATAAGTACCCGGAGGAGTACCTAAAGTCACCGTTCATCTACCTCCCCGGCAGGTCTAGAGGAAAAGGAGCACCAGTCCCTAAAACAGGAGGGGGACGAGGAGTAACAACTACCGTCAATACTGACGAAGGTCAAACAAGACGGGGAAAGAGGAAAGAAGAAATAGATGGAGACAGAACCTTATCAACCCTACAAAAAGAAGGGGGGGCCTAGCGGTGGGATGCGACTAGACGCCTTAGGGGGGTACTTACGACTAGAACGTTTCAAGCCCTCTGTAAGAGAAGAGACCTGCCGTCCGGGGGCAAAGTTTCCACGTACACGAGACCAGACCCAGCGGTTCGTCAGTCAATAGGGTGTACGGAACATGGGGGGGAAACATCTGAGAGTTTGCAAATGTAAAAGACGGGCCTCAAAAGGGAAGAGAACCTGACGGGGGGGGAAGACAAAGGGACCAAAAAGGATCAATACCTAACGCTTGCAATTCTGGGGGAGGGAAGGACGGGAACAACGGCCTCGTGAATCGCACTTGATCTACGGTTGGGATGCTACAAAACCTAATCCTGAAAAAGTCCGTTAATGACATAAGACTTAGACAAGAGAGAAAAGGAGGGAGGTGGTCCATGAAACTGAAAAATTCTGGCAACATCGGGGAGGAGGAGTGGAGGCCGACGACAGCAGAGGGGGAGGGAAAACATCGAACAAAGAATGACGGAGCGACCCAGTCTTCCTTGGGAAAAAGGCTGGAGAGGGAAAACCGGTACAGCAAGGGGGCAAAAACCTCAAGAAGAATATAACACCGCCTCGTGCGGTGGTCAGAAAAGGGAAAGGAAAGGGGAATGGGGTCGATCAGCAAACGTTAAGAGTTCGAAACGAGCGACAAGACATCCTTCAAAACAAGAAGGCTCCTTTGGAAAGGGAAAGGAAGAGAGGAAAAAACAAGGAAGGGGAAGAGAAGAGAGAGTGACTACGTTCAGAGCCATCCTTCCCCCTTGTGAAGGGAGAAGTGGGAAAGCGGCGAACGCAGAGCGCACCTAAATGCCGGGGTGAAAGAATCAACTGGGAAGGTCTCATCCGCAAAGAGGAGAAGAGGAGGGGGTGGGCGGATAAGAGAAGAGAAGGGTGAACATAGGGCCGGCCACCTTCTTACGCAAAAGAGCGTTCCACTGGACCGGAGGGAGGGAGCAAGAATCACTTATCTTGGCATTGGAGACATATCTCAGTCTTCCTACAAGCGAAAAGGAAAGGAAAGGCTTGAAAGCAGCCCGGGAAAGGGACCGTCATTTAATACCAAGTACGGTCTCTCTCCTTGGGAGAAAAAGGAAAAAAAGAGAAAACGTGAGTAAAACCGGTCTGTTGGGGTAAGATAAGAACGAACTTATATCCCATCAAGAGGGGGAAGAAAAGCAGCAAAAAGGTAAGAAAGGGAAGGCGGGTGGGGGACTCCATTGCGGTAACGTATTAGACCCTCCAGAAAAAGGATAAGAAAGAAGGAGGTGAGGAACTCGTCGGAACCTACAGAAAGCCGGTTCCCGAGGAAATTAAACATTGGGCGCGAACTAAGGAGGAGAGACGGGTAACCGTCGCGAGGAAAAAGAAAGTAGGATTGACCAATCAGGGCCGATTCAGAGGTTGACGAGAGAGGAGGAAGGGAAAAGACGGCTTGTCCTACCTACTAAACGCGAGTGGTATATTTTTTACGTTCGGAAAGAGAGGTAGGGGACGAAGAAAAGGGGGGGGGGGGGGGTTTTCCGTAGTAAAAACAATCGAGTACCGAGTCGTGTGTACTAACGTCATTCATGACGAAGGGGGGGGAAAGGGGAGGCAGAAGAACAGGGTGGAAGAAAACCTCACATGATCAAACAACTGGCATGAAGGGAGGTCCTGTTCAGACGCTGAGGGAAAGGAAAAAACAAGAGCGAGCTCCTCGGGTGCCAAGAAAAACGGGCCGTGTCAAGGCTCTTCTAAAGAATGTGGGAGAAAAAAGAGGGGGGAGAGAGGGTGGGGGCTCAGGGGCGGACTCTGAAGCCGGGAAGGGTGGAAGAAGAGGTTCGGTGAACACTCCTACAGCAAAGAGAAAGCAGGCAAAAGGCGAAGAAGGGTCCTCAACACTTCTCTCCCTTACTAAGGGAAGGTGAAGGAAGAAGGGTAGGAAGAGTCAAAAGCAACAGGATGAACTGGGAGCGGCAGTGCGGGATGGCGATGTTCAGTCAGGCAGGGGGGGGAAAAAAAAACGAACCCGGGTAAAGACTCTGTTACCCACGTTCCGCACTTATCGGTGTGGAGGGGAAGAGAGAAGTCGTCCGACAACTCTGGAGAACCGGGCTGTCGCAGCCGAACATCTCTTGAACTGTCGGGAAAAAAAGAGGGCGAAATCCCGCAAGTTGCGAACCCTCATCCCTAGAAAGAAAAACAGCGCCACGTGAGACGGATTGGATGGCTGCGAACGGGACAGCGTGCAATAGGGGAGGGGAGGTTTAAGTGGGGGGGGCCTCGTGCCCCCAGGAACAGCGGCTCCAGATAAGGAGAGAGAGCAACAGTTCCTACTTCAAAAAAGTTTTCCCCCGAATCTCCACCTCGTCCAAGCGAACTTCAAAAACTGAACCAAAAGCCGGAAATTGGAAGGTCAAACTTTTTGAATTGGCGCAATTAACGTGCATCAGGGGGGCTGACGAGGCAAAAAGGGGGGGGCGAATCAAAGGTGCGGGGGGGCTCACGGGCCGGCACCGCATGAGGTAACAAAAGCCTGTAATGGCCACGACGGAAGCTCGAAGCCTCAACGCGGAAGAGGGCGCGAGGGAGGGGGGGTTGGACGGGCCCAGGAAAGGCAAACGCTTCGAAAAGAGGGTCACGAGTAAGAAACCTAACTGACGGGCACGTAGAGCCCAGGACGTGAGAGAGAGATAGCAAAAAAAAACTGGAAAAGGGGAAAAAGAGGATCAAAGCAATCTGCGGCTCCTCTGGTGCCATCAGGCGAGGTTAAGGGGTCAGAAAGGAGCACTAGCCCCTGCCGCGCAAACAAAGGAAGCGCATAAGGGAGGGACTGGCGGCGGGGCCCTCATGCGGGGTTAAGATGCTGAAACCACTCAAGCAGAGGGCCCGGACCGAGCCCCAGACACGCGGCCGAGTCACATCCCAGGAGCAGAAACCGGAGGCGGAGCGGGGGGGCCTTCCAAAAACAAAGTGTCGGCAAGGGGAACTGAAGGGCAAACGGCTCGGCCCGGGGTGGGCAGGCAGCTGCCTACAGGGGGAGGGGAGCGGCGGCCGCCAAAAAAGGGGGAAAGGGCAGGGGGGTGGGGGGGGGGGGGGGTGCGTGGGCGGGGAGAAGGCATCCGGAGATGAGGAAGGACTTGGACACGAGGGGCACGCACAACCCACCTAACCGAAGCTTGCAACGGATGTAAAAGAAGCAGAAAGAAATAAAGGTGCCAGGCGCGGAAAATGCTGAGGCGCAGGAAGTGAAAGACCGGGGGCTTCCCAAAATGGCTCCGGCGGCGACCGTAAAGTCATTCATAGGTTTGCCGCCTCAAAGGAAATCACCTCGGGGCTGAGACGTAAAGAGAAACAAAACGAGACGGCCGTCGGTTGACAGACGCGCTTGTCAGTCGGTTCCGATCGACGTGATCCCAGGCACAAGAGTCGAACGGCCACGGGAAAATCCAAGAAGAAGGGAGGCCTGAAGATGTCTAAAGAGGCACCGTCGCTCACCGTATCGCGACCCGTACGGGGGGCACGGGGTCAAAACCCTCTCGAGGTGGGCCTGTCTCTCGGGGGGGAGGGGAGGGCGTCCAACGAAAGATCAGTCAACATCAGGGAAACTCCAGCCGAAAAAAATGGCTCACAGAGCCCCTACCACTCAAAGGCGTCTATCCACAAAACCTGCAGGAAGGGACTCACGACATAGCGCAAAGGGGAACCCGGAAAAGTGCCTGGCCCCCGGGCGAGTCCGAATCTTTCTCCTACTGAAAAGAGAGTACCAGACCTTCACAGTCAGAGACCCAGCGCAAAAGCCAGATAGGGAATGTTCCACAAAGGGGGTTCACCCGCCGCACGGGCACCCCGTCACCCTAAACGAGGTAAAAAGACCGGAAGAAGGACGAATCCCAAGAAAACAAAAGAACCCTAAAGATCTGGGGGTCCAGGACCGTAAAAAATAACAGGACCGCCGACGGCGCTGTACTGGGAGGTTAGTCGTGGCCCCTTTGTTGGGCTTCTACTCCGCGAAACTTTTAAAAGCGTCATCGCTCAGACCTGCAGGGGGGTCAGATAACCGACCACTTGAAGAAGGGGGAAAAAACACGGAGGACGCTGACCTGCTAGTCACCAAATTGTGACGTGGTTGAACCATCAAGCTCGGAAGGGTGCCAAGGACACTCGATCAGAAAAAAGGGGAAGGACGAGACCCGGAGGGGAGGGGAGACTACCACAAAAACGTCAAACAGCAAACGCAATTCTGAAAGGTGCTGAGCTAAGGAAAAAAAACCGACCGTCTATAGTCGTGGAGAAATAACTATATCACCAACAGAAAAAGGGACAGTCCAGGTCAAGAAAGACAGTCGCCAAAGAAAACTCTTTCAGGGAACCTCTGGAAAAAAAGACATGTGCGTTCGGAAAAAAGTTAAGGTGCTCTTTAGGAGGGTTCCAGGAACACCGAGGGACTCCCATAAAAAAAACCAATCCTGGGACCACTTCTCCAGCCCGTCGGAAAGTGAAAGCACGGGATGGTGACGGGCGGCCGAGAGCCCGGCCGTAAAGGGGGAACCGTGCATCATGACTGATCAGAACACAGCCTCTATCCAGGGGTGGAGAACGGATGAGCCGGAGGCATTTCAAGAGGGGAAAAAAACGGCAGTTCTGGGGACTCAGTCGTGGGCGACGCCGCCTATACGAGACCAAGCCGGCAGGAACCTGGTGCACCCGGGAAATGAATCACGAAAAAAGGGAAAGGAGGTAAGGAGAAGATTACTGTCCCGTTCACATCCAAAAGCAGGGATGTGGTCTCAAGTTGTCGACCTCGGAAGGAGAAAAGAAAAGAGCAAAGACCAACTGCCGTGAAGGAAGATCAAAAGAGGGGCACATCCCGGGGGGGGCTCAAGCCGTCGACAAAAAGGAGGGTATAGGTAGTGGCTGATAGCTGTCGCCTGTGTGCCCACTGATTGACAGAAGGCTGCGGCCAAAACGCACAGAAAGGAAAAAAAACGAGCCGAGGGGCGAGAAGTGCATGGCCCGGGATCGGGTGTCGATGAAGAAATCGCCGGACTGGACGGGCCAAAAGAAAAAAAACCTAACGCTTGTCCAGCCCCCCTTTCGTGGGGACGCCGAATACCCACCGAAAACAAAAAAGGGCGCGCGTGGCGAAGGGGCAGGATCGACACCGAAGGTGTTTTGGGGTATGTACAGAGTTTAATAGTAGAGAGGACAAGCCGCGTCCGGGGGGCAGAGCTCAGCACCGGAAGCTGGGATTGCCGCGTAATTATAAAGCAAAAAAAGCGGCGGGCTAGGAGATCCAACGTCCGTGGAAAAACTTCAGGACCGGGCTATCGCGGGCAGTATCCACCGCTGTTCAACCAATGTGAAGCAACCATTTTGGCGGAGGAAAACGAAGCGAGCTGCTGGGGTGAAAACGTCGGGCGAGAAGTCTGAAGAGGAACCCGCACGGCAGGGAGCCTATCACGGGGGGAAAAAGGCTGACGTAGAAGGTCCAACAGAAGGAGGGCCGAAGAAAAAAAAAGACCCCAATCGGCTTTGTAGAAGGTTTTACGGGTCAAGACAAGATCCTCTCGAAGATTGCAAAAGGGACACGTGGTTGACCGTCGTCAAATCTACCTTTCTTTGTAAACCAGGAGGAGGGGAATCAGGTCGGAGAACGGGGAACGGTGCAATGTAGCCCAGTGTGTAACAAATGGACATGCCGGTGAAGGCGAGAACAGGTCAGGTGCCTCGGACTGGCAGGGGCCCATCACCGGGGGGAGGGAAGCAGAGGGTGAACAGCATGCAGGAACCTGTCGGCGGATGGTGCGCGTAAGAAAAGCGGGGGGATTCGAACAGACCGGCGAGGGTTTAAGGGGGGATTTAATGTCGGAAGGCTCGGAACGCCGGGCCTGTGGGGCCTCCCGCGGGGAAACGTTCCCCCGACGGAAAACAAAGAGAGCCAGGCAAAAAAGTCAGAAGTGGAAAAAGCTGGCTAAGGGTGAAATCAGAGGAAGGTGACAAAGGCAGTGAAACGGAGCCCTCCCGGAATTCGTGCTCAGCGACAGGAAGGGACAAGAGTACAGCAAACGATGCTGGAGCATGGAATCCGACGCTTGCTGCCACAATCGCCGGTATGCGGGACAGGGAGGACGACGTCGGAGCGGAAACTAGGGGGGGGGAAAAAAAAGGGGGAAATGTTCAAGAACAGGCGTCACGGTCGGCACGCCGTAGGGGCCGAAAGGCAACCGCGCCTCAGAACCCCAGGGGACGCAAACACAGAAGGGAAAGTTCAAAACATCCGAGTGGAGGGGGGGGGGGAGGCTCGACGCGATCGTCGGGGGTTGGGGGTAAGGTGTGGGGGTCCTGAGAAAAAAAAGAGCGCGTGCCGAAAGAGAAGGTCTTAATGGATTTCCCGAAAGAAAAACACCGTGATGGGAGGCTGCAAGACGAACGCAGAAAAAGCGTCAATAAAGAACTACTGCCAGACCCATTTCCAAAACGGGAAGTGCCAAAAGGGAAGAAAAGAGACAATGATGCTCTCCGGGGGGGACTCCAGGGAAGGGACTTTTCGGACAGAAAGAAACGTTCGTGGGGATAGGGCCAAGAAAGAGGTGGTGGCGCCAGTTCACGAGAAAGATAGGCTCCGACACCGCGAGGGGGCGAGTCAGGAAAGAAAATGACGAGTGTACGCCGGTGGGAAGGGCTCCTAAGGGATCCTTTCAAATGAACTCTACTAAGGTGAAAAGAAAGCATTGGACGGAAAGATAACAACAACGGAGAGAAACAGAAGGGATATCAACTTCACGTAAGGAAAACACGGCCTAGAGGTGCCATAGAAGAGGAGACAAAGTAGCATGGCACCCGACGGTTCGTCGATAACGTCGAATCTCCTTCAAAACTTGCAGCCGGGCTGAGCGCAAAAATCTCATCGGGAACCTTAGTTAAACAAAAACATCGCGGACCGGCACAGCCCCGCTCATGATTCCGGGGAAAAAGAAAAGGAAAGGACGCAACCGGAGGAGAAGCGTCATGCACAAGTCGTCACACCTGTCGGCCACAGTTGAAAAGGGGAGTTCAAGGAAAAGGGTGAAACGGGTTAACGCTCTAGAAAAGAAGGTTCTTCTGTGAAATGGCCAAGAAAGGGGGGGGGTCCCGGACGAACAAGACTCGCAGCAATCCATTGGCGGATCGGTTACTGCTGTGGGAGGGCACGAGATCTGAAACAAAACAACCGACACAAGATGCACCGTTTCAAAAAACCATCCATCCGAGGTGGGAAAGTCGCAGGCGGTGGGCTGCTGACGTCTCCCAGTCTCTTGTTGTAGGCCAATCCGTTAGGCCGACGACCCGGATGGGGGAGCTTCAGAAGGGATCCGGAAAAATAGGGTCGGCTACGACTCGGAGGGGAAAGAAACCTGATAAAGGTACCGGTGGTACACGCTAAAGGGTCAGATTTAAGCAGGCAGCATCGGGTTAGACCCACCTCGAAGCGGCACTTCGCGCCTCCCCGAAGGTTAGGAAGGAGAGTCGGAAACCTTCAGGCAAGACACCGGGGGGCCCTCAATCGCAGGAAAAAAGGGGGAAGCGTGCGTCCACGATGCATATTGAAGGCTCTCGGGGGATGGCGGGTGCACGCCGAAAGAGGAAGGACAAACCGGCATCGGCGGCCGCAGGAGGACGACTCGGGAGAAAAAAAAACAAAGCATGGGCGTTCGAGGCATCCAACGCGGAAGCGACAACGAAGCTACGCCGCCGACAGGACTGCCTTCGTATCGCTCTTGAGTAGGGAAACGAAAGGACCAAAAATCCACAAGCATCGAAGCCGCACCCGTCATCGTGGAATTGAAGACCCACACTGGGGAGCTACCAGCAGAAAAACAGCGACCTGACTGTACGGACGCGAGAGAAGAGCTGACGACGGGTAAACACCCGCACAAGTGACCATGGGAAGTACCCGTACAACCATCGAACGAACCAGAAAACGGGGAAGGAGCGGTCTCCCTACGCGTTTGATTGATACAGGCGAGACACAACCGAGGGAAAGAGCCTCGACCTGCAGGAACGGCACGAAAACCTAAAAGCCGACGGTACAAACGCGCCAATGCGAGTTGGAGGGACACCCCCCCCCGACAAAAGGTACGTCAGTAAGGGATGAGGTGATGAACAAGAAGAGGAGGACTGTCCAATTACGGGGCGAAAAACGGAAAGGGAGGGGCGAAGACGTCGCCGACTGCAGCACTGCGGACGAGAAGAAAAAACGCTCAATCTACGGCTGTGGGGAACTTAGACAACAGGCCGCGGCGCGCAAGGAGAGAACGGGAAGACGTACTACAACCTGTGGGATAATGTAAAAAAGCTAAAGCGGAGTACACGCTGCGCACGCAGGCGAAATGGTCCCCGCGACCCCCGTGGCAGTAAGCAAAAAGGTAGCTGTCTGTGAGGCAGCTAAGCAGAGAGGCCTAAAACTTTCACAGGAAACGCAAGCAGGAGACGGGGAAAGGAAAACGGAAAGGGCTTCTGGACGAAAAAAGCCGTTAAACCGGGGGCAACCTGAATTATCTGATCAGCAAAAAAAGCAGACTAGCCTCGTGATGTCGAAGGAAAGGAAAAGCACTGTGGGAAGGAAAATTGTCTTCGGTGAAAAAACGGGAGAAGGAAAGGGAGACAACGGAGACATCAGGGAAAACACCCGGCCCGGCTAACCGGGACGTA
>Ga0179593_1649476_pt1 | contig 13068 bp, 18 predicted proteins | sample CZODoug2_1_08_16_FD_185931 | JGI IMG/M metagenome (GOLD analysis project Ga0179593, IMG submission 185931) | Vadose zone soil fungal communities from Angelo Coast Range Reserve, California, USA - CZODoug2_1_08_16fungal (PacBio error correction) | ecosystem: Environmental > Terrestrial > Soil >...
CTCCGTGGGAAAAAAAGAAGGCCCGAAACCACGCACTCAAAAGAATAGCGGAGAAAAAGAAGAAATCTTTTCGTGGAGGGAGTGATTCATTGCTACCTCTTACCCGGCCGAGGGAAGCAAGCAGTTTTTTCGTATTGAAAAGACGCTTATCGCTCAGCGGCTGTTGAGAGAAGACCATTGCATGTGTTTCCTGAAGGGAGAAAAGGGAGGTAACGCTCGATGCACGCTGGGGAAGTCGACTAAAAAAACCCTACCTGGAGCCCTTGCCCTGGCTCGGGAAAACTATTACATGCCGCAAACGAGAGAGGGAAAAAGGAATGGGGTCTAGAAGGGGAAGGTTGGGCGATATTAACAACTAAAAAGGGAGTTTTAAGGGAATCAGTTCAAGCAGCAAGGAACGCCGGCGGGGGGGAATGGACGATCTCAAATGGCGTGCCGCTTCGGAAAGGGAAGGAAAGGGAAACTGCTGTGGAAATGAGGAGTCTCTAATGTAATCCTGCCGACGAGGAAGGGGCCGGAGCGGCACGCTCGGAAGTTACATTTTCTAGTCAAAAAGGAGGTGCTAGCAACTGAGGAAAGGGAAGAGAGTCAGTCCACTATCTACAGAGGTCTTTGCTGGGGGACGGAAGGCCCTATGTTTTAATAATCTAGGAAAAAAGAAAGAACAAAGGGAACGAGAGGTTTCCGAAGAAATAGAAAGGGGGCAAGGGAAAAACGATCGCTAAACCCTTACCTTGGGAGAAGGGGGAAATCCTGTTGCTTTTGGGGGGAAGAAAGATATTATCTGGTTCGGGTAGGGAAGGGGGGACCTGAGAGAAAGTTCCGGAGCGCGAGGAAGGCAAGCTCTCGCCCCAAACCCAAATCAGTGAGAACGGGGGATGGGAGAAAAAAAGAGGATTTGCGACGCCGTGCTGCCTCTCGAGAAGGATTATCGCCGTCGGTGAGCTGAGGGGAACGGGAGAGGGCTCAAATAAATGGGTCTTCCAGGTCGGAGTGATGAAAAAATGCCCTACGTCATTGTAACTGGAAACTTACTATTAACTGTCAAAGGGAAGAATAGAAGCCATTTGTGGAGAAGGAAAGACAGTCGTTCACTGCAAAAGAAAAAGTTGGTGGGGAGACGTAAGAAGGGAAAACTGCAGGTACTGCCCACAAGAGGCCACTGTTGAAGAAAGAAAAAAGAAAGGAATACATTCCTCCAGAACCACGACCGAGAACAATTCCACTCAAAAGGGGCACTCCGACTTGAAAAGGGGGGGAGGAAGGTCTAAGTTAAAAAAAGAAAAACTTAGTGCTTCGGAGAAAGAGACAGGCGTCATTGGGAGGAAAAGGAAAAACGCACCGGCGATGAAGTCGTTGCAACTGGGGGAAGCCGTAACGCGGCGGCCAGTGAAAGGTTTGGAGGCGTCGGAAGCGGAAGGGGACGGCGCGTCCATTTTCACAAAGAGCGGGGTTACGATCGAAATGCGTTTTCGTGTTTGAGAAGAACACAAGTTCCGAAAGGCGGACTTGAAGAGAAAAAGGGAAAAAATTATTGCGGGGGGGGGAGAAGGTATTTAAAGGACTATTACGCGAGGAAAAAGAGGAAGTTCGTTGGGGGAATATTGCTACTGCTGCTGGGGGGGGGAGAGGGGAGGGTGCTGCTCAGGAAGGAGCACAAACCCCGTCCACACCAAAAACAAACCTGGGTTCTCGAAGGAGGCGCGCCGCTCATTTAGCTATTTAGTTTCTCGACCGGGAGGGAGCAGGGACGGTCAATCCACTGAGAGGGCAAAACATCGCATATTGCTCGGAAGGAGAAGTCATGGCGAAGAAAACGGTTGGGTTAAGCCAAAAGCTTCCTCCCTCGTCGTAGGGGGCGGAAAAAAAATCCGCACAAAGGAGCATCTCACAACAACACGTAGAGGACATGCTTGCTCTGGAGAGCGGTTGGCGAAATAGCGGGAGACGCTCTCGCTGCTTCTTGGAGAAAACAACCGCGTTTAGGAGAAAAAAAACAGAGGCAGGTTCACCGAGCCTGTAGAAAAATGTTGCGTGAACTAGTGGATGATCCCGGAAAAGACACATTCACAGTTGTGGAAAGGCAAAAGAGACATAAATAGAGAAGGAAGAAAAGAATCGAGAAGCAGCGTCCTCGCGTGGTTGGTTTGTTTTTCCCTGGGAAAAAACACCTTCTCTTGCAGGAGCAGCAATAAAAAAGGAGAAAGGGCTCTCGAGATTAGGGAATCGTATTGCATTTCCGCCCCCAGGGCAGTCTTAATAAAAGGAGAAGGACGCAAAGCTTCAAGGCAATTTGAAGGAAACTTCAAAACTCGATTACAAGTGAGAAAAAAGGGGCCCGAAAAAAAAAGGAAGGAAGATCAACTACGAAACGCATGTCGCGACGCCTCAGACGAGGAAGGAAAAAGCGTTCTGCCGGTTAAGGAGGAACGAAAGAAAAAGGGAACGCTTTGACTGGGAACGGGCGAAGAGTAGACATTTCTTATGTACAGTTTGCCGAGAAGATCCTTTGTGGGGTCCAAAGAGAAGAAGGGGCAATCCTCCGTCCGGAGAGATTCGCGCGGGACTTTTGAGAGGTTAAATTGAGTGGAAGAAAACGGAATAGGGCGTCAAAGGGGGGTGCAAAGAGGTGTACTTGTCGTTCGGGAAAAAAAAAGCGCCTAGTTCCGGAGTGTAATATATCGGCACAAGGAGGAAAGTTACCTGGGGGAAAACGGGAAGTGAAAGAAAAAAAGGGTTGCGATGGCATCCGATGAGGGCCATGGGAAACAGTTTTTCGGCGAGAAAGTCGCCCGTTCTCAGGACAATGAAGAAGGGGGGCATGAAGCGGGAAGCAAGTTGTCTGCCAGGGAAAAGGAAGCGGTCGGAGCCACTCATAGGGGGGGAAGGCCGCCTCACCGACGGCGATAATCGGGGGGCACTCACGCGGTCTCAAGCCATCCGTAAGGAAAAGAACCTTGAGGAAAATGCTTTTGGTGGGGGAGGAAATTATTCCGGCATCGTCTCCGAAAAAAAAAAAACCATTAAAAAAAAGAACCGAGCAGAGAAAGTCCGAAATGGAAAAAAAAAGCACAGACCTTTTACAACTCTGGAAAAAAAAAAAAGATCGTTTTCAAGAGTGACCAAGAGGGCAAAAGAGGAGTTCAGCGTCCTGGGGGGAAAGGGGGCGGCTCACGAGCTTCTTCAACATCGGCAGGAAAAAAGACACATGAAAAAGCAAGACGCAGAAGAAGCTCGCGATCTTGGCCAGGGGGAGGGGAACGTCCTGCAGCATTTTCTAGGAAGGACTGGGGAGGGGGAAAGTTTCCAATCGGAGAAGGGGAAAAAACGCGCGTGACGCTCAAACCAGGCGATGAAGAACCCAACACTGAGTTTGTATAGGGAAAATTTCCACTCGCGCGCAGCACGAAGGGAGGAGGGGGGGGACCCTAGCCAACAGGAAGGAGAGGACAAGCGCTCATAAAGGTACCAACCTTCGTCCGGGGAAAAGGGCAGGCAGAGGGGGAAAAGAGATATCCTGTCTTGTAATCCGAACGACCCAATGCCTTGGCAACAGGAAGAGTTGGGACTGCACTGGGGAAAACCCGCTAACGCTCGGCAAGGGGACGGGTCTGAAAAAACTTCGACTATGCTCCCCAGCGTGCAAGAGATGGTTCTAACGTCCAGCGCACAAATAAAAGAGGATGACACAGCATAGAAAAAGAAGGGGTTCGCAACAGGCTGCTTCTGCACGGATCAAAAATCACACAGAAAGAAGGCCTTTGGTCTTGAGGCGCGACTCGGGAAGAAAGATTTTTCTGGCATCCCACGCAACATTCAAGAAAAGAAAAGAGAAAACAACAACAACGGTGAGGAAAAAAGGGGGAAACACCCGAAGACTTAATTTCTTTTTGCTGCCCTGATCAAAAAAGGACTCTCGAACAAGAGAAAGAATGGGGGAGAATGTGATCCATGGCCTACCGCAAAAAAAGCTTGCCGACGCAAGCAGTTTCGAGAAGAGGAAGAGAGAGGAGCTGTTAAGGGGGGGGGGGGGGATTGTCGTATTCTTCTTAAGAAGAACGCTGGACTCGCGCCCAATGGTTGATATTGAAAAAAAGTGTGACGCATCTTCGGGGAAAGCACGGCCTTTGGAGCCAAAAAATGGGCTCGCGTTCGGGAGGCCAGTGCAACCGCATCGGGGGGAAGACAAGATTGGGTCGCGAAATTACACTACAACAAGGAAAAAAAAGCGTGATTTTAAGGTGCCGAAGGAAACCGGCGTTGGTACCTTATGAGGCGCGCGAAAACAGCGTCGGGCATCCCGAAAAACAAAAGGTGCGGGCGCGTGATTGAAAAAGAGGAGAAAGAGGATTACAACTCAGTGTTGGAGTTGTGAGACGGAGAGGAGGCACGGCAAAAGAAAAGCCGGACCGTCTGATCTGGATGGTCCATCCTGTTAAACAAGAGAGCGAACGAGCCGGACACTCTTCACTCAAAAAAGGCTGTGAGGCAAAGTCGTCGGGGCAAAGGGTTTACAGGAAAAGTGTGGGGAAAAACGTTAGAACTCTCCCTATGGGGAAATCATGACTAAAGGTTGGAAGAAGAGAAGCCATGTTCCTCTTGCAAAACGATCGAGGAAAGAGTGTAAAGTCTGTTGCGGTGGGGAAGGAGAGACGAATAAAGAAGATAAAGAGGGGGCCGCGAAGGCCTATGCCACTAGTCTTGCAAGGGAAGAAGGCAGCTCTAGCCCACAAGGTAAAAGGGCTGCGACGTAAAAGGAGGATTTTCGGGGAAAGGAAGGAAGCTCCGAAAAAATCGGGAATCCGCGACTACGATTATCGCCGGAGCGATGAGTGGCCGAAGCCGCTTAGGGAAAAAAGGAAGAATTTATCTGAAGGAAGAAAAAAGGTCGGAGATTCAATGGAACATAAGGAATTACTGAGGAAACGAGGGACCACTTACGATTAACTGGCTAGAAAAAACCTTTTTCTCAGGCACTCCGGGCAAAGCAAAATCCGCCAACGTGCGTGAGAGGAAAAGGTTGAAACAGAAAAAGCCGTAGAATGCCGCTCTAATTACAATCAGTCAGCTACACCGCTACCTACGACCAGTCACGGAAGCAGGGAAAGACCGGGGACTCGAAAAAGAAAATGGGCTACGGTCTAATTTACACTCAAGTGAGAAAATTATGGAGAGAATCTCTCAGGAGGAGAAAGCCAGCGTCGAGTTGGAGAAAACGACGGGGTCAGGTAAAGAAAAAAGGTGGGGAAGGGGGTAATCCTGACTCGTCCAGTCAAAGGGAAGGAGGCTGAAAGGTGAGGAACGCAAGTGCTCTTCATTTAAAAAGTAAAAAATCGGGTTTTTGACTATCGCGGGATGTGGGACGAGCACAGAGGGGTTTGTTCTTCACAATTCCGAGGGGAGGGAATTGTAGAAAATGATGTGAAATTGGATGGGAATTTGATACGGTAGGGAAGGAAGAGGTTAACTCAGGCGATGCCATAAGATTTCGTGTGGATCAGGGACGCAAGAGGGAAGACTCTATGGACTTTTTTCGTCGATTGCTGCTAAAGGGAGGGGGGGGGGGGGGGCGCTACAAACCAAAAGAAGAAAAGAAATACAGCGCGACTCGAAGGAAAGAAGTTCTTCTGGGGGCCCAGATGAGCTATTTCTGGGTATCGTGCGGAAAAAGAAAGAAGGACCGTCTCGCGCGGGAGGATAGAACGACTATCTCACAAAGGATTGCTGCGACAGGAGAAAAATGCGGGCATCGAGAACCGAACGCCGCTGTTGGGGAAATATCTCTTCTCCTAAGAGGGGAAAGCCACCCGCAAAAAAAGGGTGTTTATATCTCGCCAACAAAAACAGAGAAAGAAAAAAGAAGGATCTTGCGCGCGAAGCCAATTACGATGAGACGCGCGAGGGAGAGGTGGGAGTAACCCAACGACGGGAAAAAAAGACAGAGCGGTAAGCCGAAGCCTGTACAAAAAGTGACGGAGAATAGGAGGAGGGTCCGTCCGCTCGAGCAAGAAGGTCCGCACGCTCCCGAATGCGAAATGAAAAGAAAGAAAGATAAGCAGCAGGAAAAGGGGGAAGTTTGTTGGTGTGGCCCGGGCTCTCCGTACAATATGAAGAAAAGGACAGTAGCAATATTGCGCGCGAGAGGGGAGGCACCGCCTGTTAATACTTGATTTCAAGGAAAGGGGAGGAAAACTTCCTCAAGCGGGAAAAATCATTTTTCAGGTAAGCCTGAGGGAATTGTGCCGCCAAACAAGCTCAACACGAAACGCATGTCGCATCTGAAGAGAGAGAGAGTCAGTTTTAACTGGAAGAAAGAACCGGTTTAAGTCAGCCGCTCAAAAAAAAAATGCCGGGGCTGAGAAAAGTTCTTATTTACAGTTGCACGACTGGGAAATGTTTTCTCCAACTCACTCTAAAGAAGGAGAAGAAAAGAATCACTAAGTTGGATGGGGAGGGGAATTAGACCGAGCCAAACTGGAAGAGCAAGGAATTTAAGGTCTTGGAGGGAGGCGCGGGTGGTCGGCCGGAGGCACCTGCCCGACTGAGCGTGGGGAAGTTTGTCCACCGGAGGGAAAACAACGTTGGCGGATGGCCAGTGCCCGCCCGGGGGAAGAGGACCAAATGGGGGCGAGGGAGGAGACCAAAAGTTAATCGTAAGTGGGTACAATGACGTAGGGAGGGGGAAGGTGGTCAGAGAGAGGGAAACCAGATCAAGTTGGGGGGACTCCTTGCACGAAGCGCTTCGCCGAAGCGCCTCCGCCTCACCGAAATTCGTCTATCGTCACGCACGGCGTCCGCAAGCAAGGGAAAAGAAAGAACGTCGCAGCCAGGGAGGAAGGGGGGAGAGAGCTGCCCTTGAGGAAGGACTCGCCCAGAAAAAAAAAGGAACCTCTCATATCCTTTCTGGCTGTCAAGAGAAGAGGGAAAACTTACTAATATTCTGTTTCGCGATCGTGAAGGAAGAAAAGGGGGAGGCTCGCACCTAGCGGAAAAAAAAAGAGGCTCAATAGGAAGCGTTCACAGCTAGGCAAAAAAAGGGGGCTGTCAAAAGGCCCAGCCGAAAAGAGCCTCTTCTATCGTGGCCTGAGAAAGAAAGAGGCTCGCAGTACTTGTTGAGGAAAAAAATCGACGCCGGCGTTCAATCCGCGCGTGAAGGAATCTCACCTGACCGGGGAGAAAGAAGACCAACACTGATTTGTAATCGCTGAAGAAGAAAGCTCAGCACTTCGTCAAGCGTGAAGGGGGGAAAAAGGAAGGAGGATCATAAATGTACAAAGAAGGAAAAAAAAACGAGGAAATAACCTCATTGGGAACGAGTGGTATGTGGGGGGAGCTCCCCCCTTCTGCCGCACAAAAAAGAAGGAAGGCACGATGCGGTTGGAGGGGGAAAGACCCTTTGAACACAGGAACGAGAAAGCAAGGGCGGCGCCAATGTACGGGGAAACATTCGACGGCTTCCCAAAGATAGGTTCATCGCGCGAAAATATCAAAAACCTGCACTTGACCTCATCGTCGAAAGAGAAGAAAAAAGCGGAATCGAACTCGGGGGGAGGAAAAAAAAAATCGTGCGGTATCCAGAATCACATCGAACGAAGAACTCTAAGACATCGCGGGGGAAGGAAGTGGATGTCGGTTGTTTTCGTGCACCCCATCACATTAAGAAAAAAAAAAACAACCACGTAGGAGAGAACAGAGAGAGGGGGAGACGCAGGATGGGCGTGGGAGGGAAAGAACAAAAAAGACAAAAAGAATCTGCGATGACGATGCAGGAGAAAGTGGAAGGGAAAAAAAACATGGATAAACCTCACGAATCTCAAGAGAAAAATCCGTGAGATTCAAGAGGAAGATGAGCGCTCAGCTTCTGTTGCAGAAGGAAAAAAATTTGCGTCGTACGTGAAAGGGGAGGTCTCTAGAAATTCCACAAAAATAAGGCTGAAGAAGACCCGTACCGGGCGAAGCCTTGCCTTGGCGCGCGTAAACAGACTACATTCGAAAAAGGAGGGGAAAAATCACTTTGGTAGAATAGGGAAAAGGGGGGCGAGATTTACAACTCCACGGATACGAATTGATGAGGAAAAAGAGCCGTTCAAAGGCAGAAAGGGGGGAAGTTATTATCGCGTGAAAGAGAAGGAAGGAAGAGGTGCTGGCAACTAACATGAAGGGGATGCGCGGCGAGGGAAAGTTACTTAAGCGATGAAAAGAACGTGTTGGAGTTGATTAATCAGGGGAGGCCTTATCGGGCCGCGCGGGAAAAGGAGGAGGGTAGGAATGGGAAAAAGAGGAAGGGAAGGGGGCGATCAACTGAGGAAGATGGCCACTATCGTCGTTTCGTGTGAAAGAAGGGCATTTTCGGCTGGGCCTTGGGAAAGGGTGAAGAAAGAATCTCGTTGAAGGGGGCAAATAGGACTGAAACCATGACTCTGCAAAAGAGGAGATCCCAGGGGGACGAAAAAACGATCGCGAAACCTTAAAAGTGTAAAGTCTGTTGCGGTTGGGGGAAGTAGCGGACAGCCAAGAAAGCTATGAAACGGGGAAATTTGCGACAAAGAAGATCTCTGCTTGCCGGCATCAAGTCTCTCGCCACAAAACCAAAAAAAAAGGGAGACGTTAATGGAGGGGGGGGCGTTGCGTACTCCGTGCACAAAGAATTAACGAAAATTATCGCAGGGGGAGGGGGCGGCGGCGATAGTGGCGAATCCAAGGGGTCCCGTCAGACACTTGATCTGGGTAAAAAGAAAAGGAAATCCCCGAAAGGAAAGAACGGTCTAACCAAAGGGAAAGAAACACCAACGCCGGCAGGGGGGGGAACTTGTTCTCCAGTCACTCAGAAAGGCCATCGCCAACGTGCTTGGGAAGGAAAGAAAAACTTCCGGAAAGGAAAAAGGCGGCCATGTGCCGCTCTATTAAAAGAAAATACGCGGGACAAAGGGAAAAGTCAAAGTTCTTGAATCACTCTTGGACATTCCCGTTTTGCTACGGCTAATGTAAGGGGGGGGGAAAAGAAAAAGGAGTTCTTCGAAATCGACGAGGAAAAAGCGGCGGAGTTGGAGACACAGGAAAAAAGAATACTTCGTACATAAGAAAAGGGGGGATAACGCCGTTACGCGGCCAGGTCAAAAGGGGAAGGAAAACCTTGCGAAGCCGGAAAGGGAAAGGAAGAAAGATCATCGAGGGGGGGGGGGGAGATCGCGACCCTCGGTTGGGGCAACAATGAGGTGTTGGAGGGAAAAGAAGAAAGTTCGATTTAGGAGTGTTCCAAATTATTTGAAATTGCTGGGGGAGGGGGGGAGAGGAGGGGTATTTTTAAAGGAATGTGAGCGCAGTCGGGGCGGGACAACCTAGAGTCGCGGGAAAGGGGGGCTACTGCTGCTGGGGGGAAATTTCTTCTCCTTCAGCGCTTTGGAGAAAAAAAAAGGGGAAAAACCAACACAATCAAAGAAGAAAAAAGAATCGTTAGTTTCTCGATGATAAAAAAAAACGCCATTGGAGATTCTGGGAGCGAGGACCCAACACTGGAACTTGTGGAAGAAAAAAGAGCAATCCACGCGAGGCTCAAAAAAGGGAGGAACCTTCTTCGGCTTACAGAGAGAAAGAACGCGTGGGTGAAAGAACGCAGCGAAAGGCTCCTCGTCCAATTTCGCTTAGGAAAACAAGATCACCGGATGGTTTATAGTATAAAAAAAAAAAAAAAAAAAGGGGGGGAGGAGAAAAGAGAGAGATATACAAAATCAAGAAAGGCGGCGCGCGTTTGCTAAGAAAAAGGGGAGACGCTCAGGGAGGGCGGTTGGCTTAACCCAACCGCTTTCGGCGACGAAGAGAACGCAGCTACTTTCGAGTTTTCCTCTGGGAGAGGGAGGAGTTGGATCCGTCCGCTCAAAAAAGAAAACACAAGGCCAGTGTTTTGTCAAAAGACATTACAGATCGACAGATCCGAGGGAAAAAAAAAAAGGGTCCGCGCAGGAGGGGGGGGGGGGGGGGGGGCGGGTTGGGAGGGAGGGGGGGGGGTGGGGGGGGGGTGGGGGGGGGGGGGTGGGGGGGGGGGGGGGGGGGGGGGTGGGGGGGGGGGGGGTTGTTCCGAGGTGGGGTGGGAGAATTCCACAGGGGGAAAAAAGAAACAATCACAGTATCAATTGACAAGAGTAGGTGACAAAACGTAATCTCTTAGGAAATAAATTTCCGTTAAAAACCTTCTCAAATGCCCTAAAAAGGGTTTCTACCATTCAAAACTCGATGAAAAAGGAAAAAACCTTGAATGGGAAGGCGAAAGACAAAACGCTGTCGCTAATCGTAAAAAAAAAACAAATGTAGGACGCGGAAGAGACCGGTTTAAGAGTCCGCCTCTCAACACGGGAAAACGCTTCCCCCGACATTCGGGAGGAAAAAAAGGCCATCAAAAAGGGGAAGGGGAAACATCGACCTGGCGTTCAGCAAAAAAAACGACAGAAGGTAAGTTGGAGGGTGAGGGGGAAAACTTTAGACCGTACCAAACGTGACAGAGAAAAGATACTTTGAAGTTTAACTTGTCAGAGGGAGGGGGGGGGTTCTGCCTGTTTCCGGGGAGTGGAGCGGCACCTGGCCGAGGAAAAGGGACCAGAAGTTGCCACCGATTTACGTTCGGGAAATGGGCAGTGCCCTCCTGAGTGCCCCTGAAAAAAAAGAAAAAGAAAGGGCTGCGAGTTTTCGGGCAAGGAACCCCGTTCATCAGTACAGAGGGAATGGCATGAAGCCTGAAAAAGTTGTCTGCCGGAAGATCAAGCGAGGTGGAAAAAAGCCGCCTCACCGACGCGATAAGAAGGAGAGGATGAGGGGAGAGAGGGGCCACGCACGCGAAAAAAAAGGGGTACGCCCATAACGTCTCAAGCCCGGAGGGGGTTTGAGAAGCCTTGATAAAAAAGGAGAGACGGCATCTTCTTCGCGGCCAGAAAAAATATCTTTCTGGCTGTCCGCTCATGGCAAAAAGAAAAAAAAAAGTTACACTCTCTAAGGGAAGGAGGAGGATGAGTTTTTCAATAGGACAAAAGAACAAAAACTGCGTGAAGAAGGTGTTCACGGCTCCTCACGAGCTTCTTCAACATAGGGAAAAGGAAAGAGAATTTATCCGCAAAGAAAATAGAAGCAAGAAAGTCGATAGGGGCCGGGAAAAAAAGAGTTGAGCCGGAAGGGGGGAAGCGACTGACCAATTTCCATCTCGATACAGCTCTTGCCGCTCCGCCTCATCCGCGGAAGAAAAGGGGGAAAATAACAACCCTTAGGGTGGGGAGCGGATAAAAAAAGTCAATTCCACTCTCCTAGAAATGAAAAGGTTGGGAAAAATAGGGCAACCATTGAGATCCGTTGAACGCGGCTCAAGCTTTCTGCCTTGAACGGAGGAAAGGAAAAAAAAAAGGATATCCCGGGAGTGGACCGCCCAACGTCTGCCGCACCATAAGAAGAAAAAACCCAGGAGGTTGGAGGGAATATCTGTCCCTTTAAAAGGGAGCCCAGGCAAGGGAGGGAAAAAAAGGGTATCTGGGCTGAGAAAAAGGAAAGATGCGTCCCCTATCGTGCATCGCTCGAAAAAAGTCAGCGAAACCTGAAAGGGGACGGAGCTCGGCTGCAACAGCAGCTTATGGCGAGAAAAAGGCTTCTTTCAGCGGCACTGGGAAGATCAGGAGAAAGAAACAAAAAGAAGAACGGGATGGGGAGGGAGATTCCATAGCGATTCGTTGGAGTCGTGGGAGAAAAAAAAGAAAAGGACGGAACCAAGGAGGAAGAAGAAACAACAAACACGGAGGAGGAGGAAGGAAGGGGAAGAAGTAATGTGGCGTGGGGCTGCCCTTAACAAAAAAAAAAAAAGAAAAGAGAGGGAAGAGAACGATTCGCTGAAGAAGAGCAAATAAGGTAGATGTGATCATGGCTACCTCACGATCTGAAAAGGCTGACCGAAGGAAAGTAGGAGGTCCGCGGTCGCTTAGCGTCTGCAGGAGAAAAAGTGCAGGTTTGCGCTGGACTAGGGGAAAGGTCCGCAAGATGACCAAGAGAGTACTAAGGGAGGGCGATAGAAAACTTAAAGAAGCAGGCAGGCGCGCGTGGGGTTTTTTTGGAGACTACAGTGCCGCCCAAAAAGGGGGGAGGGGGGAACGATTTTTGTCGAGGGGCAGGCGACGAGATTACACTACAACAAGATGAACGCAGAGAAAAGGCGGAGTTTTTACTTTCCCCATCAAAGGACGCCGAGCGGGACATTTAGGAGCGGAAAAAAAAAGGGCCGGCTTCGGGCAAAGAAAGAAGAAAAGTAGCGCGGCTAGTTGAAATTCGACGGGACAACTCAGTGTTGAGTTGATGAAAAGGGGAAGCGCGGATAAAAAAAGGGAGGATGAACAAAGAGGGCTGGATCGAGGGAAATAGTAAACTTAAAAACGCGTAATTCCGACACTCTCTCAGTAAGAGGAGGGAGGGATGCAGTCTGGAGGAAGGGGGAAGCCGTTTGGACAGCCCTATGTGGAAATCTCCGGAGCGAAAAAAAGACGCGCAAAAGGTAGCGATCCATGTCCAATGAGCGAAGAAATCTTATTAAGAGTGGGAAGGGGTTGCATTTAGGAGGGACGCCAAAAGATATACGGGGGAGAAACTAACAGATGCCAAAGCGAGGGGAACGTCATCAAAAAGAAAAAACAAAAAATCAGTTACTCAAAGGGCTGAAACAACAACACGGGCTTTGGAGGTAAAGTGAGTGCCGCTCTCTAATCCGATAGAAAACTTCGTTGATTCGAGAAAGGGGGGAGAACGAATGCCAGAGAAAAAAGGGGAGACTTCCCGGCAACAACGGGCTCATGGAAAAGGAAAGCCCTACTGAAAGCTACACTTTACATGAAAAAAAAAAAAAATCCATTTGGGAGGAAGGAGAAGGCACTCCAGATACCAAAACGGGAGGGAGACGTAAAAGCACCGGCCGTTAACTTTCAGAAAGAGAGCAAGGGACGATACTAGAGAGAGATAAGGAACACCACCCGCGACCGAAAGAAAAAAAAAAAAGGAGATTTCACCTTGGGGGAGAGAGACTTCCGTTTGGCTACGTCGAAGGGGTAA